>Ga0116143_10005743_pt1 | contig 11088 bp, 11 predicted proteins | sample AD_UKC034_MetaG_FD_89745 | JGI IMG/M metagenome (GOLD analysis project Ga0116143, IMG submission 89745) | Active sludge microbial communities of municipal wastewater-treating anaerobic digesters from USA - AD_UKC034_MetaG | ecosystem: Engineered > Bioreactor > Anaerobic > Digestate | place: USA...
AACAGATATGCGAGCAGTTGGGAGGGCTTGCCTTCATGCTTGATAAGTTCATCACCGTTTGCAAAGTCACCCCGGAACAGGTGAGAGAAACTTTGAACAGCAGATACCCCCGCGAAAACTGACAAGGGGACATTTAGGGGAACAGAAGCACGGTTATGCGACATGCCCCAAAAACCCCAATGAATATGATAGTTTTTTGGGCTAGGGATAATTCACCACCGCAATTCCTGCCATATTCCGCATGACTGCGAAAATAATGCATGAGTTTATTATGCGGTGGGACAACGAACAACCGCCTGAATAGTCTCTGCCCTACGTGGTTTGATGGCCAACGACACGCAAAAGGAAGAGTTCAGGGCCATGATAGATACCGACGCGGACACGATGAAGACCCGATGCTGGACACCCGATGCGGCGCACTCACACAATGATCAGGATGATGGACTGCTACACAATCGGGGCCAGCGACGCCGCCGCCGGGGCGCAGCGCATTCAGCAGACAAGGCACCCGGCTAGACTACCGCCAGCGCACAACGGACAGGATGCGCCGCCGCCGCTGGCGTTGTATAAGGCACAGGACCCCCGGCACTCTCTCTGCCCATGCCCTACAGCCCTATACTCTGCCCGAAGGGACGAGACACAGCAGGGACACGGACGGACGGCGGACGGGGCACCAAGCACAGGACTTACAGAGAACATAATGAGGGGGGCCGGAGGGGGCTGATTGATGTTCTACTATACATATATCCCCGCTCACGGATTTTTTTTAAAAATGCATAATGTGGGACATTCAGAAAGACCGCTTAACTCGACGTATCTAACCAGATGGCTCTGATGGAACGAGCGCGAATTGATAAGATACGACAGTTACAAGTGCGGCTTTTGTTCCCGACAGTAAAACCGCCAGATAATATTGTTGTTACTAAAGTCCATCAATAATCGCGTGGGAGGGAGGAAGACATCGTTCTTAGTTCTTTAGACGACAGTGTTGGAGGTTTGAGAAGTGGGTTATAAGGATTGTAATTATCATCTGTAAAGGTCCAACGTCCTGGAGTTCCCTTTTGATAATCACCAACGGCATATCTTCCCGTTACGGTATCAACCGTTGCGACATAATAAATAGGTATTGCGCCGGTTGTATCCACGGTGAAAGATATTTGATAACGACCCACTGCTGGCGTATATGTATTTTCATTGGCTCCAACAGATAGAAAAACAACCGCACAGGAAAGCACTCCGATCAATAGGCTTTTTATCTCTATTTTCTTCATTACTCATTTCCTTTCTTCTTTGTTTTGTAAGGTTTCAACCGTCCATAGCTAAAAGGAAGAATTACGAATAGAATATGCCCGACTATTTGCTTCTTCAGCCTTCCGCTCTGCTTCCTTTGCCCTCTTCTCGGCGGCTTCGGCACGTTGTTGAGCCGCCTGTGCTTGTGATTCAATATCGTCCAGTCGTTGGTTCATCTGAATTTCCGAAACGCGTGCCATTACCGAAGAGTTGAATTCAGATTGCCATTGGTCAATGTCTGTGGAGGGATAGTTCGCCAGCTTCAGCATTTGAACGTAAATATACTTATACTTGGCTGCCGCCATGAGAACATGTGCAACATCGAAATGATATTTTATGGTAGCTGCGTATGATGAAAGCAAATCGTTGGCCAAAATAAAATGATGGCGTTCTGCATCAACTGTTCCACTACCGTCATTTACAACAAGCCATCGGTCATCTCTTTCATTGTTGTATCCCACATATATAGTATCTTGGGAAAGGTTCCCACTCATTCTGCCCTGTTTGTAAAACAGGCCACTATTTGTACAATAATAGACCGCTTTTGAGTTGGCTTGACGCATCAAAAGTCGTTGTTCTTCGGCCTTGGCTTCATGCCTTCTCCTCTCTGCTTGTGCCGTCAATGCTTTTTTGTGGTACTCGGTGGCCTTCACCGGGTCATATCCGTATTTCTTTTGCATATCCTCAGGCAACTCCCAAAATGGAATCTTTGCGATGCCGCCTGCGTGGGAGAAGGAAATGCCATCGGGTTCGACCCGTGTGATTCTGGCATTTATGTAAGTCTTGCCTTTAGCTGTTGTAATATCTTCGGCGGAAATGGGGAAAGCGGCAAACAGCGATATAATAATGCCAAGAAGTGTACTCCTTATCTTCATAGCCGGTCTCCTAAATTAACGAACACCTTTTCCATACAGCAGCCCATGAGAAAGTCTATTGCTATTGTGATATTAGACCCAGAAACAGAAATAACAGTATAATTCCGCCGATGACCATTACTCCAAGACATGAACAGGATGAATTCTTGCTTTTATCGCCATTCACCGGAGTCACAGTTTTTACAGCTTTTTCCTTCTGGTTGCCGCACAAAAATTCTCCTTCATCTTTTAAAAATGATGCCTTTATTAATGATGGGAAGAAGTCTCTAATCACGTCTTCAAGAAAATATTCATCCGCGCACAACTGTTCTGCATGGGCTTCGACATATTCAAATATCTTCTTTTTCTTGGCCTCTGAAATTTTCTTAACCATATCACTGGCCTCTAGGTCATATAAGGCATCTTCGTAATCGTTTATGAAGTCTGCAACATATTTGATGACTTCAGGATCACGAGGCTTTTCTGGCACTGGCTGTTCCTTCGTGGTTTTCTTTTTGCGTGGTTTGGACGGCGCGGAAACAGGCTTCGGTTGTGACGGAACGACGAAAGGCTTCTGACAGGATGGGCAATCATACGATTGCCCGGCCATCTCGGACGGCGCTTCTAGGGGCTGCTGGCAATGGGGACAACCAAAAGCAATATCAGTCATTCTCATTTCCTCCCATCTGCGGTTTGCATTAAAAGGATGTTAGAGCCGACCACATTATACAGTCAAGCCAAACCTTAAACGTGAAAGAGAGAACAGAGAAGATAATGATGCCACACTATCTGTTCGAGCAGGGGAACCCAAAGTAATGGTATGCCCGCCCCCGGCTTTGTGTCAGGGATGGCTGAAACGGGCCACCGTGACCGCCAGAAACGACGATACCCACAGGAGGAGTATCAACACCCTACCAGCTCCGCGGGCTCATTTGGGACAACATTTGGGACAATGCGGAGCAGCTGACTTCTCGCTGAATCTTTTGGACTGTCCTAAACTGTCTCAAATGTAAAAGGATTTTGAGACATATCCACGGAAAGCCATTGAACGCCATAAGAGGCAACAAGCGCAAGGAGCGATATTCACAGCACCATTGCAAACATTGATCGAAATGCAGTTTTCCCCTTGTGATTATTAAGGAAAAAACTGGTAGAGGCGCAGGGACTCGAACCCTGGACCCGCTGATTAAGAGTCAGCTGCTCTACCAACTGAGCTACGCCTCCACCAAAGGGAACTGAATTGATACAGAAAGATAGCGCAAGTGGCAATCTTTCAAATGATTTTTTTCACTTTTTTTGCGCAACGGCTTCGGCGATGCTCTCGCACACGTATTTCATGTTGGAGTCGTTAAGGCCCGCGACATTGATGCGTCCGCCGCCGACCATGTAAATGGCCTTCTGGTCGCGCAGATATGCGACCTGCTGATCATTCAAGCCGCTGAAAGAAAACATGCCGTGCTGTTTCTGGATGAAGGAATAGTCGCCGGGCACCTTCATGGCCCTGAGCCCCTCCACCAGGTGCGCCCGAAGCGATGCAATGCGGTTGCGCATTGCAGACAGTTCGTTCAGCCACTCTTTGCGCAGCGACGCATCGCTGAGAATTGTCTGCACGATGAGCCCGCCATGGGCTGGCGGGTTGGAATAACTGACGCGGATACGCGTCTGCACATGGCTGAAGGCTGCAGCCGCGCGCTCAGGAGTGCTGGCCATGACCGTCAGCGCGCCGGCACGGTCGCGGTACAGCCCGAAGTTTTTCGAGAACGAACTGGCCACCAGCATTTCCGGGATTTCCCCGGCCAGTGCAAGAATGGCGGCGCGGTCCCCTTCAAGTCCGCCCCCGAAACCCTGATAGGCAAAGTCAACAAATGGAAGCCAGCCGGCATCCCTTGCCAGGACGGAGACTTCTTTCCACTGTTCCGGGGTTAGATCCACTCCCGTTGGATTGTGACAGCAGGCGTGAAGCAGAACGATGTCCTCCGCAGGCACCTTGCGCAGGGCCTTTTTCATGGCCTCAAAATCGAGACCTTTCGACACCGCATCGTAATAGGGATATTCTTTGATCCGGAACCCGGCTGCCGTGAAAATCCCTTTGTGGTTGGCCCACGTTGGGGAACTTACCCACACCGTCGCATCCTGCGCAAACAGTTTCAGGAAATCGGCGCCAATGCGGAGTGCAGCGGTTCCTCCCGGAGTATGCGCCGTGCAGGCGCGGCCGCCGGAAACCAGTTCGTGGCCCTCGCCCGCCATCAGTTCGCGGACACATTTTCCATATTCCGGCGTGCCGGAAATCGAGTGGTATGTCTTGGTCTTCGCCGCTGCCAGGATTCGCTTCTCGGCCTCCTTCACTGTGCCAAGAATCGGGGTGTGCCCCTGTTCGTCCTGATAGACCCCGACGCCCAGGTTCACTTTCACGGGGCGGGGATCCTTTTTATAGGCTTCAGTCAGTCCCAGTATCGCATCGGCCGGGGCGGGCTGGATTTCCTCGAACATATTCACTCCTTGTAATGTTTTTCTCTATGGATAGTACTGCTGCACCAGTTTCTTGATGGTGTCCTTCTCGACCTTGATGATCTTCATTTCGCGGGCGGCGTTTTCGGGCGAATCGGAGGCGTGGGCGGCGTTGACCATCACATCGCTTCCGAACTCCTTGCGCACCGAGCCGGGCTGAGCCTTGCTGGGGTCAGTCGGCCCGAGAATATCGCGGATTTTCCCTATGGCATTTTCTCCGCATAAACGAGGGCCAGGCATTTGCTTTTTCCCGGACAGTCCTTGCCGTCGATTCCGCAGGACGGCGCCCACCAGCCGGTCATGAATTCAATGATCTTGTAGAACTGATGATCCGCCACCAGGGGGCCGAACATCTCGCCCAGCGCCTCCTTCATCGTTTCCGGGATCTCAATGCCGAATTTTTTGGCCACAGCTTCATAGGCCTGGTCGCCGGCGGAGCCCTTGAACTTCTTCCTGAGGAATTCCCGCACCGGACCGTAAAATTCTTCGGCCTCCACAACGCTCATCTGATGAAGCTTGGCGCCGACGATGCGCAAACCGGACCCGGAAAAGAGGTCAATAATGTTGCCCGCGCGCGAACTCGGAAAACGGAAATTGTCGGGTTTGATCAGGACCAGCGTTTTTTCGATGTTGTCATCGGCCAGATCAAACGCGTCAGCAATGATTCCCCCGTCCTTGGCGCTGTATTCGGCCCAGAGTTTCAGCGCGGCGGCGCATGACTTCAGAGTCGGACCGATCAGCACGGCCGGTTCGACGTAGAGCACTTCTCCCGCCGGGCTGGTGACATAGTCGCCGTAAATGTCGCGCACGGAGCGGCCGGAAGCCATGTTGTAGCGGACCTTACCTGTGGCTTCACGAATGCGTTCGATGGCGTTCTCGCCCTCGAAAAGGAGCATGAAGACGCGATGGCGGCGGCCTGTCTGCGGATCAGGCATGTATGTCCGCAGAACGTAATCAGCAAGAATATCCCGCTGATCCTCATCCACTTCCGGATCTTCCCTGATCAGAGCCGCATATTTTTCTGTAAGCGCTTTGCTGGGTCCGAAGATGCGCGCGCCGACCAGATCCAGACCGGTGCGGATGTAGCGGCCAATCACTCCGCCAGTCCTTGATTTTCCGATCGTATAAGGATTTATCAAAACAAATGCTAATTCTCTTGCCATACCGGCCTCCAAATTTTTGAATACGCTATTTAAATGATGCCGTGCAATCAAGACCGTAAATGAAGAATCGCACTCACCGGAATTCGGACAGCGGCGCGCTGCGCATCAGCCGCCGGGTGAATCTCGCCATGGATGTTGTGGAGCAGGTGCGCGAGCAGGTGGCGGACGGGAGGCCGGCGGATGCCTCGCTGCAGGCCATATTCCGGAAACACAGAGAATACGGATCCCGCGACCGCAAATTATATGCGAACATGGTATTCTCCTGTTTCCGCTGGCTGGGCTGGCTCAAGGGTCTTGCTCCGGTTCAAGTTTGCGCAATGGCCCAAATGCTTGAGGCGGGGGAAACCAGCGAGCTTCTGACAGCGCTGGCCGAAGCGGCGGGTTTTCAGGCTGTTCCGATGGCTCCGCTTTCTTTGGAGCAGAAGGCGCGTGAAACCGGACAAATGCTGGGCCGCGAACTGTCCGTGGAGGCCCTGTTGCCAGCGGGTGTTCTGGAACACATTCCCGTTCCTGAGGGCCGGCGGATATCGTTCATCGGTTCAATGCAGACCCGTCCCCCGGTGTGGCTTCGGTTTGCTGATGCCGATACGGCGGACCGTTTCTCCACAGGCGGAGCGGTGATTCACCCGCGCTTGTCGGAAGCCGCGGCGCTGCCCGAGAATTTCAATCGTGAACTCCTGAACACGCCGGAAGGCAGAAAAGCCGAGGTGCAGGATTTGTCTTCGCAGTGCGTCGGATTGATCGCCGGGCCGAAACGCGGTGAACGCTGGTGGGATGTTTGCGCGGGCGCTGGAGGAAAGGCGCTGCATCTCGCGGCCCTGACGGAAGGACTGGCGGACATTCTCGCATCCGACCTGCGCGAAACCAGCCTGAACCGGCTGGCCGGGCGGGCGGAGCGGACAGGAATGCGGGGCCTGCGGACTGCCGTGCTGGACGGGAGGAGGGATTCGCCCGGTCTCGGCGGATTCGACGGGGTTATTGTGGATGCTCCCTGTTCGGGAATCGGCACCTGGGCGCGGAATCCGGATGCGCGCTGGAGGTTTGCTCCGGACATGATCAGCCGCAGCGCTGAAGTTCAGAAGCAGATTCTCCGCAATGCGGCCCGGCATCTGCGGCCGGGGGGGGTCCTGGTCTATGCGGTCTGCACCTGCACCCGCGAAGAAACCGAAACCGTGACATCCGGTTTTTTGAGTGAACATTCCGGTTTCGAACCGGCCGACTTCACCCATCCGCTGACAGGGGCGCCCTGTCCGGGCGCCTGCATGATCTGGCCGGAGGCTGGTCCGTGCAACGGAATGTTCATTGCGAAATTTCAGAAACTTGGCGATCAGGGGTAAAAATTCAGCCGCATCTTGACAGGTGAATTATACAAACGGTATATTGGCCCGATGGAGACTGATTCATGAGTGATAGTGCATGTCCTGTCGAAATTCTTCTGGTGGAGGACAATCCAGACGACATTGAGCTGACGCTCCGGGCTCTTCAAACCAAAAACATCACCAACAGAATCCATGTGGTGCGGGACGGCGAAGAAGCCCTTGAATATGTGTTCTGCGAGAAGCGCTACGCCGGACGCGACATCCACCATCCCCCCAAAGTCATCCTGCTTGATCTGAAGCTGCCCAAGGTGGACGGACTGACGGTCCTCCGCCATATCAAGGGCGATGCACGCACAAAAGCCATTCCGGTGGTCATTTTGACCTCCTCCGAGGAGGAACGTGACGTCATCAACACGTACAACTGCGGCGCCAACAGCTATCTGGTCAAGCCCATTGAGTTTGAACAGTTCATAAATGCGATTTCCAGCCTTGAACTGTACTGGCTGATTCTGAACACTCCGCCCCCGGAAGGGGCTTTTAACGGGCAGTGACGCACATGGCGGCTGAAACGCAATACAAGATACTCATACTGGAGGACCGGCCGGAGGACTGCGAACTCGTGCAGCGGGTGCTTTCCCGGGAAGGCATCGCGTTCGTCATGCATCGCGCGGACACCGAGAAAGACATGCTCAAGGAACTCCGCCAGTTCAAGCCGGACATTATTATTTCCGACTACGTCATGCCGGGGTTCAATGCCCTCAAAGCCCTCGACATTGTCCTGAAGGCCGCTCCGGAGACTCCCTTTATTGTTGTATCCGGCACCGTGGGCGAAGAAACCGCGGCTGATGCCATTCGCAGCGGCGCCAGTGACTATGTCATGAAGGACAACCTGAAGCGGCTGGGTCCGGCCATCCGGCGCGAACTGGACAAGATCGAGCGGCGGCGGCGAACCCAACAGGTGGAAAGCGACTTGCGCAAGCGACTGCAGAACGCCGAGCAAATGGAGACGCTCGGTAAAATGGCGGGCAAAGTGGCGCATGACTTGAACAACATTATCGGCCCACTGGTCGCCTATCCGGATTTGATTCTTGACCAGCTTCCCCCGGAGAGTCCGGTGCGCGACGACATTCTGGAAATCCGCAAGGCCGCGGAGCACGCCGCGGAAATGATCAAGGACCTCCTGACGCTGGCGCGCCGCGGGAATTTCCACGCTGTTTCGGTGGACCTCAACGTGGTCGTAAAGGAATACACAAAGTCGCTTGGGTTGAACATGCTCCTTGCCCGGCATCCGGAACAGAAGCTGGAATGCCAGCTGGCAGAGAATCTGCCGCACATCATGGGCTCGGCGCCGCATCTGCAGGCCGTGCTCATGAACCTGGTCATCAACGCCATTGATGCCGGCAAGCCGAAGCCTGTGCTGATCAGCACGAAAGCCGTGAACCTTGAACATCCTCTGATGGGATATGAGAAGATTCCCGCCGGACATTACGTCGTGCTGAGTGTGGCGGACAAGGGGCACGGGATTGAACCGGCAGACATGAAGAGGCTGTTTGAGCCGTTTTTCTCGCGCAAGCAGATGGGCAGCAGCGGAACGGGGCTGGGCCTGGCCATTATCTACGGCATTCTCAAGGATCATCAGGGATATATCGACATACGTTCGGAAGTCGGCATCGGCACGGAATTCCTTCTCTATTTTGCGGCCGCGACGGAAACAGCACAGGCCGCCCCGCCCGCGGAGCTTCCTTCTTATGAGGGTGAGGAAACCGTTCTGATTGTGGATGATCTTCAGCCTCAGCTGGATCTGGCACGGGCGCTGCTCAGCTCCCTCGGCTATCACGTGCTGACCGCCGCCAATGAATATCAGGCGATGAACATTCTGGATGAGAACACGGTTCAACTGGCGCTCCTGGACATGAACATGGGCGGCGGCGGAAACGGACTGCATTTGTTTGAGCGCATCCTCGAAAAAGTTCCCGATCTCCCCTGCATATTTGTCAGCGGGTCAGCCAATCAGCCCGCCATCGAAGAGGCGCGCAAAATGGGCTGCTCGGCATTCGTCCAGAAACCGTTCAGCCGTCCGGTGCTGGGGCGCGCCGTGCGTGAAGAGCTTGACCGGCATATGGCATGAGTCGCCCTGAAAGCCCGCGTCATGAACAAAGAAAAATGATATGACTGCATATCAGCGATTCACATCTGAAAACCTGACTCTCAGAGATGAGCTGGCCATTGACCGGACGCTGCTGGCCAATGAGCGCACGCTGCTGGCCTATCTGCGCTCCGGGGTGGCGCTCATCCTCGCGGGAGTCACCCTTTTTCACTTCTCAACCGCCAGGTGGTTTCAGATTGTCGGCCTGACCTGCGTGCCGGCCGGTGTGATTGTCATGCTCATCGGCACACTGCGCTTCTGCCGGATGAACGAGCGCATCATGACCGCCCGAAAACAGCGCGCGAATGAAGACGCCGGAAAGTAATCCGTTGCGGGTGAACCGTTACGCGCTTCCGGACGGATGGGAGATTCTGGCCGGGAAGTCCGACCGCGACAACGATGCGCTGAGTCTCATCGGGGCCCATCCCGCGGACTGGTGGTTTCATGTGAAGGGCATGCCGGGCAGCCATGTGATCCTCCGGCATCCGGAGCATCTTGAACCTTCCCGGGAGCTTCTTGAATGCGCGGCCGCGACAGCGGCATGGCACAGCAAGGCGCGGAACGGCGGGATCACCGCAGTGTCCTGCACCCGGGCCGGGCGCGTTTCCAAGCCGCGCGGCGCAAAGGCCGGCACTGTTCACATCACCAAAGCGCGCGTGCTGAAAGTCCGTCCCGCCTGCCCGGATTCCCGGGAACATCATGAGTAGCCGCAGCGGGCCAGACAGGGTCTCAAAACATCCTCCAATTCCGCCTGCTGCTGGAGCGTAAGCTCGTTCCTGTATTTGTCGTTTGCGCTGGTGAATCTGAATCTGCGCACCCGGGCCGCATATTCATCCGACCACTGCACTTCGCAAAAACCCGCAATCGCCTTCAGCGAGTTCTCGGGCTCGCGACAGATATCTTCGTATTTGATTTCCATGATTCGGGTGGAATCGAGGAGCTGTTTAGCCTTCTCGGCCGCATCCATCAGGATTTTCCACTGTATGGCGGCCAGGACAACGAACGACTGGCTGTGCCGGCGCCATTCTTCGGCATAGGCCGGCGGAAGAGGGCCCCATCTCCATTTCTCGGGACCGCCCCACCCTCGCCAGAAGTCCACATTGAGCAGCGAATTCACCACGGCCCGCCCGTCGCGCACCACATGAATGAACTTCGCCCCTTCAAACACCTCGGACAAAAAACCGGTGCGAGGCCAGCCCGTGACCTTCAGCAGAAGGCGCGCGCGGCGGTTTGTGATCAGTTTTGACATCGTCTTCAGAATGTCTTCTTTCGCCCGGACGGTCACATCCGATGCCAGCAGGTCCCGACAGGGGGTGCTGAAGCCGCGATAACAGCGGTCCCAGAACCGATACCCCTCATCCGCGGGAAACTTCCTCTTCAGAAAATCTCCAAGCACTGGAAAATCCAGCGCATGCATCAGCGACCGGTTGTACTGCGGCGCGCCGGGATGCCTGTCGCACAGGCCGGACATCCAGGCGAACTCGGGATGACTTGACAGAACTCTGTGCAGCACCGTGGTCCCGCTTCTGCCGGTTCCGAAAATAATTACGGGTTTTGAAAGCATCTCCGCCCTCCTTCACTCAAATTTCATAAAATCGCGCATTTTTCGGCCATTTTTCGTAATAAAATGCATATTTTTGGCGTTTTTTCGTGATTTTTTGCCGTTTTTGGCATTTTTAACGTTATTTTGGTTCTTCGTCAATTATCGTGGAAAGAGATCGAGCTTTCCGCAGTGAAAAAGGATGGCGACTCTGTAGTTCTCGAAGGATCGAAAACCTCTGGCCTTGGCCCTGATTAACTGGATCTTA
>Ga0116143_10005744_pt1 | contig 11086 bp, 4 predicted proteins | sample AD_UKC034_MetaG_FD_89745 | JGI IMG/M metagenome (GOLD analysis project Ga0116143, IMG submission 89745) | Active sludge microbial communities of municipal wastewater-treating anaerobic digesters from USA - AD_UKC034_MetaG | ecosystem: Engineered > Bioreactor > Anaerobic > Digestate | place: USA...
CTGACCGGTATCGTGCTGGAGACCGGCACGATCGGCGGCACGGGTAACGACACCACGCACGTGCATCTCAACGCGTTCACGTACGGCGACGACGAGATCAACAACTACCTGCTCGTCATCTACGACGCCAGCGAGGACGAGTACCACGCCCGGTGGGTCGAGGGCTGGGTGAATTCCACGAAACTCGCGACCGTTGCGACACTCCCGTTCACCCCCCAGGACTCGACCGATGGCTACTTCCTGCTGCCGATCCGGCAGGACGTGACAGGTGGCTCGGGGCTCGATGCGGCCGGCGTGCGGGCGGCGATCGGCATGGCGAGTGCGAACCTCGATACGCAGTTGACGGCGATCGACAACTACGTGGATACCGAGGTCTCGGCGATCAAGGCCGTCACGGATCTGCTCCCCGATGGAGGTGCGCTCACGAGTCTCGCCACTGCGGCCAGCTTGTCAACCGTCGCGGGGTATCTCGATACCGAGATCGCAGCCATTCTGGCCGACACCGCCGAATTGCAGACCGACTGGGCCAACGGCGGTCGACTGGATCTCCTGATCGACGCCATCAAGGCCAAGACCGACTCGCTGACATTCACTGGGGCGAACCGCGTCGATGCCAACCTGGAAGCCATCGGCAATGACACGACGGCGCTCGCCAATTTCAAGCGTTCAGCGGCAACGATCGTGCGCGGCACCTGTGATACGGGCGCTTCGACGACCAGTATCCCGACATCAAGTCTGTCGCCGGCCGCGTCGGTCGCCGACCAGTTCAAGGGCCGCATCGTGATCTTCGACAAGGACACCTCCACGGCGGCGCTGCGGGGCCAGGCATCTGACATTAGCGCGAACACCGACGTCGGCGTCCTCACCGTGACTGCGCTGACCACCGCGCCCGCGTCCGGCGACACCTTCTGCATAGTGTGATCCGATGCCCGTCACCCAGCTCGCGCCAGCGGCGCTCCCTGGGCGGCGATATGGATCGTTCAGCGGCAAGACCGCGAGCAGTGGCGCGGGCCCGCATCCGGTCGACATCCTCACCCAGCTCGTCCCGACGGCCACGCCCGGCCGCCGGTACGGGAGTTTCGCCGGCAAGTCGGCGAGCGGCGGCGGGGCTGGACCGCATCCCGTTGGTGTGCTCACGCAGCTCGCGCCGGGGGCATTCCCCGGCGGGCGCTACGGATCGTTCGCAGGACGTGTTGAGGTCGTCGTCGAGCCGCCCACGCCCGAAGTCGAGCCGACGCCGTCGTTCCCGACGCCGAGCGGCAGGTTCCGACGCGATGTTGGTCTGCACTGGATCGACGCGCTGGATGAAGAAGAGATCACGCTGGTGCTGGCCGTACTCCGACACCTGGACTACATCTGATGTCATTGAAGAATTGCATTCAGTCCCTGCAGGCGCTCCTCAAGGACTTCGACGTCGAAGCCGTCGTTGAAGCCGCGGAGGAATACCAGGCGCGCGGCATGGACCGGCAGGCTGCCGAGACGCAGGCCGTGCAGGACCATCTTGATGAGCTGCAGCGCGATCGCGCGCGCATCGAGAAAGCGATCGCCGATGCGTACGCCGTGGAGTCCGCGGCGCACGAGGCTGCGACCAGCCCGAAGAACGCGCTTCCCGCGCCCACGGACGCGCAGAAGGAGGCCGGGAACTACAAGGTCGGAAGGATCAACGTCAGCGGTCTCGCGCTGAGCATTGAAAACCCCGAGGGCTCCGTCCGGTCTGGGGTAGGCGCTGATGGCAAGCGGTGGTTGACGACCCTGCGCAGCCACTACGGCTACATCGCGAAGGTCAACGGGCAGACGGCGCCGCGCGGGAAAGACAAGGACCACATAGACGTCTTCATCAAGCCCGGCACGCCCACCGATTACAGCGGGCCGGTGTTCGTCGTCGACCAGAAGAAGCCCGGCAACGGACACTTCGACGAAGTGAAGGTCATGCTGGGCTGGGACTCGCTGGATGCCGCGCGTGAGGGCTACCTCGAGAACTACACGCCGGGCTGGGATGGCATTCGGGACATTACGGAAACCACCGTCGACGTTCTCAAGGCGTGGCTGAGCGGCGACACCACGCAGCCGTTCGGGGCGCAGGTAGCGCCCGCAGCAGACGATCTCGGCACGGCGCCCGACGCCGTCGCCGCGGAGACGCCCGCGAAGATCGTCGACGTCGGCGAGAAGGTCGGCGGTGCGCGCAAGGACACGGCGACCCCGACGGGCCCGCGCAGCGCGAAGGCCGAAGAGGACGGCGCTGAGCCCGGCTGGCGCAAGCGGTTCCAGGTGTCACAGATCACGAAGAGCATGCGCGAAGGCGAGGTCGGGCGCTGGACGATCTACGATCTGCGCACCAAGGACAGGCTCGGGCAGCCGCGTCAGTTCGGGCGAGATACCTACCCGACGCAGGAAGCCGCGGAAGCCGTGGTCCCGCTGGCGGCTGTCGCGTTGAAGCACAGCGTGCGCGGCACGTCGCGCGCCGGCGGGACCGTTGCGTACGAGATATGGCGCCGGACGTCCGATCGCAAAGCCGTGAAAGTCGTCGACGAAGTGTTCGCGACCCACGACGATGCGATGCGCTACATGGCCGAGCACGCGGCTGAGATCATCGAGACGAAGACCAGTTTCGGGGAAGAGATCCTGCCACGTCCCGAAACCGTAACCCGCACGGGGCCGGCGCGTCGGACGGGCAACGTTACCGGTGACGACTTCCGCGAGACGTTCGGGTTCCGCGCGGTCGAGTTCGGGGAATGGAATGCCCAGGACGAGCGCCAGACCGTGATGAACCACGCTTACGACGCACTCATGGATCTCGCCGAGATCATGGGGGTGCCGCCGAAGGCGCTGGGCCTGAACGGCGATCTCGCGCTGGCGTTCGGGGCGCGTGGGCACGGCCTGTCGGGGGCGCGCGCGCACTACGAGCGAGACTACGGCATCATCAACCTGACGAAGATGAGTGGCGCGGGGTCGCTGGGCCACGAGTGGTTCCACGCGCTCGACCACTACTTCGCCCGTCAGGACGGGAAGTCGGGACGCGAGCGCGTGCGGAACGAGCGCGGCGATCTCGTGTATCCCGCGGAGTCCGGGGAGCGTGACTACGCGAGCCACGGGTTCCGGCGCAGCGGATCGGAGGTCCGCCCCGAAGTCCAGGCTGCCTACACGGCGCTGATCGACACGATGTTTGCCAAGGCCGAGCAATACGTCGAGGACACGCAGAAAGCCGAACGGTTCGTCGGGGAGACTCGAAACGATCTCACGAAGAAACTCGAGGCGATGCGAGCCGACCTGGCCGAGCAGAAGGACCCCAGCTACTGGAAGCGAAAGAACCAGCCGGCCAGCGCGGAACAGCTCGCGCACTTCGACACGCTTGCCGAGAAACTGATCTCCGGCGAGGCGCTGGACGTCGAGATGCGGCGTGACGAGAAGGCGCGCAGCAAGTTCGGGGGCTTCCGCCAAAGCAACGACGTGCTCGATCAGATCAGCGCGATCTACAAGGCGGTGCGCGGCCGCAGCGGGTTCGATACCACGAACCGATCGGGGCGGATGGACGACATCGCCAATGCGATGCGCCGCTACAAGACCCGGCTCGAAGTCCTGGCCTCGGCAAAGCAGGGCGAGTCGAAGACCAAGCGGGTGCCGACCTCGTTCCAGATGGAGGCGAAGAGCATCGATCAGGGGCGCGCGTCGGGATACTGGGCCACGCCGCACGAGATGGCGGCCCGCGCGTTCAGCGCCTACCTCGAGGACCGCATGGCGGACCGCGGGTTTCAGGGCGATTTCCTGACCTACGGTACGAATTTCGTGGTGCCCACCCCGTGGGGCTGGCGGCGGCCGTTCCCGGAGGGCGCCGAGCGCAGGGCGATCAACGAAGCCTTCGACAAGTTCGTCAGCACCCTCGAGACCCAGGAAACAGAGCGCGGGGTCGAGATCCGCGAAACACCCTCGGACTACGAAAGCCGGGGTGAAAAGTCAGACGATGACGACTACACTGTCAGCGGCAAGCGAAACACCTATGGCATCGACCCCCGACAGCTCGACCTCTTCGCGCCCGCCCAGCGGGATGCCCACCTTGCCGCGCGCAAGGCCGTGGTATCTCTTGGACGGGGAGCCCCTACCATACTCGGTAGTCGGATCGCCGCAGACTTCCGAGAACAAGGTCGTGTCGATCTCATCGGCCAGGAAGTCCGCTCCGCAGCCGATCTAGCCGCGCTCGCGCAGGTCTATCGTGACCCGCGCTTCGAGACCCTCCGCTACATCTTCACGAACGCCGAAGGCCGGGTCGTCTACCAGACCGGCGTGACGTCGCGTCTGCCCGGGGCGGTGTTTGCGGTGCCGATGTCGGCGCGCGAGACCAGCCAGAATGAAGTCACCTCCGATCGGCTTAATCAGATCCTCAAGGACGGCAAGGCAGCCGGCGCCACGCGCGTCTGGATGCTGCACAACCATCCGTCCGGCAATTCCACGCCGTCACAGGCCGATCGGTTTATGACCGCGAACATTTACAGGCGAGCCGCCGCGCTCGATCTTGCCTTGCAGCCTCACGTGGTCATCAACCACCAGGAGTATTCGACGATCGATCCCGAAACCCTGGCTGTCGAGACCGGGCCGATCTCGCGGGGAGGATCCTACGATCTCAACGTGCCGCGCCTCCCGCACCCCTTGCTGGGTCGCGTGATCAACGGCCCGGCCGACGTCGTGCAGATGGCGAAGGAAGTCGAGGCCGACCCCAACACGGTCGTCATCATCGGGCGTGGGGGCGTGCAGGGGGAGGTTGGACTGATCGCCACCGTCAACGCCGCCGATCTCAATACCGCCCGCGCCGCGATCACACTTCGCAAACTGGCGGTCTCGAACGGGGTCCAGGATCTCTTCGCCGTGAACGTCCCGCCACGACTGAAGGAGGCGGCGATCTTCGCGCTCAACCGCCGGTTGCTGCTGGATGCTATCGGGCAGGATGGTCGCTCCTACATGGAAGCCGGCTTGTTTGATACCCGCAAAGAGTTCGAGTTGGGCCGCCGCATGCACGCCACCCGCGTCGGGTCCGAGTCCGCGCCCTACGACCCCACCGATCGCGAACCGTTCCGTCTCGACGTCATCGACACCACCGCCGGGCCGATGTTCGTCAACGACGAGATCACGCTGTTCCCCGGTGGTACGGAGGGCGCCGGTGAATGGCCGGGCGGCGCTGTCTATTCAGTGGTTGATACCGAAACCGGCAAGAACATCGGGGCCGTCGTCGTCGGGCTTGAAAACAGAACCATCACGACGATCTATTCGATCAAGGCCAAGACCGAACGCACGGGGATGGGCTCGCGAGTCCTGCGCGCCTTGACCGCGTCGAACCCCCAGCCTATTGTCATCGATAACATCATGGCGCCGGCCAAGGAATTCTGGGATAAAGCGGGGATCTACGACTATGACGGAATCAACGCGAAACTCGACTGGCAATCGCTCAATGACGCCCGAAGAAAAGCATCGGATCTACCAGGAAGTGTGCGCCAAGACGATGGCAAATCCGATCTCTCCGGAGATGAGGGCTCACCTGGAAGAGTGGAAGAAAAGAAAGCGGGATACGGAGTAGAGGCCCGGGCACAGAATTCGTTCGTAGACGCGGCGCGCGCTCGAATCGAACCGTGGCTTGACGAGCTCCGGTTCCAGGCGCAAGACAAGTTCCACTTCCTGAATAAAGTCCAGCGCGCAGCCGCCGAAGAAAAGGGGCTCGCCGAACTCCCTGAGCGCGAAGACGCGTATCTCGCGGAGCTGCGCTATCACGGGATGGCTGGTGCCGCCATCGAAGACTTCCAGCGCACTCATGTTGACCCCGTGCTGGCCGCCATCAAGGAATCCGGGCTGCCAATTCCGGAGATCGACACGTTCCTGCACGCCCGCCACGCCCCCGAAGCCAATGCGCAATTGAAGAAGATCAACCCAGATCGCGCCAACAACGAAGCGCTCTCAGGGATGTCGAACGAAGAAGCCGCTGCGGTCATGGAAGGCTTCCGGAAAGCGGGCAAACTTCCGTTGCTGAACGAGATCGGAGAGTGGGTCGATGCGATCACCGCCATGCGCAGAGATCTGCTCGTGAAGTCCGGCCTCGAAACACAGAGCCTGGTCAACCGGTGGGCGTCCACCTACAAGCATTACGTCCCCCTGCATCGCGAGGGTAAGGGCGGCGCACTGCCGCGCAAAGGCAAAGGATTCGATACCCGCGGCAAGGAAAAGCGTCGAGCGGGCTCTACCCTCGCGGTAGAGCACGTCCTCGCGCATGTTATCGCCCAGCATGAGGCGACCATCCTGAGAGCGGAGAAGGCCAAGGTCGGGAGGGCGCTGCTCGAATTCGCTCGCGCTAATCCCGATCCAGACTTGTTCGAAGTCGACAAAGTCGAATACCGGCCGTCTTTCGACTCTGAGGGCCTGGTGACATTCAGGGCCGACCCCGGGTTTGTCATGGCCGATAACGTGCTCGTCGTGCGCGAGAACGGAGTCGACCATCGGATAACGTTCAACGCGGCGAACCCCTATGCGCTCAAGATCGCAGCGGCGATGAAAAACCTGGGCGCCGCAGACGCCGGGGCGATCGTCAACATCTTGACGAAATTCACCCGTTACCTGGCGATTGTGAACACATCCGCGAACCCCGAGTTCCTGATCAGCAACTTCGCACGCGATATCCAGACTGCTGGCTACAACCTGTCTGGAACCAAGGCGGACGCGTTGAAATGGAAGATCTTCCGTGATGTCGGAAGGGCGTGGGCGGGGATCCGCGCGTTTCAGAAAGGCGAGAAGACTCCCTGGGCCGAGCGGTTCGATGAATTCCGGAAGGCGGGCGCGCAGACCGGCTGGCTGGAGCAGTACAAGGACATCAGCGACAGGGAGAAGGCGCTCGTCCAGAAGATCCGCGACATGGGCGATGACCGCCTGCACGCTGTAAAGCGTGGGCTGGATGCGGTCTGGAAGTTCATTGAGCACCACAACACCGCGGTTGAGAACTCGATTCGTTTGTCGACGTTCGTGCACGCGCGTGAAGCTGGGATGACGGAAGCCCAGGCCGCGCGGCTTGCCAAAGAACTGACCGTCAACTTCAACCGCAAGGGGAGCATGGGGCAGACGCTGAACGCGCTCTACCTGTTCTTCAACGCCGCGGTGCAGGGCTCGGTGCGCATCTTCCAGGCGCTGGCGACAAGCCAGAAAGTCCGCAAGCTAGCGATCGGCACCATCATTGGGGCCGCACTGCTGGACATCTGGAACCGCGCGCAGGGAGACGACGACGAGCCGAACCCGTACGACGCCGAGGTGATGAAGCACACCAAGGAACGCAACGTCGTCGTGATGCTGGGCGATGGGAAATACCTCAAGATTCCCGCCCCCTGGGGCTTCAACGTGTTGCACGTCATGGGGCAGACGATCGGGGAAGCGCTCACAAAGCCGAATTTCAAACCAACCGAAGCCGCTTCCAGGCTGGCCGTGGCGACCCTGAACGCCTTCAATCCAGTGGGGGGATCTGGCTCTTTGTTGCAGATGGTCTCGCCGACGATCACAGACCCGTTCGCGCAGTGGGGCGAAAACGAGGACTGGGCCGGTCGCCCCCTGCGTCCTGACGGCAATCCGTTCGGCGTCGACAAGCCGGAGTCGCAGAAGTATTGGGCGTCAGTCCGCCCCTACTCAAAATGGGTGGCCGAACAACTGAACGAACTCACCGGTGGTGACGAAGTTCGCCCCGGCATGATCGACATCTCGCCGGAGGCGATCGATCTCACCATCGACACCCTGACGGGTGGAGCCGGGCGCTTCCTGGCCGACACCCTGGGCGCCCCGTGGAAGGCCGTGCGCGGCGACGACGTGGAAACCTACGAGGTTCCGGTGCTTCGCAAGATCTACGGCGCGCCGGGTATGGGGCAGGTCACGCAGGACTACTACAAGAACCGGGACAGCGTGGCGCTGCTCGAGGCTCAGCTCAAACACTATGCCAGCGATCGGCAGAAATTCGACGAGGTCAAATCTGAGTACGCAGCTGAGTACCGCGTATTGCCAGCCATGAAAATGGCCGAGAAGCACCTACGCATGCTGCGGAAGCAGAAGAAGGCAGCTGCCGACGACCCGAAGCGCGTGAAAGACGTCGACGCACAGATGAAGCGTGTCATGGAGAAATTCAACCGGACGTACTCCCAGGCTCATCGTTGACGCCGACGGTAATACCAGTCCCCGGCCCCGGGCTTCTTGTTGATTTCGTGATACCACCAATCGATGAAACCGTCGTATCGCTTGTACCAGATCTCGAATAACGCAACGCACAAATAGAAAAGCGCGAGCGCCCCAAGCCAAAGGTAGACGAAGTCCATCCCCAGAATTATAGGCCCCTTCCCGGGTATAGAGTCGGTGAGAACACTTTCTCGGGAGCCCAGCCTGCGCTGATTCGTTTATGAAGTAGCGAGTAGTCCATGCCAAGTTCTTCGGCCCATGCCGACAGACATTGAGTGCGGCCGTTGAAGGTCACGTGGACATTCCTGCGGGTATTCCGAGTCTGCTCTTTCTGCGTGATCCACCGGCAGTTACTCGGCGAGTAGGGCCCGCTTGGGTCTCTTCTGTCGAGAGTGTGCTTCGGAGTGGGCCGCGAGCCCATATCAGTTAGGAAGGCTTCGAACGAAGATCTCCATGCTTCACAAACGCTGATCCCCGCAGCGCCATAGAAACGATAACTTTTGTGTCGCGGGTTCTCGCAGCGCGCTTTCATCCCTTTCCATATCTCGTATTCGGAAGATCCCGATAGTCCGTGCGAAGTCGGCCCAGAATTAAACTTACATCCGCAAGAGCGTGATTTCCCGTCGCGCAGGTTGTATTTCAGCACGCGCTTTACAGTCCCGCACGAACACCGACATTCGACCTTGAAGTCTTTATCGGGCTCACTGAGGAGCGTCCATTCCCCAACGCGACTTCCAATTCCCAGTGGTGTCATTGAAGTCATCAGGCCAATCGCTGAACGTTCTCGAAGTGTAGCAACCGGGGCTTCAAGTCCGCCCGCAGGTACAGCGGATGCCCAGGCTCCCCGCTCTTCGTCATCGTCAGGTAGTGCAGCGGCAAGCCGGCCAGCAGGACCCGCACGAACGCTGAACGTCCCTGGTGCGCGCCGTGGTTCCCCCACGCGGCGACCACTACCCCTCCCATCATCGTCACGTACCCCGCTTTCTCCCGCAACGTCCCGTTGTTCTCGGGCGCCCCCACGGGCTCGTCTTCGGCTTTCATGTCCCTCGGGTCGGTCGCCCGGAACGCGAACAGGTTCAGCATGATCAGCCGCCCGTAGCCCCATCCGCGCGCGTAGGCGATGCAGCGGCGGACCGTCGGGTCAGGCCCCTCTTCGTCAGCCGTCGACGGGTTCAGCCCGATGAACGCGCACGGCGGCAACGAGCGGTCCCAGACGTACTCCCAGGTGTAGCGGTAGCGCCGGCAGGGGGAGAAGGTGCAGGCGATCATCATGCGAACAGGTCTCCCATCGCCCTGCGCGACTTCCTCGTGCGCTGGTGGTGATGCTTGTCGTAGTTCAAGTGGCATCGCTGACACAGCGCCCGCAGGTTCTTCGGGTCGCAGTTCTCGGGAACGTGGTCCAGGTGGGCGATCGTGAGCACGACGCGCGAGCCGGTGACTGGATGAGGGCAATACTGCTCAGCGCGGCAATCGGGGTAATCCGGGGTGCCCTCGCATTGGTATCTGGCGCGTTCAAGGATCGCCTTGCGGATCTTCTTCCAGTCCGGCGGGTAGCGGTCGCGTTCTTCGGGGCGGATCGGCATTGCGTCAGACAGTCTGGTGCTGGTCAACGCAATTCACGGTTGCTACACTGCGCGCCGGTTTCCGTGGAGTGGCAAAGGGTTGCGGCGAGTTCGCCACCATCTTGCCAAGGTCGGGGTCGCGAGTTCGAGTCTCGTTTCCCGCTCCAATAACTTCTTGTTTCATCGGTATTTTCCCAAAAGCCGCCGAAACATGCGGGGAAATTCTGGGGAAATAAAATTTCCCCGTTTGCCCACTACCGCAGCCGGTCCAGCGTCATCCCCGCTTCCACCTTGAAGTAGTCATCGTCGGCGAGCTGCCGACCTTCCAGATAGATGTCCGTGGTCTTGATGTCGGCGTGCGCCATCAGCGCCTGGATGTATTCCTCCGAGTAGCCGGCGGCACGATAGAGTCGGGCGCCCAGGCTGCGGATCTCGTGGAACGTTGGTCGCTGCTCCGCGGACAGGGCTCCGACCGCAGTCTTGTCGCGGATCTCGGCAAAGGCTTTCGACAGGTACTCGGGGGTCACGCAGGTCCAGTGCGGCTTCGCGTCGACGTGCTTCCGGCGGCGGCTCGCCGGCCGGTAGTGGACGAGGTACGGGCTCGGCACGCCGTCGGCCATCGAGCGCGCGCGGATGTCCTCGAGCTGCGGCGTGAGCCTGATCCGGATGAACCCGGCTTCCGACTCCCCGGCCACCTTCTTGCGGATCACGTACAGCCAGCCGTCCCGGTAGTCGTCCCGGCGCATGTTGCACAGCTCGTTCCGGGCCTGCAGCGTGATCAGGCTTTGTTCCATCGCGATGCGCAGGAAGGCCGGCGCGTCGGGGTGGTCGTGGATGTCCCAGAACTGCGCGAGCTCCAGCCGCTGTCGCTTCCTGTGGTTCTCCGGCAGGATCTTCGACGTCGACCGGGCCATCGTCGCCTCGGCCTCGTTGAAGTCGACCCACTTCCGCGCAATGGCGTAGCGCCACAGATCGATGAGCACCGTGCGCCACTTGTTGTGGACGTCGCCGGTCGTGCCGCGCGCGTCGAGCCAGTCGGCGAGGAACACCCGGTCCGTCGTCGCGATCGCCCGCTTGCCGATCTCTCGCTTCAGTACCGCCAGCCGGAACGTCCAGTTGGCCCGGGTTCCCGGCGACCACGGCTTCCGGGGCACTACGTTCTCCATGAAGCCGTCGATCACCGCGCTGATGGTCATGGCCCCGCCCTCAGCCGCGAGCCGCGCCTGGCGCCGCGCAGCGAGCACCCGGTTGACCTTCGTCGCGGCCTCGATGGCTTTCTCACGGTCGACGCCCAGGGACGTGCGCTTGCCGGTCTCCGGGTTCCGGTAGCGGTAGCGGCCGCC
>Ga0116143_10005749_pt1 | contig 11072 bp, 9 predicted proteins | sample AD_UKC034_MetaG_FD_89745 | JGI IMG/M metagenome (GOLD analysis project Ga0116143, IMG submission 89745) | Active sludge microbial communities of municipal wastewater-treating anaerobic digesters from USA - AD_UKC034_MetaG | ecosystem: Engineered > Bioreactor > Anaerobic > Digestate | place: USA...
AGCCTGCTCTCAACCCTAATCAACGCAGACCTGTTCGTCATCTCCACCGCGGTCGAAAAGATCGCCATCAATTTCGGCAAACCTGATCAAAAGTGGCTGGACCGCATGAACCTGGCTGAAGCCAAGGCTTACCTCGCGGAGGGCATCCACTTCGCCAAGGGTTCTATGGCGCCCAAGATCCAGGCGATCATCAACTTCCTTGAAGCAGGCGGCAAGGAAGCCCTGGTCACCAACCCTGAGAACATTGGCCGCGCGCTCAGGGGCGAGACCGGAACCCGCATTGTGCGTGAGTAGGAACATCCTTTAATCACCTGAGAAGGGCTTTGCTGGAAAATCCAGCGAGCCCTTCTTGATTTTTTAAGGTTAAACCGCTTGTTTCTGTGTATCAATAATTTCCGCATCGTGTAAAATAATTAAGTCATTTCATATCATTCACTTGAAAGGATCGTAACGCATCCTTTCATGAATTTGTGTTTTCCTGTCGAAAGGAGGTGCAGTAACCAATACGTGGTTCCTTGCATTTACTGAAAGACGTTGATTTGAATCAGCTAATCTGAAATAGGAGGAGTCGAAATGTTCACAAGGAAATTGTGGTTAAGTTTAAGTGTTTTGCTGATCGCTGTATTGGTGCTTTCAGCCTGTGCAACTCCGGCGCCAACAGAAGCACCCGCTGCACCTGAAGCCCCGGCAGCCACCGAAGCACCTGCAGCCACTGAAGCACCCGCTGCCACCGAAGCGCCTGCCGCTACAGAAGCCCCGGCGGAGCCGCCGATAATTGGTTTACTGCTTGTGGGACCTGCCAATGACGCCGGCTGGAGCCAGGCGCATTATGACAGCATGGCTTACGTACAGGAAAAGATCCCCGGTGCTGAGCTGCTCTACCTGGAAAACGTGTATACCGGTTCGACCGCGCATACACAGACCCCTGCTGAACTCGCCGCGGATATGGTGACCAAAGGCGCGAAGGTGATCATCTTTAACTCGGATGACCAGAAAGACAACGCGGTCAAGTTTGCTCAGGAAAACCCGGACGTGTTTGTGATCCACGCATCAGGTGACACCGCCTGGAAGGAAGGCAAGAATTATGTAGACCTTCCGAACATGAAGAACATCATGGGTGAGATGGAATACGGCAAGATGATCGCCGGCTGCGCGGCTGCCCTGACCACCCAAACCGGCAAGCTCGGTTTCCTGGGACCATTGATCAATGATGAAACCCGGCGCTTCGCTGCTGCTGCTTACCTCGGCGCCAAATACTGCTGGGAGAATTACCTTGAAAAAGATCCCGCTGCCCTAGAATTCAAGGTCACCTGGATCGGCTTCTGGTTTAACATCCCCGGCGTGACCCTGGATCCGACGCAGGTATCCGATGACTTCTACAATACCGGGTATGACGTGGTCATCAGCTCGATCGATACCACCGAAGCGCTGGTTGAAGCCAAGAAGTTTGCTGCAGATGGCAAGCAGGTCTGGGCAGTCCCCTATGACTACGAAGGGGCTTGCGCGGGCGCTGATGAGGTCTGCCTGGGTGTGGAGTACTTCAACTGGGGTCCTTCATATGTTAAGGCGATCAATTCGGCCATGGACGGTACCTGGGAATCCAGCTTCGAACTGGTTGGACCGGACTGGGCGGATATCAATAATCCGGATACATCAGCGGTCGGTTTCAACAAGGGCGGGGCGCTTTCAGCTGATAATTCTGCCAAGATCGACCAGTTCATCAGTGAACTGGGCGGCGGGCTGAACCTGTGGAAGGGTCCGTTGAATCTACAGGATGGAACTGCCTACCTGGCTGATGGTGAAGAAGCAACCGTACAGCAGATCTGGTACCTGCCGCAGTTGCTTGAGGGCATGGAAGGACAGAGCGAGTAAGTCAGTTAGCTGCGTGGGGGAAGGATCATCCTTCCCCCACGTTTTTAAATCAAGAGGTCATTGCTTGAAAATCTCATTTCAACATATTCACAAACGATTTGGAAAAGTCCACGCGAACAACGACATAAACCTGATCATCCCATCAGGCACGATACAGGGTATCCTGGGGGAAAACGGCGCGGGAAAAAGCACATTAATGAAAATCCTCACCGGCTACTACCAGGCGGATTCCGGCGACATTCTGCTGGATGACCAGGTGGTGAAGATCGCATCACCCGAGGATGCGGTGAGCCAGGGAATTGGCATGCTGCACCAGGACCCGTTGGATTTTCCGCCGATGCGCGTGATCGATAACTTCCTGCTGGGCTCCAGGGGCGGTTTGTTCCCGAAACGTAGCGAAGTTGAAAAAGAGATCATCCGGTTATCAAAGGAATTTGATTTCCAGATCAGCCCGGACACGTTTGTTGAAACCATGACGGTTGGAGAGCGCCAGCAGCTTGAAATCCTGCGCCTGCTCTGGCTGGGTGTGAAGGTCTTGATACTCGATGAACCGACCACGGGGATCTCGGCGAACCAGAGAGAAAAACTGTTTGCCACCCTGGTAAAACTGGCTGATGCTGGTTTGACGGTAATTTTTGTCTCACACAAGTTGGAAGAGGTGGAGCAGCTGTGCAGCCGCGTGGCTGTCTTCCGCCAGGGTGAGGTTGTGGGCGAGGTGACACCGCCTTATGACACGGATCAATTCGTGTACATGATGTTTGGTAAATCGGTAGAAGTAGGGGATAAGAAGACGTTTTGCACAGAGAAATCCATAATTAAGTTGAAAAATATCGGGTTGGAGGATTACCGCCTGCACCTCGGCGATATCAACCTTGAGATCTTTCAAGGTGAGGTGATCGGTTTGGCTGGCATGGAGGGCTCCGGGCAGCGGCTCTTCCTGCGCATGCTCACCGGACTGCTGCGGCCTGTGGCTGGAAAGATCAGCCTGGCTGGTGAAGATTTTACGGGAAAAACCTACCCTGCTTTTCAGAAAGCCGGGGTTGCTTACCTGCCGGCTGCCAGGCTCGAAGAGGGGCTGATTCCAGGCATGACCCTGACCGAGCATTTTATCCTTTCAGAGGAACACGACGAGCTTTTTGTGGATCAAAAAAGTGCCGTCGATCTCACAGAAGCAAGGATCAGGGACTTTTACATCAAAGGTACTCCTGTGAGCATGATTGAGCAGCTTTCTGGGGGTAACCAGCAGCGTGCTCTGCTGGCATTATTACGCAGGAAATTAAATCTGATCCTGATGGAGCACCCCACCCGCGGATTGGATATTGAATCAGCCATATGGATCTGGTCGAAGATGAAAGAGCGCTGCAGGGATTGCTCCAGCGTTGTGTTTACTTCTTCCGACCTGGATGAGATCATTCAATACAGCGACCGCATCCTGGTGTTCTTCGGCGGACTGGTTTCGAAACCGATAGACGCGAACACAACAACAGTGGATGAATTAGGTCAATTGATCGGTGGTAAGGGATGGTAATTACTGCTCGAGGAGAATCTGGATGTCAGTAGAACAGGGATTCGGCCGCGCTTCCAGATTAACAGCTAAAAGCGCCTGGACAAATTTCGGGATTCGTTTTTCCGCCATTCTTTTGGCTTTGCTGTTTACATCGCTGATACTGGTCATCGCAAAGGCCAACCCATTCGAAGCGTATAAGAGCATCATTCATGGGGCTTTTGGCTCCACCATCAAGTTCACGTCGGTCGTTGCCTCGTGGGTGCCGCTGGTGATCGCTACTTCCGGTTTGTTGTTCACCTTCACTGCCGGGTTATGGAACATCGGTATGGAAGGGCAGATCATCATGGGTTCGGTCTTTGCCGTTGGGGCATTCCGCTTCCTGGATGACATAGTAATTGCGCCTGTTCTCGTCATCATCCTTGCGTACATCGCCGGCGCGGTTGGCGGGATATTCTGGGCTTCATTGCCGGGATTGATGAAGATATACGGCGGTGTCAATGAGATTTTCGGCGGGCTCGGCCTGAACTTTGTGGCAAAAACAGTGGCCATCTGGCTGATTTTTGGTCCGTGGAAGCGCCCCGGCGTGGCTTCTGGCAGTGGTACAGAGTGGATCGATATCAAGTACCGCCTGCCCTACCTTGAAGGAACCAACCTCAGCCTGGTGATTTTGATCATAGCAGTAATCATCGCGGTACTTACAGCCATCATGCTCAAGGGAACGCACTTTGGATTGCGGTTGAAGGCCATCGGCAAGAACGACAAGGCTGCTTACATCCTGGGTATCCCGACGACGCGCTACTTTCTGCTGGCTTTCGGGATTTGCGGACTGTTTGCCGGCATCGCGGGCGCTATCCTGGTGACTTCCAAGCAATACAGTCTTATTCCGGATGCCGGGTTCGGGTACGGCTTCCTTGGCTTGCTCGTGGCCATGCTGGTCAATTATCACCCGATCTGGTCTTCGATTGTGGCGGTGTTCTTCGCCGCATTAAGTATCGGCAACACGGAACTGCAATACATGGGTTTGAATTCCTACTTTGCTGGTGTGCTGCAGGGTTTTCTGGTTTTGTTTGTTGTGCTGGTGGATGGTATTCGTAAGCAGCTGGTAAAGAAACGCTAGGAGCGATCCGATGGAAATGACAACCCTTACCACTCTTGCCGGGATCGTAGAATTCGCTGTACCTGTGCTTTTTGCGTCGATCGGTGAGAATATTACTGAAAAGGCCGGATTGATCAACCTTTCGGTCAACGGCACGATCATTCTGTGTGCGATGGGTGGATTCGTGGTTGCGCTCACCACCAGCAGCATTCTGCTAGGTTTTCTCATCGGCGCTGTCATCGGAGCCGCGGTGGCTGCCATTGTGGCGTTCAGCAGCATCACACTCAAACAATCTCAGGTTGCCATCGGCTTTGTGCTCGCGTTGCTGTGCCGCGACCTGGCTTACTTCCTCGGGGCGCCGTTTACCAATAAACCGGGTGTTTTCCTTTCAAAGGTACCCGTTCCACTGCTATCCGACATCCCCGTGGTCGGTCCGGTATTTTTCAATCATTCGTTGGTCGTGTACGCTTCTTACCTGTTTATTATACTGGCGTACGTTTTTATGTTCAAAACCCGCCCCGGGTTGATGCTGCAGGGAATTGGTGAACGGCCTGCGGCCGCTTTCGCACGCGGCGCGAATGTAAAAGCGCTGCGCTACTTATACACGATCGCGGGCGGAGCGCTGATCGGTCTGGCAGGACCCATGTACTCGCTTGCCGTGAAGATCGGTTGGGCAGGGCAGCTTTCGGGCTTGGATGGCATCGGCTGGATCGCCCTTGCAATCACCATCTTTGGCGGCTGGAACCCGCTGCGCGTGGCTTTTGGCGCGTACCTGTTCGGCGGGTTGCAGCAGCTGGGCATTACGCTACAGTCCACAACTGACATTCCAATCCAAATCCTGCAGGCGGCGCCCTTCCCGTTGATGATCTTCACCCTGCTATTAGTTAATGTCGGCCGGGCGGAATGGGTGGAACGCGAACTCGCCGCCATGCCTGAAAAACCACGTAAGGTTCTTTCAAAAATATTACGCGCCTTGCGTACCTCACCCCCTTCAGCTATGGGTGTACCATTTGAAAATGAATAGGCGGGAATAATGAGCCATTACCTTGGATACAGGTGCTCGCTGTGTAAGACTGAGCTTCCTCCGATGGAAATTGTGTATAACTGTCCAAAATGCGGCGGGAATCTGGATGTGGTTTTGGATTACGAACGCATTAACAGAAGTTTCATCCTGATGACATCCTCTCCCGAACTGAAAACTCGCTCTGGCGTTACGAACCTCTGCTGCCGGTGATGGATCCCGGGGGATTTACCACCCCAATCCACGCGGTGGGCTGGACCCCCCTTTATCGATCAGAAAGGTTGAATACAGATCTTGGTTTACAACAATTATGGGTGAAAGATGAGGGGAGGAATCCCACTGCGTCATTCAAAGACCGGGCTAGCGCCATCGTGGTTGCCAGGGCGAGGGAGATCAACGCTGAGATCGTGGTCACCGCGTCCACCGGCAACGCCGGCGCCGCGCTCGCCGGGATGGCGGCGGCAATCGGGCAAAAAGCGGTTATTTTCGCCCCCAGGACAGCCCCGCCGGCGAAGATCGCGCAGCTGCTGATTTTCGGCGCGCATGTGATCCTTGTAGACGGTAATTATGATTCAGCGTTTGATCTGACGATAGAGGCATCACGGGAATTCGGTTGGTACTGCCGGAACACCGGCTACAATCCATTCACGGCTGAGGGGAAAAAGACCGCTGCTTTCGAGATCTGGGAGCAGGTCATCTGGAATGTGCAGTCAGTTAAAAAACCGCTTTGTGTTTTTGTTTCGGTTGGCGACGGAAATATCATCTCAGGATTGCATAAGGGATTTAAGGATCTTATGAATCTTGGTTGGATGGAGCGAATGCCCCGTTTATTCGGCGTGCAATCAGAATTATCCGCTGCTATCGCCAATGCGTACCTGGCTGGCACCGAAGTGATCACGCCGGTCACGGCGACCACGATCGCGGATTCCATCAGTGTTGATCTGCCGCGTGATGGATCCCGGGCAGTGCGCGCCGCGGTTGAGACAAACGGGTCGTATATCAGGATCACCGATGAAGAGATAATCGGCGCGATCGCAATTCTCGGGGTGCACGGCATATTCGCGGAACCAGCCGGATCTGCTGCGCTGGCGGGATTAAAAAGGGCACTGGCTGATGGAATGATCGAAGCGGACGATCCGGTACTTGTCATTAACAGCGGGAACGGCCTTAAGGATGTTCGGGCAGCCATGATGGCAGCTCCAAAGGCGGATATAATTGAACCGACGATGAAAGCCTTAAAACAACATCTTGAGGAAAGGGGTCACGCATAATGAAGCCGGTTTATTCAATCATCGCCCCTGTCTACAACGAATTATCCTGCCTGGATGCCCTTCTTGCCAGGGTGCGGGAAGTGATGGACAGCACAAATGAACCCTGGGAGCTCATCCTGGTGGACGATGGTTCTACGGATGGATCAACAGATAGGATCAGGCAGCTTGCTGAAAGTGATCATCATGTACGGAAGGTGATCTTCGCGCGTAATTTTGGGCATCAGATCGCCGTGACAGCCGGGTTGGATTTTTCCCGCGGTGATGCTGTGGTGATCATCGATGCTGACCTGCAGGACCCCCCCGAAGTCATACTTGAATTGATCGCAAAGTGGCGCGAAGGATACGAGGTCGTGTATGCCCAGCGCACAGAGCGCGAGGGAGAAACCTGGTTCAAGCGTGTGACGGCCTCTTTGTTCTATCGCACGATCTTCCGGATCACAGATGTAAAGATTCCGCTCGATACGGGAGACTTCAGGCTGCTGGACCGCAAGGTTGTGAATGTCATGAACTCCATGCGCGAGAGGCATCGATTTCTGCGCGGAATGTCAGCCTGGGTGGGGTTCAAGTCAATAGGGGTTGGGTATAAGCGCTCTGCCCGCTTTGCAGGTTCGACGAAATACCCTTTCAAGAAGATGCTTAAGCTCGCGTTAACCGCGGTAACAAGCTTTTCTTATGTGCCGCTGCAGATCGCCATGTGGTTGGGTTTTATATCAGCGGGTATAAGCATCATTACCATCCCTGTGGTCATCATCCTCAGGCTCGTCGGATCACAATTCTTTTTTGGGCAGGCAACGACGCTCATTGCTGTGCTCTTCCTCGGGGGTGTGCAGTTGATCTCGTTAGGCATTTTAGGTGAGTATGTTGGCCGGATTTACGATGAAGTCAAAGGGCGTCCGCTGTACATAACCAGCGAGACTTCTGAAAAAGTGGCAAATACAGCCGAATAGGAGAATCATAATCATGGCAAAGATCGATCTGAAAATCTTCGAAGAACGCCGGCAGCGTGCGGTAGAGCGGTCGCGGAAACAAAATATCATTTTCCCGACATTCGCCCAGATGAAAGATCCCAGCCTTATCCCGCAGAAGATCAAGGAAGAACTCTCCTCGATCGGTTTATGGGATGTGCACCCCCGCAACCTGTTCAGGATTTCCTGGAAGAATCAACCTTTGGCTAAAGGCGGCGGATACGACGGGGTCAACTATTTGGAGTTTCCCCCTGAGCTGACAGGGGTTAAGGCAAGGATCATCGCGCTTGTGGGTAAATGGTTCCCCACCGGGGCGCATAAGGTAGGGGCGGCTTACGGCTGCCTTGTGCCGCGGTTGGTTACCGGGCAGTTCGACCCGACAATGCAGAAGGCAGTCTGGCCTTCCACTGGCAATTATTGTCGGGGAGGAGCCTACGATTCAGCGTTAATGGCCTGCCAGTCGATCGCGATCCTGCCGGAGGGAATGAGCCGTGAACGGTTCGAGTGGCTCAGCCGCATTGCTGGAGAAGTAATCGCGACACCTGGGACTGAATCTAATGTCAAGGAAATCTTTGACAAATGCTGGGAACTCCGCCGCTCCGGAGAAGACCTGATGATCTTCAATCAGTTTGAGGAGTTCGGCAATTATCTCTGGCATTATGATATTACCGGGCATGCCATGGAAGAGGTGCTCAAAAAAGAATTGCGCCCGGGTGATAAGTACCGTGGAGTGGCGCTGACAACAGGTTCTGCTGGCACGATCGCCTGTGGTGATTACCTGAAGCAGTTATTCCCTGAAAGTAAAATTATCGCCAGCGAAGCGCTGCAATGTCCAACGCTGCTTGAAAATGGTTTTGGCGCTCATCGGATTGAGGGAATTGGCGATAAGCACGTTCCCTGGATTCACAATATCAAGAATACTGACCTTGTTGTGGCAATAGATGATGACGCCGTTGTTGAAATCATGAGGGTTTTCAATGAGCCAGAAGGACGGAAGTATCTTGTGAAGCAAGGTCTTTCTGAGTCGTTGGTGGCCAGCCTTGATCTTTTGGGTTTCTCAGGGATCGCGAATTTATTATCAGCGATCAAGTTTGCGAAGTACTATGAATTAGGCGAAGAGGATATTGTCCTCACTGTCCTCACTGACTCGATGGAATTATATGAAAGCCGCATTCATGAACTCAGGAGAGAAAAAGGCGAGTATTCGGAAGTTCAGGCTGCTGCTGCCTTTGCCAGATACCTTCACGGAGAGGCGACTGACAACCTGCTGGAATTGACCTATCAGGAAAGAAGGCGTGTTCATAACCTTAAGTATTACACCTGGGTTGAACAGCAGGGGAAAACTTACGAAGAGATTCTGGATCAATGGTACGCCCCCGATTATTGGACAGATGTTCAAGGGCAGGTGGAAGAAATCGATGAACTGATCATCGATTTTAATCGGCGCACGGGGCTGCTTTAGTCGATCGCTCATCCTGGAAGAAGCTTTTTCCAGGATGAAATTTCTTAGCCTGGAGAAAACATGTTAAGAAATTTCCCTTCCAACGTCTTGATATTATTGGGTATTGTTCCTGCGCCTAAAGATCTCGAGATCGCCAGGGTGTTGGGTTGGTACCGTATCCCGTTGAAGTCATCCCCCAAGGTGATTGATGTGGATTACCTTGCTTTTTATCAGGGGGGTAATTTCGGTGAAAAGCACCACTGGAAGATCGAATTCATGGCCGAGTACCGCGGTCACGAGTTAACTACCCGCTCAGAATTGCTGCGGGATCAGCCTGAACACCCCAGGGCGAACGAGGAATACTTCAAGGTTCAACTTGGTTCGTTGATACCTGTCGATCCCCCAATTGTTTCCGGAACCTGGAAACGTATCACCTTTCTCTTTACAACAGGAGAGTTGTTCAATTGTGCTGAAACGGTCAACGACCTCGTCGTGCGCACAGAAGAGTGCGGCTTTCTCTGGAAGAGATTACGTGAACGTAAGCATGATGCAGATAGTTACCTGGCGGGTTCGCCAGGTGATGTAGAATTGTCACCTGAGATCCTTGATCTGTTATTGGGTCTGAATAACAACATTCCCGAGCACGACCTGGATAATTATTAGGCTTACGGGTATTGCTGGTAGAATAAAAAGCGGCGGCAGTGTCTCGTTGAACCGTCAGGATAATTTTATGCAGAAATTGATAAAAAATGGCACTTTGGTCACCTCCATGAAGACGGAACGCGCTGACCTCTTAATCGATGATGGCGAGATCACACAGGTGGGGCAGGGGATTCATGCGAATGAAGCTTGTGAGGTTATCGATGCCTCAGGTTTACTTGTGCTGCCGGGAGGGGTGGATGTTCACGTGCACCTCGATCTGCCCATGTTCAATACGGTTTCATCAGACGATCATTACACTGGCACCAAAGCCGCTGCCTGCGGCGGCACTACCACGGTCATCGACTTTGTCTCGCAGGATTCCGACGACTTGTTGAAATGCGTGGCAGCGTTACGCCGCAAGGCCGACGCCAGCGTGGCGGTTGATTATGGTTTGCACATGAATATTACGAATCTCAACCCAAAGGTCGAAGAGCAGATCCCGCTACTGGTAAATGCAGGCATTACGAGTCTCAAAGTCTTCACAGCTTATAATGACCGGCTTCGCCTCCGGGACGATGAAATATTCCGGGTCATGCGCATTGCTCGGGAGCACGGACTATTGACCATGCTGCATGCCGAAAATGGGGACATCATTGACCTCCTGGTACGGGAGGCTCTGCAGCAAGGAAGAACCGCCCCGGTTTGGCACGCCAGGACCAGGCCGGCCTGGGGAGCTGTTGAAGCGGTGCTGCGTGGTGCGGCGTTGGCTGCCAGCGCGCAAGCACCTCTTTACATTGTGCACATCAATGTTGCCGGCGAAGTGGATATGCTAAAGTACGCCCGTGACCATGGGGTGCAGGTATTAGGTGAAACTTGCCCGCAATACCTTTTCTTTACCGAGGATGACCTCAAACGGCCTGATGCTGCCAGGTGGATATGCTCTCCTCCGTTGCGAACGGTTAACGACCAGCAGCGCATCTGGAATGGATTGAAGGAGGGTGCGATCCAGGTACTTTCCACTGATCACTGCCCGTTCTTTTTTGATGGAACCAAGCCCATTGTTTATGAAGGGAATGAGATTGCGATACCCGGTAAAGAATTGGGAGAGGATTATTTTACCAGGATACCGAATGGTCTGCCTGGTGTCGGTGACCGGCTGCCGGTATTGTGGACAAAGATGGTCAGTTCCGGTGAGTTTTCGATCAATGAATTTGTTTCATTAACTAGCACGAATCCTGCCAGGATTTTTGGAATGTA
>Ga0116143_10005751_pt1 | contig 11070 bp, 6 predicted proteins | sample AD_UKC034_MetaG_FD_89745 | JGI IMG/M metagenome (GOLD analysis project Ga0116143, IMG submission 89745) | Active sludge microbial communities of municipal wastewater-treating anaerobic digesters from USA - AD_UKC034_MetaG | ecosystem: Engineered > Bioreactor > Anaerobic > Digestate | place: USA...
ATTCAGAAATTGTTGGTAATATGATCCCAAATAATTATCCTAATAGTGATTTTTATTCAGTATTTCCAAATAGTAAAATTTTGTCTGAGCCTAAATTAGCTAACATCTCTGATATAAGTAATATTCATATAGGAAAAGAAATACAGCCTCTTAAATCAAATACCATCTCTAACATAAATATTCCATGGGTAAGAAAAGACTTATAGCCCCTTATAGTAGAAACATTACCCACTACTTCAGTTGATGATTAGTATTCAAGATCTTTTAATAATATATTAAATGATAAAATTAAACAAATATATAACCAATATAGTAATATATACCCACGTATGTATTCAAATAACAAATATACACCAGAATAGCAATAGATTGTAGAATGGTATGAAGATAATCTTATTGGTACTAATCCATCTAAATATTTTTCTGATCCTAATTGGAATAAAGATTTAGAATAGTAGTAGAAAAATGTAATAAAAGCTAGAAAAGACTAGGTAGAGTTTGAACGTAAAGTAGATAAAAATGATACTATTCCATATGATAAATATTTACGGGGGTTAACCGAAAAAAATATCATTGCTTCTTTATTGTCCAAGATTAATAGAGAAATAATTTCATAGGAAGATGTTATTAACTTATTACCAGTAAACCCAAAACATTTAGAAGATAAATTAACATGTAATGGATAGTTCAGTGATAAAGGTAACTTATCTTCATTATTACAAAATTATTAGAATAAATTAGACAATCAATATAACAGTGGTCTTATTAAAATAGACGATCAAGAATTTTAGAATTCACCATAGTATTAGTGGTGGTTAAATGATTTAGCTGCAAATACGGGGTTAGATAGTCAATTCGATTATTTAAACGGCAAAGTATATTCGCAATTAGATGAATATATATATTCTAGATTTAAAAATAGAATAGGCGAAATTGGTGGTGATTACGATAAAGTAAATATTTTACGTGATTTATCATCAAAGGGAATAAAGGAAAAATTATAGTACGCATTTGGCGTTTTCTGGCCGAGCAAAAAATTAAAAACAAAATTTACCAATTATCTAAATTTACTCCCATCAGAATCCAGAAAAATTGTAGAACAAATGAAAAGTGGTATGATAAATCCCGAAATTATATAGTCATTAAACAAAGAAACAAGAGATTAGGTAATTTCAGATTATAATTTAGAACAAATAATATTTGATATGTTTGCTGACAAAAAATTACACGAAAAATTAGATGATGTCAATTTAACAGATCCTGAACGCGATAAAATACTCGAAATATTATAGTATTTAATTAACAATTCAGTTGTTGGTTTTGGTTTAGCATAGTATCCAAGAATTAATGAATTTGAAAGACTTAAAATTATTGATTCTGTTCGTGATTCTGGAAATTTAGGTGAATTTGCAAATTATCAAAAAACTGTAGAACTATCAGATATAGTACAAAATAATAAAGATGAAATTTTATAGTATATTGCTAATTCAAACATTCCAAACATTACTGAAGACGAAAAAGAGAAACTATAGGAATTTCTTAAATCATCGTATAAAATTGGAGGATATACGGGAATTGGAAAACAAGATGAACCTTAGGGAATAGTTCACAAGGGCGAATATGTAATTCCCAAAGATATGGTAGATAGTAATCCCATACTAATAAACGAATTGGAAAAAATGAGATTAAGATAGGAAGATGTTGATAATACCACAAAATATGCAAATTAGTCTTTTTAGGATATACAGGAAATTGAAGAATTATTAGATCCATTAATAACATCCTCAGATTTAATACATAATGATAATGAAAAAACAGTAGAATTATTAAGTAAAATATTAGAAGCAATTTTAAATAATAAACCAGTTGAAATACCCGATGAATTAAATGTTAAGGGCATATCTGAATTAATAAATATGTTAAAGTTAAATAATAAACCATAGATAAATAATTTTATTTAGCCAATAGCAAGATCTAATAATTTTATGAACCAAAACAGCAGTAATAATGGAAACTCATAGATAAATAATTTTATTTAGTCAATAACGAGATCTAATAATTTTATGAACCAAAACAGCAATAATAATGGAAACTCGTAGTCAATTCCATTAAATGTTCCATTATAGTGAGGGGTAATATATGGGGGATAACATAAAAGAAACGGGGTATAAAATAAAAGAAACATAGTTTTCATTATTTAGTGGCTTAGAAGAAAAACTTACAGTAGGTGATATAATTACATATTTAAATAGTATAAAAAGTTATAGTATAGAGACAAATGATATTATTTTTGGGACTGATCCCGATTATGAACCAGTATATAACATTAAAAATTCTAATACAGAATAGTTACGATATAGAAGAAAATTATTAGAATAGTCCACAATAAATTTTAATGTATCTCAACCAGGAAATATTTCTAGTAAGGGTCACGATTTATATTCTTAGTTTTATGATTGGTTATCCACCGATTTTGAATGGACAGCCAATTTTATTACATCATATTAGTGGAATAATAGAACAACAATTTTAAAAGAATTAGCAGAAAATCCATTAAAAATATATTCAGAAATTCACAATAAAGATTTAAGATATAATTTCAATTATCAAATACAAAATGAATTATCGAGTAGTGTAGTAAGAAAAGCCGCAGGAGAACTAATAAATGAAATGTTACAGGTAGAAGGCGGGATGGCAGGATAGGTTAATAATACAATTCAATCAATTTAGGGAATTATGGATATTTCACACGATGTATTACAACGATAGAAAGCCGCAAGCGGAGGAACTACTAGAGAGGGTGGATTGGAATCTGTTACTTAGTTTAAAAATTAGATAATATCAACATTTAAAATGAAACAGCACGAAACAGTAAAATTATGGGGTAGTTCGAGATTAACTATGACCCAAAAATTAAAATTTATATTTAGATAGACCAGTCCCGAAAATTTGCATTTAGTATATTATCCTTTATTTAAATTAATTTTAATGGCAACACCATTTACATATACATTAGGAGTAGATTCTTCCGAAGAAGATGAAATAACAGATAAATCTGTTTTGTCGGGATTAACCGAAATAGTTCCACCCGTTTCACTATAGTATAATTTTGGAAACGGATTATTTTTAAATGAATATTGTATTATAAGTGATTTAAAATATGAATTGTATGATTATAAATTTGCAGATGATAGATAGAGTTAGATAATTCCAGATAAACTTATTAACAAAATAATTCCAACTGTATAGGAAGTAGAAGTTAGTTTAGATTCAATACTACCATTAGCATAGTATTATAGGTTATTAAAAAATTAGCCATAGGGTTTGAGGGGTTCAAAAAAAATTGGTGCTAATAACCAAGTAAGTGATATATTATCTCAATAAGGAGATTATTTATGAAAGAAATACGACCAGAATATATTTTTTACTTTTTTAGTGATAAATTTAATCCAACTACACCATTTATAAATCTATATGTAACTGATACTAATTGGGGAAGATATGATAAACTCTCAATTGAATAGTATGGTGAACCAGATTATTATTGGGTAATAATGATTATGGATTCACGTTAGACCCCGTGGGAAATGAAGTATGAATATACTTTATTCTTACCATCAAAAATTGATTTATTACGATATATGGATTATATTGACCAATATGTTATAGGAAGGAATAATTTGTAATGGGTGTATATTTAGGATAGGGTATTTATTCGAAAGAATCATCTCAAAAAATAAAATAGATGGGCGATACATTTAAAATTAATGATACATTAGACATAAATAGAGAAAATATGTTATTTTTATCATTTAATGAAAGCATATTTAGTAATTTTGAGGTTTTTTACGGTAAATTCTTTTTGTTTCCCGAACAATAGAATAAATCTAAATTAATAACATAGTAGTTTGAACCGACATCTATTTTATTTACATTATATTATCCAGAATCCCGCAATGGAGATTAGTATCAAGAACGTGAATATGAATTACAAATATATAAATTAAATAAAACTCCGAAATATATTTAGTGTTCGTATCCAGAATATGGAGTAGATGAAAATATTCAGAGTCATATACTTTATGAATTCTGGTAGATTCCTACATATGCTTATAAACTATTATCTAAAACTATGAAGTAGTATTCATATACTGACCAATAGTATGATTCTCTTATAAAAAAGATTTAGAACGAAATATTAGATGTAGAATAGCCAAGTGATAATATATCCGAAACTAAAAACCAATTACCAGAAGATACAAATTTTATAATCCCATCGGGAATACCCGTTACTCAATAGTTAGAATGGATAAGAAAACGGTAGTTTCCAAATAAAGATAAATATAATCTACCATTATATTTTATCAATAATAAAAAATTATATTTTAAATTTATAAATGATTATACAGTAAAACGTGATATTTATTTAGGATCTAAAAAATCAAACATGTATAATTATAAAAATTTAGAAGATTATATAAACAAAACAAGTGAAATTATAGAATATCAATCTTTTGTATATGTAAATAAGAATAGATCAACTGTTAATAATTAGCTCATTACTAGAAATATAAAATCAATAATAGAAGGAAAAGGCGATATTCCAATAAAACGAATATAGATTGAATTTATGAATTCTTTCTTACCAGAACCATTATATCAAGACGAATGGAAAGATTTATATAAAGACTGGTATCAATATGATCAACAATTTTTAGATGATCCTTTATTATTAGAAGATAGGGCAGGATTTTTGTATTCTACATAGATGTTAGGTTTTATACAAAATTCAGACCAAATTATTTTTGAAACAAATAATATGGTAGATATTAAAACACTTGAAGATCTAAATATTTAGACTGTGCTTACCTTGCACATTTCAGACTAGCAATTTACAGGATCAGATGAAAAGCAAGATAATGAAGTAAAAGTATAGTAGGTTATAGAAGGTAGAACACATGTATTATTTCCATAGCAATAGTTTTGGCATATGATAATTTCCACAATTATAGATTCAAAATTTATTAATTTAAATAATACATTATATAAATTAGATAGCCCAATAGAAGATCAAAATAAATAGGAATCTACTAATCAATAGGATAATTTTGGAGAAACATCAGATGGCATATAATTTAAATGATTTAGATCTAACATTAACTCAATATACAGTTGAGAAATTAATTACTCAACAAACTTAGTCATTTGATAGATATTATTTTTAGACTGTAATAGATAATAATGATCCATTAACATTAGGTAGAATAAAATTCAGAATAGATCAATTTCATAGAGATCTTACTGATGATTTATTACCGTGGTAGCAAAATTAGTTTGGATTTAATAATTAGTTTGGTTCATTCAAAATTCCATAGATGAATAGTACAATATTAATAAAATTTTTACATGGTAATTTTTATAATCCCGTATATTTTCCATTTGATACATATAAATAGCGACCAATAATGAATGAAGATGAACGTAATAATCTTAAACCATTTAATTTTATACCATCAGATTAGTTATATACAAATTGGGAATAGGATGAATTTTAGATAGATAATTATGAATATAACGCTAAAAAAATTATACATAGATTGCCCCCATCATGGGTATATAATTATGATCCTGAAATAAAAAGTAAAATAGTAGACGATTTACCCGAACAAAAATAGCATAGCGAAACTGATACTTACGACAAAATAAAAGATATAGAAAGATATAATGAAGAAAAAATTAAATTACAATTAAAATAGTGGGGCACATTATATTTAGATGATTTATATGATAAAGAATATAGAAAATATTCACCATTAGATGATTTTGAAAAAGAATTATTATTACAAGTAATTGATTATGATAATAAAAAAATAATTTCCAATCAATATAAATTTGATTTATATGAAACACAATGGGAAAGAAGAGATCAAGAATATTCTGGTAAATATTTAGAAAAAACTGTATTAAAAGATACAACAAAGTAGATTAATATTCACGGTGTAAAGCAAGATTCCTATTATACTGATTTATTAAAAGATAATTTAAGGAATGATAGTAATAGAATTACTAATAAAATGGATGAGTTTAATAATTGGGGTGGCAATAGTGCGTTAGATAATTCTGATTATTAGATAGTAGAAGAATTAATTAAATACCCATATGATTAGTCTACATTTTATATTCATTTTGAAGATAGTGATTCAAATAGAATATATAAACAAGGAAATACTAAATAGTTCTAGTAGGATTTGTATCATAAACATCATTTGAATTTAACAAAAGATATATATGAAGAATTCGAATAGTTAATGTATAAATCACAAACCAGTTCATTATTGGTCACAATAAATAACAATTATATAAAAAGCGAAGATATAAATATACTTGATTCGGGCGCATATGCAAAAGATATAATAATTTCTACACCAGAAAATATAGTTAAAACCTTAACAATATCGTAGAAAAATATATCTGAAACTATTGATTTAACATTAACCGAAGATCATTCATACGATAAAACAATAAATTAGTAGAACGTAGCACAATCACATACTTATATATTATCAGAAGATATGAATTTAACTGATGATATAACTTAGTCGAACTTATCTAAAAATATAAATATTGCTCTTTCTTAGGATAATATATATTCTTATACAAGCGAATCCTAGAATTATACTAACTCAATAACAGTAAATGCAAATAGCTAGATAAATATAAGTGAAAATTATACATAGGTCGGAGCATTTAGTAAGCAAGTTACAGCAAGTGGAACTTAGCCTATATACTTTATAGATTTAATAGATGGTATGTGGGTGTCCAAAATCCACATGAATAATAGAAATCTTTTATTTGAATAGCAAGATAAAATAGAATAGATTTAGTATAACCAGAATATACTTATAAATTAGAAATTATCAAATATAGATGTATTGTAGGATTTAGGTAATGTTACTAATGAATAGCCATAGGGTACAGTTTTCTTAAAAGGATTAAAAATAGATGAAAATTAGACTACAACATATAATTAGCAATAGTTACAATATACATTAAATTCAACAACAACAATAGATATTACCGCTGGTGGAATTATAAATATAACTGGTTAGATAATAAACTTAAATTAAGGAATGACGAGTAATGTAGAAGATATTTAAAATAAATCAATAGGTATTATAGAAGATACGAGAAATTGAATAGTATCTTGATTAGTATAATGATAATTAGGATGCAGATCCTATTTTTTATTAGAAATTAGTAAAATAGTAGTCATTATAGACACCAGTATAGGGATTGGCTTATCCCGTATAGACAACTGAAAGTTTTTACTTTACAGACTCTACGGGAACAACATATTATAGTGGTAAGGGTTTTATGTTACGATTAGAAAATGAATTTCTTATTGTTCCATTAGATTCTTCTGATGAATAGACTTTATTATAGTTGCAAGTATAGGAATTAGAATTAGAGCCAGGTGTACCATTAACATATAATGATATATTATCAGACAAATCTTACCCAATTTATTCTGGTGATTTCTAGATATTAGAAGAAGATACATAGGATAAAATAATAGTATTTCCGCTTGAATTATTAGAATCTGGCGATAATTATTATTTATATGAACGTATTATATTACGATCCGATATAGAAACAGATCAATTAGAAATAAGATATACTAACGATGAATTAAATTAGTAGGGAACTTATCTGGATGATATATTTCATGTTAGTAATGATAAATTAAGTTATTTTTTAGAATATTTTGGAATTGCGTGGATTGATTTAGATATACAATTTACATCTATGGCAAAATTTTATACAGATTAGTATAATTATTTTTAGTATAATAGTGATTTTTCTTAGCTGGATTTATATTAGTATGACGATGATCCTGATACATTAGACGGAGTATTACCAAAATTATATTTTAGAAAGCCATAGACAATAGATGTTTAGCACGAAACAAATATATTTATTAATAAAAAAACATTCATAAGATATCAGCAATTAAGATCGGATTTAATGACAGAATTTTAGTATCTCGGGAATCTAATACCTGTGTTAGATGTTGGTATAACTAATCCTATAATATTAGACGATCCAGATCAATATAATTTTGAATTAAAACAATCGTGGGATCCATAGCAATAGTAGACAGTGGAAAATTAGTATTATTTTAAAATGAGTTCTGATACTTGTATATTGTGGTTATTTTGTGAACCTATATAGGATTATGATACATAGAAAATAGACAAAATGACATCAGGTCAGATATTTCAAACAGAAATTACACGACCCGTATTTGCTGATATATAGTAGTCTCAATAGAATTTATAGATACCAAATGAAGATTAGAATATAGAAAATAAAATAGATGATATACGAATAGATACTACCATATAGGCATTAAAATTAGATTATGGAAATAAAATGACTATTACTCCCACTGATATATAGAACAAAATATAGTCTATGACATTTGATGAATAGGAATTAGAATTAATAGAATAGTAGTCGGGTATAACAGTTCAAACATTGAAAGAAGAAATGTAGAAATTATAGATAAAACGTGAAACATCATAGGGTCAAACATTTACACCAGAACAAATTAATGAATTTATGTCATAGATATTTATAGATAATATGGAAAATATTGTTCAAATAAAATATGAAATCCCAGAAGAAGAACCAGATTCATCCAATAAAGAATTTAGTGTTAAACATTATATAAATGGATACTAGCCAGAAGAAATTGTGAGAGAAACAGTAAAAGTTAACAGTGATAATAAATAGTAGTATTCAAGTTATGGAAACGATACAGCTATTGATACAATTGATTATGAAAATGGTATTATAACGTTTCTTATTTAGCCAAAAGAAATAGTAACATTTGATTATGATTATTTAATCGAAATATTAGATGAACCTTAGTTGGGTTCAAAAAATGGTTTTAATAATGTATTCAGTACAGAAAATTGTCCTATATATCCAAATAGTATTACAATAAATTTAGATGGTAATATTATAACAGATGATGGATAGGGTAATTTATCTGATGGAGGTATGATATTATATGATACTGGACAATTTGTATTAACATCTTATCCTCTTCCTTTATCTACATTAAGTTGTACTTATAAATATGTTATAGAATAGACAAATGTTGAACCATCTGAAATACCTGATGGAATAAATATGATATTTCATTAGCCAAATACTGATATTTAGATAGATACATTAAAATATAAAATTGATCCTAGATTTTAGATTGATAAAACCAGACCATATGAATTTGATCCAGGAACAGATACATATATAGATTTAACTACAATTGAAATGGATATAGATACTTAGAGTAATACCTTAACATTCAATTTACCATCATAGCAAAAAATATCAGTTCAATATAAATATATAACCGAATTTGTGGATGTTATACCAGAAGGAGTAATAGATGGAATTAATAATATATTCATAATAGATGAATATATACGATAGGGATCATTAATAATTACACTTAATGGATCTACATATACAGAAGAAGAATAGTTAATAGAAACAGAAATACCATTGGGTATAATAGACGGTAACAATTATAAATTTCAATTATAGAACGAAAATATAGTATCGGGTAGTTTAGAAATAACAGTAGACGGGGAATCTATTACTGAATCTACAATTGAAGATGATTTAGGTATATTATCTGACAACGGTATTATAGATTATTCTACTGGGATAATTTATTTAAAAGATATAATCCCAACAACTGAAATAACGGTAACTTATCGGTATTTTAACGGCAATATAACTGGAATTGGGAATATAGATTATACAACAGGAATTATAACATTTGATAGTTAGCCATAGCTTGGATCTATCATTAGTTGCTAGTATAATACCGCTACTCCAATACTAGAAGAATTACCCGAAGAAGAACCCGATTATAATACTACTGTATTTACGTTATAGAATTCGGGAGTAATACGTAGCGGGTTAACAGTAGATTTTGAGGATATAATTTTAGAACCAGATTATGATGGCACGGTTATTTATTATAGGGATAGATAGGGTAAATTTATTTATAATGATGGTATTGCACAATTAAATCAATAGCCAGAAGAAAATATTACTATTTCATATAATTATAAAATATAGTTGTGGCCAGTATAGAATTAGATATTAAATAATGAAAAAATAGTAGTTCCACCAGAATTCTTAGATGAATTTGGTAATAAAAAAGTATAGTTATAGATGTATGTAGTTAAAATATAGGATATGAATAATTAGATTACAGAATTATTAGGAGATTATTTAGAATATTCACTTGATTATAAAATACAGATTGTAGTACCACCTATGTTATTTGATGTAAATAGATATAGTGATAATAATGATTATACATTATAGATAACCCAATCTAAAATCTTTGGATTTACTGATAATTAGACCAATAAATCTTCAATAAAAATGATATTAAGAGACAATCTTACTAATACAGAAATAAATAGAACCGAATGTCCATTATATTTTGGTAGCCATGAAAAATAGAATACACCTGTTACACGATTAGAATACTCATAGAATAATTCTAATTTTCAAGTAGAAGTTCCGTAGTCGTTATTTTAGTCATTTGCATTAGATAACCTACCTACCGAAGAAATGTTTTATATATCACATTTTTATGATATATAGAATGATGATTTTTATATGGATGAAGATTAGTAGGCAATGGGCAGAGAACCATTTAAGTATGTATTATTCGGATTTATAAATTAGCCAGGAATAATAGAACCAATACCCGAAACATTATATGTAAGAATAGATTATTGTAATTTCCAAAAATTAAACAGCACGGGATTATTTTTATCTGATCTGTGAGGAGATAACATGGGATTACCAGTTTAGAATTAGACTTCAATAACAATGGGGCACTTAGATGCTTATGGAATACCACAAATGGGCACACCAATACCAAGAAATTGTTTAACGGTATTTGTGGAAAAAGTTCCAATACTTGTAAATAACGATAAAGTTTTAATTGTTCCACATGCTAATTAGATAGGACCA
>Ga0116143_10005752_pt1 | contig 11070 bp, 20 predicted proteins | sample AD_UKC034_MetaG_FD_89745 | JGI IMG/M metagenome (GOLD analysis project Ga0116143, IMG submission 89745) | Active sludge microbial communities of municipal wastewater-treating anaerobic digesters from USA - AD_UKC034_MetaG | ecosystem: Engineered > Bioreactor > Anaerobic > Digestate | place: USA...
AAGGGCTCTCCCATGCCGGCTGGCGCTGTCAACCGTCCGGTTGACGTTGTGGTTGACAAGACTGTGCATAAGGTGGACAAGTCTAGCAACTCAGTGGACAACTACCCGATCCCCATCCTGGGAGTGATGTCTGGTGAGTATTTCGACGCAACGCTCCATCTTGCGCCGATCGGCTTTTTACCTTTTCGCGCCGCCAGTGGCGCCTTTTTTGCTTTAAAACGTGGCGGGGAAATCATTTTGTTTCGGGCCCAAAATGCGCATGCCGCTGGCTCTATGGCGTTGACAGAGTCGGAATCCGGCCATGCCTTCGGTGCGGCTAAGGCCGGTGACAAAGTGGTCGGGCTTTACGTGGCGACAATACATCTGTAAGGGAGCTTGTCATGGCGCGTGCGTATATCGAAAAGTATGAGCTGAAGGATGGCGAGGTTCAATACATTGTGCGCTGGCGTATTCGTCATGCGGGGAAGACGGTGGATCAGGGGTCGAAGTCGTTCTTCGGGAATAGAACAAGCGCCGAAGAGTTCATGGTGAACAAGACAAAGGAGCTTGAGGCCCGCAAGACTGGCGTGCCATTTAAGGGCGAGTCCGCCGTTGAGGATTTTTTTACAAAGCATGCCGCCTTTAGAGAGGCCGACAAGCCGGCCACGTATCGCAACTTCGACAAACCAGCGTACAAATATTTCCAAGAATACCTTCGCGAGGCCTATATAGATAAGTTGTCCCAACTAACCGACGCCCATATCCTCGGCTGGCAGAAGTGGCTTGCCGAGGGAAAACAATCTAGCGGGAAGCGGATCGGCGCCACCACGCGGTCCATGTATACGCGCTGCATTCGCGCTGCCCTTAATGAGGCAGCGGAGGATCACGTCGTCCCGCGTCTACGCTTTGCCATTCCTAAGCCTGAAAAGAAACGGGAGCGAATCATCCCTGACGACATAATGCAGATGCTGCTTGAGGCGATGCCTATGACGGCGCGCTTCGCCGTGATGGCGATGTTTTATATGGGGGTGCGCCGCGCCGACTTCGCCAGCATGGATTACTCCCAGTTCAAGATGGACGCCAACGGAAATTGGAATGTGAATGTTTACATGCCAAAGGTGGATCGATATGTATACGTGCGGCTGCATCCAATGGCGGTAAAGGCTCTCTGGCCGATAAAGGCGCATGGAAAGGTGTGGCGATATGGCGTGGGGTGGCTGACACATGCTTTCATCCGAGCGAAAAAGCGGGTTGCAGAAAAACACCCGGAGGTTGCCAGTGTTGTCCTGGAGAAAAGGCTGCACGACGTGCGCCACACGTTTGCCACTCGCTATATGCAAGGCGGAGGCGACATATTTGCTTTACAAGCGCTCTGTGGGTGGAGGGACCTGAAAACGGCGGAGGGGTATCAGCACATCAACGCCGAGCGCACGGCCAGCGTGAAAAACGTGGAGTATTCCGGAGACTTTGCCCAATACTTGCCCAATGGAACCGACGGCAAGTTGCCGGCTCACGTCAAATTACATGGTTCTTAATTGTTTTCGTGTGTGCATTTTATTTGGTTTACGCTTATGAAGCGTGCGCTCTAACCAGCTGAGCTACCCCGCCGTGGGCCCTACAAACCGTTGATCATCATCAAAAGCGTTGATAATGCCCGGGAATTGCGCTGCATGGGTTCTTTCGACCACTTGTACACCTTGTTCACTGCGAGGCACTGGATGGTATGTTTTTGACGCCCGTGCCCAATGGATGCCCAATGAAACGTCACAGCAAAATCTGGAGGGAGAGGGATTCGAACCCCCGGAGCGCGATTGCGCCCTGCGGTTTTCAATACCGCCGCCATAAGCCGCTCGACCATCCCTCCGGAACTCAAGCCCTGTTCTCCAGCCGGGTCAAACGATCCACGGCGCGGGCTTCGTACTTCTTTACCTCATTAACGACACGGCCAAGTAGTTGCCCCTCGAGTGTGTCTGGCGGAGGCTGCAATGCTGTCAGCACCACCAGTATGCCAAGTGCCGGATCGTATTCGTCCGGAGTTACCTGCCCCTTCCCTTTGGCGATCATGTAACACCCCCGTAACAGTTGCCCTCTCCCATTGCTAATGGGAAAGACTTACTATATATTATTCCCCGTGGACGTCAACCGGGGGCCCGCAATCGAAGCGTCAATAATCGAGACGGAGAACTATCAGGTCTTCGTCGACGAAGGAGTTGCTGTCCTCATCGTTGGCAAGGGTGGACCATCCGACATCGTCGCAGAAGTTACCACTATAGGATCAAACCTGCGGGAAGATATTCTTATGGCGCGGGCAGAGGCCTTTGCCGCTGTCCCCAAACTTTTAAAATGCATCCGCGAGGTCCGGGAGATGCTGATTGCCGGCGCCCCATCCTCAGTCGCAGCGTCATTGCTTGAGGATGCATATCGGCTTTGTGGGCACACAATCGAAGGGGAGGCAAATGGCAAAAGCAAAGAAGAAGATATTGTCGGGCACAGAGCACTACACCGCCCAAGGGATGGAGCAGCGGGTGACATGCTACATGCCATCGACGGTAAAGGCGAAGTTCGCCCGTAAGGCTCAACAAAATAAGCAGAGCCAGCAGGGGCGGTTTCTTTACTTAATTGAGCAGGACGTTAAGGACATCGACTAGCTTTACGCCGGGGTGCGGTGGGTGTGTCTTCCCCCTCCCCTCACCTCACTCCGGCGTTTTTTTATTGGAAGGAAGGATCCGCAAACCATGGGAGAGAAATGAAGAAGTTGACTGAGACGGAGCACGTCTATCATTTATTCAAAAACAATGTATTGGTGGGTGAAGTGAGAAGCTTTGATGCTGAGCAGGCCGTCCGGGAAATATATCACTACGCTGCGGTTTACTCTATGGACGGTCCCGTAACTATAAAGATAAAACCAAAGATCAGGCGACAACTGTTCCGAGATTCGCCGGAAACGGAGGTGAAGAAATGACCGACAGGCTCGTAGTATTGATGCTCGCTCTAATGACCTATACGTTTGGCTGGGCCATTGGGTTCTATATTGGGCGGCGCGGGAGGAAGCCATGAGCGAAGAAAAGACAGGCGGGCCAGCTTTTTCCCATAAATACTATGATGGGCCAATCGGTGTGCCGGTGTGGTCTGAAGGCCTAACGATTCTTGACTACTTCGCCGGGCAGGCGTTGGTGGCCGCTATGGTCGCAGATATCGTTTTGGCCATGAATGGAAAACTTCCACCCGTCGACGTGGAAAAGGAACTGGCCGATACGACTTACAAGATTGCCGAGGCCATGCTTGCCGAGCGCGCTAAGAGGATGGGGAAGCCATGAGCGAAGAAAGGTCAGCTAAACGCAAAAAGCGAGATTACATTAGTGGTGGCGGGTTTTTCCTTGGGTCAGGTGGAAACGATCTACCGCCAGGAACTTTCTGTAAGACTTGTAAGAAACCGGCAAGAGCTTCAAAAGCCCATCATCTACACATCATTGTCTATAAGGCCAAGCCATGATGACGCCCGTGTTCATCCAGAGTTCGGAGCCGGAGCCTCCGGCGCGCTGCCCTGAGTGCGATAAGCTGGAGAAAACAAAGTTGGTCTGCGCCCACTGTGGTTACGAGTATGAGACAGAGGAGGATGATCCGCCAACGCTGGCTGCTATCATCATGACGGTGGTGGTCGTTGCCCTTGGCTTTTATGTTTTCTTGACCGGGCTTTCTTGGGTGTTCCAATCCGACAAAATGAGCCTGGCCGACGTTTTTAGAAGCCAGCTTGATTGGCTCAAGGACTTCCAGGTGTTCGGCACGAAAAAGCGAGGGCCTTACCGATGACCGCCCCCGAAAGCGGCCAGCCGTTCGCAAAAGTTGTTGGCGAGGCAAGCGGATATCCAAAATGCTTTGAGGTCCATGTGAATGGAGTGCCTGTCTATTTCTCGGACGCGAGGGAAAGCGCCCAAAGGATAGCCGAAAGGATAAACGCCGCCGTCGCCCCGCTCCAGGCCAAGGCGGAACTGGCGAAGTCGGCCCAAGGCTTGTTGGTCGAGGCCCATCGGCGCTTTGTGAAATACGAGATGGACGTTGATGACGATGCCCCAGTAGATCACAAGCAATTCATGGAGAGGTTAAAAAACTTTATCGACGCGCTCACCAAGGCCGGGGAGATTGGGAAGTGAATATCCAAGTTGCGGACTATACGTGGTGCGGCGGGCGAAAGGTGGAATACGACGCCGATGCTCCGTGTTGGTTTTGTGGGCTACCAGTTGAAAGTGCATCTATGGGAGGCACAGTTGTTTGTCCTTCATGCGATTGCGGGAAACACCGTGACGGGCGTCCATGGACCTATGATGAAGCCGTGCAAATGCACAGGAACGTTAAGGCCAAGGCCAGCGGGGAAAAGGACGGGGAGGGGCATTCATGAGCGGGAGACCCTATTGGAAAACGGTTGATTGCCCGGCGAAATATTGTCGGGCGAAGGTTGGGAGCTCATGCGGGAAACAAAAGCTTGGCGCTAATTGGTGGGTTAGAACGGCCCCACATGCAGCCAGGAAACGCGTAGCCAAAGCCATCCTTGAGTCTTGGCCTAAGCCCCTGCCATGACCACCCCTCGGAGCGATGCGGAGGGCGAGGTGGTGGTAAATCGTCGTCACAAGTGGTTCAAGAATAAACCGCCTTCTATGGTCAAGTATGAATATTGCCTGGTTTGCGGCGAACTGCGACGGGACGAGAATTTTCCATGTGAAGGCCCGCCCACTTTCAAGGTGTATGAAGATGTCCGATAACGCGAAGAAGCGGCGTCGTTTCTTGTTGGGCGAGGGCTACCCCTGGTATCACAGAGTCAAAGGGTTTGATGGGCAAGAAATGGGTTATTACGAGATGAGCCTGGCGAGTGGCCCCAATCACACAGAGGGCCGCAAGTGCATCCCACTTAAACTGAAATGGGGCGCGTGGCAAAAGGTGAGGATATGGATAGAAAAAGCCTGAGCGATGCGGAGAAGGCGGGCTACTACCCTCGTGGAATTACTGAAAGTTCCCCATATAAGGCGTATACAAATCGTGTCGGTCTTACTTACCCAAATGGCCACCATGTCGTAGACATACGATGGGGTGAGTTAGAAGCCGCTAGGCAACTTAACGCCGCTTTCGCCGCCGGTAGGGCCAGCCGGGATAACGAAGTGGCCGAGCTTCGGAAGAAGCGAGATGGGCTGAGGAAGGCGTTGGAAGTAGTGGTCTATGATTGCGAGGACGGCGCCTGGATTAAAGACGACATTGACCGCCTCGAAGAATGGCAACCCTACAACAAGGCTAAAGAGGCCCTCGCCCAGGACGACGCCGGCCTTAGGGGGCCTGCCTCCACCGGAAAGGCCAGTTAGCCCTACCGCCGAAGGGGTAGTTCGTCGACTCACTGCCTCCGCCAGCCGGCGTATCGCCAGGCGTCAGGTATCGAATGATGACGACGCCCGTGCCGCCGCTTCCGCCACTTGCATCAGCACCGGCACCACCACCGCCACCACCACCACCGCCGAGGTTTGCAGTTCCGGCCACGCCATTATTGCTGCCACCGTTGCCAAGACCGCCAGCCCCGCCACCGCCAAGACCGCCTGCTCCACCGGTCCCGGTCCTGATCCCGCCGCCACCACCGCCGCTGTAGTAAACGGGAAGTCCGGTGATAATCGAAAGCTCACCGTCTCCACCATTTCCGCCCTGTGCGTTGGAAAAGTTGTCGCCTGCCTGTGACGCACCGCCACCACCGCCTGTCGGATACCCCTGCGACGTAGTTCCGGCAGTCCCACCCGCAAACCCCTGTCCATCTGTTCCAGCGCCGCCAGCAAGGCCGGACGCCCCTGTCGTGCCGCCACCGCCACCACTACCACCCGAACCACCGGCGGCAGCGTAGGCCCCATAACCACCACCATACGCGGTGAATCCAAAGAAACTTGACGCCCCACCTCCGGTGCCGTTTTCAGGTGCGGCTGGGGTGCCGCCAACTCCGGCGCTTCCGACAACCACCGAGTAAACACCAGTGGCAATGTCCGTGGACCTGTCGAGGAATCCGCCCGCGCCACCGCCACCGCCCCAATAGGCCGCACCGCCAGCGCCACCGCCAACGACAAGGACCTGAACGTCCGTGAAAGAACCATCAACGGTAAGCGTTCCCGAGGAGTTGAAGACATGGATCGTATAAGCGCCAGATGTCGATGTGCTGCCGCCCGACATGGTTCCCGAATTGTTGGGGGGTGTCGGTGGAGTGGCCGGAACGAAGGTGATTTGATCGTTGATGATGTCGGCCAGGGCCATCTGGCCAAGGGTGCTTAAGTGAACGGGGCCAGTCGAAGAGGCGTAGCCGTCGCGCAGTTGCCAGAGGTTGCCGGGGTCGCCAGTTTCATAAAACTTCCCCATCGATGAGATGTCGATGTAGTAGCCGTTGTACGGCGCACCTTCGACAATAGGCTCGATGGCCGCGTTCACCGCGTCGATGGCGCGCCAGTAGGTGGCGTCTGCGGTCCAAGGCGCTTCCGGCAGAATCCCGATGAGAACCGGAATTTGACCGCCATCAACGATCAGGTCAAGCAGCGTCGTTAGGTTCGCCACCACGGTATTCGTCGATACATCCGTGTTGACGTCATTTACCCCCGCCAGCAACGAAACGTATTTGGGCTGGATGGGCGCTACATAGTCATGGTATGCCGCAATCAGGTCCGAGGTGGTGCGGCCAGAAAGCGCAATGTTTTGGAAAGAAAGGCCCTGGTCGGTCGCCACGGCCTGGGCATAGGTGCAAGTGGCGCAGTAACCAAGCGCCGTTGGGTCGACGAAGCTGTAGCTTTCAAACCGTCCCGACGTGATGGAGTCGCCAAAGAACACCACGTCCGGCGGGTTCATGTAGGCGACGAACGACGGCGCAAAGTTTGAGGTGGAAGTCTGCGCTTCCCAATCGTAGTTTGTGCCGGGATTGGTGTTGGAGACGGAATAGGTGAAGACCGTCTCCGTGTCCACTTCGGTTACACGTTTGGCTGGAACGGTGTTATATATACTCGCTGCGGCGGCGGAGTATGTGACGCGGATGCCGAGGTAATCCCCGACCGTTGCGGTGATTGGGGTGTCCAGCACTATTTGGTTTATCCCAACCACAACGTCTGCTTCTGCGGCGGACTCGCTTACGAGGTCGTAGGTGGACCCGTCCTTCCGCCACACACGCAGAGAAACGCCAGTGACGGCCTGCGTGGAGACAAGCTGAACGAGGTAATAGTTGATGTTCCCGGTCTGGCGCACCCGGTAGAGGTGGCCTTTGACCATAAAGTCAAAGGACGTTTGGCCGCTGGACGGGCCAAGGTCTCCGACGGACGCTGCGGACCATTCCGGCGGGGGCGCTGGAGCAACGGGTGCCAGCGACGTGGCGTGCAGCGCGCCAGACAGGAACGCTATTGCGGCAAGTAAGCTACGCTTTAGGTTCATTTCTGCGGAGGAAGGATTTTGCTCATAAAGCGCTGAATCTTTGCGCCGATCGTGGCCATCCCGGTGACGCCAAGGGCGCCCATGGTAGCGATGTAGGTCTGCTGGTCGACGCCGCCAAAGACAAAGGCCGCCGTCATTGCCACGCCAGCGACAAAACAGATGTAGGTCTTCTTGCCTGCCAGAAAGTTACGGACTTTTTCGATCATGGGTAGCACCCCGCTTTTGGATAGAGTCTTCTTCGCTGCGTGAATCACGAACGCTTCCTTTAGTTTCTTAAACATCCTAGAACCCGTCCGGCTGCCCAACGAACTCCGGTGACAACAGCTCCCGGCTGGGCCACAACTCAATTTGGAAGTGCATATGTGGCGGGACATTGCTTCCGTCAATACGCCGACCGGTTGCGCCTGACAAACCGATAAGCTGTCCTTTTTTTACCTCGGCATTTAGTTCTACAACGCAGCCCATGAGATGCCCGTAACCGTGTCGAAGCAGCCGCCCATCTAAATGCTTAGATACGATCCACACCCGGTTTCCAAGGCGCTGCTCAAATCCTGTGATCTGGACTTTCCCGTCCATAACGGCATAGACCGGCGTTTCCACCGGGCAGGCAAAGTCCGTGCCCTTGTGAAACGGATTCCAATACTTCGGGTTGTAGCGCCCAAACTCGGCCGAGATGGGGATGGCCGCCGCCACTGGTCGCATGACGTGGACTTTTTCACAGTCATCTGGGTTCGTGTTCGCCATGCGTGATACCCCCTTGAGCCTCCGTCAGTTTCCGGTTGCACGGCGCACACAACCCGTCGCCGCGCTCTCGCTCTCCAAACACCATGTGCCCTTCCCATTCGCCGGAAGGACCGTACAGATGGCCACACCTACGGCAAATGCCCCGGCCCTTTTGGGTCGACATACTTTTGGTCCTCTGGGATGTATTTCGTGTAGATCAGCTTCAATTCCATCTCAACCAATTCTAGGCGGCGCTTCATATGGCTGATCTCGTCGAGCACCATAAGTAGGGCTTTACTTGATTCAGCAAACTTATCCCCAAAGCCCTTGATTACGGCGCGCGTCTGGTCTCCAAGCCATGACACGTTCACATAGTCGCTTTGGAATTCGGCGATCATTTTGACCACGGCTTCCAACTTCTTGATGGCCACCTGCAGTTCGGCCACGTCCGGCTGTTTTTCCTCGGACATTGGTTCCCTTTCCCCCCTACCTGCGTTTGGACACCTTTTTATCGATTTCAAAGATCCCATCGCCGAGGCGTTGATGTCCGTCAAGCTGGTCCTGCTGCAATTCTCGGAGCTGCGCTTTTAGTTGATCAACGGTGCGGTTTAAATCTCGAAACTTTGTGGCCGTATCCCGCTGTCCCTGGAGCACAGCTTCGTACACACGATTCACATCTCCGCCTAAGCCCTCAACTTTGTCCAGGTAAACCACTGAGGTGAAGTCTTGTTTCTGCTCCACCCGGGCCACATCCTTGCGGGTATTTAGATACGCCACGATTATAGAGCCCACCGCCGAGCCAATAATGGACCCCATGATGGCCCACTTGCGCCATGGACGGGGCAACATCCTTAGCCCTGAAAAGTCGGCGTCGTCCGGATCTGATTTTCTGTGGGTCTCGCTCACTGTCCACGCTAGTCGATCTTGTATGCTTTCTCGGTCTTGAGACGGCGGGCTTTAAGCGCTTGCCCGAAATTCATCACGGACTTCCGCGTCCGCCCAGCAGAGGCGAGCTTGGGGTCTACGTTCACCTTGGCTTTGGCAGCTTCCCGATTGACCATGGAGTCCCAGAGGTCTTCCCGTTTAGCCATTCTTTTTCTCCTTCTCTTTTTGTCGTTGGCGTCGTGCCTCAAGGGCTGCACCCATCGCTGCCGCCACTTTTAAAGCTTTGCTCCGAGCAATGCCTTCCCCTGCCTCTATCATCCGGCGCCCACCACGGAAGAGAACGTTGGCTCCAACGCCCATTCCACGGCGCTTCGCCATCTCAGTGAGACCGATCGTCGCCGCTGCGCCGCCGAGGTTTCCGGTGGCAAGCTGCCCCGTGGCGAGAATTTGGCTTCCAAGGGAAGAAGCGTTGTTCCCCATATCCTTCGCCAGTTCATTCCCAAGGTATTTCAAGGAGTTCATGCCGGCGGCGAAAGCGCGGTTGCCCTCTTTGTATGCCCTGCCGGCAGCCTGGTCGACTTCGGAAACCATGGCGCCGATCTGGCGTTCTGTTTCGTCAGCAACTTTCCGATAGACGTTTGAGGCGACTGTGCCGACCGTCCTGTCTTCGTACCCCTTCTTAGCCCACCTAGCCTTAAGGACTTTTTTCGCCTCAGAGGCGGAAAGTTCCTTGCCGTATTTGCGGACGTCGGAGACGACTTCCTTGAAAGCGCGCAACTCGTCGTCAAACTTCGGCTTCACTTTCTTCCGCAACTGGTCAATCATGGCGTCGGTGTCGACCTTCCATCCCGCCTTTGGGGCGGGAGGTGTCGTGCCATAAGGAACCAGGTCTTTCCCCGGCGGAAGGGGCGCATTGTCCACCGTTTCTAATGCCTTGCGCATTAAATCGCGCCCGGACGCCATCAAGTCCATAGCGTTCTCGGCCGTCGTCTCGGCGCTCCCCGTTTTGCTGATCAAGTCTCGCTCAAGCATCTCACGCGCCGTTTTGTTCGCCACGGCTTGCTTGCGAAGAGATTCGAAAGGCGACTTCGTGCTGTGCAGGTGCATCTTCGTAGCGCCCAGCGCCCGGCGCCCGGCGCCAACGCCTTTTTCTTCGACATATGCGCCAGCGCTCTTCAGCGCCTTCCCAGCTGCGGGAACCATGAGGTTTCCCATACCGAGACCGATGGCCATATCCTGTGGATCAATCGCAGCGCCCACCATGGGCGCCGCCATTTCCATGAGCGCCTTCGGCGTCCCGAGCGCGACGTTGGCCGCCACAGACTGGCGCTGGGGATCAGGGATCATCCCGGCCAACTTCTCAACACCGGCCTGCAGCATCCGGCCCGGCTTTTTCACAATCTCCGTAGCACGGTTTCCGCCGATGATGTTAGGAAACGGAACCTTTTCTTTCAGCGCCTGTGCGCCGGCCATAGAAAGGCTCATTAAGCCGGGACGCTTGCTCGCCGCCGGGGCAGGGCCAGCGATGTCATTGGCGATCTGGTCCATCTCCTCCGGAGACAGATTGTCAGGGACTTCGACTAGCTTTCCGTCAATCTCAATGACTGCCACTAGGGGACTCTTTTCAATTTGCCGTCAGGGCCACGGGTGTACCGGGCCACGGGTTGTCCGGTCGGCGCCGCCGCTGGGGCTGCGCCGCGCATTCCGGCCCGCTGATCGAAGCTTGTAATGCTGCGTTCAAGAGCATCCAGGCGCATGTTGTAGACCTCCGGATTGTCGTTGAGCGCCGCCAGATATGAGATGGCGGCCGTTTCGGCCTCGCCCTCGTTCATGGTCGCCCCGGTGCGCAGGTAAAGGTCGTTCCTCACTGCGTTCATGAGGTTGATAAACGCTTCCTTTCCTTCGGCAGAGGCGATCTGCGAATAGGCGCGCCCCGGCGTGAGGCGAATTGCTTTTAGTTCGTTCATCACCTTTGGGTTGATAAGGCCCCGAACGTCCGCAATGGACTTTTTGCCCACATCAACCAACGCCTGCCTGCGCTGCTCTTCGGTCCCG
>Ga0116143_10005754_pt1 | contig 11066 bp, 7 predicted proteins | sample AD_UKC034_MetaG_FD_89745 | JGI IMG/M metagenome (GOLD analysis project Ga0116143, IMG submission 89745) | Active sludge microbial communities of municipal wastewater-treating anaerobic digesters from USA - AD_UKC034_MetaG | ecosystem: Engineered > Bioreactor > Anaerobic > Digestate | place: USA...
CCGAGGAACCCCGCAATCGCACCGTACAAGACTCCGATAACGAGCGACACCGCCGTGGCCGCGATACCGACGAGGAGCGACACGCGGCCCCCGTACAGCGTGCGCGTGAGCAGGTCCCGCCCGAGCAGGTCCGTGCCGAGCCAGTGCGCGGCGCACGGCCCGACCGCCCCGAGTTCGCGGTCCTGCTCGTCGTAGGCGTAAGGCGAGCACCACGGCCCGGCGATCGCGACGATTGCGACGATGCAGCTCACGCACGCGCCGAAGAGCGCCAGGCGGTTCTTCCGCAACCGCCAGTAGGCGTCTTTCCATAGCGACGTGCCCGCTTCGGCGTCCGCGAGCGCGTCTTTTTTTCGGCGTCGCAGCATCAGGGTCGTCCCGTCAGGCGCGGCGCACGCGCGGGTCGAGCCACGCCTGCGCAATGTCCGCGGCCAGGTTCAACACCAACACAAACACGGCGTACACGAGCACCGTGCCCATGATCAACGGGTAATCCCGGTTGAAGGCCGCGCCCACGAAATCGCGGCCCAGTCCCGGTATCCAGAAGATGGTCTCGACGACGAAAGAACCCGTGAGCAGGCGCGCCGTGGCCGGGCCAAGGAACGCGACCACGGGCTGCATGCCGCCGCGCAACCCGTGTTCCAGCACCACGCGCGATTCGCGCAACCCCTTCGCGCGCGCCGTGCGGATGTAGTCCTGTGACAGCACCTCGAGCATGCCGCCGCGCGTCAACCGCGCGATGTACGCCGCGTACACCGCCCCGAGCGTGAGCGACGGCAACACCTTGTCCGCGGGCGTTTCCCAGCCCATGACGGGAAACCACGCGAGCTTCTCCGAGAACATGAGCAGTAACAGCGGCCCGAGCACGAAACTGGGCAGGCAAATGCCGATCATCGCCAGCGACATGGGCGCGTGATCGAGCAGGCTGTTCGGTTTGAGCGACGCCAGCAGCCCCGCGCCAAGACCGATGCCCAGCGCCACGAGCAGCGCGTAGGCGCCCAATTCGAGCGACACGGGCAAACGCAGCAGGATCAGTTCGGTCACCGTGTAGCTTGGTTTCGAGAAGGATATCCCGAGGTCGCCGCGAAATAATCCGAACATGTAATCCAGGTATTGGCGATATATGGGTGCGTTGAGGTTGTAGTGATCCTTGAGGCGTTCGAGCACCTCCGGCTGCACCTGCCGCTCCGCGTCGAACGGCCCGCCCGGCGCGAGCCGCACGAGGAAGAACGTAATCGTGGCCACCGCCAGCAATGTCGGGGCCAGTTCAACGAGCCGTCGCGCGATGAAACGCCACATACCTAAACGCGCTCCCGTCTCAACGTCACCCGCGTCCAGCGGATGTAGCCAAGGGGATTCGGGTCGAGCCCCAGGACTTCGGGCCGCTTCAAGTATTTCCGCGAATAGAAATATATCGGGATCAACGGCGCGTCCTCGAGCAGCACCGCCTCGGCCTCTTGCAGCAGTTCGAGCCGCTGACCGACGTCGGCCTCGGCGTAGGCCGCGTGGACCAGCGCGTCAAACTCGGGCGAGGCATATCCGGTCCGGTTATTGCCGCCGCCGCCGAGGAAACACTCGAGGAAGTTCACCGGGTCCACCACGTCGCCGATCCAGCCCGACCGCGCGACCATGTAGTTCAACGTGTTCGTCGAATCGAGATACACCTTCCAGTCCTGATTGAGCAGGCGCACGTCCGCGCCCAGGTGCTGCTTCCACATCTGCTGCACCGCCTCGGCGATGAGTTTGTGCGCCTCGCTCGTGTTATACAGGATTTCGATAGGCGGCAGACCACGCCCGTCGGGAAAACCCGCCTCCGCGAGCAACACCCGGGCGCTCGCCGGGTCGAACGGGATGCGGTGGCGGCACGTGTAGCCGTTCGTGTCGGGCGGCGTGTAGAACGGCGCGGGCTCCTCGCCGCCGCGCGTGACGTTGTGCGTGATCGCCTCGCGGTCGAGGGCCATGGCGAAGGCCCGGCGCACGCGCCGGTCCGTGAACGGCGGCCGCGTCACGTTCAATCGGTAGTAATACGTGCCGAGGTACGGATGCAGCACGATGCGGTCCGGGTCGCGTTCGCGGTACAGGCGCACCTTGTGCAGCGGCACGTCGTCGGTCATGTCCAACTGCCCGCTCCGAAACGCCCGCTCCTGCGTCCACAGGTTGTCGATGGCGTAGAAGTTGATTCCGTCGAGACGCACCGCGTCCCGGTTCCAGTAATGCGGATTGCGCCGCACGCGGATCACGGCGTTCGGCGTCCATTCCGCCAGCAGGAACGGGCCGTTGCCCACGTGGTTCCCCGCGCGCGTCCAGCGCGTACTTCGTTCGTCCATCGCGCCGAAACGCTCGATGGTCGCCCGGTGTACGGGCATGTACGCCTGATGTACCTGCATCCCGAGGAAATACGGCGTGGGATGTTCGAGCCTCGCCTCGAGGGTATACGCATCAACGACCTTGACGCCGACGACGTCGAAATCCGTCACGGTCCCTTCGTTGTACGCCTTTGCATTCTCGATGCAATGCAGGAAGTAAGCATAGTCCGCGGCAAGGTTCGGCGAAAGGATACGCCGCCAGGCGTAGTGGAAATCCTCCGCCGTCACGGCATCGCCGTTAGACCACCGCGCGTCTCGCCGCAGATGAAACGTGTAAACCCGTGCATCGGGCGAGAGGTCCCACGACGCGGCCACGCCCGGCTCCGGTTCGAGCGTACGGGGGTCCAGATTCACCAAGCCTTCGAAGAGCGCGCAGAGCGTCCGGTGCTCGGTGACGCCCGAGACCATGTGCGGATCAAGGTCCTGCACCTCGGCGCCGTTCCCCGCGTGCAGAATCACCGCGCCGGGCATGTCCGCGGCGCGCCCACAGCCCGCCACAACGGAGACCAGCGGTAGACAGGACACGAGGATAATCGTGCTCGTAATCGTGCTCGTAATCGTACTCGCCATGCGCCCTTCGCCGATGGACAATCCCCTCACTCTCCTCTCTTCTCCTTCTCCTCCGCGTCAAAGACCTTTCCGTCGATTTGCAGCAGTTCCTTCGCCATTTCGCGCAGCTTGTACTTCTGAATCTTCTCGCTCGCGGTCATCGGGAAACTCTCGACAAAGAAGATGTGTTGCGGCGCCTTATAGCGCGCGATCCGCGTCCGGGCGAAGTCGCGCACGTCCTCCTCCGTAAGGTCCGTGCCCGCCTTGCGCTTGATAAACGCGGCGGCCACCTCGCCGAAGCGCGCGTCCGGCACGCCCACCACCTGCACCGTTTCGACGCCCGGCATCGTGAACAGGAATTCCTCGATCTCGCGCGGGTAGATGTTCTCGCCTCCGCGGATGATCATGTCCTTGCTGCGGCCCACGATCCGATAGTAGCCATCCTCGTCGCGCGTAGCCAAGTCGCCGCTGTGCAGCCAGCCCTCCGCGTCGATGGCCGCCGCCGTCGCCTCGGGCATCTTGTAGTAGCCCTTCATGACATTGTAGCCGCGGCAACACAGTTCGCCCGGCTCATTCGGCCCGAGCGTCGCGCCTGTTTCCGGGTCCACGATCTTTACTTCGATGCCCGGCTGAACCGTGCCGACCGTGCCCACGCGCCGCTCGAGCGTGTCGTCCGTGCTGGTCTGCGTGATCACCGGCGAGGCCTCCGTCAACCCGTATGCGATGGTGATCTCGGGGCAGTGCATCTGGTCCACGACACGGCGCATGGTCTCGATGGGGCACGGCGCGCCCGCCATGATCCCCGTGCGCAGCGACGAGAGGTCGAACATGTCGAACTCGGGATGGTTCAACTCGGCGATAAACATGGTCGGCACGCCATAGAGCGCCGTGCAGCGCTCCTTCGCGACCGCCGCCAGCGCGCGCACCGGGTCGAACTGTTCGAGCATTACCAGCGTGCCCCCGTGCGTCAGCGTCGCCAGCACGCCCAGTACGCAGCCGAAGCAATGAAACAGCGGCACCGGCACGCATACCCGGTCCGCCGACGTAAGCCGCTGGCGTTCGCCGATGTAGTACCCGTTATTTAGAATGTTGCGGTGCGTCAGCATGACGCCCTTCGGGAAACCCGTCGTGCCCGAGGTGTACTGCATATTGACTACGTCATGGTTTGACACCGCCGCGCGCGCGCGCGCGAAATCGTCGTCTGGAGCGCCGTCGCCCAGCGCCAGGAGTTCCTCCAGGTTGTACATCCCGTCGTGCCGGTCCTCCCCGATGAACAGCACATGCCGGAGCCGCGGGAACGCCGCGCTGAGCATGCTTCCCCGGGGATGCTTCAGCAATTCGGGAACAACCTCGCAGACGGTATGAACGTAATCCACTTCCCGGAATTGATCAATGAGCGCGAGCGCCTTCATGTCGGACTGCTTCATGACATAGGCCAGTTCGTGGCCCTTGTACGCCGTGTTTACCGCGACGAGGACCGCGCCAATCTTCGCCGTGGCGAACAGGAACGTGATCCAGTCCGGCACGTTGCACGCCCAGATGCCGACATGGTCCCCTTTCTCGATGCCGATGGCGAGCAGGCCCTTCGCCAACCGGTTCACGCGCGCGTCAAACGCCGCGTAGCTCCAACGCAGCCCCCGATCCGGGTAGACAATGAAGTCGTGTTCCGGCTGTCGCCGCGCCCGATCCTCGAAGAATGCGCCAATGGTTTGTTCCGTGAACAGCATCCGCGTGATACTCCCTCACAAGCCGCGCCCCGCGCGCGTCCACGAGATAATACGGGTTTGAGAAGAGGGAGTCGAATCTCAGGCCGGCCGTGGCAATCGCGTGGCGTCCCCCGATCGCCGGCGAGCAATGTGCGGGCAAGCCGCGCCAAGGTTCTAATTGACCTCGACGCCGACTTTGGCTAGCGCCCGACGAAGGTCATCGGGCGTAAAGGGTTTTGGCATGAGCATGACGGCGCCCAACTCGATGATCCGTTGCGCCACGTCGCCCTCGTAGTATCCCGTCATCGCGATGACGTGAGTGCCGGCGGTCTCTTTGTTCGTCTTGATCCGACGACAGACCTCGAAACCGTCCAGACCCGGCAACCGCAGGTCAAGGAAGATGACGTCCGGCTTGAACGTAGCCACCTGATGCCCGGCGTCGAAACCGTCCATCGCTACCTCGATCTGGAACGGCGTCTGCGCCCGTTCGAGAAACCGCCGCACCACGGAAATCACGGATTTCTCGTCGTCCACCACAAGCACCTTCACCCCCGAATTATCGAGTTCTTCATGAATCGGAATGCTGTTCTCGCGAAGAAAACGCACTAAATCCTCCCGGCGGATGCGCCGGTGGCCGCCGGGCGTCTTAAAGACCTGTATCCTCCCGGCCTCCGCCCACTTACGAATCGTGTCGGCGGTCACATGGCAGTACTTGGCCACTTCCGAGGTGCTGAAAGATTGCTTTGTTTCCATTATGTCACGTCCAATCATCCGCGCTCCACATACGCCCGGCAGCCTTCGCAAATCGGGCATAGCTACAGGAGCAAAGAAGGTTTAGCTCAGAAACCTCACTTGAACATACAGACCCCTGCGCACCGGCAAAATGGAGCTGGAACGGGGAGTCGAACCCCGGACCCCGTCATTACGAGTGACGTGCTCTACCGACTGAGCTATTCCAGCCTGAAAAAATGGTGCCAAGGGGCAGAATCGAACTGCCGACACAAGGATTTTCAGTCCTCTGCTCTACCAACTGAGCTACCTCGGCACGGATATCCTCTTCAATTCTAAGTCCGGAGAAACAAGAAAGTCAAGAAGAACAGCCCTGTTGCCCTTCTCCGGCAACGCCAAGTGGCCAGAGTGTAGCATCTTTATTACACCGACTTCAAGGGGAGGAGTCAATGGAAAATGCCCCTCAGGGTCGCTCAAGGCCCCGACCCGTCCGTGCCGCCAATCCTCTTCGTCCCCTCGGAGCGCTAACCTGGAACCCCGGTTTCATTGCATAAGCACGCTTTCTTGCGCTAAGGTTGCGGGGCTCCGTAACGAGAACCAAGCGCATAACGTGGAGGACGTCATGGCACATCGCGAGAAGCGCCGTCGGCTCACGGCGGCGGCAGGCAGCTTATTCGCGGCTGCGGCAGTCTGTATCCTCTCGCCGGGCTGCACGACTACGACCATTCCCCTGACGAAAATCCCGATTTTCGTGCCTGACTTGCCCTTTCGCATCCCTTTTTTCGGAAAAAAAGACCTGGATTACAGCAAACTCGGTTGGGTGGGCGCTTTCGACGCTGTCCACCAGAAACTGGCTGCCGAGTACCCCTTCACCGAGCACAAGGCCATCGACTGGGCTGCGCGCTACGAGGAGTTTGCGCCGCGCATCAGCATGGCTGAACAAGAAAACAACGCCGACGCCTATTATGTCGCGTTGCTCGAATACGTGTACTCCATTCCCGACGGCAACATGGGATTGTACGATGACGAAGCGATTCGCCATGCCCACGTCGGCGGTTCGCCGGGATTCAGCGTCCTCCAACTCGACGACGGCCGCGTTGTCGCGCATGTAATCCTCGAAGACGGTCCCGCCGCCGCGATCGGGATGCAGTGGGGCGCGGAAATCCTCGACTACAACGGCACGCCCATCCAGGAATCGCTGGCGCGCGCGCCGATCATTTGGGCCCGTCGCCCGCCTGCGACGCCTGAGGGCCGACGCATCGAGCAGATGCGCTTTCTCACGCGCTGCCCTGTGAAGACCGAAGTCGCGTTTTCGTTTCGGAATCCCGACGCGACGGAAACCTTCGCAGCGAGCGTACAGGCCGTGGACGACGACTACGTAGCGCTAGACCGAACCTACCTTCACGCCGGCGAAGCGGGCGAGTTCGGGCCGCCTATCGAGGCGCGGATACTCCCGAGCGGGCCGGGATACATCAGGATACATTTCTTCGCGCCGAGCGTCGGTGTCCCGTTCCCCGCAAACGCATTCAAGAGTGAAATCGCCGGCATGATTCGCAAAGGTGTTCCCGGTCTGATACTCGACCTGCGCGGGAACAGCGGCGGCGCGGACGATTTGGCCGCGAAGTTCCTCGGGCACTTCTTCGCCGACGAGGTCTTCTACGAAGACATCGCGGTGTACGACAAGTCCGACAAGGCGTTTGTTACCCGGCCGGACGGCCGACTGCGGATCACGCCGCGCGACCCGCTTTTCGAGGGGCCCATCGCCGTCCTCGTTGACCACGCGGTGTTCAACGCCGCCGAGGGTTTTGTCCGTGCGTTGCAGCGGCGCGAAGACGTCCACGTCATCGGTGTGCACGGCACCTTCGGCTCGGTCGCGGTGGGCGGCGGCTACGCCGACCTCCCCGACGGGCGCGCGCTCTACTTCCCCGTCGGGCGCGTCCTCGACGCCGAAGGGGCGATTCAAGGCGAAGCCAATGCCGCGGGCGAAGGCGGCATCACGCCGGACCTGCGCGTGCCGCTCACGTTCGAGAACGTGCGCGCCCTTTACGCGGAAGGCGAAGACCTGCTGCTGCGTTACGCGGACGAGGCCCTGCTCAATCCGACCCGGTGACGCCCCCTGTCAGCCGTACCGTGCTGTTGCGGTCGGAGGCCGCGCCAAGCCTCATCCGTCCCTTTTCCGGTACGGCGTTCGATTGCTGGCGCCGCGGGTCCGGATGCACTAGAATCCCCCGCATATGCACAAACTTGAGTTCGACATCGAGGCGCGCGACCCCGAATCCGCGGCGCGGGTGGGTCGGTTGACCCTGCCGCACGGTGTCATCGAGACGCCGCAGTTTATGCCGGTGGGAACGCAGGCCTCGGTCAAGTCGCTGAGCCGGGAGGACCTCGAAACACTTGGCGCGACGATTATCCTCTGCAATGCCTACCACCTGTATCTGCGGCCCGGCGCGGAGGTGCTCGAGGCCGCCGGGGGTCTGCATCGTTTCATGAGTTGGGACCGGCCCATTCTAACGGACTCGGGCGGGTTCCAGGTATTCAGCCTGGCCGCGTTGAACAAGGTGACAGCCGAAGGCGTGACGTTCCAGAGCCACATCGACGGATCGCGGCACACGCTTACGCCGGAAAAGGCTATCGACGTCCAATTGAGCATCGGCGCCGACGTCATCATGTGCTTCGACGAATGTACCCGATATCCGGTGAGCCGTGACGAAGCCGCCGCCTCGATGCGGATGACCCTCGAATGGGCCGCGCGCTGCAAACGGCGGTGGGAAGAGCGCATGCGGCCGGAGCACGCTCTTTTCGGCATTGTGCAGGGAAGCGTCTTCGAGGACCTGCGCCGCGAAAGCGCCGAGGCCACCACCGCCCTCGATTTCCCCGGCTATGCCATCGGCGGCGTCAGCGTCGGCGAGGACAAGCCGCTGATGCAGCAGGCGGTCTCGTGGACCGCGCCGCTATTGCCGGAGGATCGCCCGCGCTACCTGATGGGCGTCGGCCCGCCGGAGGACATGCTCGACGCCATCGAGCAGGGAATCGACCTGTTCGATTGTGTCATGCCGACGCGCAACGCGCGCAACGGCTGCCTCTTTACGTGGAACGGCAAGCTCAACATCCGCAATGCCCGACACGTGCGCGATTTCGGGCCGGTGGACCTCGCGTGCGGCTGTCCGGTCTGCCGCACCTATTCGCGGGCCTACCTGAGCCATCTGTACCGCGCGGGTGAGATTGCCGCGTTGCGGCTCAATACTTTACACAACCTCGCGTTTATGCTACACTTCATGACTCGCGTCCGGCAGGCCATCCGCGCCGGCCGGTTCCGGGAATTCAAACGGACCTTTCTCCGGGCGTATTCCGCGCAATCGTAACGCCCCCGGAGTATCGGACATCGCGAAGTACGCGGCCCGGGGATCAGCCCGCGGCTTGCGTCCCGAAGGACGCACTACTGACAAGGGAGGTCTTACACGTGTGGTGGTATGCTTTCACGGCGGCGCAGTTTCTTGCGCAGAACGCGCCCAACGCGCCCACGGCCCCCGGCGGCGGGGCCGAGCCCGCGCCGGGCGGCGGAGAGTCGCTGACCGGGCCCGCCTGCGGCGGGGGCGGGATCGAGACGCTGCTGCCGTTCATCCTTATTTTCGCGGTCATGTGGCTGTTGCTGCTCTGGCCGAAGCAGAAGCAGGAAAAGGAACGTCAGCGCATGCTGGGCGCCCTCCAGAAGGGGGATGATGTCGTGACTATCGGCGGCGTGTGCGGCACGGTTGTCAGCCTGGGCGAAAGCCACGTGGTGCTGCGGATCGACGACAACGTGACCGTCAAGTTCCTTCGCAGCGCCGTGGCGCGGGTAGTTCCCGCGGAAGGCGAGAAGAAGTAGAGACAGAGGCATAAAGGCATCGCACAAGGGCCCACACGGCATGAACACACGCGACGCGGCCCATGTTGACTGGAGTTTCTCATGAAGACCCATCCCTATCGCGCATTGCTCATTTGGATTACGGTGATCGCAGCAACCGTATTGATGTGGCCCACCGTAGGCTGGATGCTCCTGCCGGACGATACGGACTATGTCGCTTGGTCCGGGTTGCCCGAGGCGGAACGTATCAAGATGGACAAAGTCGCGCCGAAGCCCGGAACGCGCCAGGCACGTCTTGAACAGTGGAAGCAAGAAGACCGCGATCCCGAACGCCGCAACGCGGGCGGGTTCAAGAAGCTCTGGCATCGCGTGGTGCGCTGGGCCGAATGCGACCGGAGCATGGTCATCAATCTCGGACTCGACCTCCAGGGCGGCATCCACATGGTGGTCGGTTTCCACCTCGAGACGTTGCCGCTGTCCGACAAGCAGGAGCTGGTGCGGAAATACTATTCAGATGAAGACGTGGAGAACCTGAGCGAGGCGGAGCTGGATAGTCGGCTGGCCGAGGTTCGTCCCGCCGTGCAAGATACCATCCTCCAGCAGATCGAGCGCCGCATCAACGAGTTCGAGGCACAGGAACCGGTCATCCAGAAACTGGGCGACGATCAAATCCAGATTCAGTTGCCCGGGGAAAAGGACGTTGACCGCGCCATACGACTCATCAAACGCACGGCCGTCCTGAACTTTCACCTGGTGGCGGGCGCCGACGAGAGTTACCCCGTCTATAGCGCCATAGCGAAGGCTTATCCCGGCGAATTCAGCACGTTCTTGAATAAGACGCGGCCCGGCCAGCCGTTGACCCTACCCGCCGAGAACTATGAGATTGTGCATGAAGTGCTCGAGAAGGCCAAGGCGGAAGAGGTGATCCCCGAGGGCAAGGTGGTGCTGTTCAGCGCGCCGCCCAAGCCCGGCGAGCCGCAGGAATACACCTTGTTCTGCGTGGACGAGGAACCCATCCAACGCGGCGAAGGGCTGCGCCGCGCCGTCGCGTCGCCGGACAACGCCAGCCCCGGCTATTGGCAGATCATCTTCCAATTGGATAATGCTTCCGGCGCGCATTTCGGCGAGGTCACGGGGCAAAATATCGTCCGGCCCATGGCCATCGTCGTGGACAACGTCGTGTTGTCCGCGCCGACCATTCGGGACCGCATTACGACCAACGGGCAGATCACGGGGAACTTTTCGGGCGAGGAAGCGCGCGACCTCTCCATCGCGTTGAATTCGGGCTCGATGGCCGTGCCGATTCGTGAGGAATTCACCCGCATTATCGGCCCGTCGCTCGGCGCGGACTCGGTGCGCGCGGGCGTCACCTCGTCGCTGGCGGGCCTGCTCATCGTAGCCGTTTTCATGATGCTGTATTACACGGCAGCGGGGCTTGTAGCCGTAATCACGCTCTTCCTGAACGCGCTGTTCATCATCGCGCTCATGGCCTATTTCAATCTCACGTTGACCCTGCCGGGCATCGCCGGGCTCATTCTCACCATCGGCATGGCCGTGGACGCCAACGTGCTTATCTACGAGCGCATCCGCGAGGAACTCCGGCTCGGGCATTCTCTGGCGGCCTCGATTGACAACGGGTTCCGGCGCTCGGGGCTGACCATCCTCGACGCGAACGTGACCACGCTGATTGCCGCCCTGGTGCTGTATCAGTTTGGCACGGGTCCCGTGAAAGGGTTCTCTGTGGCGCTGAGCATAGGTGTCTGCTCGACGGTCTTCTGTTCGCTGGTCGTCTGCCGGGCGATCTTCGACTTCATGCTCGGCCGCAATCTTGTCCGCAAGCTGACCATGTTCAGCGTTATAAACCCGGACGCGAAC
>Ga0116143_10005755_pt1 | contig 11063 bp, 9 predicted proteins | sample AD_UKC034_MetaG_FD_89745 | JGI IMG/M metagenome (GOLD analysis project Ga0116143, IMG submission 89745) | Active sludge microbial communities of municipal wastewater-treating anaerobic digesters from USA - AD_UKC034_MetaG | ecosystem: Engineered > Bioreactor > Anaerobic > Digestate | place: USA...
AGCTTTGGATTATTGCCAAAGAGCAAACTGCGGGAAGGAAAGAAATGACCCAATGAATCCACCAGTGAAGGCACGGCACTTACCCCCGCTACAGGACCCCAGCGATAGTTCTTCCATTCTGCATTCAATGTAAGATGTATACCCACCGAAACATGCGGGTACTTTTTCAATACCTGCACCGCTTCGGTAAACCAGGGGCAGGGCACCATCACAGACATTGATACCGGCATACCTGTTTTCAATACTTCTTCTGCCGCCACATTTACGGAATGGCACATGCCGATATCATCGAGGCGGAAGAGCAGGGGAATTTTTTGTTGTTCATTGTTTTGCTGGGCAGTGCTAACAAGCATTGTAAACAGGCAATTGAGCAGAAGCAGGAATCGTTTCATAACTGGTGACTTTGGATAACTACAATAATTATTACTTCTAAAGTTAGTTTAAACCACCATGCATTCAGTAAAAGGAAGCCTATATGCCCTGATTCATTGCCATTCATTTTTTTCTCCGGACATCCATTTCACGGTAGTGCTATGTTGCGAACAGGCCAAACCTGCAAAAAAAATTTGCAGCAGCAAAAATTATCTGTTTACATTTATTGTCCTCTTACCCCGTGCAAGGCAGCTCCTGCCCTTCAACTTTATTATTCATTCTTAAAAATCAAAAAAAATGAAGCAGATCAGATTCAGCAGCATGTTGCTTTCTGCCGCAACGGTATTTTTTTTAAGTTCCTGTGGTGGTGGCAGCGATGAAAAGAAAACCGGCGATGACAGCACCGGCACGGTAACAACCGCCACTGTACCGATGAATACTATTGTTACCACCCCACAGCTTATGGTGGTAGTAACACACAAAGTGGCCGATTTTGCCAAATGGAAACCTTCTTATGATGCACATGACTCCGTCCGTACTGCCAACGGCCTGCACAGCTATGTTATCGGCCGCGGGGTAACAGATACCAATATGGTACTGGTAGCCATGAAAGCAGAAGACCTGGCAAAGGCCAAAGCTTTTGCACAAAGCCCCGCCCTGAAGGATGCAATGAAAAAAGCAGGCGTAACAGGGCCGCCCACCATTCACTTTATCAACACCACCTGGCAGGATACTGCCAATATAGGTGCAGCTCCCCGTTCACTAAACACTTTTACAGTAAAAGACTGGGATGCCTGGATCAAAAATTTTGATGACGGCAAACAGGAGCGGATAGATAATGGCCTTGCAGTAAGAAATGTAGGTCATGATGCTGATGATAATAAAAAAGTGGCCCTGGTAACAGCGCTTACAGACACTGCCAAAGCATTTGCTTACTACAAATCGGATGCACTGAAAAAAAGAAGAGAAGCCGGCGGCCTTACCAGTGAACCCAAACGTTTCCTGTTTACAATTGCACACAGGTATTAACGAAAAGAATAGCCTGCACACTTTACAACACATCGAACAAAGGGATCTTCGTGAGAGGATTCCTTTGTATTTAAATGTAATTGCGTTTAAGTTGTTGAAATAACTACACCTGCTGCAGGATCGAAATTGTAAACTCATAACACCAGTATGAGCATTAGGATAAGTCCCCTGCAGGAAACTTGGTAAGGAAGGAGAGTGTAACCCTTCATTCATTTGTTGGTCTTTCTGCCGGACACAGGCTCAGCACATAAGACATAACGAATGCCGCTCAATGATTTTGGAAGACCAACAAGGGCGAAAAAGGCCATCTTCTCACTGAGCCAGCCTTCCCCTAAAGCTAATGACAAGCAAGTAGGATGCAAGGAACAAGCCTGCCTGCACCAGGAAAGGCACAATGAACAGCCTACCGACACCGAACCCCTCCTAAAACGAAAACCTTGCTCCCAGTGAAAATCCCAGGTTATTCGTGGTATTCCCGTCGCCAAGCACCATATAATCATCCGCGCCGAACCGGATCCCGATTTTCTCCTTGAAATTCCAGTCCAGCGCCAGGCCCAGCTTCAGGCTGAGGTTACCGTCAGTGAAACTGTTGCCCTGGTATTTCTGCTTCACATGGTTATAACCGATAAGTGTATGCGCAGAAATCGTAAAGGGATCCGCCAGCCCGTGGCTGTTGGTAAAGGGCACAAACGTGGGCCCTACGTAGGCATTCAGCACCGAGTATTTCACATCATTGATCTTTTTGCAATGAGTCGACAGGTCCACAGTGGCGCCGATCCAGTTCTGGAAGAAATAGGTATAGGAAGCGGAACCCCCGATAAAGGTTTCCTTGTCATTCCCGAAATCCTCGAGCCGGATAGAAATGCTCCCCGTCAGCACATGGTGGGGGTAATCATCTTTCGTTTGTGTTTTCGGGGCTGGAAGACAGGAGCTTTTTGAAAGCTGGAAATTATAATTCCAGAAAATTTTGTCTTTGACCAGCGGGCCGCCAAGACTGGCATTGGGCAGGAACTGGTTTTGCGCTGGATCATAATATTGCCGGAATTCCGAGGAAAGGTTCGGGGCCGGTATAAAGTACCCGAAGTTTGGCACACCCTTGTTATAATCGTTTTGCATCAGGTCAAAAGAATACCCGCCCTGGTCAATCAGTTTGAGCTTGGAAAAATCCAGCTGCCCCTGCAGGTCAAAATACTGCGTTTCTTCCGCCCCGTAATACTCCGGGTACACTTCAAAATTGGTTTTCTGGCGCAGGATTTTATTACAGTCATAGAATTCCTTTGTCTCCACCCAGTAATCATTGACCGGGTTCAGCTGGATCCGAAGTTCGCCGTTCACTCCATAGGTCAGGTCAGGTTTGGTGTCAGTATACGACCCCCTATTCAGGTAACCATTGACCGTATTCTTCCAGTCAGACAGGTACGGATTCGTAATACCGGACAGGTCCTGGCTGATACCCGTGTAATAAGGATTATACCGGTTGCCCTCCCAGCGGGCATTCAGGTCAGTACGGGTGATGAAATTCATCACTCCGGAAACGGTGTTCGGGCCATATAAGGTACCGGTGGGTCCTTTCAACACTTCCACCTGCTCAATGGCAGACAGGGGGACCTGGTTCATATCCGTGATCACAGTTTGCGAATGGGCGGCAAAGGGGTTGGGGTTATGGCCATATAAGGTACTGTTGTTATAGGTCTGCGGGCTGCTGCCCAGGCCGCGAATGCTGATATGGGTCTCCGTGCTTTTCAGCACCTGCTGCTGCGGTGTCAGCCTGACGATATGTTCTAGACTGCGGGAAGGTAACCTGTACGATTGTTCCAGCTCATCCTTTCCCAATGTTGTAACCGGGCTGGCACTGCGTATATCCACCAGGCGGTCTTTAAATAATTTCTTTTTGGCCGGGGAAGGTTCTTCTCCGGGGTTGGGTCCTTTCTGGCCAAAAAGTCCGGGATGGCTGACCAGGCAGGTAAGCAGGAAAAAAACGATAAATGATAAGTTCTTTTTCATACTATTTCAGTTTTGGTTGTTGCACAATGTACAGGGAGGGCAGTAAGCTTTGCAGGGAGACGAATAATCATACCTGATGATCTGAACCGTTGAAACCAGGCTTTGGAAAAGAAAAACTGAAAGAATATTTAAATATACTAAATTATTCATAAGCCTGGCCCGCCCTGAAAGATGCGCTGAAAAAGCCGGCGGCCTTACCAGTGAACCCAAACGTTTCCTGTTTACTATTGCACACAGGTATTAACGAAAAGAATAGCCTGCACACTTTATAACACATCGTACAAAGGGATCTTCGTGAGAGGATTCCTTTGTATTTAAATGTAATTGCGTTTAAGTTGTTGAAATAACTACACCTGCTGCAGAATCGAAATTGTATACTCATAGCGCCAGCATGAGCATCGCCGAGATTCTTACAGTAGGTCCAAAGAAGAAATCTCTCATTATTCAACCGGCTTTTGCATTGGCCTGCAAACACAGGAACTGACCAGGATAATAACGGGTTGAAAAAAAATTTTAAAATAGTTACATAAAATTTGGCACTATCAAAAAAATAAATTCATCTTTGCACTGCAAAACAAAAACATGCAACGCATACTATCACATATTGAAATGGCAAATAAGTTTAGTCCCTCTGGAGACTATACTGTTTGTGGGGCATGTATGCTGCAAGGATAAGTTACAAAAACGAATTCGATAGAATACAGGCCCCGCAAGAGATTGCGGGGTTTTTTATTACCGGTCTTTTCGAATCCCTACTCCTGAGGGACGATAAAGAGGGTGATAAAAAAATTTTATTGATCATTATGTAAAAAATAATGAACTGAATTTTTAGCAAAACAAAAAAAGTGTTGACACAGGAACTACATAAACGATTTAGACTAATGAATGATAAAACATTATCACTCAGTTGCCATTGGTATGCGCAAATAGCAGGGATTTTTGTGCCCATAGGCTATGAGAATGATAGTAAACAACAGCGACCAGATTTTGTCCATACATAGATGTACTATGCATCTGTTGATAGGAAGCCCGGTCGCTGCAAACGATCGGGTTTTTTTATGCCCAAAACCAATTACCTAAAAGAAAGGAAGGTATGTGATGAAATTTTTACTGATTGTACTGGCTGTTCGTTTCGTAGCTGAAATATTCAGCAAAAGAAAAGAAAATAAGGGAGCAGATGTGATGAATGAAAAAGTTCGTCACCCTGCTGAATTTAATCTGAGATGGGATTAGTTGCAGAAGGAGGAAGTAAGTGCTCCCCGTGAGATGCAGCGGGGACACTTTTTCAAAAGTTCTTTGATGAAAGATATAGGAGCATTCCGATTGGCCGGATACTTCACCTGGAATGAAGAGGCTGCAGGTTCGAACCCTGTCTCCTATACCAGATGGGCTGTCATGTTCCAGGGCTGGCGAGAAACATTTGCAATGTTGCTGGAAGGGTTCGATTCCCTTACGGTCCACATAAAAGGTTCGTTGGTGTAACGGCTACCATTTCTGATTGTCTATCAGATGCTATGAGTTCTCCCGAAAGCTTTCGGGATCATACGAACCGCAGTATTGCCAGATAGTGTAATGGTTAACACATCAGATTTTGATTCTGATATTCTCAGTTCGAGCCTGAGTCTGGTGACAAAACATGTTGGCTTTAGCTTATTCGGTAAAGCATCCGTCTGTGCAACGGAAGAACAGGGTTCGAGTCCCGGAGTCAACCAATACAGCTGAGTGTTGTGGAAACATACTCATCTCCCTTTCATTCCGAAAGGTAAGTAGCAGATGATTGTATCCGGTTCAACTCCGGAAGCTGTACTAACAGAAGATGACTTATAGTTCAATGGAACAAGAATACTTCACTACGGATGAAGAGATGAGGGTTCGAATCCTTCTAAGTCAACTAACAGGCCTGTAGCCCAAATGGAAGAGGCAATAGTCTCAGACACTATTATGTGTGAGTTCAAATCTCACCAGGCTTACAATAATTGTGGTTTAGAGTAACGGTTAACTCGAAGGTCTCATAAGCCTTAGATGTGAGTTCGAATCTCACAGCCGCAACTAATGATGACTTAGCTCAATGGCTAAGAGCAGTACTCTGATACGGTACAGGTTGAAAGTTCGAATCTTTCAGTCATCACCAAAGCTCTATGAAACGGAGCGACTTAATCCTCCCGATAGCTATCGGGAGGGAGAATACTATCGTTACATGGTAGTAGTTGGCAGTTCGAATCTGCCAGTCGCAACAAATTGGCTCGTAGCTCAACTGGATAGATGTTCCTGACTTTTAATCAGGAGGTTGTGAGTTCGAATCTCACCGGGCCAACAAAGGAAACATAGTTCAATGGCAGAACAGCTGGTTGTTAACCATCAGATGAATGTTCGAATCGTTCTGTTTCCGCTTATGTAATGTGAGTGCGGCGAAGTTGGAGAGTCGTGACGGTCGGTAACACCGTTGTTTTATAGCCGGGTAAGTTCGAAACTTACCACTCGCAAATGGAGAGTTGACAGAGCGGTATTGTACTGGCTTGCTAAGTCAAGGTTGGGGTAACACCCAGGCAGGTTCGATTCCTGCACTCTCCGCCGTGTTTGATGACAAGTACAATTCGGTAGTGAGGAATGTGAGATCAGCCAGTATTTGTCGCAAACAACTGGTGCTTTGGCAGAATGGATATATGCACCGGAGTGAAATCCCGGAGATCGTGGTTCAATTCCACGGGGCACCACCGGAAATGTTGAATGAAAAATTTTGAATGCTAAATGTTAAACAATGGAACAGGAACAACAATGGAGAAAACTGTCCGGAGAACGGATTAAAATTCCTATCGCTGAGGAAGTGAGCAATGTATTGATGCGTGAAAAGGAAATGGGACATGAAATGAAAGTATGCATCGGTACTGACAGCCAGGTGAAAGGAAAGCAAACGGAATTCGCTACAGTAATTGTATTCATACGAAAAGGGAAAGGTGGTTTCATGTATATACATAATGAAACAACCCGGCTAAAGATGAGTGTTAAGCAACGGATGCTGATGGAAGTGCATAATAGTATTGAAGTGGCGTATGAATTATGTAACATCTTCAGTCGTTACAGTGTGGATATGGAAGTACATGCCGACATCAACACCAACCCAAACTTCAAAAGCAATGACGCCTTGAAGGAGGCAATGGGTTATATCGTGGGGATGGGGTTTGCTTTCAAAGCCAAACCGGAAGCATTTGCCAGTTCCAGTTGTGCGAATAAAATTGTTCAATAAAAAAAGGGAAATGGAAAATTTATACAACCAGAAAGTGATCAATGCAAACAATGTGTTTGATGATACTTTTCTTGACGCAAAGATGCTGTACCTGTATTGTTTTAATCATCTGCCTTGTATGAATTTCATTAACCAGGTAGATGGAGAGAAAGCTTTTGCAGCATTCATGGAAAAATTTGCCGGCAAAATTGATCATACACATCAGTACAAATGGTATAAACGAAAAGCAAAAAAATACCAGTTTGACCGGACAGTACTTATCCTGAAGAACAACTGTATTGTGGAGTTTGATGATAACTATTGCGAATTTTTCCATGACGGAAAGGATGAGGCCTTTGTAAATGATGTTACAGTACTGGTCAACCAGTTTAAGGAAAGACAAAGACGCCAGCCATTGGAAATAAACCTGATTGTTCAAAATAGGAGCTCTCTTGACCTGAAAGCAATGGAGATAAAACGGACAAAATTGGACCTGGATCTTTTTTATGAAGACGATTTTAAAGAAGTAGATGAATTGATAAGAAAACGGCTGGGTCAGAAAAATGATAAGGGGATTGTGCTGCTGCATGGTTTACCGGGTACTGGTAAAACAACCTACCTGCGTTACCTGGTTGGTAAGATCAAGAAACGGGTACTGTTCTTATCGCCTTCGGTGGCCGGAAACCTGATGAATCCTGATTTTATCGAACTGTTGATTGACAACCCAAATACTGTCCTGGTAATTGAAGATGCAGAGAACATCATCATGGACAGAAAACACAATAGCAGTTCCGCTGTTTCTAACCTGCTGAATATTTCAGATGGGTTACTGGCCGACTTTCTGAATGTACAATTGATATGTACGTTCAACAGTTCGCTGACAATGGTGGACAGTGCCTTGATGCGAAAAGGAAGATTGATTGCGAAGTATGAGTTTGGCAAACTGGGAATGGAGAAAGCAAAGCGGTTATCAGCCCATTTCGGGTTTGATACATTGATTGACAAGCCGATGACCATTGCAGAGATTCCCAACCCACATGAAAAGGAACAGCAACCTGTTTCGACGCAAGTAATTGGTTTCAGGAGGCAGGAAGTAGTGATTAATTAAGTTCTTTTAAATAATTGTTGATGAAAGCATCAACGCAACGACTTGCTTAACGGCAAGATGATATATGCCTGTTGATAACAAACCAGGTTCATGTTTCAAAGAAGCATAACAGTGCAGACGTAGTAACTATCTGTATGCTGCTGTTGCAATGGCACATATATCACCAAACGCTGGTGTCGAAGGTTCGATTCCTTCTCCGACTCATAATCGGTATAGCTCAGCTGGATAGAGCACAGCCCTTGTATGTGGGTTCGAATCCCACTCCGACTGAAAATCGGGTAGCAAAATGGTAAAGCAAAGGATTAGGGTTCCTTGACAAAGAAGTACACCACTTCTCAAAAAATGGTGACAGAAATTAAAGCCAGGCTTATTTGCTGGCGATACTTTAGGTTCCCGCATTTGCGGGATCCTGAAGCATTGCAACCAGATAATTACCTGCAAGCTGATAAAAGTAATACGTCATATTTCACTTCAGCAGTAATAATTTATTGTCATGCAATAAAGGAGCGACTGATGAACTGGCTTATCAACTATTATTCAACTCAACTTCCGTAGTTAGTTGGTGGCAAATAAAACTGGCTTTATTAAAACAATTAAAATTTTTTAAAAATAGAAGAAATGAAAAAAGTAAAACTGAACTCCTACCAGGCAGGTTTGGTATTTAAAAATGGAGAGCACCAGAAAATGCTGCTCACCGGTACTTACTGGTTCTGGAAAAATGAACAGGTATATATCTATGATATTACCAAACAGTTTATGCCACCGGTGGAGCTGAACATCCTGCTGCAGGATGAACGCCTGGCAGATATTCTGCAGGTGGTGGAAGTAAAAGACAATGAAATAGTGCTGCAGTATGAAAACGGTTTGCTGAAGCAGGTACTGACCGCCGGCCGCTATGCATTCTGGAAATCGGTGGTTAAGTATGATTTCATCCGTGCTGATATCAGCCAGGTGGAGATTGCTGATAACATTGACCGTTCCGTGCTGGCCAAAGCGCCGGTGAGTGCATATGTACGTAACGCTGAAGTGCAGAACTTTGAAAAGGCCGTGCTGTTCATTGACGGTAAGTTTGTGAAAGTGCTGGAGCCGGGTATGTACTACTGGTGGAAAAACAGTATTTCTATTTATGTTGGTAAAGCAGATATGCGTCAGCAGCAGCTGGAAGTAAACGGCCAGGAGATCCTTACCAGGGACAAAGCGGCTTTGCGTATCAACGCATGGGCACAATACAAACTGGTGGATATTGAAAAGGCGCTGGTGCAGAACAAGGACTACGACAAGCAGCTCTATGTGGCCATGCAGCTGGCGCTGCGGGAGTACATTGCCGGTTACAGCTTTGATGAACTGCTGGAAAAGAAAGAGAGCATTGCTCCTTTCATCCTGCAGAGTGTAAAAGAAAAGGCCGAAGCGCTGGGTGTGGAAGTAAATGGTTTCGGTATCCGTGATATCATCCTGCCGGGTGATGTAAAGGAGATTATGAACCAGGTACTGGTGGCCGAGAAAAAAGCGCAGGCCAACACCATTATGCGCCGGGAAGAAACTGCCAGCACCCGCAGCCTGCTGAACACTGCCAAACTGATGGAAGAAAATGCGATGCTGTGGAAATTGAAAGAAATGGAATATGTGGAGAAGATCGCCGAAAAAATCAGTAACATCAGTGTCAGTAGCAATAGTGACCTGATCGGGCAGTTGAAACAGATCTTTGTACCGCAGAAATAAAGTAAGTCAGGTCGCAGTAAAAAAGTGACCTGACTTTTAAACTAATTAGTTATGTCAAAATTAAAATTAACAGGAAAACAAATCCGTGCAATCGGCTACCCGGAGGGACCGGTAGTGAGTGTGGCCATGCATACCATGTGCACCAAATTCAAACATCATACAGAAGCAGAAGCATTGGAAGTATTGAAACAAATCCTGAATGCACCTGAAAATTATTTGGATGATGAGGTATTAAAACCCATCGCCGAAAAGCTGATGCCTGAGCCGGAAGCCGAAGGAATGAATATATCCTTGAATGTTTCAGGCATCCAATTCAATGTCTTCGGGCAGGAGCATATTGAAGAAGGCGCTATGCATCAAATGTACCAGGCAGCCAAATTACCAATAGCAGTTGCCGGGGCGTTAATGCCCGATGCACATAGCGGGTATGGTTTACCGATCGGTGGAGTGCTGGCAACAGAGAATGCTGTTATTCCTTATGGTGTGGGTGTTGATATTGGGTGCCGGATGTGCTTGTCAGTTTTTGATATTGACCCCAAAGAGCTTTTGCAAAAAGAAGCTTACTTCACAAGAGAGATCAATGAAGCTACATTGTTCGGAAGCGGTGCGCAATTTCAGCAGGCCACTGATCATGAAGTGATGGAGAATGAAGCATTCGGTCAATTGCCTTTGCTGAAAAATTTACATGGAAGGGCATGGAAACAACTGGGTTCTTCCGGTTCGGGAAATCACTTTGTGGAGTTTGGTGTAGTGGAGATTGCAGAGAAAGATGAATTACTGGGTATTGAAGCAGGTAGCTATGTGGGATTATTGTCTCACTCCGGTTCCCGTGCATTGGGAGCTAACATTGCGAATCACTATACCAAAATCGCTATCAGCAAAAGGCGTTTACCGCAGGATGCAAAAAACCTGGCCTGGTTAACATTGGATGAAGAAGAAGGGATAGAATACTGGATAGCAATGAACCTTGCGGGTGATTATGCTTCTGCCTGTCATCATATCATTCACCAGAAGATTGCAAAGCAACTGGGAAGGAAACCAATCAAGATGGTAGAGAACCATCACAATTTTGCATGGAAAGAAATGTGGGAAGGAAAAGAAGTGATCGTTCACCGGAAAGGTGCAACACCTGCAGGCAAAGATGTGCTGGGAATTATTCCCGGTTCAATGACAGCCGATGGATTTATTGTGAAAGGAAAAGGTGAAGCGGCATCTGTCAATTCTGCTTCGCATGGCGCCGGAAGAAAGATGAGCCGTTCCAGAGCTATCGCATCAGTCACTGACAAACAATTCAAAGATGAATTGAAAAAGTTTGGTGTAAAGTTGCTAGGCGGCGGATTAGATGAATCTCCCTTTGCATACAAAGACATCAACATGGTGATGCAATCACAAAAAGCCCTGGTGAATGTAGTGGGTAAGTTTACACCGAAGATTGTAAAAATGGACGGGGCAAAACATAAGAACTGGACAAAGAAGAACACAGCAGAAATTTCCGGCGAATAAGTAACCTCATAAAACGCTGAAAGAACGGGCCTGGCCAAATCCAAACGCCAGGCTCAATCTTATAACCACTATCGAATTCCTAAACAACTGTCAAGGTGGAAAAAA
>Ga0116143_10005758_pt1 | contig 11062 bp, 9 predicted proteins | sample AD_UKC034_MetaG_FD_89745 | JGI IMG/M metagenome (GOLD analysis project Ga0116143, IMG submission 89745) | Active sludge microbial communities of municipal wastewater-treating anaerobic digesters from USA - AD_UKC034_MetaG | ecosystem: Engineered > Bioreactor > Anaerobic > Digestate | place: USA...
ATCACGGTGGCAGCGGCCGTGTCGACAGTCGTGGCGACGCCGGTGACGCGCGCGACGAATTTCCGGATGTTCACCGCGTTGACACTGTCGTCCGAGCCCTGATCGATCACCTTGAGCGTATCGTCCGGACCGATGAATGCTGCGGTGTCCTCGTCGAGCCCGATGCCGACTGAGAACGGATTGTAGGCGAGCGCCGTCAGCAGGCGGCCGAGGCGGTCGCGCTGGCGGAAATGCTGGTCGATCACGAAGCGGTTGGTCAGGCCGAGACCCGGCGCGAGGCGCACGCTGCCCGAGATCGCGGACGAACCATCGTCGCCGAATGCGATCATGTGTTCAGAAAGGATGCTCGCGCCGGCGCTCGTGCCCCCGACGGTGACCCCGCGCGCATTGCGCCCGCGAATCAGCTTCGCAACCGGTGTGCCGCCGAGCAGCGTCGTCAGTCGCAGCTGGTTGCCGCCCGTGAAGAAGATGCCGCTCGCCTCGCCCAGCCGGTCGAGTCGTCCCTGCTCGTGGCAGTCGCGCCGGGTATCGAAGTCCATGACCGCTACCCGCGCCGCCCCGAGCTGCCGGAACAGCTGCTCGTAGCGGCTCCCGGTCTCGTGGAGGCGGCTCGCCGTCGGGATCACGACGATGTCGGCATCGCTGCCCCCTGAAACCGCGACGAAGCGGGCGAGGATCCGCTTGTCGTTCTCCTTGTTCTCGGCGCCGCCGATCGGAACGATCCAGCCGCGCGCCTCGCCGTCGGGCACCTTGCTCGGCATGCGCTTGTTGCCTCTCAGGCCTACCGCCGAAATGCGTGTAGGTGAAATAGTGTCACAGCGCGGCCGCAAACAAAACAAAACGGCCGGTGGGTTGCCCCACCGGCCGTCCCGGTTCCTTTGAAGTCCTCAGCCCTCAGCTCTGTGCATGAATCGCCCAGAGGCTCGCGAGCCGGCCATACCTGGCGTCGGTCTTGATCGTGTCGAAGGTCTTGACGGCGTCGCTCTTGTTACCGCCCTTCAACTGCGAGATGCCGAGCAGCAGGGTGGCTTCAGATGCGTCACTCAGGCCGCCCTTCGTGAGGCCACGCTGGATGGCCGCCGCCGCCTTGTCATACTCGCCGTAGCTCAGATAGCCCTTGCCGAGGCCCACGTCCGCACCACCGGTCTTGGCGCTGCCGGTCTCGGTTGCGAGCTTTGCGAGCGCCGCCTGGTCGGTGGCTGCAGACTTCTTCGCCAGGTCGAGCAGGCGCTGGTTCTTGTCCTTCGCGCGCTGGTCGGCAAATACGTCCTTCGCGAAGCCCTTCTCGAGAATCGAGACGGCCTCACCCGGCGAGCCCTGCTCGATCGCAAGCTGCGCCATCTCGGTGTAGTCCTCGCTGCGGCTGAGCGCGTCGACATCGGCCGCGAGGCGGAACGTATTGAACAGCACCTTGTCGTCCCGGTCCGGCGCGCGGAACAGCGAGTACATGATGTTCTGCCAGTATTCCGGCGACGGGTAGTACTTGACGAGGCGCTCGAGCGCAGCGGTCGTGCACTCGTCATCCTTCTGCTTCACACACGAGGAAAGGATCAGTTCGAGCGACTGCTTCTTCGGGGTCTGACCACGGCGGATCTGGTCACCGACGTAGCTGTCCATGAACTTGTGCGTGCCCTTGAAATCGTTCTGCACGTAGTACGCCTGCCCGACCAGGGTATACAGATCGGCATCGGCAAAGCCGCCCTTGATGGCGCGATTGCCGTACTCGACGGCCTTGCCGTAGTTCTTGTTCTGGTAGCTGATCTGCGCCAGCGCGCGAACGCGGGACGCCACGTCCTCCTGCGCGAGGAAGCCCGAGTTCAGGCCCGCCTCCAGATTGCGGCCGGCTTCCGCAAAGTTGTTGAGCCGCACATACGCGAAGCCGCGCATCTCGGCGATCAGGAATTGGTCGTAGGCGCTCTTGCCCGACGTGGCATCAGCCTTGTCGAGTTCGGCGAGCGCGCCGCGCCAGTCCTTCTTGCCGAGCGCATCCTGCGCCGCCTTGAGCGGCTTGGCCAGCGCCTTGCTGACCGCGGGCGCCTTCTGGTCGGCCGCAACAGCCGGGCCGGAAATGCCCACTGATCCGACGGCCAGCAAGGCCATCGCCAGCAACGGTGCGAGTTGGAGTGTCTTCCTCATGCTCATGGTCCTCTGATCCAATGTCGCGACACGGTAGCAGTGCCACGGTGTCACGATCTCATGTGGCGGATGAACGCAGAATGAACGCCGGCGGGGCACGCCCGCCGGTGGTCACAATTCCCGGAATTCCGCCGTATTGACGAAACCGATCTTCAACATGCGATTGCGCTGTGCCGAGGCGAGCACCTGCGCCACCGTGTCATAGCGCGAGCGCGCATCGGGCCGCAGGTGCAGTTCCGGCTGCGGGTCCTTCTGCGACTCCTGCCGGAAGTAGCCCTCGAGCGTAGCGATGCTCGGCACCACCGTGCCGTTCCAGACGATCGTGCCGTCGAAGTCGATCTCGATATCGATCACCTCGGGGCGCACCTCCGGCAACGGCTGGTCGGGCTGCGGCTGGGGCATGTCCAGTTTCACCGCGTGCGTCATCACCGGAATCGTGATGATGAACATGATCAGCAGCACCAGCATCACGTCGATGAGCGGCGTGGTGTTCATCTCCACCATCGGTTCGTCTTCGCCGCTCGCGCTGCCCACATTCATAGACATAGTCGATATCTCCTCAACGCACGCCGCGATCGGGCTCGGTGATGAATCCCACCTTGACCACACCACCGCGCTGGATCGTGTAGATCACGCGTCCCACCGCTTCGAAACGCGCATTACGATCCCCGCGAATGTGGATCTCGGGTTGGGGCACCTGCACGGCCGCCGCCTTGACGAACTCGAGCAGCGTCTGTGTATCGGGCACCTGGCCGTTGTTCCAGTACATGTTGCCCCGCTCGTCGACCGCCACGGTGATGTTCTCCGGGCGCGTCTGCGTGGCGATGTTGGTCGCTTTCGGCAGCTCGACCGGCACCGTCTTCGTGATCACGGGCACGGTGATCAGGAAGATGATGAGGAGCACCAGCATTACGTCCACCAAGGGCGTGGTGTTGATCTCCGACATCGCCTTCGGTTCGTCGTCCGCCGAGCCGGTTCCGACATTCATGGCCATGCGCTGGGTTCCTTACTTGCGGACCGCAGCCGCCGGGGCTCCGGCGCGGGCCGCGCCACCCTCGTTGCCGACGCGCGCGCCGCCTACCAGATAGGCATGCAGGTCGGAGACAAAGTTCCGCAGGCCGTCCTGCAAGCCCTTGTTGCGACGCAGAAGCCAGTTGTAGCCGATAACCGCGGGCACGGCAACGAACAGACCGATGGCGGTCATGATCAGCGCCTCGCCGACGGGGCCGGCCACCTTGTCGATGCTCGCCTGGCCGGCGATGCCGATCGCAATCAGGGCGTGATAGATGCCCCACACCGTGCCGAACAGACCGACGAAGGGCGAAGTCGAGCCGACGGTCGCGAGGAACCACAGTCCGGCGTTCAGCTTGCCGTTGACCGTGTCGGACGAGCGCGAGAGCGACATGGTGATCCACTCGTGCAGGTCGATGCGGTCGGTCAGACGACCTTCATGGTGCGATGCCGCACGCAGACCGTCCTCGGCAATGTTGCGGAAGTCGTCGCCCTTCTTCAGGCGCTCGACGCCGTCCTTGATCGACGGTGCAGTCCAGAACTGCTTCTCGACGACTTTGGCGGACTGGCGGAGCTTCCGCTGGTCCCACATCTTCGTGAGGATGATGTACCAGGAGCCCAGCGACATGAGCGCCAGGATGATGAGAGTGGTCTTCGCGACGAAGTCGCCCTGTGCCCAGAGCGCCTCCAGTCCGTACGGATTCTCTACGACTGCGGTGGCTTGATTTTCCATAGATTCCTCAAGGATCAATTGGTCAGCTGGAAACGAACGTTGAATTGGAAGCAGCTCTCGACCGGTTTGCCGTCTTCGGTGCCTGGCCTGAAGCGTGCGCCGCGCGATGCCCACCTGATCGCAGCCTCGTCGAGGCGCGGGTGACCGGAACTCTTGGTGACCGTGGGCGTACCCGTGACGCGCCCGTTGGTGCCCACGCAGACTCGCACGGTGGCAACACCCTCTTCTTCTGCGCGCTTGGACGCCGGCGGGTAGTAGTCCTCGGTCGGCTGTGAGCGCCGATCGACGGTCGGATTGGTACGCACCACGGCCTTCGGCGGCGGCGGCGGCGGCGCCATCGGCACCGGACGATCGGTAACGTCAGTAATCGCAGTCGAAGTACTGGTATCGACCGGGATCTGGATATTCACTTCCGGCGGCGGCACCTCGACCGGAGGGCGCTCCATTTCGGGCGGCGGCGGCGGCGGCGGCGGTTCGTCCTCCGCGATCTCCTCGATGATGTCCGTCTGGATCGGCGGCGCAATCACCTCGACGACCTTGCGGGCCAGGCCGTTCGCCAGCGCCCATACGAGCAGCGCATGAAACAGCACAATAAGGAGGAACACGACGATGCGTCGCGGAATGAATGTCGGTTCGTGCGCGTAGGCGGCCATGTTTTCTCGTGGTCGCGGATTAATTGTCCGGACAATCCGCAGTATTTTGCGAGCGCGGCACGCTATACGCGTTTCCCGCCCAACGCAACCCTTCCTGCCGATTATCCACCCGACGGCGCGTCCTGGCGCCTGCCCGGAAGCGCCAGTCAAGGCCGCACTTAAGAGCCAGGCTGAATCTTCCTGAAATCGTCATCCCCAGGGGATCGGAACTGTAACTGCTGGCATCTTCGCTTACAACTTCTGGCGATCGCAATTAATTTTGTCGGCCGGCGGCCGCTCAATCGGTCACCGCACCATCGGAGGCACTGCTGACCACCCGCGCGTACTTGGCAAGCACGCCCGCAGTCGCATACGGCTTGCGCGGCCGCCACGCACGCTTGCGGCGCGCCCATTCGGCACGCGACACATCGGCATCAATGGTGCGTGCCACGGCATCAATGGTGATGGTGTCGCCGCTACGCAGCAATGCAATCGGACCGCCCACTGCAGCCTCGGGCGAGACATGTCCGACGACGAAGCCGTGGCTCCCACCCGAGAAGCGCCCGTCGGTGATCAACGCAACATCGTTGCCGAGCCCGCGCCCCATGATGGCGCCGGTGGGGCTCAGCATTTCCCTCATTCCGGGCCCGCCGCGCGGCCCTTCGTAACGAATCACCACCACGTCGCCGGCCTTTACCTTGCCATCGAGGATCGCGCGTGTGGCCCGCTCCTCGCCGTCGAACACCCGCGCCCGCCCGGTGAAGCGCAGGCCCTCCTTGCCGGAAATCTTGGCGACGGCGCCCTCGGGCGCGCAGTTACCATAAAGCACGACCAGGTGGCTGTCCTTCTTCAAGGGATGATCCAGCGACCGGACGATGTCCTGTCCCGCTGGATAGTCGCGCACGCTGGCCAGATTCTCGGCGAGGGTACGCCCGGTGACGGTCATGCAGTCGCCGTGCAGCAGGCCCGCATCGAGCAGGCGCTTCATCAACGGCTGGATGCCGCCGATGGCGACCAGCTCGGACATCAGGAAGCGGCCACTTGGACGCAGGTCGGCCAGCACCGGTACGCGCTTACCGATGCGCGTGAAGTCGTCGAGCGAGAGTTTCACGCGCGCGGCGCGCGCGATCGCGAGCAGGTGCAGAACCGCGTTGGTCGAACCGCCGAGCGCGATCGTCACGGTGATCGCATTCTCGAACGCCTTGCGCGAGAGGATGTCCGACGGCCGGATTCCGAGCCCGATGAGGCGCACCACCGCCTCGCCGGCGCGGCGCGCGTCATTCTGTTTGGTGGCGCCCACGGCCTCCTGGGCAGAACTGCCCGGCAATGACAGTCCGAGCGCCTCCATCGCGGATGCCATGGTGTTGGCGGTGTACATGCCACCGCAGCTGCCAGGACCCGGGATCGATGTGCGCTCGACATCGAGCAGCTCAGCGTCGCTCACCTTGCCTGCGGCATGGCCGCCGACGGCCTCGAACACCGCGACGATGTCGCGGCGCTTCACGCCGGGGCGAATCGTGCCGCCGTAGACGAACACGGCCGGGCGATCGAGGCGCGCGATCGCGATCGCGCAGCCGGGCATGTTCTTGTCGCAGCCGCCGATCGCGACCACGCCGTCGAAGCCCTCGGCACCCACCACGGTCTCGATCGAGTCGGCGATGACTTCGCGCGACACCAGCGAGTAGCGCATGCCGGGCGAGCCCATCGACACGCCGTCGGAGACGGTGATCGTGTTGAAGATCACGCTCTTGCCGCCCGCGGCGTCGGCGCCCGCGGCAGCCTCCTTCGCAAGCTCACCGATATGCATGTTGCATGGCGTGACATTCGCCCAGGTCGACGCGATGCCGACCTGCGGCTTGCCGAAGTCCGCTTCCGAAAAGCCGACTGCACGCAGCATCGCGCGCGACGGCGCCTGCTTCGGGCCGTCCACCACGAGGCGCGAATATGCACGCGGGTCGCCCCGCTTCGATTTTCCGTTGGTCATGTCTCTCGTCTCTTCGTTGACTGCAATCAGGTGCCCGTATCGGTGAACTGCTTCTCGCGCAGCGTGATGATCAGGACACCAAGGAGCGTACACGCACCGCCGAGCACAATGCGGGGCGTCAGAGTATCGCCGAGCAGCAGCACGCCGAATACCACCGAAAACACCGGCGAGAGCACGGTCAGCGGCGCGATACTCGTGACCGGGTAGCGCTGCACCAGGAAGAAGTATGCCGTGTGCGCGAACAGGCTGGCGAGTACCGCGGTGTAGAGCAGCGTACCCCAGCCGGTCCAGCCGGCCTGCGCGAGCGCGGCGGCCTGGCCGTCTTCGAGCAGCAGCGACAGCACGCCGAGCATCGGCCAGCTGATCCAGGCAATCCACGCCTGCATTTCGAGCGCCGGCATGCGCGGCAGCCGTTTGATGGCGATCAAGCCAAGCGACCCGATGAATGCCGAGCCGATCACGAAGGCCAGGCTTTCGAGCTGGCTGAACACCGCCGGGTCGAAACCCATGATGCATACGCCGAGGAACGCGCAGCCGATGCCGGTCCACCTGCGCCAACGCACGCGCTCGCCGAGCAGCGCGATCGACAGCAGGGTCGCGAATGGCACGCCGAGTTGCGTCGCGATGGCGACCGAGGAGATGTTGTCGGCGCGGGCGAGCCCGATGAACAGCAACGCGAAGTGCAGGCCACCGACGAGCAGCGCCACCATGATGATCGCGCCGGTCGCCTCGCCGTGCCAGCGCAGGTACGGAATCGTGAGAATCGCGAGGATCGCAAAGCGCAGCGTCGTGAACATCACCGGCGGCATCTCGCCGACGCCGACCTTGGCGACCACGAGGTTCAACCCCCAGATCAGCGTGACACCAAGGAGCAGCAGCAGGTGGCGTGGCGCGATCGAGATCATCCGCAGCGTGCGCGGATGAAGCGGTACAGCGCGCGCACGCACTGCGCCTCGGCGCCGACGGGCCTCCCTGGCCGATCCTTCGGATTCCAGGCATACAGGTCGATGTGCACCCAGCGCGGGCTCGCCGTCACGAAGCGACGCAGGAACAGCGCGCCGATGACCGAGCCGGCGAAGGCGCCCGCGGAAACATTGTTGAGATCGGCGATCTTGCTCGCAAGATCGTCGTCGTAGCCGCACCACAGCGGCATCGGCCACACCGGATCGTGCTCCTGCCCGGCAATGCGGCGCAGCTCCTCGAGCAGCGCGCCGTCGTTCGAATAGGCCGCCGGCAGCTCCGGCCCGAGCGCGGTGCGCGCCGCGCCGGTGAGCGTCGCGAGATCGATCAGCAGGTCCGCATCGTCGGCATCGGCTGCAGCCAGTGCGTCGGCAAGCACCAGCCTGCCCTCGGCATCGGTATTGCCGACTTCGACCGTGAGACCCTTGCGCGAGCGCAGGACGTCGCCCGGCCGGTAGGCATTGCCATCGACGGCATTCTCCACCGCCGGGATCAACAGGCGCAGCCGGATCGGCGCCTTCATCCGCATCAGCAGGTCGGCGAGCGCGAGCGCGCAGGCCGCCCCGCCCAGGTCCTTTTTCATAAGCAGCATGCCCGTAGCGGGCTTCAGGTCGAGGCCGCCGCTGTCGAAGCACACGCCCTTTCCGACCAGCGTGACGCGGCGCGCAGCGGGATCACCCCAGGCGAGATCGATCAGGCGCGGCGCGCGCACGCTGGCGCGCCCCACCGCCTGGATCATCGGATACCCGGCCGCGAGTGCCTCGCCCTCGATGACCTCGACGGTGGCGCCATGGCGCGCGGCGACCTCCCCCGCTGCCGCCGCGAGTTCGGCCGGGCCCAGATCGTTCGCCGGCGTGTTGACGAGATCGCGCGCCAGCGCCATCGCACTGGCCGCCGCGCGGGCGAAATCGGCATCGGCGCCCGCCGGCAGCAGCAGGCGCGCCTGCTCCGGCAGCGGCGCGCTCCGGTAGCGGCCGAAGCGATAGGCGCCGGTGAGCCAGCCGAGCGCCAGCTGCGTGGCGGCCGATGGCGATAACGCCGTCTCGACCCGCCAGATTCCAGCGGGCAGCCGCTCGGCGAGCGGCGCGGCATGCCACAGGCCGAGGTGCTCGACGCTATCGAGCGAGCCGAGCCCGACGAGCGCCCCCTCCGCATGGCCATCGGGCCCGGGCAGCACCAGCACGCGATGTCGCTCGGCAGCAAACCGGTTGCTGCGCACCCACTGCGCGACCGGCGCTGGCTGGGATGCCAGCCACGCATCGAGCGCAGCCTCGGGCAGCAGCCAGAGCGGCAGTGAGCCCGCAGTATCGGCGGTGGTGAGGAGATCGGCGGTCACGGGGGGAGCAACGGTGGAATCAGCCCCGCAGTTTACTGTAACGGCGCGTTGACAATCACTTCCGCGATGTGATGTCATCGGGCGCATCCAATTTCAGGCCATCGTCAACGCCAGTGATCCGCACGGAATTCGACACGAACCCCACCGCAACCGCGGCGCCCCGCGCCCGCGCGGTGCTCGTCGTCCTTCCGCTCGACCTTCTGCTCCTTGCGGGCAGCAGGTGCGGGTCGCGCGTATAGCCAACACAGGCAAACGAGCGAAGAATCCAGGACCCCGCACCGGCACCGCCGATGCGGGGTTTTTTATGTTTTTCACCACACAAGCCGGAGTCGAAGGATGAAGCTGTTCTCCCAGAAAGACGTGGATCGCAAGGCGCTCAAGGGTGCGCGTATCGCAGTGATCGGATACGGCAGCCAGGGCCGCGCCCATGCGCTGAACCTCAAGGACAGCGGCTTCGACGTCGTCGTCGGCGTCCGCCGCGGCGGTGACAGCTGGAAGCAGGCGAAGAAAGACGGTCTCGCGGTGGCCGATCCGGCCAACGCCGTGGTCGGCGCGGAACTCGTTGCGCTGTTGACGCCGGACCTCACGCAGAAGGCCGTCTACAAGAGCATCGAGAAGAACCTCAAGAAAGGCGCCACGCTGCTGTTCGCGCACGGCTTCAACATCCACTTCAAGCAGATCCGCCCGCGCAAGGACCTCGATGTCGTGCTGATCGCACCGAAGGGCCCGGGCGGGCTCGTGCGCCGCCAGTTTCAGCAGGGCCGCGGAGTCCCCTGCCTGATCGCCGTATTCCAGGACCCCTCGCGCAAGGGCTTTGCGAAGGCGCTCGCCTATGCGCACGGCATCGGCGGCACGCGCGGCGGCGTACTGAAGACGACGTTCGCCGAAGAGACCGAGACCGACCTGTTCGGCGAACAGGCCGTGCTCTGCGGCGGCACCACCGAGCTCGTCGTGCGGGGCTTCGAGACGCTGGTCGAGGCCGGCTACCAGCCCGAAGTCGCCTACTACGAGTGCCTGCACGAACTGAAGCTGATCGTCGACCTGCTGCACGAAGGCGGGCTCGCGAAGATGCACAAATTCATCAGCGAGACGGCCAAGTACGGCGACCTGACCCGCGGACCACGCGTCGTCAATGCGGCGACCAAGAAGGAAATGCGCAAGATCCTGAAAGAAATCCAGCAGGGCAAGTTCGCGCGGCAGTGGATCAGCGAGAACAACCGCGGCCGCAAGAAGTACGACCGGCTGATGAAGCAGGACTTGAACCACAAGATCGAAAAGGTGGGCGCCGCGCTGCGTGCCCGCATGCCGTGGCTGTCCGAGGAACGCGCCTGAGGCGTTTCATGCCCCAAGACCCGCATTGGAGACTGCGATGACATCGAACCCCGACCAGGTCCTGATCTTCGACACCACGCTGCGCGACGGCGAGCAGTCGCCCGGCTGCAGCATGACGCAGCCGGAGAAGCTTCGCATCGCGCGCGCGCTGGCCGAACTCGGGGTCGATGTCATCGAGGCGGGCTTCCCTGCCGCGTCGCGCGGCGACTGGGAGGCGGTCAATGCGATCGCCCGCGAGGTGCACGGACCCATCATCTGCGGGCTCGCGCGCTGCAACCGGGCCGACATCGAGGCGGTGGCGCAGGCGATCGCGCCGGCGCAGCGCCGGCGCATCCACGTCTTCCTCGCGACCAGCGCGATCCATCGCGAGCACAAGCTCAACATGGCCAAGGAGGAGATCATCCGCAGTGCGGTTGAAGGCGTGAAGACGGCGCGGGAGTTCTGCGATGACGTCGAGTTCTCGCCCGAGGATGCCTCGCGCACCGAGCTCGAATTCCTGGCGCAGGTCGTCCAGGCGGTGATCGATGCGGGGGCAACCACGGTGAACATCCCCGATACGGTCGGCTACACGGTGCCGGACGAGTTCGGCGAGCTGTTCCGCTATCTGCGCGCGAACGTGCGCGGCATCGAGCGCGCGCGACTGTCGGTGCACTGCCACGACGACCTCGGCATGGCGGTCGCCAACAGCCTGACTGCGGTCATGGCGGGCGCACGCCAGATCGAGTGCACGGTGAACGGCATCGGCGAGCGCGCCGGCAACTGCTCGCTCGAGGAAGTGGTCATGGCGCTGAAGACGCGCGAGGCTTTCTTCAACCTGCGCACCGGCATCAATACGACCCGCCTGTATCCGACCTCGCGGCTGCTGTCGAACATCGTCGGCATGCCGATCCCGCGCAACAAGGCGGTGGTCGGCGAGAATGCGTTTGCGCACGAGTCGG
>Ga0116143_10005759_pt1 | contig 11058 bp, 8 predicted proteins | sample AD_UKC034_MetaG_FD_89745 | JGI IMG/M metagenome (GOLD analysis project Ga0116143, IMG submission 89745) | Active sludge microbial communities of municipal wastewater-treating anaerobic digesters from USA - AD_UKC034_MetaG | ecosystem: Engineered > Bioreactor > Anaerobic > Digestate | place: USA...
AATGGAAGCCACAATATACGGTCAAATGGAAGAAAGAAAGGTAGTAGATCCATCAGTAAAAGTCGCTCTCTCTGATGCTCAACAGTTACAAGACTCAATTGCAGAAGGAACAGAGAAGTTCTTTCACTTTACGATGTATATAACAATATATGCACCAACTAAAGAGTTACTTGAAAAGTATAGTCGTAATGTAACCTCTACTCTTGCCGCTATAAGTGTTACTGCTAAATCTGCAACTCTTCAACAGGAACAAGCATTCATTAGTACACAACCATTAGGTCTAGACAAACTCTACATAACTAGAAACATGGATACAACATCTTTAGCTACTACATTCCCATTTGTTACATCAGAGTTAACAATGGATCATGGAATTATGTATGGAATAAATATGCATAACAATAGCTTAGTTATATTTGATAGATTCGAATTAGAAAACGCAAATACTGTTGTATTTGCTAAATCAGGTGCAGGTAAAAGCTATTTTGTAAAATTAGAAGCAGTTAGAAGTTTAATGTTAGGAACAGATATCATAATTATAGATCCTGAAAGGGAGTATGAAGATCTATCAAAAGCAGTAGGTGGTTCATATATATCTTTCTCACAAGATAAAGGACACAAGATGAATCCATTTGAACTATCAGGTGTATCTGAAGAGGGTGATGATGAACTAAGAATGAAACTACTAGCACTACAAGGGTTCTTTAAAGTAATGTTTGATGGGCTTAGTAGTATAGAATCCTCTATCCTTGATAGAGCACTAATATTAACATATAGAGAGAAAGGTATTACATTTGACCCAGAAACACAGAAAAATACTCCACCTATGCTAGAAGACTTATACAAAGTACTCAAAGGTATGGCAGAAGATGAAGCACATGAACTAGCAAGAAGAATGGAAAAATATATCATAGGTAGTGGCGCAGGAGTATTTAATGAGGCAACCAACTTTGAAATAAAAAATCCATTTACTGTATTTAGTGTTAGAGATTTACAAGAAGAATTAAAACCATTAGCAATGTATCTTATGTTAGACTTCATATGGACCATTATTCGTAAGAATAAAAAGAGAAGATTACTACTTGTTGATGAGGCCTGGTATATGATGCAAAGAGAAGATTCTGCTAGATTTATGTACTCTATCGCTAAAAGAGCAAGGAAGTACTACCTAGGACTCACAACTATAACTCAAGATGTAGCTGATTTCTTAAATAACGATATGGGTAGAGCCATTATATCTAACTCTTCTCTACAGATGTTAATGATGCAAAGTCCATCTACATTAGAAAAATTACAGGAGGTATTTAATCTATCAGATGGGGAAAGAGGGTTCTTACTTAATTGTGAAAAGGGACAGGGTCTATTCTTTGCTGGTGCAAATCATGTCGCTATACAGGTTCTCTCAAGTGTACAAGAGCATGAACTAATTACCTCAGACCCAAGGGAATTAGAACAAAGAAAACTAAGGGGGGAAACAGAAGATAATAGAAGTATTGATGAACTTGCACTCATATACGACCCTCCTGCTACTCAACAAGCTGTTACAACAGAAACAACAAGAAACAAGACACTTATAGAGAGAGCAGTAGGTAAAAGGAAAGAAGACATTGAGGTAATTCAAGAAGAAACTACTAAATATCAAGAAGAGTTAAAGAAAAGACTAGAAGAACAAGAGAGAGAATTAAACCCTCAAAAATATGAATCCCAAAAATCATTTAATCAAATAATTGAAGAGAATACAGTTCCAGGCCAGATTGTAAAAGAGAGAAGAGATATTCAAAAAGGTGTAAAACATATTACACCACAAGGGATAATTGGAGACGAAAATGAAGAACAACCAAAACAATTCTAACAATACAATATACCAGTACAATGTTACTGCTAGCTCTAATATCAATTACGATATTAAGAATCAACAAAATAAGATTAATACTAAAGTCTTAAAAACAAATATATCAAAAACTAAACATGGACCAGCACTATCAAGAGCAACAAAGGCATTGAAATTGGTTAATCCTTTTAGAGGGGTTTAGCTCAAGGGCCCCTGGTCTGGAAGTACATATTTTTTAAGATTCTCAGCCGTGATAACAATGGGTACTGGCTTACCGCTAACTATCTCTCTCGCTGCACTTCTTGCTAATGTTGCAATATTCCTTTCTAACTGTCTAATACCTGCATCAAAACCAACAGGACGAATAAGTAGTGGCCACACCTCCTGAGATATCTGAATGTAATCGGAGGATAAACCCATATTAGCGAACACTTTAGGAAGAATATATGATTTAGCAATTACCTCTTTCTCTTGATCTGTATAACTCATAAAACGGATAACCTCTAACCTATCCAATAGAGCCGCGGATAGCCCACCTAGGTTATTCGCCGTACAAATAAAGAATACCTGTGATAAATCTACAGGATAATCAATATAGTGGTCAACAAAGTTTGCATTCTGTTCAGGATCAAGTATCTCAAGTAATGCAGCCATAATATCGTTATGTATCCCCTTGTTTTGACTAGATTTCTCTATCTCATCTACCAATATCACTGGATTCATAGTACCTGTTCTAACCAATGCCTTAATAATCTGTCCTGGTTCAGAATCCATTTCATGTCTTGGAACACCTCTTAGAGTTCTTACATCACCAACAGCACCAAGAGAGACTCTAGCAAACTTTCTACCCATTGCCTTAGCAATAGATTGCGCTATTGTCGTCTTACCTATACCCTGTAAACCTACAAACAGAAGTGTTGGGATAGTTGGGATATTACCATCTTGATTACCTATTCCACGATTCTTAGTAATCTTTTTTAATTGCATAGTTGCAAGATAATCTAAAATCATCTCTTTGACAGTATCCATACCGTAATGGGTAGAATCTAATAACTGTCTTGCATTCTGAATATCTAAATTATCCTCAGAAACAACACCCCAAGGTACTCTTGTAATCCAATCTATATACTTATCTACACCCTCAAACTCAGAGCTATAGTTACCCCACTTAGCCATCCTCTCTAATCTTTGAATAGCTCTCATACTACCCTCTTTTAACTCCACGGGTACATTAGAACTAGATAGTTTATTCTGTAATTGAACTATCTCAGAAATCATATCGTTTGTTGTATTAGATTGTGGCGTATTACTATTAAACTCCATATCAAAATATATCATATAGAGGTATTACTTTCTCGACCTATAACAAAGAGATATTAAGAGAGACCTTGTAATACAGCTTCCTTAAGTGAATTAGCTGCATATTTAAGATCTTCTTTGTTACTATATATTCCTAAACTAAATCTCAATGTAGGACCTACACAGAATTTGTCATGCAACGGTTCTGCACAGTGATAACCCTCTCTAAAGGCAATACCCTTACTATCTAAGAATTTAGAGATGCCCTCACCATCCCTCTTAGTTTCCATATTTAATATATCCTTGCATCCTCTGAACTTAAATCCTGATATATTGAAAGCCATTACACCATACTTTTGAGATACATCATCAGGACCAAAATGTTTAAACCATTCTATACCATTAAACTCATTAAGAAACTCCCCTATCAATCCCTGTTCATGATTAATAACGATATCCCAACCACCAACTCTTTCAACAGTATCACTCAACCACTTAATTGCAGTACCCAATGCAATCCCTCCACCAATATCAGGAGTACCAGCTTCAAACTTCCATGGTAACTCATTGTATTCAAAACCCTCTTTACTAACAGTAGATATCATTTCTCCACCTCCCATCCAAGGTGTTAGATCTTCAAGATACTTTAATTTACAATATACAGCACCACTTCCTAAAGGAGCATATACCTTATGACCAGAAAATACCAATGCATCACAGTTAATATCCTTAACATCTATTTTACATCTAGAGATACTTTGAGCTGCATCTAATATATTAAATGCCTCTATACCCTTAGATATTTTAAATATATCCTCTACATTATTCCTTACACCCAATACATTAGATATATGAACTAATGATACTATCTTAATTTTCTTACCCCTCTTCTTTATTAAATCCTTAAACCAATCTATGTCTAAAGTATAATCTTCTTTAACAGGTATATATTCAATATTAAATTTAATCTCTTTTTGGAGTAACATCCAAGGTACAATATTACTATGATGTTCCATCTCACTAATTACAATAGTATCTCCATCTGAAAGCAACTTTCTTCCAAAGGTATTAACTAAGAAATTTAATCCCTCTGTTGTATTACGAACAAAGAATATCTCTTTAAAAGATTGTGCATTGATAAAATTGGCAACTATTTGATGTGCCTTCTCCCATAGCTTAGTTGCCTCTACTGATAGCTCATATGGCCCTCTATGGATATTGGCATTTTCTTTTGTATAGTACTGATTTAATCTATCAATCACTATCTGAGGTTTCTGGGTAGTAGCTGCACTATCAAGGTATACTAATCCATTACTAAGGAATTTACTTTTTAATATTGGAAACTCTTTTCTAATATCTTCAAACATATATTAAAGGTAATACTAATTTAAAAATTTCTCCACATCTTACTTGCCTGAACAGTCATATCCCCTTTATATTTACTATTTAATCCACTACTACCGTAAGGCCTTTCACAACTTTTATCTAACTCTTCAAAAGCTAACTGCGCAATCTTCATACCTGAATATATTCTAATTGGTAATGGAGAAAGATTAGCAATCTCTAATGTCAATCTCAATTTGTTACCTGGATCTAAAAATCCTGCTGTAGCATGTATTATTAATCCCATTCGAGCAAGGGAGCTCTTACCCTCTAATCTACCAACATGTTTATCATCCACTCCTGTTATCTCTACAACATTTGCTAATACAAACTGTCCCGGTTTTAATATATACCCCTCTTTATCATCAATATCTATTCTTAGCATTAAATCATCAACAGGTTTTTTAACATCAATAATTTCATGCTTATCTGTATCAAATGCAAGTATTACACCATCTAAATGTAAATCATATGAAGCAGGCTGTACAAATTCATCAGAGAATGGCTCTATACTTATCTCTCCAATTTTTAACTTCTCCTTGATACTTCTATCTGAAAGAATCATCTTAAAAATATTTTTAAATTAACTTCTATCAAGAAACTGAGTACGAGATTTAGGATCTGGTTTCTCAGTATTTATCATTAAAGGATACCATATACCATCAAGAGTGTTTAATAGCTCTAACCATCTATATACCAAACTCCTGTACGATATGTGACCACCTCTTCGAACTCTTAAATTAATCGTATACTGTAAATCATCAAAAGAACCATAAAAACAGTACTTCGTACTATGAGCGTGGGGAAGTAGATACTTTGTATACTCTTTTGATGCATCATCAGACATAAATTGTGTAGATACCTTTCTCCATTTTTTAATCATTTCATATGTTTCTATTAAACTCTCTTCATACTCATTTCTTAGATTTTGTAGCTCCTCTATCTCTAAATAGTTACATAGGAAGAAACAATCTTTACTCTCTCTACTTAATTCATTATCAATATCTATATCATCATGGAAAAGGGGCATATATCTTTCTAAACTTCTATGCCTATTTAAATCTTTGAGTGTACCTAGTGTAGCCATACCCTCAATCTTAATACTACCACTCTGTCCTAAATTACCAACTAAGTTATGATGATTATGATTCTTAAAAAGTTTCTCCCCAATTCTCTCTTCGTCCTCTTGGTCAAATTCATACTCATATTCACTACCCAATGGATTTAAAAGTAATTCATAATGTGTAAGTAAATCCTCAACAGTATTAGTATTGTAATTAACTAAACATGAATCACATTCACATCCTTTACTAATATATACCCTCTGATTGGAAAGACCCTCTTTCATATACTCTAAAACTTCCTTTGTAGAGTTCTTCCTACAACAGTTTGCCTCTGTATGTCTAATTAATCCATCGGCTTCTTTAATATATCCCTCTATTTTAATATTAGATTCACCTAGTAGATTGTATAGTAATTTCCCAATCTCTTTATCTACAACACTTTTACTCGCATTAAAGTAAGATATTAACTCTGACCAATTTCTAGCAGACATAACTGCTGCCATACTTGTTTGTAAACCATATGGAAGAAGATATCTAGCAGTATCAAAACTTCTAGACTGTAATACATTACTCTCACTTTTATCATCTTCGTTAATATGAAAATACTCTTTTAAAACTATCTTTGTCTTTTTTAATAACCGAGTATAATCGCTCATCTGTTTTAATATGATACTCTCATACTCATCTCTAATACTTTTTGCATTACATAAACTCTTAGGAATTTTAATATACTCTGGTTTTTGAAAATCTTGATACCTAGTGGATCTCTCCTGCCCCGAAATTACGGAGTTCATATAGAAGATTTCCATAGCTGTAAATATAGGAATATTCTCAATACATACAAAGAGATCTGCCATATCACCTACAGATTTATGACCATACCCATGAAAGATACTCTCTAATCTCTGTGCTGCATCCGTATTGTTATCAATAACCTCCTTAGCTATATCTACGATTGAATCAGCAGATCTACTATACCTAGCACCAAGATAAGCATTAATGGAGGGTTGTTTTTGTTTAGAGTTTTGTAAAAGAGTATGTACTTTAAAACTGTTCCATTTAGATTCTGAGAATATACTTGCTATCTGCAAATCTTTTCTAAAGGTTCCTTTCATTAAGTAGGTATTACAATTTATCTATTCCTGGTATTGAGAAATCTTTAGTAAACTCTTTTACCTCATCTTTAATTAAGTTAATTTCCTCCTCAGATTTACTTTTTAAAGCTCTATCTATATACTCTGCAATTCTTTCCATATCACTCTCTTTCATACCCCTTGTTGTAATAGCTGGAGTCCCTATTCTTACACCTGATGGGTCCCAAGGTTTTCTTTCATCATTGGGTATACTATTTTTATTTACAGTAATATTAACACTCTCTAAAATATCAGAAGCTTCCTTACCACTCATATTTACACTGTTAATAGTATCTACTAGAAATAGATGGTTATCTGTACCACCAGATACAATGGTATATCCTTTTTTAATTAATGAGTTAGATAGCGCTTTAGAGTTAAGAATAATCTGTTTGGCATACTCTTTAAACTCTTCACTCTTTGCCTCCTCTAAAGCAACCGCTATACCTGCAGTTGTATGATTATGAGGACCTCCCTGCAGACCAGGAAATACTGCCTTATCTATAACTTCAGCATACTCCTCTTTACACAATATCATCGCCCCTCTTGGACCTCTTAAGGTCTTATGAGTTGTTGTTGTAACAACATCTGCAATACCAATTGGAGATGGATACTGTCCTGCTACGATCAATCCTGCAACATGAGCAATATCTGCAACAAGTATTGCACCTACTTCATCTGCTATCTTTCTAAACTCTTTCCAATCAATTATTCTTGAATATGCACTGAACCCACTCCATATTAATTTCGGCTTATGATCTAATGCTATCTTTCTTACTTCATCGTAATTAATATATCCATTCTCATCTACACTGTAGCTAACAGAATCAAAATATTTACCACTAATGGATACCTTAAACCCGTGTGTAAGATGACCACCAGCAGATAGGTCCATACCCATTGTTCTGTCTCCTGGATTTAGGAATGCAAGATGTACTGCTAAATTAGCAGGTGAGCCAGAGTAAGGTTGAACATTTACATGTTCTGCTTTAAATATCTCTTTTGCTCTAGATATACACTCTTTTTCAATTTCATCAATATACTCATTACCACCATAATACCTTTTATCAGAATATCCTTCCGAATATTTATTTGTGAGAATACTTCCCATTGCTTTAAGTACATTCTCACTTACATAGTTCTCTGAAGCTATTAACTCTATTCCTTCTTTCTGTCTTTTAGCTTCATCCTTAATATATTTAAAAATGATATCCTCTTTATACATTCTTTTTGTATTCATCAATTAAATTACTTAGTAAACATACTATGGTCATGGGACCAACACCACCAGGTACTGGGGTAATGTATGAAACTGTATCCTTAACACTTTCGAAATTAACATCTCCTACCAACTTCCCTTCTTCATTTTTGTTTGTACCCACATCTATTACAACAGCTCCCTCTTTAACATATTCTCTATCTATATACTCTGGTTTACCAATACCAACAACTAATATATCAGCCATCTTACATGCAGCTTTAAGATTTTGTGTATGTGAATGACATACTGTTACTGTAGCATTCTTATTTTGTAGTAATGCTGCCGTTGGTAATCCAACTATATCACTTCTTCCTATGACTACGGCATCTTTCCCCTCAATATCTATTTCATATTCTTTAAGTAACTCTAATATCCCCTTTGCAGTAGCTGGTGCTATAGCTGATGAATCATTTTTAAAAAGTTTACCTAGATTAATAGATGTAAGACCATCTACATCCTTACTTGGAGATATCCTTTCTAATACATTACTCTCTTGAATATGTTTAGGCAGTGGTAACTGAACCATAATTCCATCTACCTGCTTATCTGTATTTAGCTCCTCTATTAGCCCAATTAGTTCATCTTCTGGGATGTTTTCATCAAAGCTGTGCACATTACACTGAATACCTAACTCTTCTGCTTTCTTAGATTTCATCTCTACATACTTCTGACTACCGAAATCATTACCTACAAGGAAGATATCTAATCTAGGTTTTCTACTACATTTCTGTATCTCTTTTTTAATTCTTTCTGAAATTTTTAATGCTGTTTGTTTACCATCTAATATTGTCATATTTTTAATATGTAAAAAATATATTTATGTATTTTACAGGATATTTGAATATTTTTTTACTCTGTATCCCTAATTGCAGTAACTATAGTTCTTTTAATATTTGCACCGGCAGGCCAACATGTCATTAGTGTTAGAGTATCTTGCTCCATATACTTACCCATATACTGGATATTTAACGGATCAACTATCTTTACTTCTAATACTTCGTACCTGTATATTTCTCCTTCATAGCTGACATATATTGGATCATCTTTCTTTAATTCCCCAAGTAAGTAGAAATATACATTGTATTTTCTTCTTTCATAGAAATTTACAGCTGAGTGAGCAAATAGAAATACATTACCATTTTCATCTGGTAGTGCACTTCCTTTTGCATGTGCTACTCCATATATTAATGCATTACCATATCTTTCTTCATTGTATGGATCTACATTTTTAATTACTTTAGCATTGGCTTGTATTTTAGGTATGTAGAGTCCAAAATCACTGTCTACAAATACTATCTCTGTACCCTTTTCTATTTCTTTTGTAATATCTTCTCCCTGCTTAGTAACCTCTACTTTAATATCTTCTACAGGTTTAGGAGAGAATACATAATCAAAGTATGACCATATCAATGGTTGGTATGTTACAAAGAGGATTACTAATCCAACAAGAAGAAGTAGGATACCCAAGTATCTTGAGTATCCTACTTTTGACTTACTTTTTTCTTCTGACATATGAGTATCCTGCACTTCCTAATGCTACTACACCAGCTGCAATTAATACATATTTGTATTTACTCCAGAATGAAGTAACTGTTTCTTTTCCATCTTCTTGATCATCTTTCTCCTCTTCGTCTTCATCACCCTTAACTTCTCCATTCTCATCCTCATCTTCTGCTCCAGTTCCATTCTCTTCCTCTGTTTCTTCTCCTGCAGTAGTTTCTTCACCAGCAACCTCTCCTGTTTCTCCATTTACTGTTACTGTGGTTGATGTTGTTTGAGCTGGTGTCCTAACTATTGTAACTATATCATCTGTTACTAAGCTAGATACATTGTTGTAATCATCTATAGATCTAATGGCATAGAAATAGTCCTTTGCACAATCTGTAATGCTTGAGTCTGTGTATGTTCTTAATATATTAGGTGTTACAGATAGATAAGGCTTCGTTAATAACGTAGAGTCATCTGCATAGAATAATTTCTGATTATCAGACCTAAATATTTGTACTTTAGATGTAGTAGATTTAAATTTAAGAGTGTACGTACAAGTACCTTCTGTTTTAGAATACTCTGTTATTGGTGATGGATTATTAGTAATTTGTACATTAACAACTTCTGACATAACAGTGGGTACCCCTTCTACAGTTGCTGCTGCTTTGAAGTAGTATGTTCCACTTCCTGTAACTATGCTTTGATCTACTTTACAGTCTCCACTATTTGTTGTTTTGAGTGTATCAAAATCAGAGAAGTTTACTCCATCAAGAGAGTACTGGCATTGTACAGTTATTGGTTTTACTGGTATAGAGAGTGCTACATATGTAATATTAAACTCTCTATCAGTTAGACCTGTTTTAGGTTGTTCTAGTCTAACACTTACTTTTGCAACTGGTACTTGAGCATATGTTTGAACTGGTTTTACTAATGTAAAGATTCCAAAGAGTAATACAGTAGATAGGAGTATTGTATTTAGTTTTCTCTTTTTACCAAATACAAAGAGTAATATTCCTAATATCATAGATATTATTGCTCCTAGTGTTATATATGTTTCTGCTCCTGTTTTAGGTAATGTAAGTGTAGTAGATGCTCCTAATACTTCTCCTCCTTCTTCCATTGGTTCTATAACTAATACTTTAGTACCTACAAAGTTGTCTCCAAGGGTATCTGTATGAAGATATTCTGATGGGTCATAACTAATACCTAAGACATCTCCACTATCTTTTTCTGCTAAGAGAGAGTCTCCTTGTACAAATGCAATATCTTTGTATGTTCCTGGTTCATTAAGGAGATTAATTTTAGCAGTATATGTTAATGTTACTATTTCTCCTTCTTTCATATCTCCTAGTATCCAGGTTGCTAATCCTTCATTGTATTCAGGTTCTGTAGTAATACTTCCTTTGATATTTCCTCTTACAGATGAGTTAGCTGTCCATGTACCAGATATATATTCAAATCCTTTTGGTAATATATCTGTTACTTTAATATTGTTAATTAGGTATGTTCCTTTTTCATCTTCATCAGATGGTGCACTTACTATTATTGTATACAGAACTGTACTTCCACTTAGTAATCCTTCAACAGGGCTATTATTAT
>Ga0116143_10005767_pt1 | contig 11050 bp, 11 predicted proteins | sample AD_UKC034_MetaG_FD_89745 | JGI IMG/M metagenome (GOLD analysis project Ga0116143, IMG submission 89745) | Active sludge microbial communities of municipal wastewater-treating anaerobic digesters from USA - AD_UKC034_MetaG | ecosystem: Engineered > Bioreactor > Anaerobic > Digestate | place: USA...
GTTGAACCAATCGTAAATATGACTTGGGGCTACCGAATTTCGGAAATCGACTACAGCACAAAGTCTCGGGTCGGCGCAGCCACCTTTGGCAGGCGTGGGGATCGGGTGCGGCTGGTGGAGTTCCAGTTCAAGGAGCTTACCGATATTGAGGCACTGCTGGAGTTTCGAAACCTGGCGAAGAGCTTCGGAGTGACTGGGAAGACAGTTGTATGCCTTGAACCAGATACGGAAGTGGGCCGAGTGGTAAAAAGCGTATACGGAACTTTCAATGAACCGCGGCTTCGGTACCAGCACGTGTGGCTAGATCGGTGGGAAAGCAACTACACCTTCCTGGAGGCAGCGTGACCACGTATAACGAGGCCGTAGCAGCAACTGATAAGGCCGAGTACTTTCTGTATAAGCTCGAACCATGCAGAATTTCATGGATCTGGGCACTGGCGGCGGGCAAGGTGGCCACCTATCAGACAAGCTGTCCCTTTGAGATCAGCACGGTGAAGGAGGATGGAAGCGATCTTACGAATAGGTCTTCCATCGCTTTGGTCGAAGCCAATGCAGGGTCCTGGTATTGGGACCGAAAAGGAGAGGTACTGTACGTTCACGCTACGGGCAGCAATGATCCGGGCAATTATACCATCAGTGCTTTTGCATCGTTTTATCACCGGCACGGACAAAAGAGAGGACCGTACAATCTGCGCAACTATGAACCACGAGCTGCCCGGCTGCATGGATACCGGCGATCACTGCAGGATGTTTTTGCCGGGTCGGTCGCCACGCAGTACGGCACCTACGAGTGGGACAATGCCGATGGCCGCTACGATTCCATCACGGATTGGATCTTCGAGGGCCACTCGATTACGTGTGAGCATGGATTCGATCTCATTGCCGATGCCGATTACCGGGTAATTCAAAAGGGCAAGATGGGCCGCTGCGGGCCTGCTCTGAAGAGGATCAAAATTCCGATCAACGGTATGGACCAGCTCTTTGACCGAAATATTCTCACCCATCAGATCGCTGCCGGGGCGAACGTGCCAGCGCAAAGCGTCGGCAAGTGGATTCCTCGGGCTTTTGGAACCTGCTACTCCGCGACTCCGATTCACACAAACGGCAGCACGAATGAGTACCAGATAAACGACGGGCCGATAAAGGACGTACTCGCAGTCTACGAGAACGGGGCTCTTACCGCAAAGACGGTGACCAAGGATCTTTCTAACGGGAAGTTTCGATTGAATGCGGCAGCCACCGGAACCGTTACCTGCGATGTAGAAGGGCAAATGTTCAGCGGAGTCTTGCTGGAAAAAGGCGGGGAGATTATGTCCTGGATGTGCCAGAACCTGGCGGGCCTTTCCGCAAGCGATATCGATAGCACGGCAGTGGCGCAGTTTGACACAGTCCGTCCCTATGAGCTTGGAGTCTACGTTCTTGGGCAAACCAAGATAAAAACGGTTTTTGAAGGGATCTGCACTTCCACCTTCGGCTGCTACTTCTTCTCTCGTGCTGGCCTCTTTACACCGCTTGCGATCTCGGCAGCGGAAGGATCGGCGGCAGTCACGATCTTCAACCATGAAAGTGATGACGAGACCTGGGAGATGCTTCGAAACCGGCTGCCACCGATTGTGAAGTCCGTGATGGTGTATTACCGGAAGGCCTGGTCCAACAGTGATAACACCAGATGCAAAGTTACCGATGCTTCGATCTCTCTGGATGCGTATCCGGAGGCGCAGACCAAAGAGATTGACACCTACCTTCGCGATGAGGCCGATGCGGCAGCAGTAGGTGCACTTTGGGCCTCGTACCTGAATGGGGCAAAGGCTCTGTGGGAATTCGTGGCGAAGAATAAGGCATTACGCATTGAGCTCATGGATACCATCCGGGTCGTGAAGGAACGATACAACATCGACGCTTATTATCGGGTCCTGGCTATTGAGGACAATCTGGACGATGGGTCCGCTACGATAACCATCATCCCGTGAGGACAGACGATGACATTTCCAGCTAAAGGAACCAAGCCATATTACAACGATCTGTACAATTTCCTTGCGGTAAGCCTGAACATGACCACTGGCGAACTCAAGGCAGGAAGCACTGTTGCGACGCAATGGAAAAATACCGGCTATACAGCATCTAAGGTGAGCGCAGACACGTTCCGAGTAACCAACCCGGCTTCCGATTTGACCGTGCAATTTATCCTCGGTCGCCGTGTGCTGATCAATGCTGGTGCGTCACCAGTTTATGGGACGGTTAAGAGTGCAACCTATAGCGGTAGTTACACCGACGTGACCCTGTTCAGGGAGAATGTTCCAGAAGGAACCTTTTCTCAGCTCGATATCAGCATTGTAGCTCCTGGGCCATATGGCTCAACAATGCCGATATTCCCTGTTACCACTCTCCCGGCTATCTACTCACATCTGTATGCCTGCTGCATTGTGATTGATCTTTCGACGGGCTTGACCTGGTATGGAAATCCAATATGGGAAGCGTTTATCCCCTTGGGAGGCAGTATGATTTACAAGGATTGGACCAAGAGTGCAATCAAGGGAGGCTCTGCGGTTACGGTTGGAGCTGGTGCTGCGGTTACCACCAGGCTTGACTTTAATACTCCGGTCACGCTTAACGGTTTCCTCACGAGCCTCGTTGTGGCCGGAAAGAACCGAGCTTCCAATGGTTGCGAGAATTTCGACGTGTACGTCTATACTAAGACTCCTACCGGCACTTGGGGCACTGACTCGGAATTCTGCGTTTATCAGCTTAAAGGCCTTTACGCGATAATGGAACCATACGGATACCTGGACCACAATTTGCGCCTGACTATCCATAACGAGGATGTCACCTACGCCGACAGCCTGTGGGTGGAGATCGTAAACCAGGATGGTGCCTCGGCTGATTTCGATATCGAGGCCACGGTAGAATTGGCCTTCACGGTCTAAAAGGAGGGGATAAAATGTTACCAGGTCTCAGAACAGTCCGGGGTCGATTTATCGATTTGCCATTCAACGATGGAGAAGTCTATGAGGCGGGATTCACCTTTAATAAGGCCTTGAAGCACGTTCCTGATGATAGTTTGCTGTTTTCTTTGGATGGTGATCTCACGGCCTACAAGGAAGATGGAACCACTTTGCGCCTTACAGGCTTTCCCACAGCAGGGCGGCCTTACCTGACTCGACAATATGGAAAGGCTAGCCCAGGCACGGTGCAAATCCTCAGCGATTACTACAACGCTGCTAACGTTATTCACGGTGCCAGTCAGATTGTCGGGTCGAACTCATCGCTCCTTGCGATTTCCTCGAACCTGACAAGCACGCTCCAATATTCGACAAATCAGCTCACCAAAACGGAGTTGTTCAAGCTGGATCTCGGAGCGATCAAGCGTGTCGAACGAATGCAAGTGTATCTCGATTTTCAGGCCAATCACTCAGGTGACACAGCAACGTTGGATTGGGGCTATAGCACCAATGATTCCGCCTGGACAAACTCTTCCGATTTCACTGCGGGGTCAACCTATACGATTCCCGCCACCGTTGCCTGGGAAGGAGTCGATGCCCGCTATATCAGAATTCGAGCGATGATCAGTAATGGTTCTTACGCAGCGCAAGTTCGAATTCACTTTGTGTGTGCATGGGTAAAAAAGGACCGGGTAAATAGATAGGAGAAAGGTACCATGGCGGCACAAGAGAAGGTCATGATCAATGGGGTAGAGTGGTGGGCGATCCGGCTGCGGACGGGAGAAGATAGCTTCGAGCTGGTCGAACCAGTAATCAAGGCGAAGACGGACGTTGAAATCCTCCAGGATCGGATCTCTTCGCTTGAAGCGAAAATAGGTCAGGTTTTGGGTAACCAAACGGCGATTTCGGGCAAGCTGGATGAAATAAAAGCAGCAAGCGCCAAACCCTAACGGTAAGCAGGGAGGAGATCTCCTATGATTATCCGAAAACGAATCAAACGCGAATTCTTTTCCATAATTCCGAACGACATTTAAGAGGCCGAGGATGAATACGCTGCTTTGTCTGCAACGAGCCTCTCAACACCATGCCGATGGACTCTTGGCAGAAATCCAGAAGTTTAAGGAACTGGTGCAAGGGGCCTCGACGTTGGCCGAATATGAAAATGCCAGGTTTGATCTCCTGCTTCGGCTGCTGGATTTCTTCCATTTCAAACCTGAACTGTGCGCTTTTTGTACGGACTCGCTTTGTCTCACAGGCACCATATGCAAAGGCTGCCCGTGGGCCGACAAAAGGTTGAATCCGGATGATTGGGAATGCCGGGGCCACGCAGCGGCAATCGAGGAAGCCGTTGACACAATCCGCAGCAGAGTCGGGATCATGCACGTGCAGGTAATCAACATGCGAACGAATGTCGCAGGAGATGCCATCGATGAAAAAGGACCAGCTTGATCTTTTTCGGAGCCTGAAGACTTTTCAGCTTATGACCGTTGCGGCCATGGGAGAAGGGCGGGGCGAGGTTGTTGAGGGCCGCATCGCAATCTGCTGTGTGATCCGTAACCGGGTAAATGCCAAGTCATGGTACGGGAATACGTACCACGAGGTGATTTTGAAGGACAAGCAGTTTTCCTGTTTCAACGAGGATGATCCGAACCTGGAATACTGCGTTTCCCTTGCCAGAATGATAACAGCATCGGCTGATCCGGTTGTAAGAGAAACCAAGCTCATTGCCCTTGGTGTGATCAGTGACGTGATTCAGGATCGCACCAAGGGGGCGACGCATTACTTCAGCCTGCTCGGGAAGAAGCCGAAATGGGTTGCCACCATGAAGCTCAAGGGCCTCATCGGAGACCATGCCTTTTACAAGGAGGAAAGAGCATGACGGAGGAGCAGAAACGGTGCGCTGACCATTCCGGTTTTCAGGAGAAGTTTGACGCGCAGGAGGCCTTCATCGCACGCCTAAAGGAGAATGAAACAAAAATGATGGAAGCCATTGCACGGATGGTTCCGACTCATGTGCTGCAATACCTGATTCTTGTCTTGATTCCACTCTTTGGCGGGATATTCGGCTTGCAGGCTGCCATCTATCAGAAGATCACCTCCGTCAGTACCAGGATTGCGGTCATAGAGACGGAGATGCGGTACGTCAACAAAATTGATGCCTCAGAGAAGAGAATTTTGAATGCCATTCAAGGGCGGGAGAAGAACCTTTATCCACAGGAGGACCTGGAATGATTAAAGTGCGGAGATGGGAAAAAATGCTCATAGCCATGATTCTGGTGCCCGTGCTGGAGCGGCTTGCCGATGCACTGGAGAAGGGGGCTACCACTACCGAGGCCGAATGGGACGATATCCTGGCCAGCAGCTTTCGGATGGTCGTGGAAGTTTTGAAGGCACCCGGAACGATAGAGGAGACGTAATATGATGAAAGGCTGGAAAACCTGGCTTGGGGCCACTATGATCGGCGGGGCTGCTGTCGTAGAGATTGTAATTCCAGGTAGCTCTCAGGCGGCCTATGCACTCAGGACGGTGGGGGAAGCGGTCGTGGCCATCGGCCTGGGCCACAAGTTGGAAAAGAAGCTTTGCCAGTAAGCTGAAACTCTGTCAGGCGGAAGAAGGCGGGAGTGCTAGTCCCGCCTTCTTCGTGTTAAGGTGCTAGCAGAAGAACCATCCTCTTCTGACTCGGTACTAAATTGCGAGTAGCAATTCAGTCCGTGAGGAGAGAATTGAGGGGGGGAGGCCCTTCCGCTGGCATTGACCTCGCTTCTTTAAGAATTATGTTTTTCTTTTCGGTTATGCCTTGGCGTTTGTTACGTGCGGATCTAGCGTTAGCAGGAGTCAAGGCTCTTTAACACACCGGACACTCATTTGTAGATGAGGTTGAACAATTTAATAGCCAAGTCGTTATCAAGATCCTTAAGGATTCTATATTGCTCCAAAGCGGAACCGGTGTCTCCAATCACCACATATGTCAAGCCAAGTTGATAGTATGGTGGTGCAAGAGTAGGGTCAACGCGTATACTGTTCTTATATGCTTCTATTGCCTCATCGTAGCGCCCTAGCAGGCCGTAAGACATACCCATAATACAATATGGTCTTGGGTCTTCGGGGTCGAGGGCTATGCTGTTTTTAAATGCAGTGACCGCTTCATTATGACGGCCAAGTGTTTCATAGGCACGTCCCAGATGATAGTGTGCGGCCGCAACATCAGGATCGATGCGTATGCTATTCTTATATGCTGCAATCGCTTCCTCGTGGCGTCCGGAGCTGGCATAAGCAAGGCCCAAATTACAGTGCGCATCTGCATTATCAGGATCGATGCGAAGGGATGTTTTATATGATTCAATTGCCTCTTTGAATCGCTGTAGGCGGACGTAAATAATTCCCAATTGACGATGCGCTGGTGCGTAATTCTGATCAATGCGTATGCTCTCTTGAAGAGCCTCAATCGCCTCCTGGTTTCGTTCGAGAATGGAATTGCACATTCCTATTTCAAAGTAGGCGAATGAATTGCGTGGGTCCTTTTTTGTCAGCTTTTCAAAGCAAGAGATTGCTTCCTCATATTGATGGTTAAATTGAAACTGCATTCCTGCAAGTAAAAGTTCCTGAGTATCATCGCCATTCTTCTTCTGTTCTGCTACAACGAATTCATTGAGTGTCATTGTTTGAGTTTTTTCAAGTTTCACAATCTCTTCAGCTGGAACAGCGAAATTCAGATTTTGACCTTCCAGCAACTGAAATGTTGCAATCCCAATAACTTCACCCCGCGTGTTAACGACTGGACTGCCGCTTGATCCTGGTGAAATAGGTGCTGTAATCTGATAAATCTTCCCAAAGGAAGGAACGTCGCGAACAGCTGATACAATCCCGTCTGACACCGTCTGCTCCAGACCCATTGGACTGCCGATAACTGCAATCCGCTCGCCAGCATCAGGAATAGAGGCGCTTAATTCGAGAACACTTTCTTGAGGAATGCCAGTGGATACTCTTATGAGGTCATATTCTTTGTCTTGAGCGATAACCAGTTTGATGGGATACACTTTCCCATCACTTCCTTTCACTTCTGCCCGAGAAGCTCCTTCAAGAACATGATAGTTAGTGATTACATCGCCTTCCTTATTAATGAAGAAGCCGCTGCCCTGGGCAAGACTTTGACCATCTTTGTCATAGGTAAGAATAACGACCGTGGAGGCAGCGGTCTTTTTGACAATTTCGGGTAGGCTGCTCTCAGCGAATACTTCGAGGGGGAATAGGAGACAAAGGAAAGGAATAATTGGGGCTGCTACTGAACGATAAAGGTAGTTCATATGCTTACCATTTCCCTTGTCTTCTCCTGCTAAAGCCATTGAGAGGAGTGATAATAAGATCGAAAGCTTCAACGACTAGAACGTATTCCTGTAATTTTATGAAGGTACCACAATGGCGGTTCGCTCGATCTCCGGATAGAACGCATCTATCGCGTGCTGTAGGTCGATTGTACGGGCGAGGGCCGTCACAATGTGGCAATACGTGCGGATATCTTCCAATTCAAGGCGACGTTCCCGCCGGTCTTTGAGCCATTTCTCGCAAACATGGTAGCCACCGATCTCATATGACCATACCGATTCAGGTACAGGGGCGAAGAATTGGGCTGCATTGATATAAACGCGCTGGCTTTCGGCATCGTATCTCAATCCATCCCTCCGGCTAGTGGCAAAACGGCTGTCGCCTGCGCCGTTAAATCGACACGCGGGTGGATCAAGTTCGGGCGACTTGAGTAGATGCATATCGACAAGCTTTTTTCCTAGTGCAGCGAGTTCTTGGAAGAGTCTTACATCTTTGGTAAACGGTATGCGTGGGAAGTCCATGCGCAGGAATTCTTCGTAGTTGCTGCGGTATGTCGGAGCGTAAAGCACGGCGTAGATGTAGTAGAAAACACTTTCAGCCGATGGCGCTTGGGCGTGGGTGGCCGTAAGCGTGGACAGTAGTTGCGGACTCAAGTTTGGGCTGCGCTTAGCAGACCCCTGTTTGTTAAAAAGGTCTCGCGGCTTATTGCCGCAAGTGAGATACAGTGGAAAATGATAGTCAATAGTTTTTAGCGAAACCGCCACATGATCGGAAATAGTCGTTAACGCATATGCATGTTGCCAAGTTCCCACGTGTTCGACGCGTTTGGGAGCAATCAGTGCTAAATTCTCTCCCGATAGCATGTGCTGCATGACTTCGGAGCGGGGCATGCACATGAAGCCTCGTGACCGACCCGTGTAGTAGGTGTTTCGCATATCGAATGGCCGGTAAAGAATAGGCACTATCTTGTCCCGAACCGGTCCGGAGTCCACCAGATCTTTCTGAGCAAAGGTCACTTTCCAGTCCCGAGCGTCCTTGCCAAGCGCATAAGCTTGACGCGCTAACTCTGAATCCATGTTAGAGAAAGCAAGCACTGTAGCCCAAGTTTCTTCTGGCCTCCAGTGTATCGTCAGACTGTCTCGTGCAGTTACAATCCCGACGCTCTTCACAGGAAATATCTCGGATAGTGAGGTGTAGCGCTGGTAGCTGGCTTCTAGGGTATCATCGTGCGGAACGAACAGATAGGACGGAGAACGCGGCTTCAACTTCTGCCAAGTTGTCTGCTGGTGAGCATGAGCATCCAGCCAGTCATACTTCTCCTCTCGCGGCCCCCAAATCGCTGAGTGATTGACCATTCCCTTGTTTTTTTTAGCAGTGCGCTTGATGAAAAAAGCGATAGCAACACCCTGGCGGATGTCGAAGACATTGTTGTCAGCATTCCCGTCCGGGCTGGTCTCTTTTTTCAGCGCATTGCCATGGAGGTCAAGCACATAGATCTCGTCAAAACTACTCATCAAGCTTTGCCGCATACCGCGGAACGTTGGATTCTCAAGATAGGAATGGTTGGTAATCATACCGACAATACCAGACCCTGCCTGATCGATTTTCCATTGCGCGAAGCGCAGAAACTTCACGTAATCATCCTGGAGCCACTTCGGATTTTTTTCGCCAAGAGGTTTTCCATCCACCTTTTTATAGGAATCAATCAAACCTCGTATCCATTCGCCCCGATTAGTGGACTGGCCTGAGTACGGTGGATTGCCGATTATGACGAGAATCGGAGTTTCCTTCTTAACGGTTCCCGCCAGCTTCGATTCCTCAGCCAAGGCAGAGAAGCCAGGCAGACGACTCTGCTCTAACTCCTCGTTATCAAGTGTATTTGTAAGATAGAAAGGCACGCGCTCGTTATCGGCAAGGCGGTGGCCAAGCTCCTCTAGGAAAAAACCCATCTTTAGGTGACCGACAGCGTATGGCGCCATCATCAGCTCGAAAGCATAAAAATTCCTGAGGACGTGACTTCGAATGAAGTCTTTCCTTCCGCCGGAACCGTATTTATCCTCGAACTCAGCGACGGCCTGCTGAGCAGCACGAGCGATGAACGTCATAGTGCCGGCCGCCGGGTCTAGAAGCGTCACGCCTTGGGATGCAAGTCCATCACGCTTGCCGAACTCGGCTTTGAGGATCTCATGAACTGACCTAACGATGTAGCCCACTACCGGCTCGGGTGTGTAATACACGCCGCGACGCTCTCTCTCAGCAGGGTCATACTGGGCGAGAAACGTCTCATAGAAGTGGACAATCGGATCGCTGCCCTTGCCCTCCCGATAAAAGCGGTCGAGAATGCCGGGAGCATCAGCCACGGCCAGCACTTCGGCAATGTCATCGATACACCATGCCATTTGCTCAGGCAGATCGCCAAGTGAGAGAAAGCGGAAGAGATCTCGAAGTACGCCTATGGAATGAGGAATATTGTCAAAAGCGGCGCGGCGGCTGAATTTGCCTCCAGCACGTGTGCGGGAAGCGAAAAGACCATAGGTGATCGTCTGTGCAAAGAGGTCGGCAAAGTCCTCTGGAGTCAGTGTACCGATAAGATAGGTCTGAAAGGCTTCAAAAAAGCCAGACAAAGTACCTGGTGCTGCTTTTTCAGCCTCAAGCTGTTGGCCCACGACGTCGCGAAGAAAACGGGTGCGCTTCGCAAGCTCGATGGCAAGTGATTCAGCGGTAAATGCCTTGGGCAGAGAGAAGTCAAGAAAACGGTCAAGAAGAGCATACAGATCTTCAGGCTTTTCTATGGGCGGTACTTTCTGCAGACGACGCAAAACAAAGGGGCGAGCTGCGAGGACGGTCTGCACCCTTTCCCCATTGCGGTAAAGGCGAAACTCAAAAAAGTTTGTCAGAATCAGATTGGGAAATGTGGCGCGATATCGTTTGAGCTGTTCTGAATCCTCGACCAGGTCCAGACGCTCCTCAGTCGGCTTCTTGGCTTCGATATAGCCGATGATGCTGTCAGTACCATTCCAGACGCGAAAATCAGGATTTCCCGCCTCAGTGGATTTTGGGAGAGTTGTGACACTGACGCCACGCCGTCCGGTTGCATCTGCTATTGCTTTGAGCATCGAGGCCAAAGACGGATAAAAACTTTCTTCACGTGCATCGCCCTGCTGGCCCGCCGCATGGAGATCTTTGAAGTAGTGGGAAAAGATTCTCTTATCCATACCAACATCTTACCATTTCGTGCTGATCTGCACCGATTCATGAAAATTACGCAGATTCAGTGAGAGCGGAAACGGACGGACAGTCAAACAACGCACAAACGGATGAAGCGAGGATCAGAAGGAGACGTCGAAACACGCAGTCCATTCTGCTCCTATTGCCTGCCTGTCCCTTTCCTCTTGCCTTTTTTTGATTGATAATGCTTGCAGTAGTCAATGATTGGGCATTTCTCGCATATTGGCACTGCGCCGCATGTTGCGAACCTGACCACGTCAGGACGATCACCACAGAACAAATAGATTAAACCGTCGAGTATCGGCAGCGCGATACCTGCATTGCTGGCAAATTGAGATGCAGTGGTTATAGTCAGTTGCTCAGTTGCAGGTTCAGACAGTAGTCCAATTCTCTGAAAAAACCTCATTACATGGCGGTCGGGCTTAATAGACGCAAACCCTGTATTTCGCAAGAAATCGTAAACGGTTACATTAGCAATATACTTGAACTTAAATTTTGATTTGTTATTGGATAATGCATCTGCAAGCTGGTCTACTGATGAAAAGCTTTTTAGAAAATTA
>Ga0116143_10005768_pt1 | contig 11046 bp, 5 predicted proteins | sample AD_UKC034_MetaG_FD_89745 | JGI IMG/M metagenome (GOLD analysis project Ga0116143, IMG submission 89745) | Active sludge microbial communities of municipal wastewater-treating anaerobic digesters from USA - AD_UKC034_MetaG | ecosystem: Engineered > Bioreactor > Anaerobic > Digestate | place: USA...
CATATCGATATTTAAAAAATGATTTTGAATAATGAAATTATTACCGCTTTTCTCTTGCCTATAATGTGATTCGGGTATACAACGATAGTCGCGCGGCGCGTCGGAGCCGTCGCGCGCTAAAAGGAGTATCCCCATGAACCTCGATAGCATCAAGCACGCGCGCCTGCGTGCCTGGATCGACGAGATCGTCGAGATGTGCATGCCGGACGACGTGTACGTCTGCGACGGCGGCCAAGAGGAGGCCGACCGCCTGGCCGAGCGGCTCCTCAGGGCCGGTACCTTCAAACGCCTTGAGAAGCGCCCGGGTTCCTATTACGTGGTGAGCGATCCGGGCGACGTGGCCCGCGTCGAGAACAATACCTTCATATGCTCCCGTTTCCGCGAGGAGGCCGGCCCGACCAACCACTGGGAGGAGCCCGCGAGGATGCGCGCCCGCCTGCGGGCGCTGTGCGACGGCTCGATGCGCGGCCGCACCCTGTACGTGATCCCCTTCAGCATGGGGCCGATCGGCTCGCCCATCGCCCACATCGGGGTGGAGATCACCGACTCGGTGTACGTGGTGTGCAACATGCGCATCATGACCCGCATGGGCCAGGCCGTGCTGGACGCGCTCGGCGACGGGCCGTTCGTGGCCTGCGTGCACTCGGTGGGCGCGCCGCTGGCCCCGGGCCAGCAGGACGTGCACTGGCCGTGCGAGACGGATGTCTCCCGGAAGTTCATCGTGCACTTCCCGGAGACGCGAGAGATCTGGTCCTACGGCTCGGGCTACGGCGGCAACGCCCTGCTGGGCAAGAAGTGCTTCGCGCTGCGCATCGCCTCGGTGATGGCCCGCGACGCCGGCTGGCTGGCCGAGCACATGCTCCTCCTGGGGCTCGAGTCCCCCCGGGGCGAGCGCACCTACCTGGCCGGCGCCTTCCCGAGCGCCTGCGGCAAGACCAACCTGGCGATGATCATCCCGCCCGAGGGGCTGGAGGGCTGGAAGGCCTTCACCGTCGGCGATGACATCGCCTGGCTGAAGCCGGCCCCGGACGGCACGCTGCGTGCGATCAACCCCGAGGCGGGCTTCTTCGGGGTGGCGCCGGGCACCAACCGCCAGAGCAACCCGACCGCCATGGACACCTTGCGGGAGAACTGCATCTTCACCAACGTGGCGCTGACCGACGACGGCGACGTGTGGTGGGAGGGCATGGGGCCGGCCCCGGACCACGCCATCGACTGGCAGGGCCGCGACTGGACCCCGGCGTCGAAGGAGCCGGCGGCCCACCCCAACTCGCGCTTCACCGCGCCCATCCGGCAGTGCCCGTCCTTCGACCCGGCCTGGGAGGACCCGGCCGGCGTGCCCGTCTCGGCCTTCCTGTTCGGCGGCCGGCTGAGCACGACGTTCCCCCTGGTGTACGAGGCCGAGAGCTGGCGGCACGGGGTGTTCATGGCCGCCACCATGGGCTCGGAGGCGACCGCCGCGGCGCTCACCCAGGCCGCCATCCGCCGCGATCCGTTCGCCATGCTGCCCTTCACCGGCTACCACATGGCCGACTACTTCGGGCACTGGCTGGAGATGGGCAGGCGGGAGGGCCTGGTCCTCCCGCGCTTCTTCCGGGTGAACTGGTTCCGCCGGGACGAGCGCGGCAAGTTCGCCTGGCCGGGCTTCGGCCAGAACCTCAGGGTCTTGAAGTGGGTGGTGGACCGGGTGCACGGCCGGGCCGGCGCGGTGGACGGACCCCTGGGGCGGATGCCGGGCTACGCCGATCTCACCTGGGACGGCCTGGACTTCGACCCCGCGGCCTACCGGCGGATCGCCGAGCTCCGCCGCGATGAGCTGGAGCGCGAGGTGGCCGGGGTGGGGGAGTGGTTCGCGCGCTTCGGCGAGCGCCTGCCGCCCGGGCTGGAGGAGGAGCGCCGGGCGCTCGCCTCGCGGGTGGCCGCGCTGCCCGAGGTCTGGAGCCCCCCCGAGCGGAGCTGAGGCTCACTCGACCTGCTGCTCCTCGCCCTTCGTCTGGTACCAGCGATCCACGGCCGGCTGGAGCGCCGCGCGGATCTCGGCCAGGGTCCGGCCCTGCCGCCGCGCGAAGAACGCCCTCCAGTCCTTCACCCGCAGCATTCCGCCGTCGTAGCCCGCGGAGCGCGGCTTGAACATCTGGAAGTGGGGCGAGCGGTAGTTCCTGGGCGCGACGATGCGGTGGAGCATGGCCTCCGCGCGCTGGCCGAGGGTGATCTCCACCTCGACCTCGCGGGGCGCGGGCTCCGGCCCGGCGGCCACCACCGGCCGGTTCATCAGCTCCCCCAGGTTCTGGACGCGCCGCTCCCGCCAGACCACCCGCGCGTCCTGGAGCCGCTCCAGGAGCAGGGGCACCGCGGCCAGGCCGGCGGCGACGAGGCGCGCCTCGAGCGCCTCCTTGGCCTCCCGGGCCAGGGACGGCGCGAGCAGCCGCTCGACGAGGCCGGGCAGCTCCTCGGGCGCGGGCACCCACACCACCCGCTCGACGTCGAGGGCGTACTCGACGTAGCTGTCGTCCACCTTGGTCCCCTTGTCGCCCTTGCGCTTCGGGCGCTTGGACGCCCCGCGCACCTCGAGCACCTTGCCCCACAGGACGCAGGGGCCCTCGCTCTCCAGTCCGCCGGCCACGTGCACCACGATCTGGTTGCCGCCGTCCTCGGGATCGAAGTACTCGGCCGTCTTGCCCGGGACGAAGCCCATCAGGTGCTGCCAGGGCACGCGCGACTTCTTGCCGGCGAGCTCGACGTGCTGGTCCACGAAGCCGGACAGGTGCAGCATCGGTGTCTCCTCCCCGCCGGCCGCGGACGCGCAGACCAGCAGGGCCGCGCCGGTGATCGCCAGGGCGTGGGTGTGCATGCTCACTCCTCCCGGTAGCGGACGGCCACGACCTGGAGCTCGGCCGGACCCTTGGGGCGCTGCACCAGCACCCAGTCACCGGCCCGCTTGCCGAGCAGCGCGCGGGCCACGGGCGACTCCGAGGAGATGGCGCCGGTCTTCGCGTCCGACTCGTCCGGGCCCACGATGCGGTAGGTCTTGCGCTGGCCCGCATCGTCCTCCACGGTCACCCAGGCCCCGAAGTACACGCGCTCGCCCTCGCTCCGCGGCGGCACCACCGTGAGCCGGTCGAGCAGCTTCGACAGGTAGCGCAGCCGGGCGTCGATCTCGCGCAGGCGTTTCTTGCCGTAGATGTACTCGGCGTTCTCCGAGCGATCGCCCTCGGCGGCCGCGGCCGAGACCCGCGCGGTGACCTCGGGGCGCACCACCTTCCACAGGTGCTCGAGCTCGGCCTGAAGGCGCTGGAAGCCCTCCGGGGTGATGTGCCGGGGGCCGGCGCCGAGCTGGGGCTCCTGCTCGCCGTCCCCGGCCGCCTCGAGCTCGTCCTCCTTGACGAAGGCCTTGGACATCGTCGACCCTCAGCGCCGCCAGGCGGCGCGGGCCATGCCGCGGATGCGGATGAAGGGGCCGGCCGGATCCGCGGCCACCTTCTCGGCGATGACCACGAACACCAGGTTCACCGGCAGGAGCGCCCACCAGTGGGCGCAGGCCGCGTCCAGCCAGGCCATGGCGGGATCCGCGAGCGGCCGCGAGGCGCCGAAGGCGCCGCCGGGGCCGGGCAGCGCGATGGCGCCCAGCAGGTTCGAGCTCGCGCCCTGGCTGAGGTCGAGCACCCAGGCCCCGAAGGCCTGGTAGGCGAACGCGGCCAGGATGGCTGTGCCGAACAGCCAGTACTGCCGGGCCGCGCCGGGCAGCACGGCCCCCAGCGCCCAGCCCAGCTTTCCGCGCCGGGTGGACTCGAGCTCCCGGCGGGTGAAGGAGCCCAGGAAGGCGAGCAGCGCGAGCGCGGCGAGGACCAGATCCAGCCACAGCAGGGTCTCCCAGAACGAGGACACCGCGCGGCCCTCCAGGTCCGTGGCCGCCACGGCCGCCAGCGTGGCGCGCAGGGGGTCGGAGAGCTCGGGGTGCTCCTCGACCTCGAGCCTGGCCCGCCATGCGTCCCGCCAGTGCTCCAGGCCGGGCAGCGCGGGCAGCGGCCCGGGCTCCAGGCCCGCGCGGCCGAGCCGCTCCAGCCTGCGCGCGAGGCCCGTCTGCGGCCAGGGCCCGTTCAGGGCCGGGGTTGGAGGCCCGCCGGCCTTGGCCTCGAGGCGGTCGAGGTGCCCGAGCGCCAGGCGGGCCTCCGCCTGCTCCGGGTCCGCGTCCAGCGCCCGGGCGAGCAGCTCCCGCGCCCGGGCGAGGTCGCCCTGCTGGAGGTGCAGGAGCGCCTGGTTGGTCCAGGCCGCGGGCTCCTCCAGCCCGCGGTAGAGCTCCATGGCCCGGTCCGTCTCGCCGGCCTGCTGGTGGCCGAAGGCCCGCAGGAACACCACCCCGGGGCGCGCGGGCAGGGCCTCCAGGTAGGCGCGCGCGGCCGGGTGCTGGAGCTGGCCCTGGAGCAGGCTGAAGGGCACCGCGGCCTGCACGCCGATGAGCGCCACCCCGCGGGCCGCCTGGCCGCCGCACCACAGCCCGAGGGCCAGCACGGCCCCGAGCCCGAGCTGCTCCCCGCGGCTCCAGCGCGCCATGGGGTTCAGCCGGGCCAGGGTGGCCACCGGCGGCTTGAAGCGGGTGGACAGGCTGCGCAGCGACTTCACCGCCCCGGCGACCAGCACGGCCAGCAGGCAGGCCATGAGCGCCTGCAGCCAGACGCCCGTCCAGGGCACGGCCGGGTCGGTGGGGCCGAAGACCTGGTAGGGTCGGGCCTCCTCGGCCAGCGCCAGGAGGCGGTCGGCCTCCTCGCCCGCGCCCGAGGCCGCCAGCGCCGCGTAGAACCCGGCCGCGCCCTCGACCCGCGGGGCCACGTCGAGCAGGCGCCGGGCGCGCGCGAGGAGCTGCTCGCGGGGGCGCTCCCCTTTGGGGGTCCGCCCGAGCAGCAGCATGGGGCCGAGCAGGACGTGGCAGAGCTCGGGCTCGTAGCCGCGGGCGAGCAGCGAGCGCAGCCCGCGCCGGTGGGCCTCCTCGCCCAGGGCCGGGTCGAGCCGGCCGAGCGCCTCGGCCATGGCCAGCAGCTCGTGGTCGTGGGCCGGGTCGGAGGTTAGCGCCTGGCGCGAGGCCTGGTCGGCCTCCCCGGGCCGGCCGAGCAGCGCCAGGTACTCCCCACGGGTGAGGTGGTACCAGGGGTTGGTGGGATCCTGGGCGGCCAGCGCCTGCAGGCGCGGGACGGCGGCCTCCAGCTCGGCGCGGCGCTCCGGCCGGGCCTCGAGGGCCGCGCGCCGCTCGGCCTGGTCGGCCCCCAGGTCGGGGACGATGCGCGACTGCAGCCGGGCCCAGGCGCTGCCCGCACCGCCCGCCGGGAAGGCGAAGAAGGGGAGCGGCTGGTCGGGCCGCGCGAGGAGCGCCTCCCAGCGCCAGGCCTGGCCGCCGTCCTGGGCCTGGCTCACCAGGCGCAGCCCGCCCGGGGCGGCCTCCAGGGCGCTGCACGGCCCGGGCAACCCGTGGCGCCGGAGCACCCGGCCGTCCGCGGCGGCGAGCTCGTAGAGCTGGGCGCCCAGGCAGACCGCCAGCCGGTCCCCCAGGGGCAGGGGGCCCCTCAGCTCGGGCCCGGTCCCCGCGGTCGGCAGGTGGGGGGTGAGGGCGGTCTCCCAGAGCACCTGGGCGCCCCGGAGCTTGCGGACGCTCCCGTCCTGGACCTCGAGCCGCTCGCCCGGGGCGTCCTCCGGCAGGGCGGCCGGCTGGCCGGCGGCCAGCGCCGGCAGCAGCCAGGCGAGCAGGCCAGGGACGACGACGGCGCGCGTGCACCAGGGCATGGGGGTCCCTCCCGGGGGCCGCGAACAGGGATCGCACGGGTCCTTGGGGGAGGTCAAGGCCTGGGTCGAGGGGGGGAGGCGGGCCGGGCTCAGGCCGCGGGCGGCAGGCTCTTGGGCGTGGGCGCCTCGTTCAGCAGCTTGGAGATGCGCATGCCGTAGAACGAGCGCCACACGAACACGACCGAGACGGCGAAGAACGCGCCGGCCAGGGCCAGCCTCGTGGTGTCGTCGAGGGTGATGGCCAGCTCGACCGCCAGGAGCCCGAACAGGGTGGTGAACTTGATGATCGGGTTCATGGACACGGAGGAGGTGTCCTTGAACGGATCGCCCACGGTGTCGCCCACCACGCAGGCCGCGTGCAGGTCGGTGCCCTTCTCCTTGAGGGTGGTCTCCACGATCTTCTTGGCGTTGTCCCAGGCGCCCCCGGCGTTGGCCATGAAGATGGCCTGGTACAGGCCGAAGATGGCGATGGAGATCAGGTAGCCGATGAAGAAGGACGAGTTCAGGCAGGCGAACGCCAGGGTGGAGAAGAACACCACCAGGAACACGTTGAACATGCCCTTCTGGGCGTACTGGGTGCAGATGGCCACGACGCGCTTGGAGTCCTCGATGTTGGCCTTGGTGGCCGAGCCGTCCAGCTTGATGTTGGCCTTGATGAACTCCACCGCGCGGTAGGCGCCGGTGGCCACCGCCTGGATGGAGGCGCCCGAGAACCAGTAGATCACCGCGCCGCCGGTGATGAGCCCCAGCAGGAACAGCGGGTTCAGCATGGAGAACATGTGGGCGCCCGCGGTCAGGTCGGCGTCGGTGATCTTGCCGACGTGGCCGGCGCCGGTGCCCTCCTGGGTGAGCAGCACGATGATGGAGAAGATCAGCGTGGTGGCGCCCACCACGGCCGTGCCGATCAGCACCGGCTTGGCGGTGGCCTTGAAGGTGTTGCCCGCGCCGTCGTTCTCCTCCAGGAAGGCCTTGCCCTTCTCGAAGTCGACGTCGAAGCCGAAGTCCTTCTTCAGCTCCTCCTTGATGCCGGGCAGGGTCTCGATGGTGGAGAGCTCGAAGACCGACTGGGCGTTGTCGGTCACCGGGCCGTAGGAGTCCACCGCGATGGTCACCGGGCCCATGCCCAGGAAGCCGAAGGCCACCAGGCCGAAGGCGAACACCGGGGCGGCGATCATGAGGTCCGACAGGCCGGTCGTGCTCACCGCCCAGGCGATGCCCATGAGCGTGATGATGGCGATGCCCAGCCAGTAGGCCGAGAAGTTGCCGGCCACGAGGCCCGAGAGCACGGTCAGCGAGGCGCCGCCCTCGCGGCCGGAGTTCACCACCTCGTTGACGTGCCCGCTCTTGACCGAGGTGAACACCTTGACCAGCTCGGGGATGATGGCGCCCGCCAGCGTGCCGCACGAGATGATGGTCGAGAGCTTCCACCACATCGTGCCGTCGCCGACCGCGCCGATCAGCAGGTAGGAAGCCAGGTAGGTGACGCCCACCGACAGGAGCGAGGTGATCCACACCAGGGAGGTGAGCGGCGCCTCGAAGTTCATCTTGTCGGCGTTCTTGTACATGGCCGAGGCGATGGCGCCGTTCAGCCAGTAGGCCACGGCCGAGGTCACGATCATCAGCACGCGCATGACGAAGATCCAGACCAGGAGCTGGATCTGCACCTTCTCCACGGGCACGGCCAGCAGGATGAAGGTGATCAGCGCGACGCCCGTCACGCCGTAGGTCTCGAAGCCGTCCGCGGTCGGGCCGACCGAGTCGCCCGCGTTGTCGCCCGTGCAGTCGGCGATGACGCCCGGGTTGCGCGCGTCGTCCTCCTTGATGTTGAAGACGATCTTCATGAGATCGGAGCCGATGTCGGCGATCTTGGTGAAGATGCCGCCGGCGACCCGCAGGGCGGCCGCGCCCAGCGACTCGCCCACCGCGAAGCCGATGAAACAGTAGCCGGCCAGATCGCCCGGGATGAACAGCATGATGGCCAGCATGATGAGCAGCTCGATCGAGATGAGCAGCATGCCGATGGAGATGCCGGCCCGCAGCGGGATGGCGTAGGTGGGGAAGGGCTTGCCCTTCAAGCTCGCGAAGGCCGAGCGGGAGTTGGCGAAGGTGTTCAGCCGGATGCCGAACCAGGCCACGATGACCGAGCCGGCGATGCCCACCAGGCTGAAGGCCACGATGATGGCCACGTTCGCCCCGCCCACCGGCTTGAGCCAGCCGAAGTACACCACGATGATGGCGCCGATGAACACCCACAGCACCAGGATGAACTTGAGCTGGGTGAGCAGGTAGGTCTTGCAGGTGGCGTAGATGAGCTCGGAGACCTCCTTCATGGCCTTGTGCACGGGCAGGTTCCGCAGGCCCATGTACATGACCATGCCGAACACGATGCCGAGCAGGCAGACGAACAGGCCGCCGGTCAGCAGCCAGTAGCCCGACACCCCCAGGAAGGAGACGCTATTCAGGTCCGGCAGCTTGAGGTCCGCCTCCCCGGCGCTGGCGAGCGGCGCGAGCAGCAGGACCAGGAGGGCCGACAGCCCCGGCGTCCACCGCCGGGCCGCGCCCTTGAGCCATTCACGCAAGCCGTTGACCCGTTCCATGTTCTCCCTCTCCCGGGTTGAAGGTTCCAGAGCCTCCAAAAACTGGCGGATCGGTAGCACTTGTTGACCGGCCAGTCAAGGGCCGTTGACGCCTCCTTTGCCTTCCCCTGAGGTGGGTCAGGGGCCGGCGATTCGCGGGTCCAACCTTTCGGAAAAATTGAAGTTAAAATCCCGGTGCGCGTGGCGGGCGGACACGCATGACTTGGCGGCGCCTGGCATGCTACCTTCCCCCCCCGACACGGATCGGCGGCGGCCTCCGGGCCGCCACCGCCCTGCCGGAAGGGGTCACCATGAGAGCTCCACGGAGATCGGCGGCGAGGGGCGCGGGGGTGCTCGCGCTGCTCGCGCTCTGCGCGCTGCCCCTCGAGGCCAGGCCGGCCCTGGAGCCCGGCCAGTACCTCGACGAGGACGGCGCGGTGGTCCAGCGGGTGTGGACGACGGGCAAGCTCGAGAAGTGGATGGAGTCCGCGGCCTCGAGCCTCGCGGCCCTGCCGGCCGACGCGGCGCCCGACAGCCACCCGGGCCGCATGCGACGGGCCCTCGCGGAGCGCGTCGAGCTGTTCAAGGAGCTGCTGCGCGTGCGGGAGGCGGCGGGCCTGGTCGGCGTCTCCCGCAGCGACCTGGCGAAGGAGCGCGCGCAGCTCCAGGCCGCGCTCGACGCGCTGCGGAAGGCCGGCGAGCCGAAGGCGCCGGAGCGGGTGGATGGCGAGGCGCTGGAGGCCCTGGAGAGGGCGCTCGCCGAGGCCCGGCAGGAGCTGGCCGGGGCGGAGCAGGCGGCCCGGGAGCGCAAGCAGCGGCTCGGGGCGCTCCCGGAGGAGCGCCGCGCGGCGGGCGGGCGACAGGAGCAGGCCAGCCGCGCCCTGAAGGAGCTGCCGAGCATGCCCGGGGCAGGCCGCAGCAAGGAGGACAAGGAGCACCTCGAGCTGCAGCTGAAGAACGCCCGCCTCGAGCACCGGCTGGCGCAGGAGCAGCTCCTCTGGCTCGAGCAGGAGCAGGAGCTCCTCGAGGCCAACCAGGAGCTGGACGCGCAGCGCGTCTTGCGGCTGCAGCTGGCCATCGCCCGCCTGGAGCAGGAGGTCATGCTCTACCGGCAGACCTACGGCGTCCACCTGGACGGGCGGCTGCGGGAGGTCCAGGCCGAGGTGGCCAGCAAGCAGGCGGCGCTGGCGCAGGCCGAGGGACCGGCGGAGGCGCTCCTGGCCGGCTGGCAGGTGCGCCTCTGGGAGGAGCAGGCCAGGCTGCTCGAGCTGGAGCAGGAGCGGAAGCGCTGGCACGGGATCGCGGAGGACCTCGGGCAGCGCCTGCAGGCCGAGAAGCAGGAGCTCGAGGACCTGCGGCAGCTCGCCGAGCAGTCCGGCACCGGGCGGGCCACCGGCCTGCGGCTCAAGATGAGCTTCGGGCGGATCCAGGAGCGGCGCGCCGCGCTGGCCGTGCCGGCGGTGCCCGACCTCGAGGAGCGGATGGACGACCTCCAGGGCCGGCAGCTGGAGATCCAGGAGCAGCTCCAGGGGCTGAACGAGGGCTTCGGCGAGCAGCTCGAGGCCGCGCTCGCCGGCCTGGCCGAGTCCGGGCACGGCGCCTTCCGGGCGACGGCGACCGCCGTGCGGGAGCAGGTCCGCAAGGCGCTGCTCGAGCGCCGCGAGCTCCTGGGCCGGCTGACCGATCTCGGAGAGCGGCTGGAGGTGCTCGCCCTGGAGCGGGCCGAGATCCTCGGCGCCAGCGAGGAGCTGATCCTCTCCCGGGTGTTCTGGATCCGGGACGCGCCGTCGCTGGGCGGCGCGGGTCCCGGGGTCCTGGTCGAGGAGCTCGAGCGCCAGCGCGACTGGCTGGGGAGCCGGCTGGACGATCTGCTGGCCGGGCGCCTGACCGGGGATCTGTCCCCGCTGATGCTGGGCCTGTGGGCGGCGCTGCTGCTGCTCCTGGGGCCCGCGCTGCTCCTCGCCGTGCAGCTCCGCCTCGGCCGGGCCGTGCGGGCCCGGTCCGAGGGCCCCGAGGCAGGATCGAGCTGCCTGGAGCAGACCTGGCAGGCGAAGGCCTGGACCCTCGCCCTGGCCTTGCTCGCGGCGGCGCCGCTCGCGCTCCACGGCCTGCTGCTGGGGGTGTGGGTCTCCTTCGCGGACCTGGGCGCGGGCCTCGGGCGCGTCCTGTCCCTGTGGCTGGTGTCCGGCTCGGTCCTGCTGTTCCTCTGGCTCGCGTCGCGCAGCCTGCTGGGGAGGCGCTGCCTGGCCGGCAGCCTGCTGCACATGCCGCCCGAGGCGACCACCGCCCTCCACCGCTTCCTGCGCTGGCTGCTCGCGACCTACCTTCTCCTGATGGTGCCCGCGCACACCTGGGAGGGCCCTCCGTTCGGCTTCGTCGCCCTGCCGCGCATCGCCTACACGCTCTTCTACCTGCTGGCCCTGGTGGCGCTCTGGCCGCTCCTGCGCAGGCGCTCGCCGCTGGTCGCGGCCCTCGTCGGCCCGGGGGATGGCGAGGGCCAGGGGGTCGGCGGCCGAGTGTGGCGAGCCTGGGGGGTGGTCGCCGTCCTCGTCATGCTCTTGCTCGTCGCCGTCCTGGGGATGGACGTGCTGGGCTACCGTTTCGGCGCGGCGCGCCTGGCGCGCTCCGCCGCCTGGAGCCTCGGCAGCGTGTTCCTGCTTGCGGCGCTCTACCGCCTCGCCCTCCGGGCGCTGGCGCG
>Ga0116143_10005770_pt1 | contig 11044 bp, 11 predicted proteins | sample AD_UKC034_MetaG_FD_89745 | JGI IMG/M metagenome (GOLD analysis project Ga0116143, IMG submission 89745) | Active sludge microbial communities of municipal wastewater-treating anaerobic digesters from USA - AD_UKC034_MetaG | ecosystem: Engineered > Bioreactor > Anaerobic > Digestate | place: USA...
AGTCCGTGCCGCCGCCAGACCTGCTGCGCTTTCCGGCCACCTGTGTAAGCGCCGCCCTGGGCGCCCCGGTGGACCGGGTGGCCCTGCTGAGCGAGATTCTGAGCGCCTTTTTTGCCCTGCGCCCCCGGCTGGGCAGCCCACAGATGCTGCAAACCTGGCAGCGGGCACTGGCATTTCTGGGCGAAACCGTGTATATTGAGAACCAGGGCCAGCCCGTCAAATCGGGCGTGCTGCTGGGTGTGGATGCCACCGGCGCCCTGCGCCTGCAGCCCCCAGATGGCCCCGAGCTGACCATTCCCGCCGGCGATGTGAGCCTGCGCCCGGCGCATTTTTGAACCGGAGATTTACCGATGCTTGAAGACCTGCGCAACTCGGCAAACTTTAATGACGAACCCGAAACCCCGCCTCAGCCACCCAAGCCCGCCCCGGAGCGTCGCTCCGCGCCGCGCCCGGCAGCCCGCTTCAAAGACCCCCTGATCCTCGGCATGACGGCTGTCCAGCGGTTGATTGTGGCGCTGCTGCTTTTCTTCTCCACCTGCCTGCTGGGCGCCCTTTGCCTGGTCATCACCGGGCGGGTTTATCTCCCCTGAGAACTTTCCTTGCCGAAAGTCATTCGGCAGGGATGATGTTTATTACTTGTCGGATAATTATGACTGGAATAAACTCATTTAGAGTGGAGTAATCTGACCCTATTTTCTTTTTTCAGCAAGGAAGACATCATGCAAATCACCCGCCAAGCCGACTATGCGCTCCGTGCCATTCTTTTCCTGGCCCGCCAGGATTCAAACGTTCGCTCTGCCACCAGCCAGATTGCCGAAGTGCAGCACATTCCGCCATCTTTTCTGGCGAAGATCATCTCGCAGCTTGCCATTGCCGGGCTCATCCACACCTCGCGCGGCGCGCGCGGCGGCGTGACGCTGGCCCGCCCCGCCGAAGAGATCACGGTTTTGGAAGTGGTTGAGGCGATTGACGGCCCCATGGAATTGAATCAGTGCACGCTGTCTTCGGCAGTTTGCCCGTTTGGGCCGGCCTGCCCGCTGCGCGCCCTCTGGTGCGACACCCAGGATGTGCTGATTGAACGTCTGCGCACGACCACGTTTGGCCAGATTGTGGCCAACGAACGGGCGGCTCAAGAATAAAACTGGAGAACTCATTTTCAAAGGGGGGGCAGCATGAAAACAGGCAACAGCATTGGTCGTCCGTGGGTGGTTGTGCTCTATGACGGCAGTGTGATGTTGGATTGGGGTGATGGGCTGTTTCAAGACATCGCCACCGGCGAGTTTGCGCGCCTGACCGAGGCGCAGATCAGCCACACCGTCCGCACCGAAGAGCTGGAATACCTGCGCGCCAGCGGTCAGATTGATGGCTTCGATGACCGCTGCGTCTATTTTCACGGGCTGCCCGAGCGCCCTCAGTCTGATGAGGGCTGAGAGGTCCGTTCCAGGTGCGAGGCGCGCCCCTGCCCAATCCATCTGGGCCCTGGCACAGGCAGCGCCAAAACCTATCCCCTAAAACAACCCGTTATAATCCACCTTCTCGAAGATTTGCAGCTTGCCGCCGATGGTGGCATCGAGCACGCGGCGGCCGGCCTGTTCGTAGGCCCGGCGGGCCAGCAGATAGCCCCGCTCCGAGGTGTCCAGGTCGGGGAGCTGCCAGCGGAAGCCCTTGCCAAAATAGCCGGGGTGGAAGTGATTGGGGTCGTCGCCTTCGGAGACGATGGTGGTATTGGGCTTGCCCTGGGTCACAAAGTTGTGATCCACGCCAACCAGAATGACCGTGTCAAAGCCGAGGTAGAAGGCCAGTTGTAGGGCCACATAGGTCACGGTGGCGCCTTCCCACAGCCGCCCGCGCACATCGCGGGCAAAGCGCGGCCCGGTATAGGTGGTGTAGAGGAAGTACAGATCATCGGTGGGCTGCAGCCAGCGGTGCGCCCGCCAGGCAAAGAAACGCGGCATGGCCAGAGCCTGCAGTTCCGCGGCCGACTGCTCAATTACCAGGTCGTTGATTGAGACCAGATAGCTGGTCTGAAAGCCCATCTCGGGGAAGGCCAGGAAGATGCGGTTGAGGCCGATGGTATATTCGCCCCGCAGTTTGGTCAGGTCGGTCTGGCGCAGCGAAGGCCCGTTGCCCAGGATGAAGCAGCGCTGCCCGGCGTGAAGGTTGCGCAGCGCGCCCAGGCGGTCGCGGGTCTGGCGCCGCCAGGGGTGGAATGTGGCTGCGGGCCAGTCTTTCAGGCGGGCCAGGCCGTCACGGGTCTCGCGCAGCAGGTTCAGCGCGGGCGCTGGTAGGATTTTTTTCAAAGTCTCACGCATGGGGGCCTCACTCCGTGCTCAGGCGGGCGGTGGCGCCGCCGTCCACAATCAGCGCCTGCCCGGTCATAAAGGATGACTGCGTCCCATCTGCCAGGAAATAGACCGCATGGGCGATCTCTTCGGGCAGGCCCACGCGCCCGTTGACGGTCTTGCGCGCCAGGTTGTCCAGCCGCTCGGTGATCGAGCCGTCGCCCACATGGCCGCGCCCCAGCCCGGCCCGCAGCATGGGCGTATCTACCGCACCGGGCAGCACCGCATTCACGCGGATCTGGTCGGGGGCAAACTCAATCGCCATGGCGCGAGTCAGCGCCAGCAGCCCGCCCTTGCTGGCCGCGTAGGCGGCAATATTGGCCGAGGTCTGCACCGCGTGAACCGAAGACATATTGACAATGGCGCCGCCGCCGCCCGCCTTGAGCAGCGGGTGGGCCAGCTTGGCGCCCAGAAAGGCCGAGCGCAGGTTCGAGGCAATCGTCAGGTCCCACTCTGCTACCGAGGTTTCAACGATGGGCTTGGCCACCTGGAGCGCGGCGTTGTTCACCAGCGCGTCCAGCGTGTGCGTGAACGAGCGGGTCTGCGCGATGATGCTCTCCAGCGCGGCGGGGTCGGCAATATCCGCCTGGATGAAGAAACCATCCGACGGGAACGGCTCGCCAAACGGGGCGCGGTCCACGCCGATGACGGTCCAGCCGTTCTGGGCAAAGAGCTGCACCGTGGCGCGGCCAATGCCGCCCGCGGCGCCGGTGATGAGCATAATCCTTTTGGGGTCAGACATTGTTAATCTCGTTTCTCCATGGGGTGGGCAGGTCAGGGGCAGAGCAGCGGCACGGTCAGCGGGTCTAATCCGGCGCGGTACTGTGCGCACAGCGCCGGCCCGGCGGCAGACTGCCGGATGAAGGCAGCCAGTTCAGCCGCCTCGGTTGTACGATTTTCGTGCAAATAACCCTGAAGCATGGGCAGCCATTCCAGCGGGTCGGCGGGAGCCAGGCCCTGCTGGCGGGCGGCATCGCCCAGGCGGGCAGCTTCGATCCAATCGGCCTGCTGGCGGGCCAGTGAGGCCTTTTGATAATAATAGCACCAGCCATGCGCCGGTTCGGGGCCAAAAACAGCCGGGTAAACCACCGGTTCGGGTGCATCCACCACCACTTGCTGGGGGTGCGAATAGGGCGCGGTGAGCTGCAGCAGCGGATCGGCAGCCGCGGCTGCCAGCAGGTCGGGCTGGGCGGGGTCCAGCAGGTGCACGCAGACCTGCGGGTCAGCCCAGGAGACGATCAGCGCCCGGGTAAAGTCGCGCTCAAACTCAAACGTGCGCGAGGAGCGCAGTGAACCGGTGACACCGGCGGTCAGCAGGGCGGCGGTATCGGCGTTCAGCACCTCGGCTTCAATCGCCAGCCGGGGCTCGCCCGGGTGATAAATGAGGTTGGCCGGGGAGAAGATTTCATAGTCTTCGGCCAGGCGGTAATTCGGCGGCAGATAGGCCATCAGCAGCGTCTCATCTTCAAGCTGCGGGGCGCGCCAGGCCAGTTGCTGCCAGAAGCTGCGCTGCACCTGCCAGAACTGGCCCCAGTAAATGGCGTTCAGGGTATGCGTCAGCAGGGCAATGGCAATCAGCACGGCCACCCAGCCCCGCGCAACCCGCCTGCGGGCTGCGCCGAAGATCAGGCCGGTGAGCAGCAGGGCCACGCCCAGGGTGGCCTGCAGGGTGTAGCGGTCAAACTGGTCGCGGAAATAGACGTTGCGGTTGGAGGCCAGCACCGGCAGCAGCGTGACCAGTACCATCAGCGCGCCCAGCCAGATGGCGGCGCGCCCAAAATCGTCTTTTACGGGGGCCTCTGCCGGGTGCTCCTGGCGGGCGGCAAAGAACCACCACAGCCCCGCGCCCGCAGCCGCGGCCAGCAGCCCGGCGGCCATCTGTCCGGCCGGGGCATTGACTGCCAGTTGATACAGCGGCACCCCCCAGGCCAGAAAAGTCGTTTCCACCAGGTCTTTGAGGGTTTCGATACTGAGCTGCCCCAGCATCGCCAGCGGCTGCCCGGTGTACAGCGCCCACAGCGCGCCGGCATCGGTGGCGGGGCGGGTGGAATGGAAGATAAACAGGCGCCAGTAGAGAAAGGCGCCGGCAGCCAGCAGGTAGGGCAGGTAGATGAGCGCCGTTTTGGGCAGCCATTTGCGCCAGCCGCAGCCCTGCCGCCGCAGCACATAGATGATGAGCAGCAGGCGCACCGCTTCCAGGCCGATCATATACTCATAAATGAGCAGATACCCCCCCGCCAGCACCGCTCCCAGCGCCAGCGCCGCCGCCTGCAGCCAGTTCCGACGCGCCGTTGTCAGGGCAAATACCGTCAGCGCGATGGAAAAAATGGCCAGGGCATAGCCAATGAAGTGATTTTGGAACGTGTTGGCGTTGGGCTGCTGCAAAAATCCAGGGTAGAGGATGAACAATGCCGCCGCGGTGGCAGCTTCCAGGCGGCGCGCCGGCCAGAGCAGGCGCAGCAGGGCATAAAAGCCCACCACGCTGGCAAAGCGGGCGGCAAAGGCAAACAAATGCCAGTTGAGCGGCGCCGAGCCCAGCAAAATAAACACTTTGGCATATAACCGCCCCATGAAGGGCCGGTCAATCATAAATTCATCAATAATTCGTCCGGGGCCAAACGAACTGCCTGCCCAGATGACATGCCAGTCATCCTTATAAAAACCCAACTGCAAAATCAGCGGCAGATAGGCCAGCGCAGTCAGCAGCAGGAGCAGCCCCAGCGTGACGGCATACGGCAGCCAGTCCGGACGCGCCCGGCGGCTCACGGCACCGCCTCCGGGGCGGGCAGCTTATCCCACAGCACGTAGGGGGAACCGGTCTTGAAGTAGATGGTGTGATTGTTCAGCTTGATGGGCGTGTAGGCGGTCAGGAAGGGCGCGGCCTCTTCATCGGTGCTGGGGAAGACCTCTACCACCACATCCGGCTGAAGCTGACCGATGGAATACTCGTAGCGCCATTTGCTGTGGCCGGGCCGCAGGTTCAGAATATCCTGACGGCTGGGGTTGGAGGCGTCTATCATCAGGTCGAGCCGGGCGGGCATCATGGCAATGGTGCGGTCGCACTTGCCGAACAGATCAACACCGGGGCGCTCGGCAAAGTAGATGATGGCCCCGGCGGCGGTGACGGCAATGTGGGCTTCGGGGGTGGTCACGGTGTTCAAGATCAACCCGTCGCGGGTGTAGCGTTCAGAGCCGGGGACAAAGTAAGAGCGCTGGGTCAAAAAGGCGTAGCTGAGGGCGCCCTCTTTGGGCAGCCGCAGGGCCGTGAACGGACTGCCCGCGTTCTTGTAGCGGTTGGAAAACAGCAGCGCAAAAACGCAGACCAGCACCAGCAACACGCGCCCGGCAACCGCCAGTGCGCCCGCCAGCGGCTTGAGCCAGCGGCCGAGGGCACGGATCACCAGGTCCATCCAGTGCCAGCCGGCAGCGCTGAACAGCAGCCAGTAGAACGGCATGCCCAGGGCGATGAAGCGGTTGGCGCCGCCGCGGTGTTCCCAGGCGTCGCCGCCCACATAGACAGAGTAGGCGATCTGCCCGGCGACAATCAGCGCGGCCAGCAGCCAGCGGTGGTCACGCCGAAAGATCAGCACGGTGAAGGCAAAAATGAAGGCCAGCACATGCAGCCCGCCGATGAAATCTTGCAGGGTGTACCAGCCGCGCAGCAGCCGGAAGTTGAGCGGCATGCCGACCACTTTGAGGTAGTAGGTCATGGGCAGCCATTCGCCGTAGTAGGCGTAGCGCAGCCCGGTCTGAATGCCCAGCCCGAGCGCCAGCAGCCCCACGCCCCAGGCAAAATGCTTCCAGCGGTTGCGGCGGTCAAACAGCCACAGCCAGCCCAGGATCACCAGGTAGGGCACGCCCATATCCAGCCGGATGAAGGTGCTGATCGCCAGCAGCCCGTACAGGCCCGGAATCACGCGGCCCTCATCCAGCGAGCGCAGCGCCAGCCAGACCGCCGCGGCCACAATCAGCAGCAGCACACTCACCTCGCCGCCCAGCAGCGACCAGTTGGACAGCGGGTAGTAGAAAGCCGTGAGCAGCACCGCCAGCAGCGCCACCAGCGGCTTATCGGGCAGCAGGCGGTTGGCGATCTTATAAATGAAGAGCAGGCACCCGAGGACGAAAAGACCGCCAGCAATCATCACCGGCAGGCTCATCAGCCGCTGGGGGATGGGCAGCAGGTGCAGCAGCGCCATAAACCCCACCCACAACGGATTAGAGAAGCCCTCAATCCGCTCGGCGCCGGGGTGCCAGACCAGTCCATCACCGTTGGCCAGGCTGCGGGCGTAGGTCATCGAGATCATTGCGTCGTCAAAGAGCGCGGCGTAGGTCTCGCCATCCACAGTGAAGAGGCTCATCTGGATGAAGCGCGCCGCGTAGGCGGCATAAGCCAGCAGAATGATCCCCAGCAGCAGGGTCTGGACCGATTTTTTCATGCACGCGCCTGCCAGTCGGCCAGGTCGGCGGCGGGAATGCCCAGTGACTCGAGTAAATTGCGGATGGTGTTCCAGTGCACCCGTTCCCAGGCGGCCGGGCTGGAGTTGGAGTTGTGCGGGGCCAGCATCACGTTGTCCATGCGCAGCAGCGGCGAATCGGCGGGCAGCGGCTCCACCTCAAACACATCCAGCGCGGCGCCGGCAAGCTGACCGCGCTGCAGCGCGGCGATGAGGGCGGGCTCGTCCACAATCGGGCCGCGGGCAGTGTTGATCAGCACGGCGCCGGGCTTGACCTGTGCCAGCGTCTGCGCGTTGATCAGGTGATGGCTGGTGGGGTTCAGGTCGCAGTTGAGGCTGATGTAATCAGACTGCGCCAGCAGGTCGGCCAGCGGCAGGCTGGTGACGTGATTTTCAAGCAAAAAGTCGGGCGCAACCGGCACAATGTCGTTGCCAAGCAGCGTCATGCCGAAGGCGCGGGCGCGGCGCAGCACGGCCTTGCCCACGTTGCCCACCCCGATCACGCCGAGGGTGCATTCGCTCAACGAGCGCCCGGGGATCTTCTGCCACTCGCCGGCTTTCATGGCCCGGTCCATCCAGGGCTGGCGGCGGGCAAAGGCCAGCAGGTAGCCCAGTACGGAATCAGACACGGGCAGGGTGAAGGCGTTGGGCGTGTTGCGCACGGCAATGCCCAGCCCGGCAGCAGCGCTGCGGTCAATCGAATCGATGCCGGTGCCCCACTTGGAGATGACCTTGAGGCGCGGGGCGCAGGCCGCCAGCACGCGCGGGGTGTAGCGGTCATCGCCGCAGACGGTGGCGTCAAACTGACCCGCCAGGGCCAGCAGCTCGGCTTCGGACAGGCGCTCATGCACTTCGGGGACGAGCAACTCGAGGCCGTAATGGGCAAAGACCGGGCGAAAACGCTCGACAAACGGAAGCAGGTAAGGCGCAGACAGCAAGACAACAGGCATGGGGTTCCTCCAAAAGGTTATTTTATCACCAGCTTCTGGGATTTGGGATTTTGGTTTTGGCAATCCGCCTTGTGCTTAAGTCAAACGCCAGAGAAAACCCCGATCCATTTACTGCTTTTTAAAGTACTCAATATACCCCTGCCAATCTTGTTTGCTTGGTTTATAAATACTTTCATCAAGATCTCCGCCGAGGTATTTAACGTTTCTGATCTTTGTTGTTGGTTCTAATACATATGAACTGCCTTTTTGATCTTTAAGCCAGATGGCCATTCTCAAATCCGGGTAGTACAATCGTGTGGTTGTTTCCCGAATCGATTCTTCGTAGCCCAATACAATGACATTCAGATAAGCCGGTTCCCCAAATTCATCTATCAGATCCTGGACAGTGATTTCCTGTTGAGGAATAAACACCACCTCGTAAACATGGCTTTTGTCCGGGTCAAAATAAAATGAAAAAGTCTGAGAACATCGTATTCCCAGCGTGCCGGTATCTTCATAGGTATCCCATTCTTCACAAGCATCCCAATACTGGTAATCGGTCAGAATTTGAACGGTCTCATCGTAGGTGGTGACATCGGGCACAATTCCCAGAAAGCACGGTGGACCGCAAGGCTCTTTGCTCAAAAGACCGCCGTCACCGATGGGCAACGGGACTTCCGTGCTGTAGATGGGCCGGTGCAGCGGCTTGGGGGTAAGCGTGGCGGTAGGGTTGGTGTCCGTTGCCATTTCAGGCGTAATCTGCGGGGTGCAGGCCGAAAGCACGACCAGGCAAAATGCGAACATCAGCAGTTTTGGTATGGGTTTCTTTTTCATCTCGTTGATCCTTATCAAGCGCAGGATGCTGCTCGGAAAATCACATTGCTAAACGTTACTATTTTTCAAAGTACTCAATATACCCCTGCCAAGCCTGTCTCCGAAATCTAAAATCACGTGCACTATGCTCTGCGCCAAGGTATCTAACATTGTCGATCTTTGTGGTTGGTTCCAATAGATATGAACCACCTTTTTGATATTCAAGCCAAATGGCCATTTTCAAATCCGGGTAGTACAATCGTGTGGTTGTTTCTCGGATTGATTCTTCGTACCCCGATACACTGACATTCAGATAAGCAGGCTCTCCAAATTCATCTATCAGATCCTGGACAGTGATTGCCTGCTGCGGATTATATACTATCCTTGTAACATAGCTATTGTCTTCATTCAGACCAAACAAAAAAGTGTCTGAGCACTCTATTCCCAGCGTCCCACCCACTTCAGTAGTGTCCCATTCTTCACAATCATCCCAATACTGGTAATCAGTCAGGATTTGGATCGCCTCATCGTAGGTGGTTGTATCAGGCACAACCCCTAGAAAGCACGGCGGACCGCAAGGCTCTTTGCTTAAAAGGCCGCCGTCACCGATGGGCAGTGGGACGACAGTGGTGGAACCGGGGACAGGGCGGTGCAGCGGTTTGGGGGTGGGCGTGGCGGTGGGGGTGCTCGTCTGGCAGGCGGCGAGCAGCCCGGTCAGCAGGAGGGTGATGACGATTGATAAAATGATGCGCCCTGGGGTTTGTGATGTCATGTCCGCTCCTTTCGTCAGTCCCACCGGCAGATTGGATGAGTTGATTGTAGACTCGGCAGTGAGATTTGTCAAATAAAGTTTCACGTTTCAGGTTCGATGTGCGACGGTGGCTGCGAGTCAATATCCTGGTAGGGGCACGAGGAGTTTGCGCAGAATCTTGATCTGTTATGATTACCCCGTGCCCCTGCGTAGAACCCTCCGGCTCACGCCGGGCAGGGTAAAACCTTTGGCGGCCTGAACACAGGCATTGGCTCTTTTCATTGTTACTCAGGGGCGAGGCCGATTCTATTCAATGATGGCCCGGGTCGTCTCACCTCGCCCCTACAAGGGGCAGGGCTGTGCGGCCCTTACGCTTCATGCACTGTCGCACGTGGAACCTGGAACGTGGAACGCTTTTCTACCCTGCTTCCCGCGCCAGCCAGCGCAGGCTGCCAAACACCAGCAGTGCCACCCCCACCAGAATCACCGCCACCGGCAGCGCGGCATCCAGCCCAAAGCCATTGAAGCGCTCAAACACCAGCACCGGCGCCACCTTGGGGTGGTAGGCCAAAATCACCACGGCCCCAAACTCGCTGATGCCGCGCGCCCACATCATCAACGCCCCGCTGAAGACCCCGCGCCAGGCCTGCGGCAGCATAATCTGCCAGAACACCTGCCAGCCCGAGGCCCCATCCACCCGGGCCGACTGCTCCACCTCGCGGTCCAACTGGGCCAGGGCGGCTCGCGCCGGATGCACCAGCAGCGGCAGGCTGACGAACAGCATGGCCACCACAATGCCCGCCAGATTATCGGTAAAGTAGAGGCCCAGCGGCGTCAGCCAGCGGCCCAGCACCCCCTGACGCCCAAAGACCAGCAGCAGCGCCACCCCCGCCGCCGTGTGCGGGATGATCACCGGCAGGTCAACCAGCGCCTCCACCCAGCCCTTGCCCGGGAAGCTGGCCCGCGCCAGCACAAAGGCCAGCGGCAGGCCCAGCAGCAGCCCCAGCGCGGTGGCAATGCCCGCCCCGGCAAAGGTGACCCCCAGCGAGCGCAGCACCTCGGCATCCACCAGGGTTTGGGCCAGCGCCGCCGGACTGGATGAGAACAGCAGGCTCAGCAGCGGCAGCAAAATGAAGGCCAGCAGCAGCGCCCCGGCCAACCAGAAACGGCGGGGAATCTCGCGGCGCTTCATGGCTCGGCGGTCACCAGCGGCTGCAGGCTGACAGGCAGGTTGGCGTAACCGTTGGCGGTGGGCGCATCCAGAAGCGGATGCTGGGCGGCAGCCATCACCGCGCGCCCCTCAGAGCTGAGCAGAAAGGCGATATACTGCTCGGCGGCCGCGCTGTGCGGCGCATTGCCCGGAATGGTGATGCCGTAGCCAATCGGCGCACCCTGAAAAACCGGATTCACACTGGCAAAGCGCTGAAAATCAAGCTGGACGGTGGCCCGGGCATACTCGGCGGCATAGTCGGGGCTGCCCAGGTTCAGCGCGTCGGGCAGGGTCAGCAGTTCCAGGCTGTGCTGCTGGATGACCGTCTCGTACTCAAAGGCGTAATCCAGGTCGCCGGATTCCAGCAGGGCAATCAACTGAATGCTGGCGCCGCGCAGGATCACATGCGCGCCGGGTTGATTCTCCAGCACCTCTGGCACATGGATGATGGTGCTGCCATCGGCCCCCGGCTCCAGGTTGATCGGGTAGCGGAACTGCCCCGCAAACTGGTCAAAGAACAGGGTGGGCTGGTCAGACAAATCCTG
>Ga0116143_10005777_pt1 | contig 11032 bp, 5 predicted proteins | sample AD_UKC034_MetaG_FD_89745 | JGI IMG/M metagenome (GOLD analysis project Ga0116143, IMG submission 89745) | Active sludge microbial communities of municipal wastewater-treating anaerobic digesters from USA - AD_UKC034_MetaG | ecosystem: Engineered > Bioreactor > Anaerobic > Digestate | place: USA...
GAGCCAGGCGCGCAGCCTGATCCTGGGACTCGGCCCCGGGCTCCGGCTCACGCGCACCTTCGACCTGCTCTCGGGGCTGGAGCTCGGCTACAGCCTGCGCTTCACCGGGAACCTGCACCGCTACACCACGGCCACCACGGAGTCCGCGAGCATCGTCGGTTGCACCGCGACCGACGGCTCGTGCGACCCGTTCCGCAACACGGGCCTGCGCAACACCCAGTTCCGGGTGACGAACAGCCTGGACCTCGCCTTCGGCCTGCTCGACTGGCTGAGCCTCAACCTGGCCTACGGGCTGGTGGTCGACTGGACCTACCCGTTCGAGGGCGAGGCGGGCTCCGCGCAGCAGCGCCACGGCTCGCTGTTCGACGCCGGCCTCGCCTTCCAGGTCATGCCCGCGCTGGGGGTCACCCTGGGCGTGGCCACCCAGAGCCCGCAGCTCGCGCCCGACGCCTCCTACTACAACCCGTTCATCAACCGCTACTCGGTGGTGTACCTGGACCTGCGCCTGGACGTCGGGGGCCTGGTCCGCCAGCTCACCCACGCCGACGGAGAGGACTGACCCATGAAGCGCGCCATCCGCCTCGCCACCCTGATCGCCCTGCTCACCCCGGCCTGCGCCGAGCAGCTGCCGCCCGTCGACCGCGTCCAGCCCTACGCCCTCGAGAAGCGCCACTTCGTGGGCGAGGACCTGCAGGACGACGCGGACAACCCGGAGTTCTGGACCCAGGGCACGCTCGTCGACGTGGGCTACGGCGCCGCGCAGGACGGGCTGTTCACCTCGACCTACGCCCAGCCGCTCGCGCGCATGCGCTGGAAGATCACCGAGAACCTGCTGCTCGGCCGGCTGGCCTACGAGCGCATCCAGGACTCGGACGGCAAGGGCGCCGGCCGGGCCACCAACGACGGCGTGATCGTCGTGGCCTACCCGATCGAGAGCCACTTCGACATCGTGCGGGCCTACAACCCGACCACGGGCGAGGAGCTCAACGTGCTCGAGGAGAACGCCTACGACCGGCCCTGGTACGAGCGCGAGTACATGCGCGTGGACTGGTCGCGGAACCTCAACACCGGCTCCTACGACTTCGACACCCTGTCGCTCATCGGCGTCTACGGCAGCGTGACGTACGAGCCGCTGGACTACGACGTGACCGATCCGAACGACCCGGACGCCCCGGTGCTCGACCTGGAGAACGGCTACTTCGACGTGACCAACAAGGCCTTCGCCACGCCGAAGCTGATCGACCTGTCCGCCTTCGGCTGGGGCATCGACGCCTTCCCGGCCTGCTTCCTCGACGCCGACTTCATGAGCGGCTCCTACCCGGCGGGCAACTGCAACCCGGTGGAGCTGACCATCCGCCAGTCCTTCCGCCGGGTGGACGAGGGCGACTTCGAGCCCATCCACTGGGACGGGCTGCGCTTCCAGTCGTACGGCGCGTTCACCACGGACCGCTTCGGCTTCGCCCGCAACTACGGCATGGCCGACTCCCTGTGGAGCCGCTTCCTCAACCACCACCGCATCTGGGAGCGCTCGCACTACTACCAGGATCCCGAGACCATGACCGGCCACGTCGCCTGCGGCACGGCCGAGACCACCGGCTTCGGGGAGGATCCCGACCGCGATCTCGACCAGGACGGCACCGCGGACGAGTGCGCCGCGGCCGGGGTCGGCTCGCGCTGCGACGTCTACCGCCAGCGCTGCACCCTGGCCTTCGCCCAGCGCACCCCGACGACGCTGGCCTGGTACTACGCCGACGGCTCGGACCCGTTCTACTTCGAGCCCACCCGGGACGCCGCCCACCAGTGGGACGTGGCGCTGCGCCAGGCGGTCGTCTCGGCGCGCTACGTGGAGTGCCAGCGCACCGGCGGCCAGGACTGCGCCGGGCGCTACCCGGTCCTGACCGGACAGCAGGTGGACAACGAGGACGCCGTCGCCCTGGCGCGCGACGTGGACGACTGCCGCGCCGGCCGCTCCCACGGGGGCCAGGGCTGCGAGGGGCTGGCCGACAGCCTGGGCGCCGCGCGGGGGGTGAGCGCCGCGGTGATCGCGCTGGCCAGGATGCCCGAGATGCTGGTCCTGTGCCACAGCCCGGTGGAGGCCGGCGACCCCGCAGCCTGCGGCCCGGAGGAGGTGCGCCTGCCCCGTGGCATCACCGCCGCCCAGTGCGGCCAGGCCCGCGCCGAGGGAGACGACGCGCTCATCGCGCTGTGCAACGCCGCCCGCCACGTCCGGCGGGGAGATCTCCGCTACCACCAGGTGAACGTCATCCCCGAGCCCCAGACCCCCTCGCCCTGGGGCATCATGGTCGACTCCATCGACCCCCTCAGCGGCATGAGCGTGGCGGCCAGCATCAACGTGTGGTCCTACATCAACGACCTCATCAGCCAGCTCACCCTGGACCAGGTCCGCTACATGAAGGGCGAGCTCAACGCGGCCGACGTGACCGAGGGCAAGTTCGTCGAGGACTGGGCCCAGGCCGCACGGGCCGCGGCGACCCACGGCGTGCTGCCCAAGCTGAGCCGCGCGGAGCTCAACCAGCTGCTGGCCGACTTCACCGGCGGCTCCCCGGCGCAGGTGGAGCGCGGCGTGGAGTCGCTGCCCGAGCAGGTCCAGGCGGAGGCGCGCCACGCGCGCCACCAGGTGCGCGCCATCCGCGCGGCGGTGGACGCCCCCTCGACCCACAAGGCCGTGTACGCCGCCCGCCGCCGGGCGGCCGCGGGCACCGAGTTCGAGGCCAGCCTGCTGACCCCCATGGTGCAGGCGCTGACCGGCACCCTCGGCCTGCCGCTGAGCGACAGCGTGCTCGATCTCGCCTCCCCGCTCCGCGGCGCCAACCCCGGCATGCAGCGCGAGCTCCGGCAGCTGAAGGAGGAGGCGCTGGCCCGGCGCGGGGCCTGCATCCTGCACCCGGACGAGTCCATCGCCCCGATCTCCCTGCCCGCGCTGGCCGACGTCCTGGAGAGCAAGTTCGAGCGCTTCAACCCGAGCGACAGCAAGGCCGTCCAGCAGGCGCGCGCCGAGCGCATGCGCCAGTACCTGGCCCGCCGCATGCACATGTCGGTCATCACCCACGAGATGGGCCACTCGGTCGGCCTGCGGCACAACTTCGTGTCCTCCTCGGACGCCTTCGGCTTCCGCCCGCAGTACTGGCAGCTGCGCACCCGCAACGGCCAGGTCACCGAGGCCTGCCAGGACCTCACCCCGAACGGCGACACCTGCGTGGGCCCGCGCTACTTCGATCCGGTCACGGACGAGGAGCGCAACGGCATGATCTGGATGTGGATGCACTCCTCGATCATGGAGTACCCGGGCGACATCACCCAGGACCTCCTGGGGCTGGGCGCCTGGGACTTCGCCGCGACGCGCATGGTGTACGGCGACGCGGCGCCGGTGCACGCCGATCCGAGCTTCAACGCGAACACGGCGCGCGGCGCCTCCATGCTGGACAAGATGGACAACTTCGGCGGCATCCTCGGCATCCAGCCCACCTGGGGCGGGGACACCTACCACTACGCGCAGATGCAGAGCCGCCTGGAGCTCATCCGCGACTGCCAGACCGTGGCCGACCCGGGCGCGTTCCGCCCGGCCACCTGGGACGAGGAGGCGGACGGCGTGTGGAGCCCGCTGCTCGACGGGCTGATGGTCAAGGTGAACAACCAGTGGTCGCGCTGCAAGCAGCAGCCGGTGGACTTCGTCGACTGGGACGACCTGCGCATGCCCAGCGTCCAGGAGGGCGGCGCCAACTACTTCGGCGGCCCGAGCGTGGATCCCCAGTCGCGCACCCGGGTGCCCTACGGCTTCGCCACCGACCGCTGGGCGGATCTGGGCAACGTGAGCGTCTACCGGCACGACAACGGGGCCGACCCCTACGAGATCTTCGACTTCCTGATCACCCAGCAGGAGGTCAACTACATCTTCGATCGCTTCCGCCGCGGCCGGCAGACCTTCAGCGTGCGGGGCTCCTCGGGCCGCGCCCTGGAGCGCTACAGCGCCAAGATCCGCGACGGCGCCAAGGGCCTGTCGCTGTTCCGCAACTACTACGAGGGCATCGCCTACGACCTGGGGTACGAGTTCAGCTCCCTGTGGCCCACGGCCGCCGGCTGGTACAAGGAGAACATCATCGCCTCCAGCATGGCCTTCGACCACTTCGCCCGCACCCTCGACCGGCCCACCCCGGGCGCCCACTTCCGGCGCGACTACAGCGAGCTGTTGTTCTCCGACAACGACTCCTGGGCCTCGCCCGGCGCGACGCTGGTCAAGATCCCCAGCGGCGTGCGGGGCAAGTACGACGGCATCGTGCTGGGCGGCTGGCTGGTGGAGAACCAGCTCGCCGAGGGTCAGGGGGAGTACGACGCGGAGTACACCGTCAACTCGGGCTCCTACTACGACAAGCTCTACACCGCCATGCTGATGACCGAGTCGGTGGACAACTTCATCTCCGACTCGCGCATGGACTTCATCGACCCGCGCTACCGGGCCGTGTCGCTGGCCGACCTGTTCCCGGACGGCTACCGCCGCTGGCTGGCCAACAACCTGACCGGCGACGAGCTGCTGAAGGGCTGGCGCGTGCCGGCGCAGGCGAACGGGGTCCCCGAGACCGACCTCGCCAAGTTCGCCCCCTACCTGGGCTGGACCTCCTGGTGGCCCGCGAGCCCGCAGGTGTGCTTCCCCAACAGCCTGACGACCATCTGCTCCGACTACACCTCCCCCACCAGCGGGGCGCTCCACCCGCAGGCGCCGGCCGACGTGGCGGTGCTCGATCCCCAGGTGGGCTGGGAGCAGCAGAAGTTCCTGATCGCCTGGACCATGCTGTACCTGCCGGAGAACGAGGAGCAGAACTGGCTCGACCTGCTGCGCATCTGGGAGCTGGGCGCGGACGCGGATCCGGGCTTCGGCAACCGCATCGAGCTGCACGACCCGAACGGCAAGGTGTACGTGGCCAAGACCTTCGGCAAGGAGGTGATCTTCGGCAAGGTCGTCCAGCGGGGCGTGGCCGCGCGCGTGCTGGAGCACGCCAACGAGCTGCTCGTGGCCGCCTACGAGGTGACCGACGGGCCGGACCTCGACGGCGACGGCAGCCCCGACTGGCACCTGCCGGTGCTGTCCCCCACGACCGGCCAGCCCGTCGTGAAGTACGACCCGCGCGTGTCGTTCCTGGACGAGGAGGGCTACGTGCACGAGAGCCGGCCGGGCTGCAACGCGTCCGACAACAGCCTGTGCGACTGCAGCTCGAACCGCGCCTGCGTGGACCTCGGCCACTACATGTCGGTGCCCAACTACCTGCGGGAGGCCCTGTGGGCCTACCAGCTCGGGGATCCGAGCCAGCGCGGCGTGTACTGAGCCGGGCTACTTGCCCCCGCCGGGGGCCTCGATCACCTCGACGCCCGCGGGGATCTCGAACCTGAAGGCCGCGTCCTCCAGGCCCACGTTGGTGGCCATCTTGGAGAAGGTGATGCGGTTGAGGTTGCCGCCCGGGTCCTCCATGAGGGTGCGCAGCACGCGGAAGGTGTCCCGCTCGACCGCGAACCAAAGCCTGCGGAAGCGGGCCGCCCTCCGGGGCCGCAGCTCGAGCACGTAGGCGTCGCCGCCGACGAGCTCGGCGCGCTCGGCGAAGCTCACCTCGAACTCCTCGAGCAGGTTGCCCTTGCCCCACAGGAAGGAGACCGCGGTGCTCAGCTCCGAGCCCGAGAAGGAGCGGTCCACCATGACCTGCTCGAGCGCCGGATCGTACACGTACAGCGCCTTCCCGTCGGCCACGAAGTGCTTGGGCGTGGGCGCCTGGTAGTCCCAGCGCATCATGCCCGGCTTCTTCACGTACACGAAGCCGCTGGACGCCTTGCGCCGCCCGAGGGCCTGCGAGGTGTACTCCTGCTGGAAGGCGGCCTTGAAGTCGCGGGTGCCCTCGTAGACCGCCTGCAGCTTCTCGGCCACCTGCCGCGCGCTCGGGCCGCCCTCCGCGGCCCGCGCCGCGCCCGCCAGCCCCGGCGCGCCCAGGCCGACCAGCAGCGCCGCCGCTCCCAACCACTTCAGCATCGGTCCACCTCCTGCGGTCCGGTCCCCCGGGAGGGACGTGTCGCACGCCCGGGGGATTCAGTCCAGGATCTCGCCCTCGAGGTCGTAGGCGTCCCCGCCCGTGACGCGCAGCCGGTGGATCTCGCCGATCGTCGCCGGGCCGCGGGCGCGCGTCTCGCCGTCCACCTCGGGGGCCTGGTTCCAGGCGCGCCCGAGGTAGGTGCCGTCCTCGCTGACCCCCTCGACCAGCACCTCGAGCACCCGACCGCGCAGCCCCTGGTGGTACTCGCGGGCCAGGGCCTGCTGCAGCGCGAGCACCTTCGCCCGGCGGCGCTCGGCCACCCGGGCCGGCACCCGGGGGCGGAGCGCCTCGGCCGGGGTGCCCTCCTCGGGCGAGAAGGCGAACACGCCCAGGCGCTCGAAGCGCGCCTCCTCCACGAAGCCCAGCAGCCGCTCGAAGGCGTCCGCGTCCTCGCCCGGGAAGCCGGTCATGAGCGAGGTGCGCAGCACCAGCCCGGGCACGCTCGCGCGCAGGTGGCGCACGAAGGCGAGCAGCCCGCGCGCCCCGCCGCCGCGGCGCATGCGCCGGAGCACGCGCGCGTCCACGTGCTGCAGCGGGACGTCCAGGTAGGGCAGCACGTTCTGCCGCGTGGCCACGAGCTCGAGCAGCCGGTCGCTCACCTCCCGGGGGTAGAGGTACATCAGGCGCAGCCAGGCCACCCCGGGCACGCCCGCGAGGGCCTCGACCAGCGCCGGGAGCGCGGGCCGGCCGGCCAGATCGCGCCCCCAGGCGGCCAGATCCTGGGCCACCAGCACCAGCTCCTGGACGCCCAGCCGGGTGAGCCCCTCGGCCTCGGCCACCAGATCCGCGAGCGGCCGCGAGCGCTGCGGGCCGCGGATGGCGGGGATGCAGCAGAAGGCGCACGACCTGTCGCAGCCGTCGGCCGCCTTGAGGTAGGCCGCCCCCGGGGAGAGCGAGTTGGCCCGCGGGAAGGCCGCGCCGCCCAGCCAGGCGGCGGCGGGCGCGCCCACCAGGCGCGCGGCCCGGGGCCCAGCCTGGAGCGCGAGCTCGGCCAGCCGGCCCGCCTCGCCCGGGGTCACGAACAGATCGACCTCGGGCAGCGCGGCCAGGAGCTGCTCCCGGTAGCGCCCGGGCAGGCAGCCGGCCACCACCAGGCGCCGGCAGCGCCCCTCGCGGCGCAGCCGGGCCAGCTCCAGGACGGCGTCCAGCGACTCCTCGACCGCCGGCCGGATGAAGGCGCAGGTGTTGACGACCAGGAGATCGGCCGCGGCCGGGTCGTCCACCGCGCGCAGGCCGGCGGAGGCGAGCTGGGCCCAGATCCCCTCGGCGTCCACCCGGTTCTTGGGGCAGCCCAGGCCCAGCAGGTGGAAGGTGGCCAGGGGCGCCCGGCGCCTAGAGGGCATGGACCTGGCCCACCTCCGCCGCCGAGGCCGCGCCCAGCCCGGCCTGGCCGAGCGCCTCGACCAGGCCGCGGGTCCCGTCCGGCTCGCCGTGGTTGACCAGGAAGCGCCCGACCGGCCCGGGCAGCGCGCGGGCCCAGGCGACCAGCGCGTCGCGATCGGCGTGGGCGGAGAAACCGTTGAGCGTGGCGATCTTGCCCTGCACCTCGACCGTCTCGTGGTGGATGCGCACGCTCTTCGCCCCGTCGACCAGCCGGCGGCCGAGGGTGCCCTGGCCCTGCCAGCCGACGAACATGACCGTGGTGCTCTTGCGCGGCAGGAAGTCCTTGAGGTGGTGCAGGATGCGGCCGCCCGTGCACATGCCCGAGCCGGCGATGATGATCATCGGCCCGGCCTGCTTCTTGAGCGCCTTGGACTCCTCGGCCGAGGTGGTCTCGCGCAGGTCCTCGGGCCGCAGCGGCCGCTGCCCCGTGGCCAGCAGCGCCCGGCTCTCCGCGTCGTAGCAGTCCGCGACGTGGTCGCGGTAGATGCGCGTGACCCGGTTGGCCATGGGGGAGTCCAGCACCACCGGCACGCGCGGCAGCTTGCCCTCGGCCTCGAGGTTGCGCAGCTGGAACAGGAGCTCCTGGGTGCGGCCGATGGCGAAGGCGGGGATCAGCACGACCGCCTTCTGGCGCACCGCCGCGCGCACGATCTCCTCGAACTCGGCCAGGGTCTCGGGGCGCCCCTTGTGCAGGCGGTTGCCGTAGGTGGACTCGATCACCACCGCGTCGAAGGGGGCGGCCCCGCCCCAGTCGGTGGTCGGATCCCGGATGATCGGGGTGTCGCGGGCGCCCACGTCGCCGGACATGAGCAGCCGCTTGCCGCCGCCCTCCAGGCACACGTGGCAGGAGCCGAGGATGTGCCCGGCGTCGCGGAAGGTGATCTCCAGCCCGCCCAGCGCCTGCGTCTGCCCGTACTTGGCGGGCTGCATGAGCCGGAGCATGCGCTCTACCGTGGCCTCGTCGTACAGCGCCCCGCCGTCCCAGGACTGGCTCAGGCGGGCCGAGTCGCGGCACACCACCTCGGCCAGCATCGCGGTGGCGGGGTGGGCGAAGATCGGCCCGGCGAAGCCGTCCGCCACCAGCTTGGGCAGGCGGCCCGAGTGATCCAGGTGCCCGTGGGTCAGCACCACGGCGTCCAGCTCCCCGGGGTTCACCCCGAAGGGCGCGCGGTTGAGCTCCTCCGCGTCCTCGCCGCCCTGGATCATGCCGCAGTCCACCAGCACGCGCTGGCCGCCCATGCGCACCAGCGCGCACGATCCGGTGACCCGCTGCGCCGCCCCCAGGAAGGTGATGCTCGCCTCTGCCACGCCGTCCTCCTCTCTGCGCCCTAGGCGCGGTACGCGTCGGGCCGCTCCCGATACCACTCCACCGTGCGGCGCAGGCCGTCCTCGAGCTCCACCCGCGGGGTGAAGCCCAGCCCGTCGCGCGCCAGGGTCACGTCCGCCCAGGTGTGGGTCAGCTCGCCGGGCCGGGGCGGCCTGGGCGCCAGCCGGAGGCGGACGTTCATGCGGTAGGCCACCTGGTCGGCCACCTGGCCGAGCGTGGTGGTCAGGCCGCTGCCCAGGTTGACCACCTGGAAGGGGGCGGGCCGCTCGAGCAGGCACACGAGCCCCCGCGCGGCGTCGTCCACGTGGATCATGTCCCGGCCGGCCGTGCCGTCGCCGAACACCGGCAGCGGCTCGCCGCGCTCGGCGGCCGCGGCCAGGGCGGGCACCAGGTTGTGCGGCGCCTGCCGCGGCCCGTAGACCGAGAACAGGCGCGCCACGGACACAGACAGCGGCGAGCGCAGGGCGTGCACCGCGGCCAGCAGCTCCATGGCCCGCTGGGCCGCCCCCAGGTTCGACAGCGGCCGGCCGCAGGGATCGTCCTCGCGGAAGGGCACCGCCCGGGAGCCGCCGTAGACGTGCACCGAGGAGCCCAGCACGGCCAGCGGCACGTTCTCGTCCCGGCAGGCGCGCAGCGCCGCGAGCGCACCCTCCACCACCAGGCGGTAGCAGCCCGAGGGGTTCTCCTCGGCCCACACGAGGTCGCGGCGCGAGGCCAGGTGCACCAGCGCGTCGGGGCGAAAGGCGCGCACCTCGCGCCCGAGCCCGACCGCGTCGGTCACGTCCGCCTGGCAGAACGCGAAGCGCCGGTCGGCCCGCGCCCCGGCCAGGCGCGCCGCCTGCAGCGCCTGCGGCTCCTGGCCGTCGAGCGCGTCCAGCCCCAGCACGCGCTGGCCGGCCTCGAGCAGGAGCTCGCACAGGCGCGCCCCGACCAGGCCGGCGGCGCCGGTGACCAGCACCTTCACGGTCGGCCCCGCCCCAGCGCGTGGTGCTCGAAGCCCAGCTCGCGCATGCGCTCCGGGTCGAACAGGTTCCGCCCGTCGAAGACCAGCGGCCTGCGCAGCAGCCCCCGGAGGCGCTCGAAGTCCGGCCGGCGGAACTCGTTCCACTCGGTCACCACCAGGAGCGCGTCCGCGCCCGCGCAGGCGTCGTAGGCGCCCGTGGCGTACACCACCCGGTCCCCGAGCCGCTCCCGCGAGGTCTCCAGCGCCTCCGGATCCCAGACCCGCACGGCCGCTCCGGCCGCCAGCAGCTCCTCGATGATCACGTGCGCCGGCGCCTCGCGCACGTCGTCGGTGCGCGGCTTGAAGGCCAGGCCCCAGACGGCCAGGGTCTTGCCCGAGAGGTCGTCGCCCAGCACGCGCTTGACCCGCGCGGCCAGCACCCTCTTCTGGCGCTCGTTGGCCCGATCGGTGGCCTCGAGCAGCAGCATCTCGAGCCCGTGCTCGGCGCCCGTCTTCAGCAGCGCGCGCACGTCCTTGGGGAAGCACGAGCCGCCGTAGCCCACCCCGGCGAACAGGAAGGCGTTGCCGATGCGCCGGTCCGCGCCGATGCCCAGGCGCACCCGGTCCACGTCCGCGCCCACCGCGTCGCACAGCAGCGCCACCTCGTTCATGAACGAGATGCGCGCGGCCAGCAGGCCGTTGGCCGCGTACTTGGTCATCTCCGCGCTCAGGTTGTCCATGAACAGGATGGGGTTGCCGGTGCGCACGAAGGGCGCGTACAGATCGGCCATCACCGCGCGCGCGGCGGGATCGTCGCAGCCGATGACCACCCGGTCGGGCTTGAGGAAGTCGTCCACCGCCGCGCCCTCCTTGAGGAACTCGGGGTTGGAGACCACCTGGATCGGGTGGCGGGTCTCGGCCTCAATGACCGCGCGCACCTTGCGCGCCGTGCCGACCGGGACCGTGCTCTTGTTGACCACGGTCAGCGGCCCGGTCATGGCCCGGCCGATCTCGCGCGCCACCTCCAGCACGTAGCGCAGGTCCGCGGCGCCGTCGTGGCTCTGGGGCGTGCCCACGGCGATGAACACCACCTTCACCCCGGGCACCACGGCCGCCAGCGAGGTGGCCACGTGCAGCCGGCCCTCGCGCAGGTTGCGGGCCAGGAGATCCGCCAGGCCCGGCTCGTAGAAGGGCACCTGGCCGGCCTCCAGGGCGGCGATCTTCCTGGGATCCACATCCACCAGCGACACCTCGTTGCCCGTCTCGGCGAAGCAGGTGCCCGCCACC
>Ga0116143_10005778_pt1 | contig 11031 bp, 9 predicted proteins | sample AD_UKC034_MetaG_FD_89745 | JGI IMG/M metagenome (GOLD analysis project Ga0116143, IMG submission 89745) | Active sludge microbial communities of municipal wastewater-treating anaerobic digesters from USA - AD_UKC034_MetaG | ecosystem: Engineered > Bioreactor > Anaerobic > Digestate | place: USA...
GAAGGCCGCTTCGCGGTCCAGGCGCCGGTTCGCGTGGTTACGCTCGAAGAGGCCGATGTTGAGGGTGGCGAATCCGACGATGAAGGAGACCAGGAGAATCATGATCACCATCGGAAGCAGATACCCGTCCTGGCGGAGCACTTTCATTCGCTCTCCCGGTTGCGCAGGTAAACGTCGAAGCTGTTGCTCAATTCCCGCTCCGAATTCTTGAGCCAGGTATGGAGCACCAGGTCCACTCTGACCAGGCCGGGTTCCACGCTGGTAAACAGGATGGTTTTCAGCATCGGCGTAAGGGTCTCCTTGGAACCGGTCTGCAGGTCCTCCATCACCAGGCCTTCGCCCTCCGGGTAGAAGGCCCTTCTCCAACCGCCCCCGCGGCTCACCTCCAGGCGGCGGCCGGAGTCGAGAATCGTCTCGCTGTCAGCCTCTTCGCTGATCCCCTTGATGTTGTAGCTCACCACGTCGGCGTCGGCCTGGAGATCCTGGATCTTGCGGCTGTTCTGAAACTCGGCCTGGAAGATGATCAGCAGGGCCCCGATGACCAGGACGCTGATCAATCCCACCACCAGGGTAACCACCATCTCGACCAGGGTGTAGCCCCGGCTGTCCGGACGCCGGTCAGATGTCGGCCGCATAGGTCACCAGCTGCACCCGCTCTTCACCCCGTTCCACGGTAACGGTGATTCTCTTGTAAAGAGCTCCGTTCTCGTTAATCTCTTCAACCACCACGCTCCTGGTGGCCTCCAGGGCCCGGTTCAACTGGACCAGTTCGGTCGAATCGGCCAGGTCCGCATAGGCCTGTTCCTTCAGCCATTCCAGCTTCTCCAGGGCGCTCCAGTAGGAAAGACGCTGCCGGTTGGCGACCGCCAGGTTGTGCCGGTTGGCGTAGAAGAAGCCGGCCGAGCCGATGAATCCCACCACGAAAATCACCAGGGCGGTGATGATCTCGATTACGGTGAAGCCAGCCTGCTTCTTCATGGACACCCGGTGAATTTGTGTGGTCGACAATTAAACAAAGTATATTAGCTTTAAATTAATTCCATGGCATTTATAACGGTTCCTTGTTTTTTATAATACCTATCCGACAAATGGTTTGTCAAATAGAGAAAGGCCGGACCGCGGGCCGCTTGTCGTTTTTCAGGGGAGAATCCGAAGGCCGGACCCGCGCCTTCTCTTCAGGAGACCCCGGACCGCTCCCGGATGACCCGGCTGACAAAGACCTCGACCAGGGACTGGTCCAGTTCCTCCTTCATGCCGAGCAGCACTTTGCCGGCCTGACCCCGGCTGAAGGCGGGACGGTAGGGGCGGTCGGTGATCAGGGCCGAATATACGTCGGCAATGGCCAGGATGCGGGTCCCCAATCCCAGCCCTTCCGCTTTTTTGCCGGCCGGGTAGCCGCTGCCGTCGAGCCGCTCGTGGTGGGAAAGCACCATCTCCAGGACCGGTTCCAGGAAACGCACCTGCCCGATGATCTTGGCCCCTTCAACCGGGTGCTGCTTGATCCGCTCGAATTCTTCGGCGGTCAACCGGCCGGGCTTGTTGAGTATGGCGTCCGGAACCGCGATCTTGCCGATATCGTGAAAAAGACCGGCGGTCCGGATGACCTCCCGCTCCTTCCTGGGCAGGCCGAGTTCCTTGGCGAAGGCGTGGGCGTAATCCATCACCTCCAGGGAATGGTACATCGTGTAGTGATCCTTTCCGTCGATGACCATCAGCAGGGCATTGATGGTCTCGAGGAAATCCTTCTTTTTAAGCATTGATGACCCTGGCCACCAGCTGGCGGATGTCGAAGACGTCAAACGGCTTGTTGAGATAGGCGGTCACTCCCAGCCGCTGGGCTTCCTGGGCGATTTCGTGGGAGCCGTAACCGGTGAGTATGATGACCTTGGTCTGCTGCCGCGCCTCCCGGAGCTGCCGCAGAACCTCGATCCCGCCCAGGCCGGACATCTTCAGGTCCAGGATCACCAGGTCGTACGCCTCCTTTTCCATGGTGGCCAGCCCTTCCAGGCCGTCCTTGGCGAGATTCACCTCGTAATTGTCCTTGAAAAGGATCTTGAGGGATTCGCGCGGGCCGATTTCATCGTCGATAATCAGGATCTTCTTCTGGTTTTTCCTTTCCATGACCGCCTCCATTTCCGTAATCATCAGAAATCATACCCGAGATTGACCGTGGTGATGTGATTCACGGCCCGGTATTCACCGTCGTAAGGTCCGCCCTGAAGTATCCGGCGCTTCTCCGGCAGCGAAAGTGACTGGGAAACCGCCAGTCGGAGCCGGCTGCCCTTCCATTCGAAACCGAGGTTGAAGATATGGCTGTCGGCATCCGGAAGACCGGCCTCGTAGGTGCGGTCGGGTATCGGCGAGGGAAGAAAAAGGTAGCCGGCCCGCCACCTGGCGTTGGGGCCCGCCTGGTATTCCAGGCCCAGCCGGGGGCTGAGAGTGTCATTCCAATCCTTCAAGGTCGACTGGTCCGGCAGGAACGGCGTATTGTAGGCGAAGTCAACCGGTACCCGGTCCATGACCGACCAGTTCGTCCATTCCAGGTCGAACTCCAGTTTCAGGTCCGGCCTGGGCCGCCAGGCATAACCGAGGTTGACCAGGGCCGGGTAATCCAGGTCGAGCCGGGCCGGGGTGGAGTAGGTGGGTCCCCCGAGCGGCACCGGCAGGTTTCTCATCTTCAGGTCCCCCTTGAACGTCATCGGGAACCCGCCCCGGTAGGCGAATCCAAACGACTGGTTTTCGGCCACCCGGTAAAGCAGGCCGAGGTTGTAACCCCACTGTTCCCCGTCCGCCTTCAACTGGTGGCTGCCGTCCGGGAAACCCATCATGAAATAGGGATCGAGGGCTTCCAGCTTGATCCGGCCCGAATAGTAATTAAGACCAAGCCCGACCGAAAACCGCGGGTTGACCTGGAAGGCGACCGCCGGGTTGACGTTCAGCAGTTCCATCTCCGAAAAAGTGCCCGTGTACCGGAATGAACTGTTTTCGGACCACCGGGTCGACTGGCCGTAGGGAACGCTGATTCCCAGTCCGAAACGGACCGGGTTGGCGGAGGAGGGTGCCGCCGCCCAGTAAAAACCGGGCAGCTGGTGGGTGCTCCCCTTCGCCTTTTCGGTAACCCCCAGCGGCGTGATGTGTTTGACCGAAGGGGAGATGAAACTGAAGGTGACGAGCACCTGGTCCTTCTCAAGCTGGGTCAAACCGGCCGGGTTGTGGGTGACTGCGGAAGCATCGTCGGCCTGGGCGGTGAAGGCTCCGGCCTGGCCCGCGGCCGCCGCTCCGCTGACCGGGTTCTGGAAACCGGCTCCCCTGGCGATTGAAGCCGTCATCAACAATCCGATTACCGCGATAATTGTCTGGCGCATCTACGCCTCCTTTCACCCCCATCAGATGCAATTTTTTTGCCACTACGAAGCGTTGCTCCGCCGGGGGGCGATTAAAGCATTAACCCCTTTTAAAATCAAGGATTAAGAAAATGTCTTGCTTGACAAACTGCACCAACCGGGTTTAACATTTTTGTACGACACCACAGAATTGTACAACAGTTTTTTTGGCAGGCGCACAAAATCGTTCATGCATATACTATTGATAAGCATGGCCGGCTGTCCGCGCACTCCAGCCGACTTCATCCCGGACAATGGGCTGGCACTCCTGGCCGCCGGACTGGCCAGGCTCGGCCACACGGTGGAGGTGGCCGATTACAACACCCCGGAAATGGTCGGACGCCTCTTTCCGGAAAACATCCGGCTGGAATTGAGGGAAATCGGCCGTTCCCTCTTTGACGGCCGGAAACCGACTCCCTGGCAGGTCTGGAGGCTGACCGTCCTGGAAAGGCGCCTTCAACGATACCAGGCGGCGGCCTATGAAGAGTTGGGGGGGGCGCTGGCCGAACGGGTGAAGCGGGAAAAGTTTGACTGGGTCGGCTTCAAACTCTGGAACGGCGACGGTTTTACCGCCTCGCTGACCATGGCGGCCTGTCTGAAAAAAGAACTGCCCCGGCTGCCCGTATTCGGCGGCGGCCCCCAGGTGGACATCTTCCGGGACCGGATCTTCGAGGCCACCGGCAGCTTTGACGCCCTGATATACGGGGAGGGCGAACCGACCCTCCAGGGCCTGAACGATTATGCCGCCGGCCGCCGCTCCCTCGCTTCGGTTCCGAACCTGATATTCAAATCAGGCGGTTCTTTGACAACCACGCCCCGGGAATGGGTTGAAGATCTCAACCTTCTGCCGATGGCCGATTACCGCCCCGAGGTTTATCCGGCCCTGGCCGGCGGCCGGAAACTAAAGCTGTTCGTGATCGATGAAAGCCGGGGCTGCCCATACCACTGCCATTTTTGCATCCATCCGGTCAAGAGCGGCCGGCCCAGGCGAAAATCCGCCCGCGCCATCCTGGCCGAAATGGAATCGCTTCGAAACAGCTGGGGCGCCACCCTGTTCCGCTATGCCGGGTCAAACACGCCGGCCGACCTGCTGGAGGAAGTGGCCGATGCCCTGACCTCCCGCGGCCTCAAGATCGAATATACCGCCTTTTCAGACCTGCGCAAGGAAAGGATCGACTTCGACCGGCTCCGGGCCTCCGGGTGCTACGCGCTCTTCTTCGGGGTCGAATCGACCGATCCGACCATTCTGGATGAACGCCTGAACAAGCAGGCCAGCCCGGAAGAGATGGAAAGGCTGCTCAAGGAGGCCCGGGCGGCCGGGATCTTTACCGTGGTCAGCCTGATCGTACCCAACCCCGGCGAAACCGAAGCGACCAAGCAGGCCACCCTGGAATTCCTGGAAAGGACCCGGCCGGACTCGGTCGCGGTCCAGTTCCCCGGGGTGATACCGAACACCGAGTGGGCCCGGGATCCGGCCAGATACGGGTTCGGAATCAGGCGCCCGGAAGCATACGCCCGGCGGGTCATGAACTACAAGATACGCCTCTTCTTTCCACCCCGGTTCTGGGACCCGCTGCCTTACCGGGTCGACGGCAAACCCTTCCGGGTCTTTGCCCGGGAAACCGAGGATTTCATCCGCCGGGTTGAAGCCCGGGGCTTCACCACCCTGGTCACCGATGAGTATGCCCTGATGTCAAGGCACGCCGGCCTCTCCCCGGTTCGCTTCCGGGACATCTGCCGCCGGGCCTTTTTCACCGGCGACGCCGACGCGCTCCAGGCCCTCGTCGACCGGATCAACGAAAACAGCCGCGCCCTATGAAAAAACGAGTGGCCGTCACCGGGTGCGGAGTAATCGCGCCCAACGGGATCGGCCGGCAGAAATTCTGGGATGCCCTGGAGAAGGGCCTCTCCGGGGTGCGGCGGATCACCCTCTTCGACCCGGCCGGTTTTCCCTGCCAGATTGCCGGGGAGGTCTCCGACTTTCAACCGCTCGACTACTTTGACCGCAAGGAGATCCGGAAGCTGGCCCGTTTCAGTCAGTTCGCGGCGGCGGCGGCCCGGATGGCCATCAACGATGCCCGGCTGACCCGGGCGGTCGACCGGCGGCGGCCGGGATTGGTGGCGCTCGGGGTCAGCACCAGCGCCCTCGATTTCATAGAAAAAGAGCACCGGTCCTTCCTGAAAAAAGGTTTGGCCTCGGTCAGTCCGTACGGAATTCTTTCCGCCTCCCCCCACGCGGCCACCAGCGAAGTCATCCGTCTCGCCGGGATCCCGGCGGTCCAGGTCACCCTCGCCAATGAGTGCACCTCGGGACTCAACGCCATCGGCCTGGCCTTCCAGAAAATCCGAGACGGGGAGGCGGCTCTGGCCATCTGCGGCGGCACGGACGCCCCGATCACCCCCTTGATGTGGGCCGGTTTCTGCCAGAGCGGACTGGTGCCGTTCCAGAACGAACAGCCGGCGACCCGGAGCCGTCCGTTCGACCTGCTGCGCACCGTCGGGATCATATCCGAGGGAGCGGCCATCTTCATCCTTGAGGAGCTGGAGACGGCCCGGCGCCGGAGGGCGCCGGTTTATGCCGAAATCGCCGGGTTCGGCATGAGCAGCGAGGATTCGGAGGCTGGCGTCGCGGCGGCCATGCGCGCGGCCCTCGACCAGGACCGGAGGCGGCCGGAAGAGGTGGATTACATCTCGGCCCACGCCCCGTCCCATACCCTGATCGACCGGATGGAGGTCCGGGCGGTCCGGCAGGTTTTCCGGCAGGCGGCCCGACGGCTGCCGGTCAGTTCCATCAAATCGATGATCGGCAACCCGCTCTCGGCCGGAGGCGCCCTGCAGCTGGCCTCGGTCCTGATGGCCTTCGACCGTTCCGTCATCCCGCCGACCATCAACTACGAAGTCCCCGACCCGGAATGCGACCTGGACTGCGTTCCGAACCGGGCGCGCCTGAACCGGATCAACCTCGCCCTGGTCAATTCTCACGGCATCGGCGGCAGCAACTCTTCGCTGCTCCTGAAAAAATGCGTTACCTGACCCTGCTCTTTTCGGTCATCAACATCGTTTCGATACTCTCGTCGCTGGGTATCGGGTTCTTCGTCTACTCCCGGAACCCGCACCGGCGCAAGCACCAGCTTTTCCTCCTGTTGAACCTTGTCCTGGCCGGCTGGGCCCTGGCGGTCTTCATGGTGCCCCTCTCCGGCCAGAACACCATCCACATCCTCTTCTGGGTCCGGGTCTCCTCGGCAGTGGCCATCTTCTTCCCGGCCGTCTTTTACCACTTTCAGGTTTACACCGGCGCCGGGCCGGCCGGCCGGATAGAAAGGCGAAAGGTGATCAGCTGGTACCTGTTGAGCTCTATGCTGGCCCTGGCCTCCTTCTCCCCGTTAATGGTCTCCAAGGCCCTGCTGGTCCCCTTCAACCGGACCCAGCTGCTCCCGGAGGTGAACTATGGCCGGGCCTTCATCCTGATGGCCCTGTATGCCCTCGGCTTGATGGGTTATTCCATCTGCGAGCTCGGCCGGAAAAGAAAAACATCCCAGGCCATCCAGCGGGTCGAAATCGAATACATCCTGCTGGGGGCCACCGCCGGAACCGCCTTCGTGGCGATGACCGTCTTCCTGGCCTCCTCCCTGGGCGCCTCCCGCTACAATGTCCTCGGCCCATTCTCGGCGGTGATCATGTGCGGAATCATCGCCTACGGAATCGCCCACTACCGCATCCTCGAGGTGGCCTCGGTCCTCCGCAGCACCACCGTTTACACCCTGGCCACGCTGCTGCTGGCCGTCTTTTACTCCCTGGCGGTCCTGGTCTTCAACTGGATCTTTTTCTACTTCAAGCCCGGCAACTCCTTCCTGCCCAACCTGCTGGCGGCGGTGATCATCGCCTTCATCTTCGCACCCGTTCGCCAGCACAGCGAAAACCTGGCCAACCGGCTTTTTCTGCGCGGCAAGCCAACCCAGCCGGAAAAACTGCTGGGCGAGGTGACCGGCATCTTCACCAACCGGCTCGACATTACCCGGACCCTCCCGGAATCCCTGCGGCTGATAAGCGACTTCCTCGGAACTTCCCGGGCGGCGGTCTACCTGCGGGAAATCGGCTCCGAGAACCGGTTTCTGCTCTTCGATTCCTTTCCCGAAGCTTCGGACCGGCTGCCGGCGGAACTCTCACCCGATTCACCCCTGCTGGGCAAAAACTGGCCGAAGACCGTCCTGGTCAAGACGGAGCTGGAGCGTCTTCCGGTCAACCCGGTAAATTCAAGGCTGCTCGAGGCCCTGGCCGCCACCGGGCTGGAAGTGGCGGTTGACCTGGCGCTTGGCAAGGAACGGCTGGGCCTGCTGCTGCTGGGTGAAAAGAACAACGGCAAATTATACACCGGCCAGGATCTCAACCTGCTCCAGGCGGTCACCGGACAGCTGGCCGTTTTCCTCAAAAACACCGAGCTCTTCAACCAGCTTCAGCAGGCCGAAAAGCTGATGGCGGTCGGCACCCTGGCCGCCGGGCTGGCCCATGAAATACGGAATCCGCTGGTCTCGATCAAAACCTTCATCCAGCTGCTCCCGGAAAAATTCCACGACTCCGAATACCGTCAGGCCTTCTCCCAGATCGCCTCGCAGGAAGTGGAACGGATCAACAACCTGATCCAGGAACTGCTTAACTTCGCCCGGCCGGCGCCGATCAACAAGCAACCGACCGACCTGGTGAAAATCATCGAGCGAAGCCTCTTCCTGCTGGACCCGGAGTTTCGGAAGCGGTCGATCGACATCGAGAAACGGCTGCCGGCCGAGGCCTTCCTGATGGGTGATGCGGAACAGCTGCACCGGGTCTTTTCCAACCTTCTGCTCAACAGCATCCAGGCCATCGACCAATCCGGCCGGATCACGGTCGAAATCATTCAAAACCCCGGGGAGAACCGGCTGCTGGTAAACTTCAAAGACACCGGCAAGGGCATTCCGCCGGAGAATCTGCCCCGGCTCTTCGATCCTTTCTACAGCAGCCGCATCGGGGGAACCGGCCTGGGACTCTCCATCGCCCACAACATCGTCAAGGAGCATGGCGGCCGGATCGAGGTGGAGAGCCAGCCGGGCAAGGGAAGCACCTTCCGGCTCGATTTTCAGACTTAACCGCGAATCAGAGGAGGAATGGTGATATTGACCGGCCTTATAACCCGGGATGACTTTTTCCGGGAGGAATTGTCCCGGCTCCTGTCCGACCGGTGCCGCCTCATGAATTTCACCGACGAGACGGTCCGGGCGCCCGGCAACCTCGAGGGAATCGACCTCTTCTTCCTGGACCTGCCCGTTGACCGCGGAATGCAGGAGCTGCTCGGCCTCCTGCTCTCCGAAAAACCGGAACTGACCGTGATCTGTTTCCTGGACGAATCGGACCAGCGGCTGGCCCCGGAAGTTTCGGCGCTCGGGGCCTATGAAGTCCTCTCCAGGAACCTCGCCGATGGGCAGGCGGCCGGTTCGATCCGGAACGCCCTGGAACGCAGCCGGCTCCTGGCTGAAAAACGGACGCTGGAAAGGTGTCCGGAACTCACCGGTCAACCGCCGGGAACGGCCGGAGAACCGGCGGCCGGCCGTAACCTCTATCAGACGGCCTTCCCGCGTTTTGCCGGGACCCTGGCCCGGGTCTTCGATGCCGGTGAGTTCTGGAATTCCCTGGCCGCCACGCTCGCCGAAACCTTCGGCCTCTCCCGGGTGGCCCTCTTCCTCGAGGAATCGGGCCGCTTTCGTTTCCAGGCCGGCACCGGCTGGGACCCGGAACTTTCGAAACAGCTCGATTTCGATTCTGCCAACCCGCTGGTCAAGCGGCTGATCAGCGAACGGCAGCTGGTCACCCGCTGGGAAATCGACCGGCTCCCGGTCCCGGCGGCGGAGGCCGGGGCGATCCGGCGGGAACTGTCCCTGCTCCAGGCCTGGCTCTGCATCCCGCTCTTCTGGCGCGGCCGGGTCAACGGTTTTATCGCGCTCGGCAACAAGGTCCGGGGCGGCGGGTTCACCGAAGCGGAACTGGAACTGGCCGTTTTTCTGACCTCCTACCTGGGCCTGATGGCTGAAAACGTCCGCCTTTACCACCGGATCTCCAGGTCGAAAAGGGAACAGGAGATGGTCTTCCGTGACCTGGCCGCCGGCGTGATCGCCGCCGATCGGGAAGGCCGGATCTTCACTTTCAACGACCGGGCTTCCGAAATACTGCGCCTCCCCAAGGCTGAGGTGGTCGGTCAGGCTATCCAGCGGACCGGCTCCCAGCTGGCCGACCTCTTCTGGCGCACCCTCCGGGAAACTGATGCGGAGCCTGAGAAAAAGCTGGTCTACCAGCCGACCGCCACCCCGCTCCAGGTGCACGCCAGCCTCCTGCATGACGAGAACGAAAGAGTGGAGGGGGTGGTCATCGTCCTGCTCGACCTGACCGAAAAGGAGCGCCTGGAAAACAAGGTGCGTGAACTCGAGCGGCTCAATTACTGGTACCAGCTGGCCGGCAGCATGGCGCACCAGATCAAAAACCCCCTGGTTTCCATCAAGACCTTCGTTCAGCTCTTCCCCGAAAAATACCGGGACCCGGAATTCCGGGACAATTTCTTCAAGATCGTTAACCGGGAAGTGGAACGCCTGAACGAGATCATCGCCGAACTCTTCGAGTTTTCGGAACCGGGCGCGCTGCACCTGCAGCCCTGCCCGCTGAATGAAATCCTGGCCGAGGTAATCCGCCGGGCGGAAACCGAGGGCGGTCCCAGGATCTCCCCGCCGGCCGAAAACGAGGAAAAGGCCTGGCTGAACGCGGACCGGGACCGCCTGGTCAAGGCCTTCGGATGCCTGGTGGAGAACGCCCGGGAAGCGGTCCGCAAAAACAAGAACGGCCTGATCGAAATCCGGACCCTGCCGGCCCGGCTCGAATCCGGTCCGGCCCTTCTCATCCAATTCCGCGACAACGGCTCCGGCATCGCCCCCGGCCGGCTGGAAGAGGTTTTTTCCCCTTTCTACACCACCAAGACCAAGGGCATGGGGCTGGGCCTGCCCATCTGCCGGCGCATCGTGCAGGAACACGGCGGCATCATTGAAATAGAAAGCCGGCCCGGACACGGAACAACCGGCAGCGTCACGCTGCCGGTATTGACCGGACGGAGCTGACGGGGAGCCTGATCTTTTCCGGGGGGATGAAATAATGAAAAAAATCCTGATCGTCGACGACGAGAAGAGCGTCTGCGAAACGCTGCGCATCCTGCTCAAGGACCATTACCAGATTATCACCGCCAACAACGGGCAGCGGGCCATGGAACTTCTCGAGGAGGAACCGGACCTGATGATCCTGGACGTGATCATGCCGGATATGGACGGCCTGGAGGTTCTGAAAAAGGTCCGCTCGGTCAACCAGGAGCTGCCCATCATCATGCTCAGCGCCGTGGACCGGATCAAGACCGTGGTTGAAGCCATCAAGCTGGGCGCGATCGAGTACATAACCAAGCCCTTCGATAACGAGGAGCTGAAGCACACCATCGAACGCATGCTGGACGTCCAGAAGCTCCGTTCCGAGCTGGCCTATCTCAAGCGCCTCAACCGCGACTACCAGTCAAACGATTTTGTCGGCGAAAGCCCGGCCGCGAAACGGATCATCAACGAGGTGGAGCTGGTGGCCCGTACCGATTCCA
>Ga0116143_10005782_pt1 | contig 11021 bp, 12 predicted proteins | sample AD_UKC034_MetaG_FD_89745 | JGI IMG/M metagenome (GOLD analysis project Ga0116143, IMG submission 89745) | Active sludge microbial communities of municipal wastewater-treating anaerobic digesters from USA - AD_UKC034_MetaG | ecosystem: Engineered > Bioreactor > Anaerobic > Digestate | place: USA...
CAATCGAGGCGAGCACCGAGCCCTATCCAACAGATTGTGCGGGCGCACCGGCTAAAGTTAGGTGCCAGGCGCAGGCCGCTCTCCTTTGCGAAATTTGCTGTTGCCTTGACCGATGCGGTTGAGTCTTATGGCTTCAGCGTCTCTTACCAATCGATCAAGAATTGGGAAGATGGCGTGTTTCACCCAGATCATGCTTTTATCATGCAGCTTTCCATTCATGCGCCGAAAGGAAGTTGGCAGCGTACTTTTGCATTCGATCTGTTAGCAGCCCAATGGCCGGAGCTATACGAACCAGCAAGTGAGATTGGTAAGTCAGTTTTGAAGATAAGCACGCCAGGCGAAACTACCATTTGACGAAGAAAGTTAATATACTTTCTCTCTAATCTATTCCCATTGGAGAGGAAAAATGAACCTTGAAACAGCAATCAATACGTTTGTCAGTTCTGTGTGTGCTGGTAAAATCAACGAGACCCCATCGGCGTACCGGCAGAAATTACGGCAATTAAATCGTTATCTGGGGGCGGATCGAGAGATTATCAACATTACCCATCACGATTTAGATAATTTTCGCATCTACTTACTAACAAAGGATAAGATCATTCGTGGACATAAAGAAATAGATGGTCATCTCAGCCCTTTCACGATTCTTACTACACTGTCAACAACACGCTACCTGTTTCGTTGGTTATATAGACGGGGATTGGTGGCTGCCGATCTGTCTCGAACCATCGAATTACCAAAAAAACCAAAACCTCGTCCGAAAGCCATCGAATCTGAAGCGGCAATAAAAATGCTCAAGGTGGCCTCTGAAACCGGCCCAATTTGGGCACGCGCTCGCAACCTGGCGATAATCTATGTGCTCCGAGATACCGGCGGCCGTGTGGGTGGCTTGGTAAACGCCCTAGTAGATGATCTGGAAATGGATGTTGGTCAACTCATGGTTGTTGAGAAAGGCGATGTGGCCCGCACTCTCTTTTTGAATCCGCACACAATTTTGTCTCTCAGGCTGTGGTTGCACGCACGTCAATCCCTTGAACCGAAAGACCGTCACCTCTTTGTGGGGATGTATGGTCATGGTTTATCGCGCGGTAGAATCTATAATATTTTGCGCGAAACAGCCTTGAAAGCTGGAATCATAGGGCGCTATAACCCTCATTCATTTCGTCACGCTTTTGCCAGGGATACGCTGCGTAATGGCTCAGATTTATCTCGTTTGTCAGAAATGATGGGGCATAGCACGTCAGGTGTGACTACCGAATATTACGCTGTGTGGGATCAAAAAGATTTACAGGAGTTGCATAAACGCGTTAGCCCAGGAGTAACAATACCACTTTTTCTACCTGCCGATGAGAATGCTTGATCTATCGTCACTACTTAATGTTTGAGCGGGCGTTGAAAGCCCGCTCTTTTTATTTATTTTGTCGTATCTATTACCCTAACCCTGTGACGAATGTCATATTGGGCGATAAGGGTCTGCAAAACCCTGATCACGGGTTCAAATCCCGTCGACGCCTCTGAAAACGATCATGAGTTGATTCTCGTGATCGTTTTTTTTTGTTTAAGCACCCGAAATCAGATTGACGAAACCTCTTTCAAGGTATACACTGTGTAGGGGGGGAATTCAATACAACCAAAGACCAAGGAGCGAATTTATGAGCATTATTGAAGTTTCTCACCTGACCAAATATTATGGCAAATCACGGGGGATTGTGGATGTGTCATTTAGCGTGGAAGAAGGGGAAATCTTTGGCTTCATTGGGCCCAACGGGGCGGGGAAATCTACCACCATCCGCCTGCTGTTGTCGTTGATCCACCCGACCAGCGGCAGTGCCAGGGTCTTTGGGAAAGATGTGGCTACCCAGGGGCCCGAGATCCGCGGCGATATTGGTTACCTGCCTTCGGAAGTTTATTATTACGAAGGAATGAAGGTGATCGACCTGCTCAAGTATTCTGCCAGTTTTTACGATCACGACTGCCGCGAGCGCATCCGCGAGTTGTCTGAGACGATGGATCTGGAAATGAACCGCCGCATCAGCGATCTATCCTACGGCAACAAGAAGAAGGTAGGCATTGTGCAGGGCCTGCTGCACAGCCCGAAGCTGCTCTTCTTGGATGAGCCCACTGCCGGGCTCGACCCGCTGATGCAGCGCAAGTTCTTTGATTTGATCCGGGCTGAGAATGCCCGCGGCGTGACTGTCTTCTTCTCCTCGCACATCTTGGGCGAGGTGCAGCGCTTGTGCAGCCGGGTGGGCATCATTCGCGAGGGCAAGATCGTTGAGATCTCCAACATCCGCACCCTGCAGCAAAATAACTATAAGAAAGTACGCCTGACAGCGGAAGGGCTGGCACCGGGCGCTTTCGACCTGCCAGGCGTGACCAATGTGCAGACGGAGGATGGTACGCTGAGCTTCTTCTTCAAGGGGGATATCAACGCCGTACTGCAAAAGCTCAGCGGGATGCAGGTGGCCGATGTGACCATCGAAGAGCCGACGCTGGAAGAAATCTTCATGCATTACTATGAATAGGCGGCGACCATGAAAGCAAACATCTACCTACACGAGTTCCGCGCCCGGCTGAAGTCGGTGCTCATCTGGACGCTGGGGATAACGGTGCTGCTGGTTTTCTTTTTTGCCATGTTCCCGATTTTTGCCGATGAAGCGGCGTTGATGAATGATTTCCTGGCCAGGTATCCGCAGGAGCTGCGGGCCGCCTTTGGCATGGACCGCATGGACCTCTCTACAGTACTGGGTTTTTACAGCTTCGTTTTCATGTTTGTCCAGCTTTGCCTGGCAATCCAGGCCAGTAATTATGGTTTTGGCCTGGTCTCGATCGAAGAAAGTGAGCTGACGGCAGACTTCTTGCTGAGCAAGCCGGTCAGTCGCGCCCAGGTGTTGACCAGCAAGCTCTTGGCTGCCCTGACCAGCCTGACCATCACCAACCTGGTGATATGGGTGGTCAGTTTCACTGCCATTGAGCTTTTTCGCGGCGAGCACGAGTATGATGTGCGCTCGCTGTTGTTGGTGTTGGCCAGCATTGTGATCTTCCAGCTCTTCTTCCTGAGCGTGGGGCTGGTCATTTCGCTGTTGGTCAAACGGGTGCGCAGTGTGACACCTTATGGGCTGGGGCTGGGCTTTGGTATGTACGTGCTGAATGCCTTCAGTGGGGTATTGGGGGATGTGGCCCTTGAGCTGATCACACCCTTCAAGCACATCGATCCGACCTATATCCTCACAGAAGCTGCATATGATGTGCCGCTGATGTTGTTGAATATGGCGGTTAGCCTGGTGGCGCTGGGGGCCAGCTACTGGTTGTATACCCGGCGCGACATCCCGGCGGTGTCGTAAGGAGGCACAAGATGAACATCTTTCTACGTGAGCTGAAAGCTAACCTCAAATCTCTGCTCATCTGGAGTGTGATCATCTCACTCTTGATCATGATGGCTGCGGCCAAGTTCTCAGCCTTTGCCGGCGACCCAGAAACGGTGAAGATGCTGGATGCGATGCCGCCAGCGCTGTTGGATGCCTTGAGCATGCGAGCCTTTAACCTGACCACGGTGAGCGGGTTCTACGGCATCATGTTCATTTACTTTGCGTTGATGGGCGCTATTGCGGCAGCCATGTGGGGTAGTGACATCATTTCTAAAGAAGAGCGCGATAAAACGGTTGAATTCTCATTGGTGCTGCCGGTTTCGCGCAGCCGGGTTGTCACCGCCAAAGCGCTGGCGGCGGTGGTCAACTGCGCCGCCTTTGCCTTGATCACCTGGGGCATGTCACTGGTAGGGACGCGCTCGTTCAACCCCGACCAGGCCTTCTACGACTTCTTAGGGCTAGAAATGCGGGCTATGTTTGCCATCGAGCTGATCTTCTTGGCGATAGGGCTGTTATTAGGCTGTGCCATGAAGCGTTACAAACTGTCTGGTTCGACGGCGGTGGGCATCATTTTGGTAACTTACTTTATATCCATTGTGTCGGTATTGAACGAAAACCTGGATTTTCTAAAGTACTTCACGCCGTTCAAGTATTTTGATGCGGGCGAGCTCTTCCGCAGGGGCACAGTGGATGGAATCTACCTGCTGCTCTCGGCAGTGATCATCGTCACCTGCCTGGCAGGGGCGTATTGGATCTATAACAAGCGCGATCTGTATATTTAGGGATGGCGAACGAACGTGAAGTGATGCGTGAGCGCCACTTCACGTTGGCTTAAGAGTAGATGCTCGCCTGAGCTCCCATGCGATCCCGACCAGTGCAGCCATGAACCCGAGCAAGCTGTACAAGTGGTTCCAGGTCCAGGTGCCAAATAAGATGGGTGTGTCGCCGCGCCAGGCTTCGAAGTACAAGCGTTGGCCGCAGAACAGCAGCACATACAACCAGAAGAGAAAACCTTCAAACGGCCAGCCGCGCCCTTTGCCACTCTGAATGGTCCAGCGCTCGAAACTTAGCAGGGCAAATAAGATCAGCAGGTTGATCAGTGTGTCTACGATCTGGGTTGGGTACCGGTTGGCCCACAGGCCATGATCATCGGGCAGGCGCATAGCCAGCCAGGTGCTGGTTAATTTGCCATATGAGTCGCCAGCCAACTGGCAGCCGATGCGCACGATCGCCAGAGCAAGCGGCAAGAGCGGCGCAAACAGGTCAAAAGACCACCCTACCGGGCGATGATTGTGCTTGCAGTAGAGCAGCCCGGCCAAAGAGCCGCCAGTTACGGCCCCAAACCAATTCTGCCCGCTCAACCACCATTGTGCGGGGGCCGGGTTTCCGGCCAAATGGTTGGTTGCATATGGAATGAACAGGCCCAGGTAAGCCCCTCCCAGCACTCCCAACGCCAGGTAAAAAACCAGGTTGATCACTTCATTTACAGTGGAACGATAGCCGCGTTTCAGAGCGCGGTAGTTGGCGAAGATTCCCACCGCAATGGCAGCCAGCAAATTCAATACCAGGTGAGTGCTAAGTTTGAAACTGCCGATGAGGATGGTTGGATACATAAGAGAGTCTCCACAAAAACGAACAGTTTAATGATACACTGAAAAGCATGATTTTCCAAAGGTTGTTGGGTAAGATTGGCTCACAAAGGCTGCTCAAGCTGGCTTTCACGATACGGCCCGAAAGTGAACTGCTGATTTTCAAAGAACAGCGCCTGACACGCCGGCAGGCCTTTGCCGATATCCAGGCACTGGGTGGGGGCCTGCAGGCCTTGGGCATCCGGCGCGGCGAGCGCATTGCAACCCTGCTGCCGGCCTGCCCAACATCATTCTACACGATGTTCTTGCCTCAGATGATGGGCACGGTCAATGTGCCGCTCAACCCGCTGTTAAGCGAGCGCGAGCTTCAGCATATCTTGACGGATTGTGGGGCGCGGGCAGTCATCATTCCCCAGCGTTGGCTGGGGCGAGATTACCCGGCGATGTTTGAACGGTTGCTGCCATCCCTGCCCGAGCTGCGCCGGGTGATCGTGTTGGATGCGCCCGAGGGCGAAAGTGATGGGGATACGTTCTATTCGATGGCCGAGTTAATGGGGTGGGGGAAGAAGCTGGCATCGCCCACCATCACTGGCGAAGACCTTTCGCTGATCACTTATACTTCTGGCACCACTGGCCTGCCAAAAGGGGTGATGCATAATCCACAGCGCACCTTTGGGTTAGCGGTGCGCTCGGTGGGGCCGCGCCTCGATATGAGCCTGATGCGCAGCTTGCTGCTGCCTTTCCCGCCATACCAATTTGGCGGCATGTTGGGCAGCGTGGCGGCGCTCTTGGGTGGGGGGAAGATCGTGCTGATGGACCGCTTTGACCCACTTGAGATGCTGGCGGCTATCGAGCGGGAGCGGGTAACGCAGGTGGTTGGTTCGCCAACCATGTACCGCCTGATGCTCAGGGCCGTTGAGAGAGAACATTATGACCTGTCTTCACTGCGCAGGTTGACTTTTTCAGCAGAGCCTTGCCCGCCAGAACTGGCGCGTGCCATCCATGCGCACTTTGGTTGCAATATCGAGAATATTTACGCCACCACCGAGAGCATGGTCATCTCTTGGACGGGGCTGGATGATGGCTGGGAGATGGCGGCGACCACGGTGGGGAAGCCTGCGCCGGGTGTACAGGTGCGCATTGTGGACGATCGGCGCCATCCCTTGCCCACAGGAGAGCGCGGAGAGATTGCTGTGCGTACCTCTCAGATGATGCTGGGCTACTATAATGCGCCTGACCTATCTGTACAGGCATTAGATGCTGATGGCTGGTATTACACGGGCGATATTGGCACAATAGGGGAAGATGGTTACCTGCGCTTGAGCGATCGAAAAAAGGATCTCATCATCCGTGCCGGGCAGAATATCTTTCCGGCTGAAATCGAGACGGTACTGCATACCCATGCCGGTGTGCGGAGGGCGGCTGTGGTGGGTGTGCCGCATCCTTTGACAGGTGAAGCGATTTGGGCGTTTGTGGAACCCCAACCCGGGGCGCAATTGACCGTCATCCAGGTTGTAGAGCACTGCCGTGGGCAGATTGCACCTTTTAAGATGCCCGAACAGGTGCGTTTTGTAGAACGTTTGCCGGTTACGGCAATTGGCAAGGTGCAAAAATATAAGCTGCGCGAGCTGGCACAGGAGGAGCTTACACATGCCTGAAACCGTGAAGCCGCTCTCTTTTGAGCAGTTCCAGGGCCTGGTGGCAGGTATTTTGGATGCGCCGGTTGAGCTGATCACCCCGGGCGCGTATTTTGTGACCGACCTGGGTGTGGATTCAATCAAGCTGGTGGAAGTGCTGTTGGAGCTGCAAAGGTTGGGTATAGAGGTAACGCCCGACCTGGCGTGGCGCATCCAGACGGTCGGCGATGCGTACCAGTATTATCAGGAGCAGGCAGGTTGTGATTCCTGATCTGTTGTGGCGCTGCCCTTTGTGCCAGGTAAATGATGTTTTGACGCATCGCCAGCCCTGGCTGCGGCCAGAAGTGGTGGACTGTACAGCGTGCGGAGCGCGCTGGCGAGTGCGGCGTGTGGCGGGAAAAGGTTTTTACCTCAAGCTTGTCCGAAGAGGAGCGCGCGGCTCTCTGTCGGTAGGCGATGAGCGCAACCTGGCAGACTGGTATGCGCTGATGAAAAAGACGCTGCGCCTTGAAACTTTGCCAAAGGACGATCGCTTGCTGGATTTTCCATTATCCGAGCAAGAATCCGTTTACCTGGCTTCGGGTGCGGCCGAGTTGTGGGCAGCCAGGCCAAACAGCCCGCCTGGTGGTGAGGCAGACACGCGGCGAGTGGGGCGGGGGCAATTGTTCCTGACCGATCAACGCTTTGCCTGGCGAGATGATCAACAACAGCTTGATTTTCCTCTTTGCCAGGTGAACGGTGTGTATGCCGTGGTCAATTTTTGCCTGGCACTGGTGGTGGGCCAACAGCTTTACCAGGTATTGTTTGATCACGAAAGCTTGCTGAAGTGGGTTACTTATGCCGCTTCGCTGGATGCCCAGATGCGTACTGCTCAAGGCAAGGCGGATGGCGGTCACACCCTACGTACATCACATTATTGATGATCATGCTCGAAGGTTTTAAGCAGCGTATCCATTATGCTCGTAAGCTCTGGCTCCTCCAGTTGGCCCGACGCCTGGGCGGGCCGAGGTTTGTGCTGGCGTTGGCGCGTTTGTTTTATCGTTTGAGGATAGATGGTGAAGCAAATATCCCGGCGCAAGGCGGCTGCCTGGTAGCTTTCAACCACGTCTCAACCATTGCAGATGCCCTGCTCTTCTTGGTTGTTCAGCGCCGTCGCCCAGATGCCAACTTGTTTGTTCAAGGGTTGACTGGTGAAGTGATCGCAGGTCTGTTGGAGGCGCTGGGGCTGTGGCAAGGACAGGAGCGTATGCTGTTGACGGATAACCGCCGCACCCTGGCGGCAGCAGGATTGCTGCACGCTCGCCAGGTGCTTTTGGATGGTGGCTGCGTGGTGATTGCACCAGAAGGGGAATTTACATGGGATGGCCGGCTACAATCGCCGCTGGCGGCGGGGGCTGCCTGGCTTGCGCTGCGCAGCGGGTCCCCGATCATCCCCGTGGTTTCGCAAGGGGGCTATGATATTCAGCCCGTCTGGCAGATGGAAAAGACCCGGCTGACCGGGCAGATACACATCCGCGCCGGGCAGCCGCTGGTCTTGGGCGCACAGTCTTTAGAGCGAGTCACTGATGCGCATATTCAGGCAGCCAACCAGCGCCTCTGGCAGGCGCTGGCGGCTTTGCTAGAGAGCTAATGCCGGTTGATACAAGGCAAGAAAACCTGCCAGCTAGGGGGAACTCCGCCGGTGACGTTAACTGCCAACCAACCGGTGACATTGTCGTAATAATGGCTGTCTGCGCCACCTTGTGGTTGTACCTCGGCCATACTGTTTAACTCGCCAGTGAAGGTGGCGGCTGCCTGGACGGCGATCTCGAGGGAAAGGCTGCTGCCAGGTGGCACACTGCTTTGCGTGCAGGTGATCAGACCAGCAGCCTGGGCCCATGTGCAGCCCGCCGGTATGGATACATCCTCTACGGCTGAGCCTGGCGTAAGAGTTTGGGTTACGACAATGCTCTGGGCGGTGGTTTCGAAATTGGTAATTGCAAAGGTGAATGTGACCCAATTGCCGGCAGTGATCTGGCTGGTGCTGGCGATTTGATCAATTCCCAGGTCGGCGACGATACAAAGGTCCGGATCGGGCAGCACCTCGATCACCGTGCTTCCAATTGCCTGGATGCTGGGTGTGGTTACCATGGTGGCGGTCAAGTAAATGGTATCGCGGGCATTGGTACAAGTGGGCAGCCCACTGGCAATGACTTGCAAGTTGTCTTCAAAGAAGGGGCTATCGGCGTGGATATTGTTGCCCATTGGGCCGACAGAGATCTGTGAGATGGGTGTGCCCTCAAGATCGGCCCATTCATATTCCCAACCCTGGCTTGAACCGATCTGCGATAAGGTGAGGGTTTGAGTGGTTTGGGTAGAGTGGCGCAGGGAGTAGAAAATACTGAAGTCGGACTGCATGGTGGTGGTATAAACAACACCGCCAAACGGGCCAAAGGAGGCAAATATAGGCCCCGGCGGTGGATCGCCACCAAATGGGTCCGAGAGCATGATATAAGTTGGGACAGGCTGGGCGCAAGTGAGCCCTTCATCGCTGGTGATGAAGCTTTCGCCGAAGGCATTCAACATGAACTGCTGCGGGGCGGTCAGGGGTGTGCTGGAGCAGGCAGTCAGCTTGACCTCGCAGTGGTTGCAGAAATCAATACCCTGAAAATCTAAACCATAATACAGAGAGCCCCCAAAATTTTCGATGTTAGTGGTGTCGGTAGGGATATCAGCCATCCAGTCGCCGGGGATGGGCACCAGTGCTTGCCAGCGTGTCTCTGGTGGCGGGGGGATCAAAGCTGTTAGCTGGTCAGCCAACTCTTGGCTGGTGGTGAGGGGTACAAACGTGTAGATAGGAAGAGTTTCCCCATTTTCATTCCAATGGGCGTAGATGTTTGGCGTAACCCCCTCCAGCAGTATGCCGGGTTGGGTGGCATCAGGGGCCTGGGGAACCAGGATGCCGAAGCCCAGCCCTCCATCCTCGACGAAGCTGTAGAAGGTTTGCAGGTCTTTTGCGTTAGGGGTGAAGTCTTCTTGGGTAAAATCGTGCCAGCGGTCAACCGCACCCTCGGCTTCGTTGACCGCATCGTGTGTGGTAAAGCCACCACCGCTGGATGAATAATCAGACCCGCTGCCACAATCGCAGGCCCAGCCCGTCAGCATGGCAAAGATGGTAATGCCAATTAAAATGATCACTTGAACTGCAGCGCGTGCATTTGAGTTAGACATAAAGCTTCTCCTCTCTTGGTAAAGCTGTGTCAACAAAGACTTACTTTGATCGTAAGACCGGTCAGCCGCGCTACACCAATACATTGCCCCGTAACGTTATTATAATAAAAATATGGCGTGCAATCAACCAGTTAATGTATCGTGTTGGGTCGGTGAAAATCAGAACGGTCATTTCTTGGTCCCCTCAAGTTTGACCAAAAATCAGACCCTGGTCGGATGGCAAAAGGCCTCAGGATGGTTATACTGCTGGCATCCTATTTGATCGCGAGGTTAAAATGCCTGATTCCATCTTGTGTGTAGAAAATGTCCAGCGCAGCCTGGCGCTGGGTAGCCACCAACTGCGTGTTCTCAAGGGAGTTACTTTCGATATTGCTCTGGGTGAGTGGATTGCCCTGACGGGCCCCTCGGGCTCGGGCAAATCGACTCTGCTGGGGGTGCTGGGCGGGATCGATCGCCCGACGCAGGGGCGGGTCATCCTAGACGAGGTGGAGATCAGCGCCTTGCCCGAAAACCGCCTGGCGCGCTTGCGCAACGAAAAGATCGGTATCGTCTTTCAGTCTTTCCACCTCATTCCCAGCATGACAGCCCAGGAAAATGTGGAAGTGCCGCTGTATGTGGGGCCGCGCGGCCGCCAGGCCTCTGACCTGGCGCGCCAGATGCTGGAGCTGGTTGGGCTGGGAGAGAGGCTGCGCCACCTGCCGCGCCAGCTTTCGGGTGGCGAACAGCAGCGAGTGGCGATCGCCCGCGCCCTGGTCACGCAGCCACGCTTGCTGCTGGCGGATGAGCCAACGGGTAACCTGGACACTGCGACCGGTAAACAGATCTTGACCCTGCTGGCTGACCTGCGTCGCCAACTCAACCTGACGATCATCATGGTGACACATGATACCGCCGTGGCCGCCTATGCTGACCGGCGCCTGCACCTGGTGGACGGCCTGCTGTGTACGCCCGAAGTGAGTAAGGTGATGATGCAATGAAAACCTGGCAGTTTTTTCGCATGGCGTTACACAACCTGGGGCGTGACGGGCAGCGCGTGTGGGTGGCTTTTTTGTGCATTCTGTTCGGCGTGATGTCGCTGACTGCCCTCAACCTGCTCTCTGTATCTCTTGAGAGGGTGATGCTGGTGGAGCCCCAGGCCAATCTGGGCGGCGATCTGTGGGCTGGGCGCTTCGAAGCCACAAACCTGACACAAACTGAGTGGCAGGATTTGGCAGCCC
>Ga0116143_10005783_pt1 | contig 11021 bp, 10 predicted proteins | sample AD_UKC034_MetaG_FD_89745 | JGI IMG/M metagenome (GOLD analysis project Ga0116143, IMG submission 89745) | Active sludge microbial communities of municipal wastewater-treating anaerobic digesters from USA - AD_UKC034_MetaG | ecosystem: Engineered > Bioreactor > Anaerobic > Digestate | place: USA...
AAAACAATCCTTTTTCTATCATATGCAAATAAGGCATACCTATGGTATAATCTTCTCATTGAATGATGAATTGTGTTGTCAGACGAGGTAAATTATGAATCAGGAATGTAAAGAATTGATTAAAAAAGATTTGTCCAGAATATACGAGGGACCATTATCCATAAAACAGCGCTTCTTTCTTCCGCCAGAGGTGAAATACTTAATTCTATGGCGAAAGGCTTCCTACTATCGTAGACGTACCGGTCTATTACGCCTGATTTATGGTCTGCAGCTGATGCATGTCTCTGCCAAAACGCAAATCAATATTCCTTCCGAGGTCAATATCGGACCAGGATTATATCTTGGTCATCTTGGCCGCATCATCATTCATCCTGATGCGGTTCTTGGTTTTAATGTCAATCTCTCTACCGGAATTACGATTGGTCAGATCAATCGTGGCAGCAAGAAAGGTACTCCTGTCATTGGCAATCAGGTCTGGATTGGAACCAATGCCGTTATTGTTGGCAACATCACAATTGGCGATGATGTTATGATTGCACCAGGTGCATATGTTACCACAGATGTTCCTGCTCATTCCATTGTCATTGGCAACCCAGCAGTCATTCGACATAGAGATAACGCAACAGAAGGCTATATCAATCGTCCTGTAGCTTTATAGAATACTCATTTTCTTTCATAAACTGTCAGTTTAATCAGGTCTTCATTGTCGACTATAGTGTAATCCGTTCCGCTGTAGGACGCATGATCAACATCTCCAAATACATATATTCTCTGAATAGAATCTGCACATGCTTCTACAGTCTGGTCAATAGAACCGGAACAGTCTGTCATAACCCCGGCAACATGGGTAATTCCTCTGCGTTCCAGATAATAATGATACCATCCCCAATTGGCCACCTCATCTACGCCGCCATAACTTGCCATAATAATCAGACTATCCTGTTGCAAATTTTCATTTTGTTCCAGAATATACTGTGCACTTGCAGAATAGATATCATACTGTTGCATGGTATCCTGATAGCATCTATGGGCTCCGGTCACTGCCCCAAGCAATAGTATGATCCCCATAATAATTCTAAAGAACCTCTTTTGTCTCACCCGTTCGATACCATATCCCAGGATTAATAGAACATAAGGGAGCAGTACCAGGAAGTAGCGGTTCTCATATAAGCCTCCTCCGGGACTGATATAACGGCTGTAAATAAACACTCCTCCAATAATAAGTCCAGTCATTGCCGTTAAAAGCATTTGCTGCGAAAAAAATCTTTTTTTCTTTACAGCATCATAAAGAATCCACAAGAATCCCACTCCAAACAAAATACTGTAAAAGTAATTACCGCCCAGCAAATACCCTATTGTCTCCGGCATCTGGAGCATTTTCGGCGGTTCGATCCAGAAGGAATCGATTGACACACTAGTCTCACTCATAGTCAGAACAAACCATGGGATAAATGCGATTGCTGAACCAATGAGTGCTATTACAACTCGAAGAGAACCTTTTTTACGAATTAATGCCAACAATGAGAAAAAACCAAGGCATGCCATGCATAAGCATCCAAAATAATGTGAGTACATCAATAAAGAACCGCAAATCCACAGAGAAATAAGATTTTTGAAATTCGGTTTCTCTTCGGCGCATAAAAAACGATCCAATACTAAGACGGATAATAGAAACATCAGTGAATATGCCCGAAGTTCCAACCCCATACGATTGATGACTGTTGTAGAAATAATCCCTGTCGTCAGCACAACATAAGCGGCTGTTCTTCCAATCCGCTGATTTGCAATCTTCACCAGTATGCCAATTGCAAATAGTACCATACAGATTCCCGGAAGCAAAAGCCATAATTCTTTTGCCGGAAACAGATTATAAAATGGCAGTAGAAGAATCGCATATAAGGGTAAATTGGAAGCCTCAATTGTAAGGTAATAATGCAGTATCCCACGAATGGTACGCCCTTCGCTGATAAAGCCGATAATTGCGACTTCATCAAACCACAGTTCCTTTTGGGCTGCGCCAAACAGGAAGTAAATCAAGGTCAAAAAAAGTGCACCTGAGACCACCAGTAAAAACACTTTATCCTGTTTTTTTCTATCTTCAACTTCTTTCATTGATTACTCCTTCAAAAACCTTTCGATAGTCAGCCCTGATTTGTTCTCTGGCATAAACTGTTTCCCGAAGTTCCTGATATCCGCATAGAAGTTCCTGGTGGTCCGTTTGCAGTAGTTCTTTCGTCAGATCGTCCCACCTGTGAAACCCTATTCCGGACATTCCCGCACCATCAAGCACATCCTGATAGCTTATCACAATCGTATTAACAAACAATGCCTCCTGCATCACGCCAGAGGTTTGGGTTGCATACTGTCCTGGCGAGTAAGGCAGCACTACATATGCAGCCTTTGACAATTTTGTCAGATATTCCTCCTGCGATAAATAGGAATCCTCGATCGTAATATTCTCTCCTGCATTCCTTTTCAATTCTACTAAGCGTTCATGGTCATAGAATCTGCCCGCAATTTGAAGTGAATAGCCGATGCGATTAAACGCCTGCACCATCTCTTCAAGTTCTTTGCCCTTTCCCATCGTTCCCAGACAGACTGCATAAGGCTCCTTACTCTTCTGTTGATATTGCTGATAGATTTCCGGTCGATAATAATAATCCGGTATAAATTCAGACATCGTATTAGCGAATAAAAATTTTCTTCCGGAGGATAGAATTATGTCAATTTTCTTCTGTGCCTTTTCAAATACCCATTGTTTCACCTTTGCTGTCACATTTCCATGATATCCATCCAGAAACATGGTGCACACGATTTTCTGTTTCGGTTTTCTGTGCAGGAAAAGATATAGCATCAAATAATACTCTACATTAAAAAACCACAAAACCTCAGCATCTGCGGAGTAAATGGCCTTCTTAATGTTTCCAAACATATGCATCTTGTCTGTAATTTTTGCCAGAAAGCTCTTCTTCCCTTTCATAATGATACGATAGGGAAGTTCACAAGTATCTTTTTGTAGCGATACCGGCAGCTGCTTTGATATCACCTCTGGGGCAAAAATGCGAACATTATAATCATCTTTGATAAAATTGTAGTATTCCTCTAATACCTTAGGTGCATGTCCCACGGCTCTTCCCTGGATATCACAACGCCCCTGGTATTCAACCATGCTGATTTTCTTCACAATTTACTCCATTCTACAAGCTATTTACAATCGCTTCATTTGCCTCACATATCTAAAATGAAGAATCCAATGAATCTCCCGGATACTAATCATTGACAGAGCTGCTGCTCCACGGTTTCGAATCTTCGCTCTTTTATCAACCAGCACAAGCTTTCGATACTGTCGAATATCCCGATAGATTTTCTGTCCGAGTTCTCCCCCGCGCTCTCTGACTTCACATTCTGATAATATCTGGAAGCATGCAGCAAAATGTCTGTTGATCGCAGCAAGTCGTAATACCGGAACTTTCTTTTCAATCTCATGCACCATTGTTTTACTGTGCTGATAGTAATCAATGTTACGAACAGACTGTGTGGAAAACATGGTATTTCCCGGCCGCTGATAGTAGTAATAATATGCACGGTTTCCATAGGCAACTTTCGTTGTTGCAAGAAACAAACGATAGATTGTTCCCATATCCTCTGCCTTTGTTCCTTCCGGGAACGCCACATGATCCCAAAGCTTTCGTTGCGATAACATTCCCCATGGAACACTCAGAAATGATTGCTGGTACAACAGACGTTTTGTTGCTTCAAGCCCCGTATAGCACCAGCTCTCCTCAACCGGCTGTTTTGTTTCCTCCAAAATTCGATTGTGATAGATTTTTGCATAACTGCAGACCGCAAGATCAGCACCGTACTTTTTTGTCAGATGATATAGATACTCCAAATAACCTTCAGCAATTGCATCATCACAATCAATAAATGCAACCCACTCTCCATAAGACTCCTTTATCCCACGATTTCTGGCCGCCGCCGCGCCCTGATTGGGAGTTGTAATCACATGAAATCTTGAATCCTTTTGCTCCCATGACCGGCAAACAGACAACGATTCATCCGTAGAGCCGTCATTTACCAACACACACTCAAAATCAGAAAAAGTCTGCCGACTGATACTCTCTATGCAATTATTCAGATAGGCCTGTGCATTATAAACCGGAACAATGACACTCACCAAAGCGTTCTTTTTCATGCCTTATCTCCCTGCATCACTTCATTGCTGCTCCATGTGAAGACAGATACTGTTCCATCTCCTCATAATCCTTGAATTCCTTTAGCCATCCATGTACACCAAATGGGATCTCTCCCTTATCAATGCTTTCTTTCAGATGATACTCTCTTGCAAACAAAAGACCGGTTGTCACATCTGCAAGTTGAAAATCACTTTTGTTCTCTCTCCCAAAAACGCCAAAAAAGATATCTTCATTTCGTTTCCAAAACCAGTAGCATTTTCTCCATGCATTTTCCTTAATCAGCGCTTCGCATTTCTTAATATTACGCAGGCAAAAGCCTCCATTGCCCATTGTAATTCCCTGCCCCTCTTTCTTACAACACTGAATCGTCCATCCCGGGAAGCCACTCTTCTTTCGAAGAACCCATTCCCAGATTCTTCGTTCAGGAATCCACGGCGCACCGATGTAATCATAACCTCTCTCCATGAATTGATCCAGGAGATTCTCATTTTGCCAGATTACTGCATCTGTCTGCGCTATCAGCATATAATCATATTCTTCAAAGCTCCGGTAAAAAGCTGGAGACAGCATCAGGTGATTGTATGACTTGACTCCTGTAAAATAACGTTTCTGGAAAAAACGATATTGAATTTGTGGGAAATGACTCTGATACCAGTTTGTGTTCATTTTCTGCGGTGCCAGGAAAAAAACATCTGCATTGCCAAGAACTCTTTGATATCTTAACACACACGCCTCTTCATTCGCATCCAGTGTTTCCTTATAAATTGGGATTAATGTGATACATCTCATTCCTGCTCTGCCTTCCATAATCGCTGTATAATCTCTACCGTTCTGTTCCATGAAAACCGTTCCTTTTCCTCGCTGACATGCTTCCTGAATTCTTCTTCTTTCTCCTCTTTGAAATAACGAATTACCCCCTCCGCAATTGCATCCGGATTCATCGGCTCCACGATATATCCTGTCAATCCGTCCGTAACCGCTTCCGGCAATCCACCGACTCTTGTTGCCAGCACCGGAAGTTCAAAGCCAAAAGCAACCTGTACGATTGCACTCTGCGTCGCTGTCTCATAAGGACAGACATTTAAATCTGCTGCGGCAAAATAGGGTTCCACCTCTGCATCGGGAACATAACCATCGCGGATAATAAAATGATCTTCTACGCCTGTATTTCTGATCTGTTCCATATATTCTTCTCTGGAAGATCCAAAATCACCGACAATACAGATTTTCATCTCAGGATACTGTGTGACAATCCGGTTCGCTGCTGCAATCAGATATCCTAAGCCCTTATATTTTCTCACCAGTCCAAAAAACAATATCACCTTATCATCCAAAGAAATGCCAAGCTTCCTTCGTGCTTCCTCTCTGGTCATGTGCTGCAGGCAGAATGCCTGATAAGTCGGAAGTACAGTTCTTTCATAAAGAAGCTTCGGTAACAGAAGCTTTAGATTCTCTTCATCCTCTTTAGAATGCAGAATACAGTAATTACCATTCTTCAAGGTGTTTTTTGTAAGTATTCGATCCATCGGAAATCTTTCATGCGGAAGAACATTATGACAGACAAAAAGTACCTTGGTCTTTTTTAAGCCATGAAGCATCCATTGATAGCAGGGTGCAAAATAAGGGTGCCACCACTGAACAATCAATAAATCCGGTTCTTTCTTTTTAATCTCCTGTTTCATCTTCATCCAGCTAAACGGATTCGCAGTATTGATCAGGAATCTGGCATCCTTTATTTCAAAAGTTTTATTGCCATAATCCTTTTGCTCCTTTTTAAACATAAACTTCGGATACTGTAAGCTATAGGAAACAGTATCTACCAGATATTGGCTGCCTAATGCCTTTGACAGTAAGCCCGTATAATGAGCAATTCCGCCTTTATATGGATAGACCGGTCCTATCACCATAATACTTTTTAACTCTTTCAATGAGAATTTCCACCCTTTCTTCTCTGGCTCAGCTCCATCCCATAAGACAGCCACTCACTTGCGATTTTCTGTGGAGAAGCAATCTGAGTGATCTTCCCACCTCTCACTGCCACTTCCTCTGCCTGCTCTGGATGCTGAAGATATTTCCTTATGGCATCCGCCATTTCTTTATCGTCTCCTACCTTCACCAGCAAACCATTGATTCCGTCTTCAATTAGAGTTCTGGGACCACCGCAGGGACAATCCGTTGCAACAACAGGAATCTGCATTGCCATGGCTTCCATCAGTGCATTCGGCATTCCTTCGTACTTAGACGACAGGACAAAAACCGCTGCATCCACCAGTCTTTTTTCTAATTCATTACTATTGCCCATCAAAAGAACTGCATTTTCCAAATGCTGTGATTTGATGTACTCTTTCACACGTTGTAATGTATTATCTTCACTGGCATCTCCATAAAGCTCCAGAACATAATCCGGAAAATCTTCTCTAAGTCTTTCAAATGCCTTAATTAACACCAGCTGGTCCTTTGCCTCATGAAAACGTCCGGCTGTGACAATTGCCTTTCTTCTTTGTTTCGCTTTAGGAACTGCAAGATATTTTTCGTTGAGCGGATTCAAAATTACACGTGATTTTGAACGGATTGATCTGGGGAAGAAATCTCTTGCCTCTGTTGTCTGAAATACAGCACCGGCTGCTCTTCTATATAGAATAGAACTGATCAGCTTCTGTATCTTTCCTGCATAATCAATTGATGGATCACTTCGAACAGAAATCACCACTGGCACTTTGGTTCCTGCTGCCGCCAGTACCGCTCTGTAATTGGCATTTCTGCAAAATGAATAAATCAAATCCGGCTGTTCCAAAATGATCTGTTCTTTCAATCTGTTCTTTCTGATTTTTCTCTGCCTTCCTGCCGAAGATTTCATCTCCTGTTCACTCAATCCCACATGAATTCTTCTGACTTTCTCTGTCAGAGCGTATTCATCCTCTGCCTTCCATTCGGTTGCAATAATGACATCTATGTCATTTTGAGCAAATTGTTCCGCAAGGTTTACCACTACACGCTCTGCTCCGCCTTTTCCAAGGCTATTGATATGAAACATGATTTTGGTTAACATGAAGACATCCTTTCTTTCCTTCGCATTCACAGTTTCTACAAGGCGGCATACCACTGCGCCAGTGTTCTAACATCATAACCTGCATCAGCAATCTCTTTACCTGTGTCTTTTCTTTGATATGGTGATGACAGTTCAATGGCCCGATCCGCCCAGGCTTCTTCTCCCTGCGACAAAGACATTTGCGTTACCAGATTTGTTACTATCACTTCCTTTGTTATCGCATCAGAAATCAGACATTTCAAACCGGCTGCCTGCGCTTCTATTACCGATAAAGGCAGTCCTTCATAAATGGAGGGGAACAGAAATACATCTGTCATCTGCAACAAATCAGGAACATCCGAGCGAATTCCCGTAAGAAATACGCTATCCTGCAGCTTAAGTTTACGAATCTCTTCCTCCATCTGTTCGCGCAGCCCGCCTTCTCCGATCAAAAGCAGTACTGCGTTCTCCTGCTTCTTCACTATCTGTGCAAAAAATCGGATTAAAAATTCATGGTTCTTCGCCGGCATATAGATTCCGACATGACTATAGACGATTTTGTCATCCAGCTTCCATTCTTTTCTTGTTTTCTCCCGAACCTCTGCATGATAAAGGTTATCAGAAATATCAATTGCGTTTTTTACCACCGTAAACGAACGTTTTCCATACATCCACTTGCCGGCATTCTCTGAACAGGCGAACCGATCAGTTACCACTCCACTCATCCAGGTTCGAAAGAACCGATGCAGGAGCACATGCGAACTACTCGAGGAATGCGACTGGTAGATTCTTCGCTTAGCACCTCCCAGTTTGGCAGCCAGAAGATCTACAACCGGAAATGCATTATCCGAATGTCTGATTACTGTTTCATAATGGTTCTCTCTGACAATCCTCTTAATCGCAAAGAAATTACCGATTGGGTGTCTTGATTTACGTGGTGCCAAATAGACTTTTCCACCAAGCTTTTTTATTTCCTCTGTATAATCTCCTTCACGAATGCTATGCACAATCACATCAAAAACAACCTGTTCATGATTCAGATTGCGATTGATATTCATAATAAAATTCTCCAGGCCACCAGGGTACATACCACCCACGATGTGTAACATTCGCTTCATATTAATCTCCAATACTTTTTACTATCCTAACCACTCTCACGGCATAAGGGACTGATATAATTGCTCCAGCCTCTTCACCTGCATGGTTACATCAAAATCTTCTTTTCTAAGAATCAGCTCAGGTGCAATCAAATCCCCTGTGGCTTTCTTCCGTGCTGTTTTTAAGGCCAGTGCAATTCCTTTCTCAGCCCATACTTTGGCAGAAGAGTCCAGGCTTTCATACTCTACCAGTTCAGTAACTCCCACATCTTTGGTAACACGATCCGATACCAGACACGGAAGTCCCGCCGCCTGTGCTTCAACAATAGTTCCGGGAAGTCCCTCATATCTCGATGGAAACACCAGAAGATCCATCGCATGATAATAATCCGATGGCTTGGTCTGTCTTCCGGCAAATATTACCTGCTGCTCAATTCCCAGTTCCTTTGTCAGCTCTTTCATTTCATTCATTCTGCTTCCTTCTCCAACCAGAAGCAGTACAGCGTTTTCTTTTTGCTGCAGTATCTGTGCAAATACACCAATCAGGAATTCATGATTCTTGGCATAATGAAATCTTCCCACATGTCCAACAACAAAGCGATTCTCCAATCCATATTTTCTCCGGATTTCTTCACCGGCACTACAATTTAATGCAGTGCTTTTAAACTGGTCTACATTTATGGCATTGTGTATGATCGTGACCTGTTTTTGTTCAAACGTCTTTCTTCCGTAGACCGCAATCGCAGCCTCTGTTGAACAGGCCCACATCTGATCACACTTTTTCCCCAGATGTCTTCTTAACAATCTTGTTAAAAATCCTTTCATTCCGGGATCTACGCCAGCGCTTCTTGCATGTGCAATTGTTACCTTAACACCGGCTTTCTTGGCAATCGGAAGATAGATTGCCGCACTGCTGGTAATATGCCCCTGTACGATATCGATATCCGTTTGCTCTGCAAAGAACTTTTTCATAGCCCTCACATAAGCAAAATAGTTAAAAAAGCAAAATCTTGGGACTCTGTAGACAGCACACCCCAATTCTTCTGCTTCTTTCTCATAGTAGTCCGGGCCTTTGTCATGCACCAAAAAAGCATACCGCACCTTGCTCTGATTCAGATTTCTTGTAATATCCATAACACGGCTCTCTGCTCCGCCAACTTCAAGGCCTCCAAGAACCTGTAAAACCGTAATGACTCGATTCACATTTGCCGCCTTTCCGCACTAACTAAGTAATCTGTGTTTCAAAACTGCCATCCAGTATTCCATCCATCTGCCCCAAACACTTCGCTTTACTGCCGGCATCTGATAGAGCATGTTGTAGTCAACAAATTGATCCTTGTGTTCCTGAAACAATTGTTCATACCCAATCATGTCTTCTTCCCGCATTGTCGCCGTGTGTACGACAAAGGTTGTAATTCCACTCTCTGCTTTCAATTCAGCACTTCTGCGCTTGGCAATTGGCAGAAAAACAATTCCCCTAAAGCTATAGGGACGACTCCCAAATCCGTCTGTAATATGCGTAAAACCACATTGTCCTAACGCTTTTAATGTATTGTAATCATAAGAATGTGCCGGTGCCATAAAAATATCGGTAGATATTCCAAGGTCAGATAATGCCTCTTTTCCGGCCTTGAGCTTCTGCAGCTGCTCCTCATATTCCAATCCTGCAAATTCCGAAAAATGATTGAGCGGAAACATACCTCCCTTTTTCGTGACATAGCGATGATCATACCCATGCATGGCAATGAACCAGCCATTCTTCTGCCTGTCCTTTAGCCAATCAGCATAATCTTCCTTTTTCGTATTCCGACAAAGTGTTTCGTCCTGATTCTTCGGAATCACTCCAATTAATGGCTTGATGTGATATCGGTTCAGGATTTCTTCAAATCTGCCGAATTTCTCCCAATCCATATCATCAGTTACATCATCAATTCGAATTGCAATTTTTCTCATTTCAGATTTTCCTTATACCACTCGATTGCCAGTGCGATTCCGCTGGCAAAATCATAATCCGGATCATATCCTAACAATTTCTTTGCTTTACTGATATCTGCGTTGGAATGCTTGATATCACCTGCTCGATCCGGTCCAAATACCGGTTCCACATTAATCTCTAACGCTTTGCACAAGTCATAATAAATATCAATCAGATACTCTCTTCCGCCATAAGCAACATTAAATGCTTCTCCCGCTGCCTCTGATGGTGCCAGACAGGCTTTCAGATTGGCTTCAATTACATTATCAATATAAGTAAAGTCTCTGGACTGTTTGCCGTCACCATTGATGATGGGAACTTCTCCGTGGAGGAGCTGTCTGATAAATTTGGGGATAACTGCCGCATAAGCACCATCCGGATCCTGTCTTCTTCCAAAGACATTAAAGTAACGAAGTCCATAGGTGTCCAGACCGTATAAACGTTTGTATAATTTACCATATTCTTCATCCGCACGTTTCGTCAAGGCATAGGGGGATAACAGATTGCCCTCCTGTCCCTCCACCTTCGGAAGCACCGGATGGTCTCCATAGACGGAAGAACTGGATGCGTAAACAAATTTCTTAACACCTTGTGTTCTTGCAGCTTCCATCATATTCAGGGTTCCTCTGATATTATTTTCCTCATAGAATAAAGGCATCTCTATACTTCTAGGCACGCTTCCCCATGCGGCCTCATTCATGACATAATCTACTCCTTTGCAGGCT
>Ga0116143_10005788_pt1 | contig 11014 bp, 16 predicted proteins | sample AD_UKC034_MetaG_FD_89745 | JGI IMG/M metagenome (GOLD analysis project Ga0116143, IMG submission 89745) | Active sludge microbial communities of municipal wastewater-treating anaerobic digesters from USA - AD_UKC034_MetaG | ecosystem: Engineered > Bioreactor > Anaerobic > Digestate | place: USA...
AAGACGCATTCCCGGTGTGTGGGTTTTCAATTAAGATATTTTTAGAGTCCTGCTTCATTGGGATGAATCTTAAGCTAACCCACGCCCCTACGCAAGCAGCACTTCACTGGTTGTCAGCGTATGCCTTGACAGCCTCCTCCCGAAGCAGGATGTAATCCTGTCCATGCGCCCGGTAGTGCATCCCCTGAGTCGATGCCACGAAAACATAATCGCCCTCATGGATGATTTTACACCTATCGCCCCGGTCGACCACCACACCAAACTCCTGAGTCATGCGCGAGAACTCGGGCAATACGATGGAGCCCGCCTGCGTCTCTCTCGGGAGGACGCGAATCAGTAACGTGGTGTCCAGCGGGAACAGTTCCCCTCCCTCGATACGCGCCAGAATGTCCTCAGATTTCACTATGGCGAGGTCGTCGGTGACATCCCTGGCTCCATACCTGTTTATCAGCACAAAGTCGCCCTGCTCCACCGTAAAGCCGCCCCATTTATCCGCCTCCGCCTTCTTGGGCCCGGTCCCAGTCCTCAAGACCAGCCCTTCTGGTGGCCGCTCCACCTCCGTTTCAGGCAAATGAATGCCTCCCTCGGTGACGGTTCTCGGCTTGCTTCTCTTGATTAAGACGCCTGTTCCAAGTGGTTGTAGTATTTCGTAATTTTTGCCCATAAGTAGGTCGCCACCTTATAACGTCTCAAGCCCTTAGGCAATCAATAATTGCGCCCGCCTGTCAAACATCTCATTCCCAATGGATACGGCATCAATCTGGTCATCTTTAGGCCCATCAGGGAAGTGGTCAAGCTCATCAATGAAATCCTTAGTCCAGTCGCCCCGGACCACATAAACAAGCCCCTTCTCCAGCTTATTCAGCCAAGGCTGTGCCCGAAGTAGCTTGCTGCCTCCGCCTTGTGATCGAGATGGCGGGTTGCGCAACTCCACCTTGACGGTCCCCAGTAGCTCCTGCCGCACGTCCTCAACCACCCCTTTGAACCCGGCCACCCCCTCCAGCCCCACACGCAGCACCTTTTTGGATGTCACGTCTTTCTTTGCGGGATACCCCCTCAGGTCAATCGCCGCAGTGTCCAGGATGGCCTTCCGCATCTTGGCCCACGCCATCCTCCTCCGGTAGATGTGCAGGATATACAGCGCCCGCGTATCCCAGTTGATCCCCACCAAAGCCCCTGCGGTATAGTCCGCAGTCTGTTTCTCGCTCATGGCCAAGTCCCACCCCCTGACAATTTCGTCTATGTCATTCCACGGTATGTTATCGGGAGTCAGGTAGTGGAGATTGGTAAGGTCGATTTGCCCGCCCGCAGCAGAGCGAGGCTTGCCTTGGTACTGGCTGTCCCACTCGTAGGAGGGTATGGCCGCCTTGATGCTTTTCAAATAGCTCAAAGGACGCTCCTCAGGGAATAGGGCTTCTCCGGGTTGCCTGTCCAGAGGGTCCGGCACGCCTTCCTCCGCAATCGCCGCAATATTGACTTTGGTAAACTTCCGGGAGCTTTGCTCTTGGTCCAGCTCCGCTTGATACTCGGGAGAAGTCAGGTGCCCAATCAAGTCGTGCGGGTGCCAGCGGGTGCCCACCAGAAACGTCTTCGCCTTGGGGTGTAAGCGTGTAAGACAGTCCGCGAAATACCACTCAATGACCTTCCGCCTCATGGATGGACTCTCCGCTTCGGCTCGACCGGGGTGAACGTCATCCATGATCAACCAGTCGACCCGTCGCCCGGTCAGCTTTGCCCCGGAAGATTTGGCAATCACGCTGCCCCCTACGGCTGTCTCCCATTCATCCTCCTTGTTTGACCCTTTGGCGGGGTAAACCCCTGGAAAGATGATCTGATAAAGTGGATGCTCCAAACGGCTCCTGATTGCCTTTGAAAACTTGGTCACAAGGCTGTAGGAGAAACCCGTGATGGCGATGGATATGTTGGGGGAAACTCCCAGCAGCCAGCTCGGTGCCTCCACGGATAGAATCGTGCTCTTGCCGTGTTGCGGAGGAACGGACACAGCATTATTCGCCCGCTCCGGTCCTCCCTCGTACACTTGTTGGGTAAGCTCAATCAGGTAGCGGTGAAGGTCACCCAAAATAATGGCCCCGGCTCCCTGTGGATTAAACAGGTGAAAGTAAGTCAGGAAGTCGGTTCTGGCCTTAGCTATGAGCACTTCGATTGCCTTCTGGTACTCCTGTTCCGACAGCGTGTTCATAGTGCGGTAACAATTCTGGCTTTTTTCAACTCTTCCTCCATAGAGGAGCACTTGAGAATGTCTTCCCTTAGATACATTACAATGGCAAGCCGCACCGCCCCCGGCTCCTTGGGTTTGATAGGCGTGTTGCCGTGAAGGCGGTGAACGTCCATCAATAGCACATCCCCGGTCTGCATGTCCACGCCCATGTCATACTGAGGGAAGCAGGTAATGCCTCCCTCATACTGCCCCTTGCGTATGACAAACAGGTTTCCGAAGCCCTCCTTAAAATCCCCCCGATCATAGTGACATGCCGTTTGGAAATTGCGGTTGACTGTCAGGGTAGAGAAGGCCGTCCCTGTAATGATAAAATCCTGCCCTTTAGAAGCCGCCAAAGCTGCCTCCTGTATCTCATAATTGTGGGGCATCTCCTTTTGATAAACGCTATTCACCGCCCGAACCAATGGCCATGATCGTTTAAACCTCACAAAATCCTTCTGAGCATAGGCGGTGACCCTACAGAAGGGCTGTCTTGGGCCGCTCCCGAAGAATCCCACTATGCCTCCCATGGATGGCTTTGACCTGTTCACGCTGCTAACCTTGTTGCCCTCATACACCACTTGGATGCGGTATTTGTTCACCCTATGGAAACCAATGCCGCCTTGCCGGATGGCCAGCTTCATGGCCTCCTCGTCATCCAGCTCCCCGGACGCCATCCCCCGGTTATCCGACATGGTCGCTGCGTCTTCGAGCGCATTATAGGCGGGCAGCCATATTTTTCGGGGGACCACTTGTGGCAAATACTTGAGCAGGCAGCTCCCGGTATCGGCACAAAAAACCCCAAGGGGGTGCCCCCCCTTAATGACCATAGATGGTTTTTTGCGCAGGGTCGAGCCCTCCATTGCCGCAGTGTCGCTGTCCGTTAATACCTTGTTTCTTTTGATTGTCTCCATGGCCTTATGAGAGGAGCCTTTTGATTTCCTTCACGATCACCTCCGCCGCCTCCTCCATAGACTCCGGGTGATTGTTCTCTATTGGGGTATGCTTAAACCGTTTACAGATGTTCGCAACCTTGGTTTTTTTGGATAGGAGGAAGGCGTCTGTCTGGTTCGTCCCCCTCGCTCGTATGTTCTCCGCTTGCCTGTTGGTTGTCAAGACAAACAGCGAACAGTCCTCTTCCACCTTATCAAACAGCGCCCCGTTGAATAACCTGTCCCCTTCAAAGACTATCACCACTTTTTTACCCTTGGCCTCCAGCACATCCAGGAACGCCAAAAGGTCCGGCTGAACCGCCATACTCAGCTTGTCTGTCCCCTCATGTAAGGAGCCGTCAAACACCCCCAGCATAAGCACGTCGCCCGCCGCATTCATCCTGCCCCTGACCAGCTTGTAACGGAACTCCCGCCCCATCGGTGCCAGCTTGCTCTGGACATGTCGAAATACCGATGTCTTCCCGCTGGCTGGCTCACCTCCAACTGCTATTAATTTTACGTTTTTCATTTTTAAGATGCTTATCCTTATACGTTTCCGCCCTAAAGTCCCACAAAACGTCCCAATTCACCCCCGTCGCAACCTTTTCCTGCATCGCCTCCAGCTCCTTGCGCTGCCTCTCGATGTAGTAGCCAACCCATCGTTTATTCCCCTGGCAGTGTTTGCGGAAGGCGCACAGGCAAGTTTCCATAGCCCACACCGTCTTGAACTGGTCATCTATAGGTAGCCCCCCCACGGCCACCTCCAACTCCTTAAACTTGCGATTGAGTTTGGGGTAATCTTTACTCTCTACACTCATCCCTACTGCGAAGGCCAATCCTCCCCGGCTAGAGGCAGCGTTGACTAAGTCTAGGCTATGTGGATTCAACGATGTTTCCGTGATGGCATTTATGGCATCCAGATACAGGAATAGGGTAAACCTCCCAAACGTGAAGATGGTGCTACTGAGGGAGAAGGCTATGTCGTAGGCACCTCGATTACACCCTCCTGCGCGTCGTAGGGCACTCTTGAATAGTGCGTGTTGGCTCCCTACGCTCCCCACTAAGGAGCGGTAAGAGAGGAAGCAATCCACCCATTGATTCCGGCTGCGTGTCCATCTCCTGTCGGTCTGAAACAGCAGCTTGTCCCGGTTAGCTTCCCACCATCTGGTCATGCGCTTTGGGTCCACCGTCTCAAAGTCGGGGAACTCATTGTACATGTAGTAGGCAGTCGTGGAGGAGTAGCAGGTGGCATAAAGGAAGGCCAACCAATACCTTTGTTCCCTGTTTAGCTCAAAACGGTTTGACAAATATCTCAGCGCATCGTTGGCCGGATCAATATCCCGTTCTTTGGCGGATCGGAGGTGATACTCCAAATATCTGTTTACAGTGTCCATGAGTGTATTTCCCCTGCCTCCAATTCCTCAGCCCCGTTAAAGCCCGCCCGCGAGAGGATATCCTGAGTGGACGCTATGACAGCAAGACTCCCCTCATCCACCACCCATAAGGGTCGCTTGGTATTCCGGTATGCGAACAGTCTCCCCGGCTCCAAGAACACGCCTGCGAATGAGCCTCCCGTCTCTTCGATAAAGTCCATCAGCCCCCGGTCGCCCCCCTTGAGGTAAGCCAGCAACGCAAGCTCCCCATCATTGTAGGTCCGCATCTTGACCCCGTGGGCCGCCTCCATCTCCTCCTTGGTTCTCATATCCAAAGTCCCGTTAAAGGCCATTCCCACGCTCCCGGAGATGATGGGTTGATTGTTATTATGGTCATCCCAGTCCCCTGAGGTGGAATAACGGTTATGGAAGATGAACGGTGCCATGGGCATTTGCTTCACGGCCTCCGCCAGCCTATGGTGCTTGGAGGTGCCACCCGGCCCATAAAAACCAAATGAATGAACTCCTCGGATAGCGGACTCCTCCAGCAATTTACAAATCCCCGGCACGCTTCTCCGGCCTCCCTTTATCCACGCAACGACTCCACACATGTTATTTCCTCACTAGCTGGATCAAGACCTTACCTTTGGGCGTCCTTCTTGATCCTTTTTGTTGAAAGCCCAAACTCTTGTAGAATAGCAGGCTGCTCTCGTTCCATTCATTGGTCTCCAGCACGATAGGTCTTGGCAGCTCCTCAAGTAATGCTCGCCCCACGCCTTGACGACGGGCAGACTCGGCAACTATGATTTCCTTGACCTCACATACCCCGTTTTTATTCACGAACCGCATAAACCCCTTGCCCTGACATACGACGGCGTCGACTCCTTTGGGCCTGCCCTGCACTAAGCCGCTCCACATGAAGAAAAAGGCACCGAAGGCACCCATTTTTTCTCCCTGAATCCATATCGGCTTAATCCATGCCTCGTCAGAGCGGCTGAATTTGCGGATGATCATAGCAGCTTTTGACGTTTGCGTCTGGCTTCCTCCAGCTCATCCTTCTGCGTGCCACAATTAATCATGTCCGCCCGGTAATAATGCACTAAGGAAAGCCTGACCGCCCCCGGTGCCATCTTCACGATCTTGCTGTTCCCATGCACCTTATGAACGTCCATCAGCAGCACGTCACCGTTTTGTAGGTCCACCCCGGCCCGGTATCTTGGCAGAATAGTGAATCCCCCGGAGTATTTCCCCTTGCGCAGAGCCACCAAATTCCCAAAGCCCTGCTCGAAGTCGCCTTTATCGGTATGGCATGCTGTCTGCCAGTTTTTGTTGACCGTGATGGTGGTGAAAGACGTGTCTTTGATCACAAAGTCCGGTGATGTTCGGTTAGCTTCCTCCCGTTGAAGCGCATAGCTGTCAGGAACCAGCGCCTTGTAAACATTATCCACCAAATGCACCAAGGGCAGCCCGGCCCGGAACTCCTCCACATGGTTCTGAGTGAATGCCGTCAATCGGCAGTAAGGCACTCGGGGTGTCTTGGGGTAAAATCCCGCCACCCCTGAGTTTATGGGAGCCGCATAGGACGTGTTTGACCAGCTCCCGTCAGAGCACAGCACCTCATAGCGGGTAGCGTTGCCTTTGGCTTTACGGTAAGCCACTGCCCCGGTTAGCCTCAGCAATTCAGACAGGGCTTCCTCCCCAGGGTCAGAACCAGACGCCATGCCTCGGTTGTAAGATTTGCCAGCCGCTTTAAGGAACGAGTTGAATGCGGTGACGACCAGCTCCTTTGAGATAATCCCCCTCCGCAAGAAAAAAAGGGGAGCCTTTGTCTCGGCACAGTAGGCATTGACGTTCTCCCGGAAAATTTTGTCCTCATCAAAGTCGGAATCATTTAGTAGGGTGCCGAGCTTGGCGTTTGTCTCCGCCTCAGTGAGGCACGGAGGCAGGTAAACCTCCCGGAAGGGAAGCTCTCGGATACGCTTAACTTGCATGACGAAACAGGTGGAGCACGATGTTTGCGAAGTCATTACAGTCGTCCCCGAAGGTAGCTGTCAGCTCCTTGTTTTTTGCCTTTTTGTAGGCAGCAATCAAGGTCTGGATCTCCTCATACTCCTCCGGTGAGTAGATGAGTTGAAGGTAGCGAATCCCCCGGTAATCAGCCTCCCCCGCCTCTGGTGGCGGCTCCCCGGTCGTGTCATCCTCGTCGTCAAAGTCGAAAGCAGGGTCAAAGTTACCCATCCCGTCAATCTCCCCCATGTCAAAGCCCGTTATGTCAAAATTAAAGTCATCAATGGTCGAGAACTCCGAGAACCATTGTTTGAGACCCTCAAGGTCGTTGTCCCCCACGCTTTTGTTGGCCGCCAACATTCTCGCCATGTGGGTGGGTTCATCATAATCCACACACACCACACTCGCATGGGTGTACATGTCATCCTCCATCATCACGCGCCTGCGCAGGTGGCCCGATACCAGTTGGCCGTTCCTTAGGTTGAGCACGATGGGATCAAAGTAATCATGTTTCAGCGACTTCTTCAGTGTCTCCCACTTAGCCGTTCCCGGAGCTGGGTGCTTGCGTATCTCGGCATTCCTTGGGTGCTCCTGTAGGTCTGCCAGTGCCATTACTCGCACGTCTAATGTCGCCGTGCGATTGCCTTTTGTGTCTTTTCTTTTCATGCTCATGCTTTTATATGTCTAGTTCATTCCGATTTCATCCTCATCGCGTTTCTTGGCCACGGCCTCACCAGAGGACGGCTGAATCACGCGAGGTTTTGAGCGAGCCATGTCGATAACGGCATCGCATAAAGATTGGTCAGGGATATACTGGCGCAGGGTCGCCACCGTGATAGTGCCCTCGGTGCGTATAGGCTCCCCGCCCGGCCCGGACAATTCGTGAGTCTCAACTTTACCCCAACGCGCCCGGTTCAACCGCTCCAGAATCCACTTCATCGAACGCCTGTCATCGGCCTTGACCGTCGATTTGATGAACAGGGATTCAATCGTCTCCACCAACCTCTCCTCGACCTCCTTAACCTTGCTGGCATAGGCAGGGTCGTTCTCCATGTAGCGGTAGTGGGTAATGCGGTCCACCCCCACCCGGTCACAGGCCGCTGAGATGTTCCCCTTGGTATCCGCCAAGGCTTTCAACATTCGATTCTTCCGCCTGATCGTGTCCTCCTTAACCTTGGTGTTATCCTTAGGCTTAGTGCGCGATCTGGCAGGGCTTTTCTTGGTAGTCATGCCCCACGATAGTTCAAAGTTCCGCAGCGTCAATAAAAAAACCCAGCGGACGAGCTTGCGCCACAATCCGCTGGGTTCCACTAGGCAATAACACGACTCCTTAGGTTACCCTGCCTCGTCCCCGTGTCAATCCATCAATTTCTCCTCAATATCCGCTATGGAGTCCTCCTTAGTTACCCACACCCGGATGGTGAGTCGCCCCACCCTAACCGCCTGCCCCAGCCAAACGGACCTCAATACCGCTTCGGCCAGAGTTAGAGAGGCAGCCACCTTGTTTTTACGCCACCACGCCTTGACCGTATTAGCACTGGCGTTGGTCGCCTGCGCAACGATCCTGGCCGCCTCAACCTGATTCATGGCCTTGGCCTTCTTGACCCTCTTCTTTTTGGGCTTCGCAATGAGCTTAAGCCACTCCTCTTCCTCCTCAATTTTCCTCATGGTATCAGAGGATATCCTCTTGTCTCCGCAGCTCCTCCAGAGCCAACTCCGCCGCCTCCAAAGGCAGCAGTGCCGCCCCTGTGGCCACCCGCACCGCATTTACCCCGGCCATGAACACCTCTTTAAGTTCAACGACGGTTATCTCATTATGAGCCAAGCGGCATTGAAGGCTGTCGGAAAAGGTAAGGTCATGGAATTTCTGTGAAATAAGGCAGCAGACGCTTGCCTCTACCAGCTTCTCTAACTCCACTGTTGTCATACCAGTTTATCGTTGATGAGCTTCGCCCCGGCCTCCGTTAAGTGGACGTGGACACATCTCCTATCCGCCGACTTCGGGTGATCGCTCTTGGAACGCATCACCAGCCCCCGCCGTTCCAAGCTGAGGCAGATTGACGTGATTCCCGATAAGCTGGTTTCTAGCATAGGCCGCAGCTCACTGCACGTCATCCCCCTGCCAGCCTTAGCCAGTTGACCCATGAGCAGTAATTCACGTACCGTGAATGCCGCCATCCCTTCCACATTTATATTTATTCCCATAACACATTATAAACCCTTAACCCTTATTAGTAAAGAGAAAAAAAGTAATTTATTTTAACTAATATTCAGGGACACAAAAAAACCCGCCATTTCTGACGGGTTTGGGGGATGGGATTCTATTGATTCTAGGAGGCTTGCTTGGCCTTATGGTAAGCAATTTGAGCCTTCCAGTTTTGGAACGGCTTGCCCGGCACCCATTTGGGGGGCTTGAGTGCGGATACCCCGGATGAGGCTGACTTAGAACGCTTTCCCATGTAATCCGGTGCATTGCTGATGCTAAGGTCATCGCTCGGCTTGCTCTGCTTGGCTTCCGCTATTTCCTGAGATCCGTTTCCCGGCCCGGCCTCACTAATGTTAGGTGCATAGGTAATACTGGCTTGTCCATGGCAATTGGTCAATGATAGGTAACCCGGTGAATCTTTGGTAATGACATTCACGGCACAATCTTCCCACTCCACGTTTTCAAGGTAAATATTCATCCGCCCCGCTAGGACTGCATCAATCTGGCAATTCTCAGCAATAATGACGTTCTTGACTATGGCTCCCGGCTTTAACTCCATGACAATCCCAGCTTGGTTGTGTAGTAGCTCCCCTCGAATGTTTTTGATGGCAATAGGGTCGGCATCGGCCCGGCTGAGTCGGGTCATCCTCCCGTCAATCAATCCATCGTATGTCTCCCCGTCTTCAACCACGATTGGCTCAGTGAGCTTGTGTTCGTAAACATAGGTGTCATCGTAGGTAGTCTCTGCCTCCGCAGCCGTCACGGTCCCTGGAACCGGAAGGACCGGATGAGGTCCATCACACCCTACCATCATCATGCTTAACCCTACTCCGGCCAATATGGCCGCCAACGTTATAATTTTATTCTTCATTTTTGTTCTATTGCTTGGTTGTATTTACCTTGCGACCGCAAGGATAAAGTCATCGTCATGTTTTGCAAGCGGGAGCCGCCTTTTTTATAGTGGATTTTTTAGGTGTGGCCTTGGCGGGTGCCTTGGCCTTGGCCTTGGCCTTAGGCTTAGGCTTGATTGGCTCGGGGGACTCCACATAAGGATTGTCAAACAGCCAAGTGGGTTCTTCCTCCAGATCAACCGGAGGTTCGGGGGACCAATTTATGTCGATGCGTAGGATGCCGGGAGAAAGCCCCTCCGCATCCCCCGGCTCCTCCGCCCCAATAGCTAGGGGAGTGAAGCTGGGACGCTTCGAAAGCACCCTCTCGTCACTCTCCCGACACCCGGTTAGGGAAAGGAGAGAAAAGGCGACTATGTTCCTCCATATATTCATTCTTGAATCCTAAGCTCGGTGCCTTTTGAGGCTGTGATTGAGTAAAGTGCCTTGATCTTATCCCAACTCACATGAATACAGCCGCGAGAGCCGTGCCCTAGGTTGCCGGGGTGAATCAGGATGCCCCTTTCCTTGCCCTGCTCCCCGGAAAGCCGATACGTGGGACCGTAGGAGTGCTTGGGCTCCTTATTCAGGGTCCACTCGCCTATGGGCGTCTTTTTGCTCCCCTGCTCGCTCCCGATACCAAAGCGGGATGCCTTGATTTTGGCGGTCATCAGGCTCTCCCCTTCTATACTGAAAGCCTCCAGCTTTTCCTCAGATAGGTCAATAACAATGAGCTGAACGGGTGCCCCGGTGGGCACTTTCTCGGGCTGCCGTATCGCCTCATCATCTACGGGTAGGGGAAACAGGGAGTCCCGGTAAAAATTGCTGGTGCCTTCGGGCAACTCCTGAACCTCGTCGCCTGAGGTCGTTACTGGCGCTGGCTCTGGCTCTGTCGCGGGCAGCTCCACTTGAACGACGGTCCCCTCCACACCCATGAGGGACGATAGCCCTTCTTTGATCCACCCGCTCCGCAGGAAGCCGCCTTCCTGCTTAACAGGAATCGCTGTCCGCAGGATATTCTTGGCAGCCGTGAAGGTGCTCTCGGTCGCCGAAGTCGACCGGATTTGCAAGATCGTGCAAATCACGGGCAGGGTCACAAGGATACTCAATAATCGCGATGTCATTAGTCCATACTAATCGCTTAACCCTTGTTGTCAATCTGGAAAGAGAGACAACCAATCTCCCTTTCATAATCGCCAGCCAAATGACCCATATAATCAGCTTGGTCATGGCATTATTGTCTGACCCCTCCAATCCAGTCCGATCCATCCCAGTTCCCGTCCCCGTTTGAGTCCAGTGTGGTTGCCACGCTCTCATGGTACCAAGTGCCTGTACCGCTATACCACCCGCTTCCAAACAGTAGCCCGTTGACATAGAACAAGCCTGAGTAG
>Ga0116143_10005791_pt1 | contig 11012 bp, 10 predicted proteins | sample AD_UKC034_MetaG_FD_89745 | JGI IMG/M metagenome (GOLD analysis project Ga0116143, IMG submission 89745) | Active sludge microbial communities of municipal wastewater-treating anaerobic digesters from USA - AD_UKC034_MetaG | ecosystem: Engineered > Bioreactor > Anaerobic > Digestate | place: USA...
CACCCTCACAGAAGACATGCAAGCACATCAAGCCAACGACCTCGGCGCTTCCGAGTATTTAGGTCTCGTAAGAGGTGTCGTCATGTTCGGAGCGATGGAGGTCCATCTCCATGCTGGCCAGGAAGGTCCGGATGTGCTCGCGTTCGATGCCATAGCGGTGCACGGTCTGCTGGAAGCTGTGGAGGATGGGGTTCAAACTGATCCCCGCGTCGATGGCCGCCCAGGTATCACGTTCGAAGGCCTTGAGCAGATCCGCCCGCGGATGGTCCAGGAAGGTGTCCACGATCTCATCCGCGAACCGGACGAACCCATAGATGGCATGGATCGGACCACGCAACGCGGGTGCGAGCAGACGAACACCAGCGGAGAACGAGGTGCTGAACGAGTTGGTCGTATGCCGGCTGGTCGCCGCACAGACCTTGTCGAATATCTCACGGTTGTTCATCGGGAATGGTCTTTCAGCAACTGCCGGGCAACGATGCCACCGGAGATCAGCGCAGGAGGAACGCCAGGTCCGGGAACGGTGAATTGACCAGCGAAGTACAGGTTCTTGAGCTTGCGGCTCCTTATCGAAGGGCGGAGGAAGGCGGTCTGGCGCAGGGTGTTGGCCAGCCCGTATGCATTGCCTTTGAACGCGTTCACATCCTGGATCAGGTCGCTCACCGAACAGGAGGAGCGATGGACCACATGCGGACGGATCTCCTCGCCAATGATGCGTTCCATGCGCTCCAGCACGAGGTGGTAGTAGTGTTCACGGATGGCCTCCTCGTCATCCAGTCCGGGTGCGATCGGTATGAGTATCACCAGATTCTCCATACCAGCAGGGGCAACGCCGGGATCGGTGACCGAGGTGCAGGAGGCGTAGAAGAGCGGGCGGCTTGGCCATCTGGGGTCCTTGTAGATCTCCCGGGCATGGGGGCCGAGGTCCTCATCGAAGAAGAGCATGTGATGCTGCGCGTTCTTCAGCGTCCGCCCCACGCCGATATAGAACATCAGGACCGATGGAGCCAGGGTCCGATCCTCCCAATAGGAGGCCGAGTAGGTCCGGTACCCGGGGCCCAGAAGCGATTGCTCCACGTGGTGGTAGTCCGCAGCGGCCACCACTTGATCACAAGCGATGTCCACCGTATCGGTGAGCACCCTGGTCACCCGCCCATGCTCCACGGCCAGTTCCTTGACCGTGACACCCGTGGCGATCTCAACGCCCTGTTCCCGGGCCACCTGTGCCATGGCATCCACGACCCTTCCCATGCCACCCATCGGATACCAGGTGCCCAATGCCATGTCCGCGTGGTTCATCAAACTGAAGAGCGCAGGTGTATCCTGTGGGGTGGCACCCAGGAACAGGACAGGGAACTCCAGCAGGCTGATGAGCTTCGGGTGTTTGAAGTACTTCCGCACGTGAGCGCTGAAGGACCCGAACACGCTCATGCGCAACATGCCCGCCAGCGCGCGTGGCTGGATCAGCTCAAGTGGGGACAATCCGGGCTGCTGCACCATGCCACCCATCGCGAGCTCGTACTTGCGGCTCGCCTCCAGCAGGAACCGGTCAAGCTTGCCCGACGAACCCGGCTCCAATTCCTCGAAAAGCCGGTGCAGACCTTCCATGGTCGCCGGCACATCCATGCGCTGCCGGGGACCGAAGTAGACGGAATAAGAGGGGTCGAGACGCTTGAGCTCGTACAGGTCGCTCGGGTGATGGCCGAAATGAGCGAAGAACTCCTCGAACACATCGGGCATCCAGTACCAGCTGGGTCCACGGTCGAACAGGAAACCGGCCTCGCGGAGGACCCGAGCGCGACCACCGAGCTCGTCGTTCTTCTCGACCAGGGTCACACTCCTCCCGGCTTTGGCCAGATGGGCCGCCGCCGCAAGGCCTGAGAAACCACCACCGATGACCGCCACGCGTTCCTTCATACCGCTACGGATGATCCACCCATGACGGCCATGAGTTCCTGTCTGGCCTGATGAATGCGGCTCTTCACGGTTCCCAGTGGCACACCGACCTTCTCGGCGATCTCCTGGTACCGGAAACCATCTTGGAAGAGCTTGAAGGGCTCTCGGAACATGGGGCGCATGCGCTCAAGATACTCCGTGGCCTTGCGTGCATCCATTCCGGCTATCGGATCATGGTCCGGTCCACTGGCGTTGGCCACCCCCGGCCGATCGATATCACCTTCCAAGGTCCTGGACAGACGCTGGCGGCGATAGCCATTGATGAACTGGTTCCGGGTGATCGTGGTGAGCCAGGCTTTCAGATCCGTTCCGTGCTTGAATTTATCCCTGTTGGACAAGGCCTTGAGAAAGCTGTCCTGCACCAGGTCCCGCGCCCTTTCAGCGTCGTGTGTCAAGCTCAATGCATAATGGAACAAGCCGCGCTGTGAGCGAACGAGTTGGTCATTGAATTCGTGCGTTGACATCACATGATTGTTTAATGTTCGGCATCAAAGATTAAACAACTTTGAGCGAAACACAACTATTTAGCCATCAATTGTCAACCATTGATCACCATATATTGAACAAAATGGATGGAAAAGTCCGACCGACGCAAGGTCGTGTTCAGCTGCGGAGCTCCACGACCTCGACCAGTTCTCGCAGGTCAGAGACGAACCGAACCGACTGGATCCCAGCATTCAGCGGGACAGCAAGTGCGTGGATCAACAAGCGGATCCCCGGGGCGGTGGTATGTAGCTCCGACGCCATCGTAAGGAGTTCCTCAAGTCCGGACCGTGTTGAAACGGAGGTCACCAACACATCCGGCAGCCGGCTTGCGATCACTGCGAACAGATCGGCCTTGGGCAGGGTTTGACCGAGATAGAGCACCTCGTGCCCGGCGCGCTTCAACAGATAATGCCCCAGGAGGATCCCGATCTCATGCAACTCGCCTTCCGGAAGGAACATGACCACGCTCACCGCCGGGCTATTCTGTACCGGCTCACAGCCGTCAATGGCCGCAATGACCTTCTGCCTGAGCAGGTTGGTCACGAAATGCTCCTGGCCCGGTTTCATGGCACCCACCTGCCACAACACACCGACCCGTTGCATGAAAGGAAGCATCACATCGAACATGCATCGCTCGAAACCAAGACGAAGTACGCCACCCGCCAGGAGACGTTCGAACCGCGCTCCATCGAAGGAAAGGGTCGCTGCTATGAGGCTTTCCACGATGTCGGGTGCCGCCCCACCCGTATTCTCCATCGCCAGGATCCTGTCCTTCATCTCGTCCTCGCTCAGCTCGGCGATGCGGCTGATCTTCAGGCCGTGGTCGTTCAACAAGGCGACGTTCAACAGGCGGCGCAGGTCATCATCCGAATATTCCCGGATGTTGGTGGTCGTACGGTCCGGCCGCAGCAGGCCATAGCGTTTCTCCCATATGCGTATGGTGTGGGCCTTGACGCGGCTCAACTTCTCCAGGTCCTTGATGCTATACGTGCCCATGCTCCGGTCCGATGTCCCCAACAACACCCGAAAGGTGTGGAAAGTTCACCACAGATGGACCTGGCGTTCAGATATGCGTGACATGAACCGAAAGGGGCCGGGGTTGCTGCAGCGCTTGAACACCGCCATCTGGTTCAATCGACGCCCTTTTCCAGCTTTTCCAGCCGTTCCACGATCCGATCCAGGTTGCGGAAATGGATGTAGCTCTTCCGGTACTTCTGCACCTCGTATGCTGGAGAACCCATGTAGGCTTCCCCGGCCTTGGTGTTCTTGCTGATCCCGCTCTGGGCCGCGACGATGGTTCCGTCCGCGATCTTCAAGTGGCCGATGATCCCCACCTGCCCGCTGAACATGCAGTTCCTGCCGATCTTGGTGCTTCCTGCCACCACGCCGCCAGCAGCATAGTACGTGTTCTCGCCCACCTCCACGTTGTGCGCGATGTGGATGAGGTTATCGAACTTGACCCCCTTCCGCAGGATCGTGGAACCGAGGGTCGCCCGGTCGATGGCGCAGTTCGCCCCGATCTCCACCTCATCCTCGATCACCACATTACCGATCTGCGGGATCTTCGCACCTCCGCCCGGGCCCGTGGCGAACCGGAAGCCATCGCTGCCGATGACCGTGCCGCTGTGGATGATGCACCTGGCACCGATCACACAATCGGAATAGATCGTCACGTTCGCGAAGATGGTGGTCCCATCCCCGATCGTCACGTTATCCCCGATGTATGCATGTGGGTAGATCCTCACGTTGTTCCCCAGCTTCACGTTCTCCCCGACGAACGCCAGCGCACCGACGTAGCAGTCCGTACCATGGGTGGCGCCGGCACTGATCACGGCCTGGGGGGAGATGCCCTTCTTATCCAACTTGATCGTGTTGTACATCTCCAGCACCCGGGCGAAGGCCCCCTGGGCATCCGCCACGCGAACGAGCGTGGTAGAGACCGGCCCGGTGAGTTGGAAGTCCTTCCCGATGATGACCACGCTGGCCGTGGTGCTGTAGAGATACTGGGCGTAGGCCGGGTTCGCCAGGAAGGACAACGAACCCTCCCCTCCTTCCTCGATCCTGGAAAGGGTGCGTACTGCAGCGTTCGCGTCGCCCTCCACGGTGCCTTGGAGCAACTGGGCGATCTGGTCGGCGGTGAATTCCATGCGGGCAAGGTATCAACGGGAAGCCTTCGCCCATGGCGATCTTCGCACCATGTCCGGTCTCGACATCCGCGAGAAGGTGCGTCTGCTGCCCCATGACCCGGGGGTGTATCAGTTCCTCGACTTCAGTGGCCGCATCATCTACATCGGCAAGGCGAAAAGCCTGCGGAACCGCGTATCGAGCTACTTCGCCAAGCGCCATGACAACGGGAAGACGGCCAAGCTCGTGGCCAATATCGTCGACGTCAGGGTGATCGTGGTGGCCACGGAGTTCGATGCCCTGCTGCTGGAGAACTCCCTTATCAAGCAGCACCAGCCCCGGTACAACGTGGCCCTGAAGGACGACAAGAGCTATCCATGGATACGGATCCGCAACGAGCGCTTCCCGCGGGTGGAGGGCATGCGGAACCCGGAGGATGATGGCAGCGAGTACTATGGACCCTACGCCAGTTCGCGGGTGATGAAGACCGTGGTGGAACTGGTGAACACCATGTACAAGCTCCGCAACTGCAACTACGACCTGAGCGAGCGCAACGTGGAGCGCGGGAAGTACAAGCGCTGTCTGGAGTACCACATGGGCAATTGCAAGGCGCCATGCGAGGGGCTTCAAAGCCAGGAGGAATATGATGCGCACATCAAGGAGATCCGTCAGATCGTGCGGGGCCGCACGCGTGGGGTGGCAAGTCTCCTGAAGGAACAGATGCTGGTGCATGCGGGAGCCATGGAGTACGAGAAGGCGGAGGTGCTTCGCGAGCGGATCGGGCAGCTGGAACGCTATCAGGCGCGCAACACCATCGTGCATGCCGACATCGGCGATGTGGACGTCTTCGCATTGGCGAACGATGCGGGGGGCACCTGCGTGAACTACCTGCGCGTGATCGACGGCGCGGTGGTCCACGGCATCACCGTGGAGCTGAAGCCGAAGTTGGAGGAGACCGAGGCCGAACTGCTGCAGCTCGCCATCACGGAACTCCGCGAGCGCTTCCGCAGCACCGCGCCTGAGGCCATCGTACCCGTGGATCCCGGGATCGAGATGCCCGGACTGCGCTTCACCGTACCCCAACGCGGCGACAAGAGGGCGCTGCTCGAGCTGAGCGAACGCAACGCGAAGTACTTCCTGATGGACAAGCGGAAGCAGGAACGCATCGTGGACCCGGAGGCCGCCACCAACCGCATCCTGGAACAACTGAAGCAGGACCTCCGGCTCTCGGAGCTGCCCCGCCACATCGAGTGCTTCGACAACAGCAACACGCAGGGCACCGACCCGGTGAGCGCGTGCGTGGTGTTCAAGGATGCCAAGCCGAGCAAGAAGGACTACCGCCACTTCAACATCCGCACGGTGGAGGGTCCGGACGACTTCGCCAGCATGGAGGAGGCCGTGGAGCGTCGCTATTCACGCCTGCTTTCCGAGGGGGAACCACTGCCGCAGCTCGTCGTGATCGATGGCGGCAAGGGGCAATTGCATGCCGCCATGAACGTCTTCGACCGCTTGGGTATTCGTGGCAGGGTGGCGCTGGTGGGCATCGCGAAACGGCTGGAGGAGCTCTACTTCCCGGACGATCCGGTGCCGCTCCACATCGACAAGCGGAGCAGCAGCTTGAAGGTGATCCAGCATATGCGCAACGAGGCGCATCGCTTCGGCATCACCCATCATCGTGGCAGAAGGAGCAAACGGATCATCAAGACCGGTCTGGAGGGCATCGCCGGTATCGGCCCGAGCACCGCGCAGAAGCTGCTGAAGCGCTTCGGGAGCATCAAGGGGATCCAGGAAGCCCTGCCCGAGGACGTGGTGGCGGAGATCGGCGCGAAGAAGGCGGAAGTGGTCCTGAAGGCACTGGCAACGGCGCAATGATGGTCTCGGTCCTGCTCCCCTTCCTGAACGCGAAGGATACGCTGGACACCAGCATAGCCAGCATCGCACACCAAAGCTTCAAGGCGTGGCGGTTGTTGCTGATCGACAACGCCTCCGTGGACGGCAGCCGGGCGATCGCCTTGGACTGGGCATGCCGGGATCCTCGCATCCAACTGATTGACGAAGCCCGCATCGGCATCGCCTACGCGTTGAACACCGGGCTCGCGCACGCGGAAGGACCGTACATCGCCCGCATGGACGCGGACGACATCTCACATCCCCGGCGACTGGAGGAACAGGTCGCCTTCCTCAACGCTCATCCGGAGGTCGGTGTGCTGGGCGCGCGAACGTCGTTCGTCAGCAGCGTGGCCGAATGCCGCGGTATGCGGGCCTTCGTGCAGTGGCAGAACACCATCCTCACGCCACACGAGCACTTCGTGAAGCGCTTCGTGGATGCACCGCTCGCACACCCCACTGTGATGTTCCGGCGCCACTTGGTACAGCAGCATGGCGGCTATTCCACCGGCCCGGTCCCCGAGGATCATGAACTCTGGTTGCGTTGGATGGATGCAGGGATCCGCTTCGCGAAACTCCCGGAGGAGTTGCTCACCTGGTGCGACCATGCCACGCGATCGAGCCGCACCCACCCCCACTACGGCCCCGAGGCCATTATGGCCATCAAGGTGAAATGGCTGACGCACTGGTTGGAGCGCCACTTGAACGGACGTCCCTTGATCATCGCAGGAACGAGCCGGCTCTGTCTGGAGCGCGCGCACCTGCTCTCCGAACGCGGGGTGCCCATCCACGCGTTCACCGATGTCAGTGGAAGACCCGCATCAGGCTATCCGTTCATACCTCATGATGAACTCCCGTCGTCGGGAAAGGCCTTCGTCCTCTCCTTCATCAGCCAGCGCGGGACAGGTGATCGCATCGCATCCTACTTGAGCGGTCGTGGCCTGGTCGAAGGAGCGGACTTCCTGCTCGCGGCTTGATGGCGATTACCTTGGGCACATGACCCTGGAACGGATCAACGCGTTGCGCAGCCACTTCGAAAGTGGTCGCACCCGTGACCTGACCGGGCGACTTGCCGCATTGCGGAAGCTGCGAAGCGCCATCGTACGGAACGAGGAGGCCCTGCTCGCGGCAATGCATGCCGACATGCGCAAGCCGCGCTTCGAGGCCTATCTCAGTGACATCGGTCTGGTACTCGCCACCATTGACAAGGCTATCGCGAAGCTCAGGGAATGGGCCGCACCTGTTGCTGTACCCACACCGCTCGCCTTGCAGGTCGCCGAGAGCTCCATTCACCGGGAACCGCTCGGGGTCATCCTTGTCATCGCACCATGGAACTACCCGGTCCTCCTGTTGCTCAGCCCCCTCGTGGGTGCGATCGCCGCCGGGAATTGCGTGGTCCTGAAGCCGAGCGAAGAGGTGTCGAACACCTCGGCCGAGGTGGAACGCATCATCGCGGAGGCCTTCGATCCGGCGCACGTATGTGTGGCCCAGGGTCCAGGACATGAAGTGGTGCCGGCGCTCATGCAGGGCTTCCGTTTCGACCATGTCTTCTTCACCGGAAGCGGGCCTGTCGGAAGGCAGGTCCTCGCGCAGGCCGCACCGCACCTGGTGCCGGTCACCTTGGAACTGGGCGGAAAGAGCCCGGCGATCGTGGACCGAAGCGCTGATGTGAAGGTGGCGGCAAAGCGCATCGCATGGAGCAAGTTCTTCAATGCGGGGCAGACCTGCATCGCCACGGATCACGCACTGGTGCATGCATCGGTGATGGATGAGTTCGTTGATCACCTGACCCATTGGGTCAAGAACGCCTTTGGTGATGATCCGCAGCGGAGCCCCTCCTTCGCGCGGCTTGTGAACGACCGCCGCTTATCGGTCGTCCGCTCGTACCTGGATCAGGGTCGTGCGATCCTCGGCGGGCAGAGCGACGCGAACGACCGGTACATCGCCCCCACCGTGCTGCTCGATGTTCCCTTGGATGCGCCCGTCATGCGCGAGGAGATCTTCGGTCCGGTGCTTCCGGTGATCCCATGGACCGAGCGCGAAGAGGCGATCGCGATCACCCGGCGGAACCCCTTTCCGCTGGCCAGCTATCTCTTCAGCAGCGACCGGGACATGCCTGGCTGGTTCATGGAGCGCATACCATCCGGCAGCACCTGCATCAACCACTGCATGTTGCACTTCGGCGATCCATACCTGCCCTTCGGTGGTGTGGGGGCCAGCGGCATGGGGCGCTACCACGGCCGCTACACCTTCGACCTGTTCAGTCACCAGAGGGCCGTGGTACGGGCCAGCACTTTCATCGACCACGGGCTCCAGGAGCCTCCGTACACGGCCATGAAGGAGTGGGTCCTGCGTCGGGTGCTCTGATCATTCCAGGACCCTTTCCGCGCGTTTGGGTCGCAGGCGGTCGCGGATCGTCGCGAGATGCTCGTCGTCGCATTCCAGGGTGGCCGTGCAACGAGCAGGCATGGCCGTTGTCCAATGTCGGTGACCGGTGATCCCCTCTCGCGCGCAGAACTCATCCACATGCCTCAGGAAATGGGCGGCGGTCTCCGATGCATCCGGTCCGAAGAAGTCCCAGTGGAAGCGCAGGCGTGCCATTCGGTTCGGGCAGCTAATTTGCGCAAAGTGGACGCTCTCCTGATCCTGTTCATCGCCGCGCTTGCCAGCGTCATCGGGTCGCTGCAGGCCGGCATCGTGAACACGGCCGTCCTGGCGCATACGGTGAAGCGCGGGCCGAAGGCCGGACGCCGCATGGCCCTGGGTGGTTCGATCCCCGAATTCATCTATGCGATAGCGGCCTTTCATTTCGCGAGCTGGCTGATGGATGTGTTGGGACTGGATGCACGAGGCGTCGCCCTGGTCGTGGGTGGTGTGTTGATCGCACTGGGCCTGTACTTCGTTCTCCTCTTCAGGCCCGTCTTCGACCTGGAACAGGTGAACGTGAAGGCGAGCGGGGTGCGCAAGGGCATACTGCTCGGTATGCTCAATCCGCAGCTCATCCTCTTCTGGAGCGGGGTGAGGCTCACGCTCGGGCCGCTCGGCTTCGACCATTTCGGCTGGTTCGAGATGATCGCTTTCGGCTTGGGGGCGTTCGCTGGAGCGTTCTTCCTGCTTCTGCAGCTCGTGCGTCTTGGGCAGCGGGCCCTTGAGCGCTGGAAGCCGGGCACACTCACCCTGTTCTTCCAGGCGGTAGGTGGTGTGCTGGTGATCAGCGGGCTCGTGGCGATCTGGCGCGCTTAGGCAAGCCGGTCGCTGAGGAGGCGCATCTCCATCCCGGGCGCCATCTTCTCATAGAGCATCCGGTAAGTGGCCTCGGTGATGGGCATGTCCACCTTCAACTTCCGGTTGATCTCATGGACGCACTTGACCGCATGGTAACCTTCGGCCACCATGTTCATCTCCAGTTGTGCGGCCTTCACGCTGTAGCCCTTGCCCACCATGGTGCCGAACTCCCTGTTGCGACTGAAGGTGGAGTAGGCGGTCACCAGCAGGTCGCCCAGGTAGGCTGGCTCGTTGATGTCGCGATCGATCGGGTGTACGGCCTTCACGAAGCGGGCGATCTCCTGGATGGCGCGACTGACCAGCACCGCACGGAAGTTGTCGCCATAGCCGAGGCCCACGCTGATGCCCGCGCACACGGCCACCACGTTCTTCAGGATGGCACCGTACTCGGTCCCGTATATGTCATCGCTCAAGCTGGTCTTGAGGTAACGGCCGTTAAGCGCTCCGCCCATGGCCTGTGCCTTGGCCTGGTCCTGGCAGGCGATGGTGAGGTAGCTCAAGCGTTCCATGGCGACCTCCTCGGCGTGACAGGGACCGCAGATCACGCCGAAGTCGGTCTCGGCGACCCCCCAATGCTGGAAGAGGAACTCACCAACGATCTGGTTCGTTTCGGGTACGATACCCTTCACCGCGCTGAAGATGGTCTTCCCTTCCAGTTCCGACTTGTCCAACTGGTCCAATGCGCTCTTGAGGAAGGCGCTGGGCACCGCTAGTACGAGGGTTTCCGCGTTCTTCACCACCGCGTGGATGTCGCTGTCCATATTCAGCCGCCCGCCATCGAACTGCGCGGCACTGATGTAGTCCGGGTTGTGGCCATACTTGCGGATGTGATCGATGGTCGCGGGCTTGCGCACCCACCAGCCCACCTTCTCCTGGGTGGTGGTCAACAGCTTCACCAGTGCGGTGCCCCAGCTGCCGGCGCCGATGACCGCGATGCGTTCGGGATCGTTCATGCGTGGCGAAGATCGGGGTTGCGCAGGTTACGGTCCATCGATGTGCCCGTAGTATCGACCCATGGCGTCGACCCGACGTTGTCCGTGCCGGTCGTACGGTTTCAGAAGGTCACCTGCGTGTCCACCTCCCTGCCGTCGCGCAACACCTTGATGGGCGCGGTGTCCCCCTTGCTGAACAGGCTCAGGCCCTTCATGTAGGCCATCATGTCCGTCACCTCGATCGCACCGAGCTTCACGACCACGTCACCCACCTTCAACCCCGCATTGGCGGCCGCTTTTCCTTCGGTGATCCCGTCGATACGCATACCCTTGCCGTCGTAG
>Ga0116143_10005795_pt1 | contig 11006 bp, 8 predicted proteins | sample AD_UKC034_MetaG_FD_89745 | JGI IMG/M metagenome (GOLD analysis project Ga0116143, IMG submission 89745) | Active sludge microbial communities of municipal wastewater-treating anaerobic digesters from USA - AD_UKC034_MetaG | ecosystem: Engineered > Bioreactor > Anaerobic > Digestate | place: USA...
AGTTCGACAATAGCAAGCGGGCCGGAAAAATTGGTCAGGCTTCCCTGGATTTTCACATATTCCGCATCACCCTGGAAAGTGAATAGGTAATTGGCCTCGCGGCTTGTACTGCAGGAAATGGCCTGTCCCACGAGCCCGGTCTGGGTGCCGGCCACGGTCAGGGTAACGGGTTCAGATTCGCTTTGTTTATATCCATTGCTGCCGAAGCCGTCATATCTTGCAATAAACGTATGAGTACCGTTCTCTTGTGGTGTAAATGCATAACTGACCATCTGATTGTCAGACGTTACGGGTGATGTAGCCAGATCCGTATATTCGATTCCGTTGAATTCCTGAATTTTAATGAAGCCTCCTGTAAATAAACCGGTGGAAGATACCGCTGCAGTCAGTGTCACCTCCGTGCCAGGGCTGACTGTATTTGAAGGACTGACATTCAGCGTGGTGGATGAACAGAAACCGATCAGGCCGTAAGTAATATCAGCAGGTTGATTCGGTGTACCCAACCAGACCTGCTGGCCGCCACCCAGGATCTTGACACTGTAAATCATCTCATTACAATTTGCCCAGCCGGCAGGCAGTGCATAGGCCTGGGTGTAGGTTTCCGCGGTTTCGATCACATCGGTCGACGAAGGATCATCCATGGAATAATTGATGACGCTGCCGTTTAACGTTATGACTACAGTTTCAAACGGATAATTATTATAAGTCGGGCCGGTCAGGGTCCAGACGCCGTTTACTTTCTCCCTGTTGTACTGGTAACCGAACACATCGGTTTTTATGTAAAAATAATTCGCATCATTCCAGGCCGTAACGACAATGTACCTGTTGTTTTTGTAATAACCCGGGAAGCCGGGGACCGGCGCCCACTGGCGGATGAAAGAATTAGTTGTTTGTTCAAACGGTCCCGTTTGCAGGCATGCGAGATCACAATCCACATCGGTGTAATCGCTCTTTAGCAATAATACGTCCTGGTTAGAGGTAGCCGGAGATGGGCTTTGTTCTTTCCGGCAGGAAATGAGTGCTATGCCAATAATAGCCAATAGAGCAGCGATTAAAAAGATTCTTGATTTTATCATCGGTTCAGGTTTTGGTTTCGTTTTTCCGTGCCTAAAATACAATCAAATTTCCAAATTTCCAAATCTGAATGACAATCATACAAGCATTCTCTTATCCACGGCGTCAAATTCTGTACTACTTTTATGGCCATGATAAAAAACCTACTCTTCGATTTCGGCGGTGTGATCATTCCCATTGAACCCATGGCTTTTGCCAGGGAAATGACTGCGATGGGCTGCAGCGACATCGCGGCATTACATGAACATTTTCTCCGGGAAGAAGTGTATACCCGTTTTGAAAAGGGACAAATGAGCCCGGAAGAGTTCAGGCAGATGCTGAGGACCGGCCTCGACAATCATGCTACCGACCAGCAGCTTGACCGGGCATGGAACCTCATTCTCGGTGAAATCCCTTCTCACCGGGTGAAATTCCTTGAAGGGCTCAGGTCAGAATACCGGATCTTTCTGTTAAGCAATACCAATAAGATCCATTACGACCATTACCAGGAGCATTTTTGCAAAAGTTACGGCTACAGCTCGCTGGATGATCTTTTTGAAAAAGCGTATTATTCCTTTAAGATCGGACTCTATAAACCCGATCCGGCTATTTTTGAATATGTATTGAAAGACAGCGCATTGATCCCGGAGGAAACGCTTTTTATCGATGATTATTCAACCAACATCGAAGCGGCAAAGAAGCTGGGATTCGACGTGATTCATCTTTCAGACGGATCAGAAGTCGGGGAGGCGGTTATTTCCGTCTTGAATCCATCCGTGTAAATCCGTAATATCTGAGTCATCCGTTTGCCATTCCGGGAATAGAACACGAATGACACGAATTGATACGAATCTTCACGGATAAATTATTAATTATCGAAATGATTTAGATATTACCTGAAAATCTTCATATCTTTGTTTGGTATACCCAAACCTCTTCCTGCCATGAAATCTGTCAGGTTTCTCTTTTTCATTTTATTATTCGGCCCGTCAATACCGGCCTTCAGCAATCCAATCATCCCCGGTCCCATGATCTTTGAAATTTATTTCGGTCCGGACGGATGGCAGATCGAAATGAAAAAAAGCAATTCCTCGTATTGGGAAGTTAACCTGGATCATGTGTGGATGATATCGGATGCGGATGCCGCTCATTTTAAACCCGGCATCTCATTCGCGTATAATGAAACGATTGTAGTGACCCAGGATGATTTTATAACTGAGTTTTACATCAACCAGGCCGCCGACTGGCTTACGCTTATGCATATCGATGGGGAAATCAATGAAGTTATCGATTATTTTGGCCTTGCCTGGGGAGAAATTATCGATCCGACACCCTACAATTATGTCACTCCGCCGGCCGGTGAACAGTCTATAGCCTTACAAAAGGTTGTAGAAAATTATAGCAACGAATGGTACTGGGCGGTCAAGGAACAGCCCAATACCATGGGATATTCCACGGAAACCGTATATAAAAGGGCTCAATTCAGCGGGCATGTCAGGGATATGAATGATGATCCGATGGAAGGAATTGTACTGGATTATTGCGGCACGATTTATAGCCCTGGAGTACCTTTCATAATAACCGACTCAAATGGTTTTTTCTACACGGATAACATGTTTTGCCGGGAATATCCGGTCATTTTCAAATATAACGGTGTCACTATTGTTGATTCATCGTTCAATATCGAACCTGACTCTGCTAATTATTATGAATTTAAACTTGATACACTGCTTACAGCCATCCATGAAATCAAACAAGCAATCCCCGGATTTTCAGTCATCAATATTCCTAATCCGGCTTCTACCCTGACAACTTTTGTTATTGAATCAAATAATCAGAATCCGGGCCAGAAAGGAGTGATCAAGATTTACAGCGACATTGGATATATTGTAGATATTGTTCCAGTTGTCATCAATGCTGAAAAACAGGAGATCGTATACAATTTCAAAGACAAGGCGCTATCACCCGGTATGTATTTCTATAACCTGGAAATAAGAAATCATAAGGCAGCCTCCGGCAAAATGATCATATCATTATGAAGAATAAGCTATTACAAATTATTCTCCTTGTCTCCCTGTCTCCTTGTCTCCTTGTCTCCCTGTCTCCTTGTCTCCTTGTCTCCCTGTCTCCTTGTCTCCTTGTCTCCCAAAACCTCCAGTTCTACCGCGAAGACATAGTCTTTACGCTCCATGAAAACCACATCGAGACCGATGCGGTTTATCACTTCGTCAATGTCGGTGAAAAAGAGATCAAAACGCCGCTTTTTTATCCTTTCCCGGAAAACACAATGGAATTGATCGATTCCATTGAAGTTAAGAATGAAAAATCGGGAGAAGTTATCCCACACCGGCCAGGCAAATCGGGCATATTTTTCAATATTGAAGTGAAAGCTTACGGCCAGGCCTCTTACAGGGTATTCTACCGGCAGAAACTGGTCGAAAAACAATTCACCTACATCCTCACCAGCACTGAAGCCTGGAACAGGCCGCTCGAGTTCGCCAATTTCGAATTGTGCATTCCTATGGAAATTCACTTCGATTCATTAAGTTACCCGCCTGACACTTCGTATCTTCAGAAAGACTTTCAGCATTATTTATGGAAAAAGAAGGAATTCATGCCAGAGAAGGATTTTGAGGTGTGGTTTCAGTGACATACCACCCGACCACCTGACCACCCGAACACCTAGTTAACTTGCGCATGATAAATAAATACTGATCCCTTTCTTGACTTTTCCTGATTAATTTCATACTTTTATGCACGAAAAAAATAATTATTTTCAAACCTCTTAATCCTCAACACTATGGCATATCAACCGCTGCTGGGTTTATCCTGGCATTACACCAACAGTACGGGAGCTTTAAAAATCATTGCTACCATCCGTATTGAACTTGACGCCAACGAAGCCATGTCTGTCGCCGTAAGTTCAATCGTCAGGGAAACAGCCCTGATCACGATCAACATCATTTCAGGCACAAACAATTCTCCCATGACCAGGGATATTCCTTACACGAATATCGGTGGGGGCCTGGGGAATGTAACCACGGTGAGAGCTGTGATAGCACAACTACCTTCCATTACGGTCCGGATGACGGTCAGCGAGGGCGGGACACTCAGGAACGAACATATCGGGACGACTTCGTCTAACTCGGATATCACGATCGTTTAATGGTGTAATTTTACGTAGTAAGGATGTGAAAAATGAGGGAGTTTCAAAAGTTAGTGCACCCTCTTAATTTTAAATCGCTGACGACTAAAGCCGTCGGTTGATGATAAATAATTATGCTCATGATAACATCGCATAAAACAGCGAATTTAGTAATTGCTCTGGCAATGCTCGTCGCGTCGTTTCCACAAAATATCAGGGCTGCAACGGCAAAGACGGACAGCCTGAAACTGCTGATCAATGCCAATCCCCGCCAGAAAGAAACGGTTGCCAACCTACTGGCACTCACCGGTATTTATACTGACCGGTTTGAACTCGACACTGCCCTGCATTACGGAAAACAGGCTTTATCGCTTGCAACCAGCCTTAATGACAGGCAGGGAATAGCCGAGAGCAATTACATACTTCACCTGGCCGAGATGAGGAGAAGTAATAATGTAGAAGCGATCAATCATATTACAAGGTTCATTGCTGTCAGCGAAGCGCTTCATGATGAATCGTTGCTGGGAAAAGGCTATTACAGCTATGGCGCGCTCCTGGTTAAGCAGGGCCAAAACGATTCGGCAATATATTATATCCAGAAAAGCCTGGAAATCAATATGAGGCTTAAGGATACCTTGCGCCTGATCGCTTCCTATAATACAATCGGGAACCTGTTTTCCAACATTTCCGAGTATGACTCCGCGGCATATTACTACCTGTGGGCGGCAAAATTGGCCGAATCATCAGGAAACCTCAGGTACCTTGGCATTATGTACAATAACCTCGGCTCAACATTTCACAAGGTCAAAGATTTTGAGAAAGCTGATTTTTACCTTCAGCAGGCACTGGAGATCAATAAAAAAAACAACGATTTAAAAGCAACTGCGCAGTGTTATTCAAAGTTGGGTGACAATTATCTGAATCAGTTTATAATAGAGAAAGCGTTATGGCATTATGACCAGGCGATGAAGATATACAGTTCCCTGAAAGATCCGATTGGAACAGCCGATATCTTTAATAATCTCGGGGTGGCATACAAACTGCAGGAACAATATAATGCTGCACTTGAAAATTTCAAAAAGGCGCTTGAAATATACCAGGGCCAGCGGTATACAGAAGGCATCACGATATCGATGAAAAACATCGGCGAGGTTTATAACGCCATGGGAAAGTACGATCTGGCCAGAGTTTACCTGGATTCAAGCTTGAAAATATCAACAGCCTCGGGCTACCTTCAAAACCGAAGGATGGTCCTGGACCAGCTATCCAAAAATTATTACCTCTCTGGGAATTACAAAATGGCATATGATTACTATGATCTGTATTTTAACCTGTACGATTCGCTGCTTGGGGTAGAAAAAACAAAAACCCTGAACGACCTTGAAAAGAAATACCAGAAAGAAAAGGACCAGGCCAGGATACTGACCCTGGAGAAGGAAAACCTGTCGAAAACGATACAGCGCAATGCTTTCCTGGCCAGTGCAAGCGGCGTGATCATGCTGGCCATCTTCCTGGTCTTGTTTTTACGTCAGCGCGCCAGGAAGGACAGGATCATCGCGCAGCAGCAAATTCGCCAGCTTGAAGAGGAGAAAAAACTGATGACCGCCATGTCGCTGGTGGAAGGCCAGGAAGAGGAACGAAAACGGATTGCCCTTGAGCTGCACGACGGGCTGGGTGTGTTGTTATCGGCCACCAAAATGCAGTTCTCTGCCATCAAAAACCTTTCCCCGGAGAACCAGATCCTTCTCGAACGCGCTTCCCAGATGCTGGACCAGGCCTCAGGGGATGTAAGGCGGGTATCGCACAACATGATGCCCGGCCTGCTCACCCGGCTGGGATTCTTTGAAGCCGTGGGCGATCTGATCGATAATATCAATGACACAAAAGGTATTGAAGCCACCTGTACTATTACCGGCGACCAGGAATACCGGCTCCCTGAGAACAAGGAGATCATGCTCTACCGCGTGGTGCAGGAAATGGTGAACAATACGCTGAAACATGCGGGCGCCAAACATATTACCATGAACATGGACCGGACGGAACACAAACTGGAACTGCATTATGCGGACGACGGGAACGGATTCGATGTGGACCATGTCCTTGAATCAAACGGCACCTCGCTTGGCCTGAAAAGTATTCGCTCGCGAACCGACTTCATGGGTGGTAAAGTGAATATCATTTCTTCACCGGGCAAGGGGACCCGGTATGATATTGAAATACCACTTTAAATCTCAGTAAATTAAACAGGCAATTCACTACGGGTACTATTAAAACCAGAACCCCAGGTTCAAAAACAACATCGGCTTGCTGTTCATATTCGAGCCCATGAGTGTCAGTTCCAGCGGGCCGATGAAGCTGTCGTAGCTTACCGTGCCACCGTAGCCGATCATAAAATTCTTCGGCTGATAGACCTCATTAAAATCGATTTCCGCAGATCCCGCATCACATAAAGCGGTGAAATAAAGTTTTTTATAGAAATTATACTGGACCTTCATCCGGATTACCGCCGCATGATAGCCGAACTTCTGGATAAAGTGCAGGCCGGTGAACGGCAGAAAAGTACTGACATACTGGTTCGGGTTCATCCCGCCCAGGCCGAAATTATGCTGCAACGGGGGCCTGTTCTCTGACGACATGGTGCTTCCGAGAAACAAGCCCGGCCGCAGAGACACCCTGGTGGAAACAGGATAGCTCAAATCGTATTTCCAGTAAAGAATAAATGAGCTGGTAAACAGGTCTTTGCTCCAGTTTCTCGAAAGGGGCAGCACATATTCAAAACGGATCTCCGATTTGGACCCCCTGGTCGGAAAGTAGGCCCGGTCGCGTGAGTCGGCGCTGAACGTCGCGAAGAACGTGCCGTAACTACTGAATTCATTATAGTCATCCAGCAATGTGTCGGTCATCACATCCTGTTTGAACCGGAAATACTCATAATCAAACCCTCCCCGGAAGTTCAGCAGGTTCTTCAGGCTGTAGTTGATAAACGCAGATGCTTTATAATTCGAAAAAACGATTTTGTTCACCTTTTTCAAACCATCATAAAGGTCAAATTTAAAGTAATAATATTCACCCCTGGCGCCAATTCCCGGCTGGGCTCCGTTATCCACCATGTAAAAGGCCCTGAGGCGGGGATTTTCCCCGAGGACCAGGTCGGAGAACAACTTGGACCTTTTTCCGAGCACATTGCGGAATGTCCCGTTGATCAAAAGGCTTGCACTGTAATCATTATCATAATGCAATCCGGCTGAAAAATACCCCGGATCCGATTCCTTTACCGTTATTATCAGGTCGCTTCGCTTCCCGTTAGCATGGACTTCATAGTTCACTTTTTCAAAGAAACGGGTACCGTACATCTGCCGTATGCTTTTCTCAATTCCCTCTAAGGTAAAAACGGTGTCTTCCTTAACATCAAAATAATTCCTGAAATACGAACCGGCAAATTTTTCATAGCCTTTTATCCTGACAGAATTGATCGGGATCTTATTAACCGGACCGGCTTTATAAGATTTCAACGGCCTGTATTCTATTTCGTTCAATGAATCGGCGAGTGATTTCAGCCTGTTAAAAAAAGGCCTGGCAGCCCTTTCGCCGAAAGCAATGATGCTGTCGTAATCGACGAAGTCCATCATTCCGTATTCCATATCCATCGGGATATAAATATCCGTAAGCTCTTTACCGGACACGTTGGCTGCCCCGCGGTTAAAAGTGATAACCTGGTCGAGCACCGCCGTCACCGAGTTAAAAGCTTCCGGGCTGCTCCTGAGCGGGGACTGCACATCGCCGGAAATAATGATATCCGCTCCTTTGTTTTTCACTTCCTGAACAGGAAAATTATTGACCACTCCCCCGTCCACCAGGTAAAAGCCCCTGTAATCGGTTGGCGAAAAATAAGCCGGGATCGACATGCTCGCCCGGATGGCCATGGGCAGGTAGCCGGTATCGAGCAGGACCGCGTTTCCGGTAATCAGGTCGGTACCGATGCAAAGGAAAGGCGTCGGAAGGTCGTCAAAATCATGTATTTTAAAGGCCGGCGAAAAATAATGGTTGAGCAACAGGTTAATTTCCTGCCCCGGGTAAAGATAGGAGCTCATGCCCACGTTTTTGTTCCTGTAAGGAAGGGTTATGATGTAATTTTCGCCAAATTCCTTTTCCTCGTATGCGATGTATTTGCGTTCAATCCGGTCGGTAAGCAGGGCGTCCCAGTTGATTGACCGGACCATTTTCGTAATGGAGTCAGGGTGATAGCCGAGGGCGTACAGCCCGCCCATGATGCTGCCCATGCTGGTACCGCCGATGTAATCGATCGGCAGCCCGGCCTCCTGGATCACTTTTAAAAGCCCGATGTAGGCAATACCTTTGGCACCTCCGCCGGAGAGGACCAGGCCCACGGTGGGGCGGGGGGAGGGGGAAATGGTGTCTTTTGGCTGGGCTGTACTCAAATTTGAAATTAACAGTACAGGAAGAAGAAAATAGATAAGAAGAAGTATCTTCCTGGAGTTCATTATGAAACAAATTAATTGTGCCTGGAAATATAGTTCCGTAAAATTAATAAACGATTTCGTATTTCTTATTAAATATGCACGATTTCGTAAGTACTTAAGAAATAGTGCATAGAGAATAGAAAATAAGAAATTACAGGAACATCAGCACCACTCCCGCCACGCTGACGAACGCCCCGGCAATCTCGATCCATGTGAATTTCTCCTTAAACAGGATCACCGACGGCGGGATGATCAAAATGGGGACGATGGCCATGATGGTTGCCGCAATCCCGGTGTTGGTGTATTTTACCGCCAGGAGGGAGAAGGAAATACCCAGAAACGGTCCGAAGAAGGAGCCGAGCGTGATGAACTTCATTCCCCTGGCATCCCGGATGGCATTCCGGATCAACGCTCCTTTTCGCAAAACCAGGATGATGAGCGCGTAACCCAGCAATCCGGCGATCAGGCGGATGTGAGAAGCCGCGAACGAATTGTACTCCCCCATACCGTATTTGCTCAGCACAAGTCCTCCCGCCTGGCCGACGGACCCTATGAGCGCGAAAATGATTCCTTTAACGGGATAGGAAAGCTTTATTCTCTGCCCGTTTTCCGGTTTTGTAAAGATTGCCATGAAGATTCCTGCCATCGTCAGGAACATCCCGAGGATATGCAGTGGGAGCATTTTCTCCCCCAGTAGCAGCCACCCGATGATCGCGGTGAATGGCGGAACGGTGGTCATGATCAGCATGGAGATTCGGGATGAGATGACCATGTAGGATTTGAAGAGGAAATAATCACCCAGGACTAGCCCGACGATTCCTGACAAGCTCAGCCACAGCCACGCGTGGGGGCTGGCGTCGAGCGGCAGGAACATGCCGCGGGCCACCAGGTTGAAAATGCCCAGGAAAATAAAAGCAAAGGTAAGCCTGATCATGTTGACTGCCAGGGAACCGACGCGTTTGCTGGCAAATTCAAACGACAGGGCGGTGACCGTCCAGAAAACTGCCGTGGCTAATGCAGCCAGTTCACCATAGTGGTCTGAGAAGTTCATGGGTTATGATCGGGCAAAGCTCGTGAATTTATCCTATCGACAAATCCGTGTCCCACTTTAAGGCAGGTGGTTTGGCTCCGTTGTGGATGCCCTCGATGAAATTGTCGATGCATTCCTTGATGTCGTCATGGTATCCTCCTTCGAGGACGGCGAAGATTGCCGGGAAGGCCCTTCGGAGGCGGAAAGCACACTCGTAGAACGCCCGCTGGGTGACCTGCAGCCCGAGCAGCTTGTCTTTGAAGTAAGCGTCAAACCCGGCGGAAACAGCGACGATATCGGGAGCGAATTTCCTTCCCAGGCTGATGGCTTTATCCACTGCTACCAGGAAATCTTTGTCGCCACTACCGGAGATCAGCGGGAAATTAAAATTAAATCCCGCCCCGGCCCCGGTTCCCGTTTCGTCAGGGAAACCGGTGAACGGGTAAGCATAATGCTGGTGAATGGAAATATACAGGACACGGTCAGAATCGTAAAAAATCGACTGGGTGCCGTCGCCATGATGGCCATCGATGTCAAAGATAAATACCTTCTTTCCCTCATTGACCAGCTTCTGGGACGCAATAGCAATATTGTTGAAAAAACAGAACCCGGCAGCCCGTTCCCTTCCGGCGTGGTGCCCCGGGGGCCTGACCACCGCGAAATCAAGTTGTTCCGAAGCTGCAATCGTAAGTCCTGCTGCCAGGCAGGCCGCTTCATAACTCGCCGGGGTGAGCTGTACCTCCGCAACATAATCCCCGTGCTCGCAGGCCTCGCGGATATAATGGATATACCTTTCGGAATGGATCAGATCAAGATAAGGTTCACCTGAAACATAAGGGGACTCGTAAACATCCATATAGCTTAGCAACCGGTAGGCGCCTTCGCTGTCGCTGTCGATATTATGTTCAAGGAACTTTTTGTGAAATAGGGCTTTCATGAATCATGTTCATCATCCAACAAAGAGCAAATATATAAATTCATTCTGAAACCTGATCCTTTTAAAAATCTAAAAGATTGAAATGGTCATTGCAATTTTGATTACTTTTACAGGTAAATGAACTACTTTGCTGTAGGCAGCATGATACAAATTGAGGCAATTTTGAGAGCTGCTGCTCTTAAAGAAATTTTATACATGAACTCCAACGACCAAAGCCGTCGGATTCAACAGCCTCACCCCCCTTTACCCCCTGCCCCCTATTGAGGGTGTAACAGTATTATGTTTTGAACTTGCAAACATGATTTCATTTTTGGATCGACTTTTAGTCAGATGATCTCAAAAATGATTTCATGTTCATTA
>Ga0116143_10005796_pt1 | contig 11006 bp, 9 predicted proteins | sample AD_UKC034_MetaG_FD_89745 | JGI IMG/M metagenome (GOLD analysis project Ga0116143, IMG submission 89745) | Active sludge microbial communities of municipal wastewater-treating anaerobic digesters from USA - AD_UKC034_MetaG | ecosystem: Engineered > Bioreactor > Anaerobic > Digestate | place: USA...
AAAAAGCGTTTCGCTTTGTGGAAAAATGACGCTTTTCGGTGGAAGATTTGCCGGCCGATCAAAACAGATCGTTGCGTCTGCAGCGTAAGGCCGGAAAAGCACGACCCCTCCCTGCTGCGTCGGTACAAAGACGTGATACTTCGAACTCAAGGCTTCGAGGAGAGTCTTAATTTTTTCTTTGGGAAGAAAACCCGTGTCTGCCATTAGAGTTTGTGCTCCTTAATCGTTGCTTCTTCCACCTGGAAGATATACAGAGGCGGCTTGTCATCGGGATTCATGCCGGGCACGTATCCGAATAGTTCTTTCAACTCCATATTGATCTTTTTCTTTATCTTTGCTACCGGGATGTCCATTGGACAGACCCGCTCGCATTCACTGCACCCGGTACACCTGCCGGCCAAATGCAGTCCGTGGATCATGTGGAACATGAATTTGCTGGTCCGGTCGGCCTGCTGGGTGACCCAGTGGGGATCACGTGATTCGACAATGCAATGATCCTGGCAAACACACAGAGGGCAGGCATTGCGGCAGGCATAGCAGCGAATGCACTTATCGAACTCTTCTTCCCAGAAAGCTTTCCGCTCTTCGAGTGACTGTTTCTCAAGTTCCCGGACATCTTCGAACCATTTTTCTTCTGGCCGATCGGATTCAATGGGTTCACCAGCGAGGCAATCGACCTGAAGAGGAGTCATCACCTGACAGGACGCACACTTTTCCGGTGCGACATCCAGGACGGCAAAGCTTTGCTCTCCTGATCGTGTCTTGACGGTAATGTTCTCACCATTGAACGAAACTGCTTCAATAATCTGGTGCTTAACTGCATCAGATACCTTCTTGACACTGATTACACCGCGGCAGGGTACTCCGATAACCTTCACCTTTTCCCGATCGATCAGTCTCTCCTGCATGAACTGGATAATGGTGCGGCTGTCACACCCCTTAACAACAACTCCGACCTTCTTCTTCCCAGCCAGAGCGGGAAGATACGTGGTCAGGTTATGCACGCATAGTGGATTCCAGATGAGTTCGTCAATCTGTTCCGGCTTGGTGACAAAAGCAGGGGTGGCGTGAAGCGGGTCAAACCCCTGGCGATAGCCGATCACCACATCTACTTCAGGCAGTATTTGTTTAACGACTTCTTTGAGCTTTTCTATAGCCAACCTAATCTCCCTATTGGCTGCGATACTCCTCAATGCAGCCGATGTTTTTTCGCAACCTGGATTCCCGCCTTCGCGGGAATGACGAATGAGTGTGAGCGTCGAGTTATTACGAGGACATCAACCAAGAATTTTGGTGAACGCGCAATAATCGAAAAGAACCGTATCCTGTCATTCCCGCGAAGGCGGGAATCCAGGATTATGTGGAGCTTAGAGAAACGCTCACAACCGATTCTTGCCCAAAGGCACTTCTTTATGACTCCATCAATCTTGAATTTCTCATGCGCCGGTTGCTGCTTACTCCACGGCTTGTGCAACCCCAGGCTTTGGGTGCAGTGGTCCTAGCTCATGAAGCCGCCGGGTAAAATCAGTCACTACCTGCTGCCAGCGTGCTCCTTCCGAGGCAGAAACCCAGGTATAATGAAACCGACGCTCGTCAATGCCTAGAAACGGCAGCAAGCGTTTGAGATTCTCCAGCCGCCGGCGGGCATAATAGTTTCCGTCGGAATAATGGCAATCCCGGGGATGGCAGCCGGATACCAGCACGCCGTCAGCTCCCGAAAGCAGTGCTTTCACTACAAATAAAGGATTTACTCGACCCGAACAGGGTACTCGAATAATGCGCAAATCAGTCGGCTGCTTGAAGCGAGCGACCCCGGCGGTATCGGCGCCTCCGTATGAGCACCAATTGCAGAGAAAACCTACAATACGCAGTTCTTTGTCAGCTACGACAGACATAAGGCGTTGACCTCGGCCAGGAGCTGGTTATCGGTAAAATGCTGTAACTGAATTGCCCCGCACGGGCAGGTAGTGTTGCAAACGCCACAGCCGGCGCACACGGTTTCGATTACATGAGCCACGGTACGGCCGTCCCGAAGCTGCTGCTCCTCGATAGCGCTGAAGGGACAGGTGCCGATACACTTACGGCATCCGACACACACATTGGTATTGACACTAGCCACCTGCGGATCAGATTCCAGCATATCCCGGGAAAAAAGCGAGAGCACTTTGGCGGCTGCGGCGCTTCCCTGCCCTACCGAGGCGGGAATGTCTTTTGGGCCCTGACAGGCACCCGCCAGGAACACACCCGACGTGTTCGTCTCTACCGGTCTTAGTTTGGGATGGCTTTCTACATAGAACTTATGCTGGTCATAGGAAATATGCAGTTTTTCCGCCAACTCAGCGGCGCCGGCAGCAGCAGTAACCGCAGTACCCAGCACAACCAGATCGGCTTCGACTTCGACTTGCCGTCCGAGAAGCGTGTCCACACCCTTAACTACCATCTTTCCGGCTTTAGGATAGATCCTGGACACGCGACCGCGAATGTACTGGACACCATACTCTTCCTGGGCTCGCCGGGTAAATTCATCGTAACCTTTTCCCGGTGAGCGAATATCCATATAGAACACGTATGACTGAGAATCAGGGACATGATCTTTGGTGAGGATTGCCTGTTTGGCAATATACATGCAGCAGAAGTTCGAGCAGTAAGGTATTCCGATAGACTTATCCCTGGACCCGGCGCAGGCTACGAACACGATGGTCTTTGGCTCGGTATGATCCGACGGCCGGATAATGTGGCCTGACGTCGGACCGGAAGCATTGAGGATCCGCTCGTACTGAATGCCGGAGATGACATCCGGATAGCGACCGCCGCCATACTCGGGTAGTCTATCGAGGCTGATCAGTCCGTATCCTGAGGCTACAATAATGGCGCCCACGTCTTCGGTGACGATCTCATCCTTCATGTCGTAATTGATCGCTCCGGCCGGACACATCTTGGCACATACTCCGCACTTGCCTTTGACGAACTGGCGACAGTACGTCGGATCAATCGTCGCTTTCTTGGGAATTGCCTGAGGGAAAGGAATGTTGATCGCACGGGCTGGGGCAACGCCGAAATTAAAATGGTCGTAGGCTTCACGGGAAGGACACTTTTCTACGCATTCGCCGCATCCGGTGCACTTTTCCCAGTCCACATAGGTTGCCTTCTTGCGCACCTTGACCTGGTAGTTACCTACGTACCCTTTTATTTCCTCGATTTCAGAATAGGCAAGCAGCTTGATATTCTCGTGCTGAGACACGTCCACCATTTTCGGACCGAGAATACAGATCGAGCAGTCTACGGTGGGGAACGTCTTGTCCAGGCGAGCCATCATGCCGCCGACAGAGGGACTCTTCTCCACCAGTACAACTTCCAGGCCACCATCGGCACAATCCAGTGCCGCCTGCATACCGGCTACACCGCCGCCAATGACCAGCACGCGCTTGTTGATCTTGAAAGAAGAGGCGATGAGCGGCTTGTTCTTCTTTACCTTCTCAACCGCGATCTTCACTGCTTCAATGGCTTTATTGGTATTGAGATCCTTGTTTTCGCCGATCCAGGAAACATGTTCACGGATATTGGCCATCTCAAAAAAGTACCGGTTCAGCCCTGCTTTCTGAACAGTACGCCGGAATGTGAGTTCATGCATGCGCGGAGAACAGGCAGCCACAACCACGCGGTCAAGATTTTCTTGCTTGATTGTGTCCTTGATCTCGTTCTGCCCCGGTTCCGAGCACGTGTACATGTAATTGGTGGCAAACACCACACCCGGCATTTTGCGTGCTTCTGCAGCTACCCGCGCGACATCGACGGTACCTGCAATATTATTTCCACAATGACAGATAAAAACGCCAACCCTCACGGATCAGGCCTCCTTTTCTTTGGCCTTGACTTTCTTTCCTTTTTTGGACCTTGCCTCTTCTTGTTGCTGTCGATATTCGCCGATCGGCAGTGTCGCTGCAATAAGGCGATCGGCCTTAATGTTGTGCTTGTCCAATCCAAGGTCAGCAGGACTGTATCCAAAAGCCAGTCCCATCAGCTGAGTGAAGAAAAGGACCGGAATATTAAACGAGGTTCCCATTACGGCATTGATCTGGCCTTGTCGCAGGTCCAGATTCTGATGACAGAGCTGACAGCATACCGCAATACAATTCGCGCCGGCATCGAGAGCCATAGACAACACCTTGGAGGAGAGCTGGTTGACCATAGTCCGTTTGGGAACACCGAAAGCAGCGCCGCAGCATTCCACCTTGAAGGCAAAATCTACCACCTGAAATCCTGCTGCTTCCAGAATCCGGTCCATGGCGATAGGGTTTTCCGGATTGTCGAACTCCATTACCTCCGGCGGCCGATTGATAATGCAGCCGTAATAGGGGGCAATCTTGAGGTCAGGGAAAGCAGTGGTTACCTTTGAGGCAATTGCTTCCGGACCAATATCTTCGTACAGGATCTGGAGTGCTGATTTAGCCACCACACTGCAGTCATATGGTTCATCCAGAAGTTCGTTGACTTCGGCCTTGAAAGCAGCCGAAGCTTCCATCCGTTTATGTGCCTTCCGAAGTGCCGACAAACAGGCCGGACAGGCAGTTACGACATCGGAAGAATTCATCTTTTCTACTATCGCCAGGTTGCGGGCGGCCAAAGCACCGGCAAATACATGATCGACGGAGTGTGCCGGAGTCGATCCGCAGCAACTCCAGTCTTCTACCTCTTTCAGGCTAACGCCAAAAGTTTTGAAGACTGATTGAATCGACATCTGGTATTCGATGGCCGTACCTTCCAGCGAGCAGCCTGGATAATAAACATAGTCCTTCTCAGCCACGGTTGCTTCTCTTTTTCTGGAATTTTTCAAAAATCCGCGCTACTTGATCTTTGCCCTTGATTTCAGTGGGAAAAAAATGAATCTTGCCTTTGCCCAGCACCTTTGGGCCAAGGTCAGCGTCAGCCATGAGCTTTTTGGATTTGAGGTTGTATCCCATAAGCACGCCCATTTCGAACATTCGACCATGACGCTGCAAAGACGACAGGAATGAGTCGTAGAAGGTCTGAATATCCTTTTCGGAAACAAATCCTTCGCGCCGGGCGATGATTCGCAGTACATCCATGATGTGAGCAATGTCGATTTCGCAGGGGCATCTGGTAGTGCACGTCTCACAGGTAGCACACAGCCAGATGGAGTGCGAGGTGAGGATGGTTTCCCGCTGGCCAGTCTGGAGCAGCCGCATTACCTGACTGACGGGAAAATCGAAGAATGCCGTATACGGGCATCCGGCAGTGCAGTTTCCGCACTGGTAGCAGAGTGAGGGATTTTCGCCGCTTTCTCTTCGCACCTGCTCAATGAAAGCGGTATCGACCTGCTTCGTTATATTTATAGGGTCCATACAGTATTTTCCTAAGAATTTAGAGGTAACCGGCGTAATTAAACAAATTAGAAAAAGGGTTGTCAAGAACAATCTTAGAAAAAAACTTGATAACCCCTAAAATTTTCTTCTCAACTGATCAAACAACATCTCTTCTTTTCTGTATTACTATACGCCCCGGTTAAAGCGTGCTTCGATCTGAAAAAGCCTTCAATCGAGATGAAATTAATTACAAGCGCATATTTCAGCAACGCTTACCGCTCCTTCACGCACTAATCGAGGCGAAGAGCTTGTAACATCCACGATAGTCGAAGGCTTGCCTCCGGCGGTTCTGCCGGCGTCGATGATGAGATCAATGTTTTCAGCTAGTTGCTGCAGTACATCATTAGCAGTAGTAGGACTTGGCTGCCCAGAGAGATTAGCGCTGGTGGAGGTGATGGCACTGCCGAATGCCTCCACTACCGCTCGGGCAACCGGATGAGGAGAAACACGAACTGCAACGGTTCCTGTATAAGCGCAGAGTTCCGGCGGCAGGTTAGGCTGAGCGGAGAAGATTAGTGTCAACGGGCCGGGCCAGAAACGATCAATCAATTTCTCCGCAATCGGAGAGATCATTCTGGCATAGCGGGAAAGGTGTGAGCGATCAGGAATAAGAATGAGAAGCGGCTGCGATTCATCCCGTTGCTTCGCGGCAAAGATTTTTCTGACCGCCCGAGGATTCAAGGCATCAGCCCCTAGTCCATAAAACGTTTCCGTAGGATAGGCAATGATGCCCCCGACGGCCAAGACTTCAACCGCAGGCGTAACCTGTTCGTTTAACGGGACTGAGGAATTGATTCGGATTATAGATGCCATAATTCTCGTATCGCATTTGACGGCGAAGAGCCGCGTTTTTACCATTCTGTGCGCTAGCTGATAAAAAGAAGAAGGGGCTTGAGTACTCAAGCCCCTCTAAGGTTCATAAGCAGCGCCCGGAACGTGCGTACCTGCGGTTATTGAACTGCCTGCTTTTCCACCAACTCGCCGGCCAGCGCCTTGCGGATCAATTCATTCTCACGCTGCACCTCTTCCAGTGTCTTGGGCCTCACCTCCCTGGGTGGCTCCTCCAGGCCGTACTTCCAGCGCAGGAACCGCATGCCGGTCTGCGGATAGATTGCATAGGTAAGCACGTCGCCGATATCTTTCGCGAGATCCTTAGTAGCCTCCCGTGCTTGTTCCATTTCCGGTTCGATGACATCCGCCGCCCGGCAGGTAATAGGCGTGGTACCGCGCTGATATCCCTTCAGTGCTTTTGCCTGCACATCAGGGTCGATAGGCATCGGCGTCTTGCCATAGAGACCATAGCAGAGGTCCTTTACCTCTTTCGAGATCACCTTATAGCGGCCCATGAGCACGTTGAGTACTGACTGCACACCCACAATCTGACTCGTCGGAGTAACGAGAGGGGGGAATCCCAGATCTTTTCTGGTTCGGGGCAGCTCTTCATATACCTCATTAATCCGGTGCACAGCCTTTGCTTCCCGCAGCTGACTCACCAGGTTGCTGATCATGCCACCGGGAATCTGATGCAAAAGCACGCCCGTATCAATAACCGCCATTTTGGTGTCATCCAGGAAGTGTCGGTACTTGGGGGCAATACTCTCGATATACTCACCAATCTTGAAGAGCTTATCAAGATCAAAGCCTGTATCAAACGGAGTATCCTCGAGTGCTACCAGCAGCGGTTCGAGTGCCGGCTGGGAAGAACGCAGCGCAAACGGAGCGAGTGCAGTATCAACAACGTCGACCCCGGCCTCAATAGCCTTTAAATACGACATGGAAGCCATGCCGCTCGTGTAATGTGTATGCAGCTGAATCGGGATCTTGACGGTTTCTTTAAGGGCTTTGATCAGATCATAACTGTCGTAGGGAGAAATCAACCCGGCCATGTCCTTTACGGCAAGTGAGTCAGCTCCCATGTCCTCCATGATCTTGGCTTTTTTGACAAAGTAGTCGATATTGAAGACCGGTCCGCCCAGACGCCGCTCGGTTAGGCTGTAGCAGAGCGTTGCCTGAATGTGTTTTCCGGCTTCTCTAATGGCTTTAAAGGAGGATTCGAAATTTCGTTCATCATTGAGCGCGTCGAAGACCCGGAAAATGTCCATGCCGCATTCAGCAGCATGCAGAACAAATGCACGCACAACATCATCGGGGTAGTTGCGATAACCAACGAGGTTCTGCCCGCGCAAGAGCATTTGGAGTGGAGTTTTGGGAAACAGTTTCTTCAGGTTTCGAAGCCGGTCCCAGGGATCTTCATTCAGGAACCGGGTAGTAACATCAAAGGTGGCACCGCCCCAGACCTCAACAGAATGAAAGCCTACTGAGTCCATCTCTTCTGCTATGGGAAGCATATCTTCAATCCGCATTCGGGTAGCCAGAAGAGACTGATGCCCATCACGAAACGTAGTGTCTGTGATTTTAATTCGTTTTTTTTGTATTGCCTCGGTTCCTTTTGGTTCCATAATAATGCTCTTCCTTTCTGACAGTGGCTATACCGCATCCCCTGTCTGATGTTCTTGTTACTTGTCATGAATACCTTGATGCCACACCTTCATACAACTCTCCATAACTACGTACTGTGCTTTTTCGATTTGCCTTATCAGCCGCTATCTGAAGCGGCATATCCATCAGCTCGGATATTTCTATTCCGTTACAGACAACTTGCAGCCAACGAAACCTCGTGTTCTTCGCTGCTTTTCAGACTGGTATATTGCCGTGTTTCTTCCAGGGCCTGGTTTCCTGCTTGTTTTCCAGCGCGCTCAGTGCTCTGATAATGCGCTGCCGAGTTTCCCGCGGAGGAATGACGGCATCAACGTATCCCCGAGCCGCTGCAATATAAGGATTGGAAAACTGCTCCCGATACTGTCCGACCTTTTCGTTCCTTTTTGCTTCAGAATCAGCAGCGTCATTGATTTCTTTGCGGAATATTACATTCGCCGCTCCTTCTGCACCCATAACTGCTATTTCTGCTGTCGGCCACGCCAGAACAAGGTCCGCTCCCAGGTGTTTGCTGCACATTGCAATATAGGCACCCCCGTAATTTTTGCGGGTTACCAATGTTATCTTCGGTACTGTGGCTTCCGAGTAACACCACAGCAGCTTGGCTCCGTGACGAATGATTCCTTTCCATTCCTGGTCCCGGCCCGGCAGGTAGCCGGGATTGTCGGCAAGAGTTATGAGTGGAATGTTGAAAGCATCACAGAACCGGATGAACCGCGTTGCCTTGTCTGAAGCATTGACATCGAGGCAGCCAGCCAGAAATCTGGGCTGATTGGCAATAATTCCCACAGTGCTACCAGCCATACGGGCAAAGCAGACCACAATATTTCTGGCATAGTATTTGTGCGGTTCGAGAATTTCACCATTGTCTACAATAACGCGAATGATATTCTTTACGTCATATGCCTTACGCGGATTATCCGGCAATATCGTATCGAGTTTCTCATCAATCCGCTCAGGATCATCGCCATTCACGATAGTAGGCGGTTTCTCGCGATTGTTGGAAGGAAGATAGCTCAGCAGACGTTTTATCTGCTCGATCGACTCGGCATCGCTATCCGAGGCAAAGTGAGCTACCCCACTGTGAGTATTGTGCGTCACGGCACCCCCGAGTCGCTCGGAATCGATTTCTTCAGCAGTCACTGCCTTGATCACTTCCGGACCGGTGATGAACATATAGCTGCTCTTTTTGGTCATAAAGACCCAGTCGGTCATGGCCGGAGAGTATACCGCGCCTCCTGCCGTAGGTCCCATAATTGCCGATATCTGAGGAATCACTCCCGAAGCGCAGGAATTGCGGAAGAAGATCTCTCCGTATCCGCATAAGGAGTCAACCCCCTCCTGGATTCGGGCTCCCCCGGAATCGTTGATCCCGACCAGTGGAGCTCCTGCTTTCAATGCCAGGTCCATGACTTTGCAAATCTTCTTGGCATGCATCTCTCCCAGTGAACCGCCCCGGGCGGTGAAGTCCTGAGAGAAAGCAAAAACCGTACGGCCATTAACGCTGCCATACCCGACGATGACACCATCGGCAGGGATGTCTACCTCGTCCATACCGAGAAATGTACACCGGTGCTGAACAAATAAATCTAGTTCCTGAAATGTGCCGGAGTCAAAAAGAAGGTCAAGCCGTTCACGAGCAGTGAGTTTCCCCATTTCGTGCTGCTTTTTGACTTGAGTAACGCCTCCCATCGCTTGCAGCTCTGAGATCCGCTTCTCGAGATCTTTTAGTTTTGCCGGCTTGTCGATCATAGCATAGTTCTCCGCGGAAGGAATTCAACATCAGAGGCCGCTGCTTGAACATTTCCCAAATTTGATTCAAGAAAGCGCTGCGCACCTGATCGGCCAGTCAGCTACCTAGCTGTGGTTGGTAATCATACCTAAGCTTTTATTTGCGGGAATACAGAAATCAGTGTCTTCACCTCAATGAGCAAAGGCAGCCGATTATATATGAAAAAAGCAGATGGTGTCAATAGGAAGAAAAAAATACAAATCCGATAGAAAAAAGTCAATGCTCCTTAATTCATTGCTTGGCGCTCCGTGCTCTTAGCTCTTTGCTCCACACTCCCTGCTATTTTCCGAGACGCGTGCCCGGCTTGAGCGGCCTGCCGCGCAGAAATTCCGCTATCGGTAGTCGCTTCCTCCCTTGAAGCTGAACCTCTGTAACGATCACTGCCCCTTTGCCAGCAGCAACCATAATTCCATGATCATTCACGGAGACAATAGTGCCTGCTTTCTCGGTCTCAAATGTCGGCGCCGGCTGGACAGCAAAAACTTTGAGAAGTTCTTCCTGCAGAAACGTGTACGCGCCCGGCCACGGATTCATGCCGCGAACGAGGTTGTGAATGACGTTTGCCGGCTGAGTCCAATCAATAAGGCCATCTTCTTTCTTCAGAAGCGGAGCATAGGTAACTAACGATTCATCCTGGCGCCGGGGAATGATTGCTTTGCGCTTCCAGCCTCTGATGGTGGAGGCCAGAAGCTCGGCTCCGACACGCGCCAGGCGGTCGTGGAGCGCTCCGGCTGTTTCGTCAGGATCGATTGCCACTTCCTGCTGCAGGAGAATATCTCCGGCATCAAGATCCTTGTTCATCAGCATGGTCGTGACGCCACTGGCGGTCTCTCCGCGAACAAGTGCCCAGGTAATCGGTGCGGCCCCACGGTATTTCGGCAGCAGCGAGGCATGAATATTGATGCATCCATGTCGAGGAATATCGAGAACCTTCTGGGAGAGGATCTGCCCGTAAGCAGCCACGACGATGAGTTCGGGGTTGCACTGCAAAACCATATCCAGAGATCGGTTGAGTTTTTCCGGCTGAAATACCGGGATCTCATGCTGCTGCGCCAGGGTCTTGACCGGTGTTTGCTGAATCCGAAGACCTCGCCCCTGCGGCCGATCCGGCTGCGTGAAAACCCCCGCTACAATGTCTTCACCTTCCGCTAGTATCTTAAGGCTAGGACAGGCGAAGTCGGATGTTCCCATGAAAACGATGCGCCACGATTCACTCATAAGCTGATGTCGTCGAATATGGTTAGAGTTCTGAACTCCCGGAATCGTTGTTCCACATCACAGAATGAAAGGGTTCGCAGCCGTTCTACACTGAATTTCTCTACACAGAAGGAGGC
>Ga0116143_10005797_pt1 | contig 11005 bp, 4 predicted proteins | sample AD_UKC034_MetaG_FD_89745 | JGI IMG/M metagenome (GOLD analysis project Ga0116143, IMG submission 89745) | Active sludge microbial communities of municipal wastewater-treating anaerobic digesters from USA - AD_UKC034_MetaG | ecosystem: Engineered > Bioreactor > Anaerobic > Digestate | place: USA...
CAAAAGGAAAGCCTTACGGCGTGTGCGACCCGGAAGGCTTCATACAACTCGACCTCTCGGCGGATATCGGCGCGGCGATACTCCGGGCCTTTCAAATTACGGGCGACGCCCGCTACCTGGACGCGGCGAAGCATTGGGGTGACCTGCTCGCCCAACACTGTGACCTCAGCCCCGGGGCCGCGCCATGGAACCGGTATGCAAATCCGAAAAATGTGCCATGGAGCAATCAGCTCGCCGGCAGCATTTCCATGATCCTCCATTTCCTCGATCAACTTATCCGCCTTGGTCACACAGGTGATGATAACGCGATTGTTCGCGCCCGCGATGCCGGCCGCGCCCACCTCGATCGCACCTTGTTCCCGCGTTGGACCGCACCGGACACTTGGGGCCGCTGCTACTGGGACTGGGAGTGCCCGGTCTTCTCACTCGTCAGCGCATGGGCAATGAAATATGTTCTCGACCAGCGCGACGCCTTCCCGAGCTGGAGAACCGATGTGCGCAATGTCCTCACGTTGATTTTCAATCGCACCGGCGTGGACCCTGCATCCGCGGGCGAAGTCTACACCGGCGCGTGGGCTATCCCGGAATCACCCAGTTGTTGCGGCCTGTCGCTTTCGTATGGACAGCAACTCATCGCGGCGGGACTGGCCCAGTACGCCGCGACCACCGGCGACCCCTGGGCGCGTGAACTCGCCCGGCGCATGGCGATCCAGGGCTCGTATGACGCGCTCGACAACGGAACGGTCATCGACGGCATCACAGGCACGCCAATCGTGGCTGGATCGTGGCTGAACATAATCCATCCGCTCGCGATGCGACAGATGCTGCACGTGATCGCGTGGCTGCCGGACCTGTTCGCGCCCAATCGCGAGAATCACATCGTGCGGAGCGATGCCGAGGTGATCTCCGTCACCTATGGCAAGGGACATGTCGCATATACCACCTTTGATGCGCCCGATCGGACCACCGATGTGCTGCGATTGGCTTTCGTGCCGGATCGCGTCACCGCGGACGGGCGGAATCTGGAGAAGCGAGGCAACCTCGATGCGAACGGGTACACGGTCGTCCCGTTGTCGAATGGCGATTGTATTGTCAGTGTTCGGCACGACGGACTCAGGAACATCGTCGTGGAAGGAGACGACCCTCAAACCGTCATCGACGTTGCGGCGCTGGCGTTCACCGGCCCTTGGGCCGACACGCCTCCTGAAAACGGCGGGCGCGTCAGCGAAGCGTCCGGCGCAACGATGGCGTGCTCCTTGGAAGGGAATCAGGTGCGCGTAATCGGCGGCGTCGATCCTTCGGGTGGCCGCGCCGATGTGTATATTGACGGCGAGAAAGCGCGGACCGGTATTGACTGCTGGAACCCGACGACCCATCACGGCCAGGTACTCTTCGCACGAAGCGGCTTGAGCCCCGGACCACATGATCTGAAGATTGTCGTCCGCGGCGAGCGGAATCTCCGGTCCCAGGGAGACAAGGTCCGCATCGAGGGCGTGCAGTATTCCGCCGCGACGGGAGACAGCGGGTACGGTTCGGGCGAAGGCCCCACGGATGCGCAGCGCATGGTGTTCGGCTATACGGGACGCGAGGACCTGCGCGATGCGGACGGGCAGCCTTGGAGACCGGCTACGGAATGGTTCGTGCGACTCGGGCGAGGCGCGGATTCCGTGGGCGAGGCGTGGTGGACCACGCCCGCCGAGGAGACAATCGCGGGTACCGCCTCGCAGGACCTCTACCGCTACGGCGTCCACGCGCCGGAATTTGTCGTGAACGTCACGGTTGCCCCCGGCGTCTACCGCGCGAGACTGTTGTTCGCCGCCACGCGCGACCTTAATACCGCAATCAACCGGGTCACCGTCCTCATCAACGGGCAGGTCGCCTTTGACAAACTGGATGTCGCAGCGAAGGCCGGTGGCCCAAACCGCGCACTCGACTTGCACGTGGACTCCCTGACCCCTCGCAACGGCGTCATAGAATTCCGCTTCATCGGCGGCGACAAGGATGCGGGCATCGCCGGAGACGCCTTCATACAAGCCCTGGAGGTAGCGCCCCAGAAATAGTTCCCGCGGACCGAAACGCCAAACGTCGTGGTTTCCAGACGTTCTGTCAACGGCGTCGACGCGATCTCTCCCTTGGCTGAACGTGACGGGCCGCGAATTGCCACTTTCGGCACAGGGTGGAATCCCGGCAAGAGCATCGGGACCCATCGGAGTTCGGTTATTGCGAAAAACAGTCCGCTTGCTGAATCGTCGACACCTTGAAATACGTGGCCACACTGGCGATAGTGATGCCGAGAGGCCTCGCGGCATAGAATGATGGTGAGATTCACGCTGCTCGACACCATTGTGCTGGTCGCCTACCTGGCGGCGCTCGTGGGCATCGGTTTGCTCGTGAGCTACCGTCGCCGGAAGGAAGAAGACCAGTTCCTGGCCGGCCGCACCTTCGGCTGGTTCAACGTCGGACTCTCCATCTTCGGCACCAACATCGGCCCTTCATTCCTCATCGCCTCCGCCAGCGCGGCGTACGCCACCGGCATGGTCACGGCGAATTTCGAGTGGCTTGCATGGTTGTTCCTGCTGCTGCTCGCCATGGTCTTCGCGCCCCACTATCTGCACATGCAGTTGGGCACCATGCCGCAATTCGTCCGGCGGCGCTTCGGTAACGGCCCCGCCGAGTTCGTGTCCTGGTACGCCTTGCTCTCCACCGTGATCCTGTGGCTCGGCGGCACTTCCTATGCCGGAGGGAAACTGTTGAGCCAAATCATGGATTGGCCCCTGTGGACCTCCGTGGTTGCATTGACCGCACTTGCCACCTTTCTTACGGTGGTTGGGGGCCTCGCCGTCGTCATCGTCACCGACACGTTCCAGTCAATCCTGATGCTGGCGGGCGCCGGGCTGCTCACGCTGTTCGGACTGCGCGCGGCGGGCGGTCTTGGCGCGGTCATCGAGAATGTCGAACCAGATCGGTGGACCTTGTTCAGGCCGGCCTCGGACCCCGATTACCCCTGGCACGCCATCGTGCTCGGCTACCCGGTCCTGGGCATCTGGTTCTGGTGCACGGACCAGACCATCGTCCAGCGCGTGCTGGGCGCGCGCGACTTGCGCCAAGGCCAACAGGGCGCCCAATTCGCGGCCTTCCTGAAAATCCTCACGCCGTTCTTCTTCATGCTGCCCGGGTTCGTCTGCTTCGTGCTCTATCCTGACCTCGACGATCCGGACAAGGCCTTCACAACCATGATCAGCCGGCACCTTCCGTTCGGCATGTTGGGACTGATGATCGCGGTGTTGATCGCCGCGCTCATCAGCACCGTCGACTCCGGACTCAACTCGTTCAGCACCGTCTTTACGCTGGACATCTACCAGCGCAAATGGCGCCCGATGGCCACACCGCGCGAATTGAAGGTCACCGGCCGCGTCGTGACGGTCGCCATCGCGGTGTGTTCCGTCTTCATCGCCCTCTCCATGGAAACCGTCGGCAAGAACCTCTTTGACCTCATGCAAAGCATCATCGCGTACTTCGCGCCGCCCATCGCCGCCGTGTTTCTGATCGGCATCCTGTGGAGACGGGCCACCGCCAAGGCCGCGCTCGCGACGCTGCTCGGCGGTTCGACGCTATGCCTCGGGATTGGGCTCATGGACTTCATGAATCTCCCCGGCGAAGGCTTCTGGCCTCACTTCCTTCTGACGTCCTTCCTGCTCTTTGCATGGCTTTGCCTGGTGATGATCGGCGTGTCGCTGCTTACCCAAAACGCTCCGGAGGAGGAGACGTTGCCGTCGTTCCGCGAAACCTACGCGCGACAAGGCAGATCCCCCGCGCAAGTTTGGATCGGTTGGGCGATCCTCGCGGCGATTATGGCCGCAATCTACCTTGTGTTCAACTGATCGGAGATCAGCACACGACTTCCCCCTTCAAGACCGTGGCCAAAGCTGTCTGTTTGCGGATATCCGGGGTCGCCGGGCGACCTTCCCCAATTCCTTTGCCCCACAGGCTCCCTGCGTGGTAGCCTCACATGGAAGGGGGACGGGCGCCGGCGGCGGATTCTCCCCTCTCGGGGCAACGTTATCGCTGAACCGCGAATGCCGGAGAGAGAGCGCCTTGACAATGACTCGGTCCGACAATGCCTGCATGGCGGGCCCGGGGCGCCGGGTGCGCGCGTCGATGCCTGAGTTCTTCTTCATGGATTGGACGTTACGCCGGCAAGATCCCGGGCGCATGGTATTTCGGCCCAGTCTCGTAACGCTCGCACGGCGCTTGGTCCTCACCATTTTGGCGGGGGTCGTCGTAGTAATCCTGATATGGGGGAATACAGGGTGGAATCCCCGGACCAAGCGGGACCCCCATACCTCGGAAGACTTGGAGCGCATTCGGCGGGAGACGCTGGCGCTGGCGGACCAGGCGGGCTTGGACAAGGCGGAACTGGAACGGCTTCAGCGGGTTCAGGAAGCCCGGCACGCGGAAGGGCAGGCACGCCTGGCCCGGCAGCGGGACTTGTATTCCCAGGTCACCTATGGATTGGCGGGAATGCTGGCTTTGGTGGGGATCCTGGCGCCACTGAGCACGATTTGGAGCCGAGTGGTCATTAACCATGACCTGAGAGGCAACTTGTCCGTATTCGTGTGGCATATTCTTCCACGCACCTACACCTATGATCTGCGAGACTTCGGCGGCATCCAGTACGGAGCCGAGGAAATCGTTCACCGCGGGAAATACCAGATGGTGACGGATCGGTATTGGCGCTGGTATGTGCGGTTGATGCCCGCTGCGCCACCGGGATCAGGGCCCGGCCACCCCCTCGACCTGACATCGATTTCCCTCAGTTTCCATCCCTTTCGGCAAAAGGATCGGCCCAGTGCAACGGGACGTCCCCCACAGCCCGTTACGGCGTTGATCGCGTGGCTTCGGCAACAGGGCAATTTCCCGGCGACGGGGCCGTTGTTCTTCGAGGAATCCCAGGAGCGACGAGGATTCTTGAGGGGCAGGCGGAAGCAGTTAGCGGGATACCAACCCGAGGTATGTGTGACAACACAACGGGGAACAGAGGACTTGACGCCGGAGGAACGAACGGAAGCGCTACGTCATGCGAGGAAAGCCGTTCGGCCCGGCGATCCGTGGCGGCGCCACACGACGGACATTTCCTATCAGGATAGTTCCGGACAGATGCACCGCGCGCGGACCTTGGAAGAACTGCCGGAGGAGATTCAGGCCAGAATACGAGAAGCCAAGGCGCAGGCGGGGAATGCTCCGCGGACGTTCACCTTCAAGGACGCGAGCGGGGTGGAGCACACCTACCATTCGCTAGAGGAGATGCCGCCGGAGTTGCGTGAAGTATTCCTGCGACAGATGGAGCAGTTTCGCGGCAAGAGGCCGTGATCCCGCGCTCGGTCGGTGCGGATTCGAATCGCACACTCGGGGCGCTTCAGAAGACGCAGCCCTGTTCTGTAAGTTGTATCTACTGGCTACGCATCGCTTGACGGACGCGGAGATTCCCCGAATTCCGTGTTAACCGTTCAGTTCGTTACCGTCTTAACCTCAGGACATGTCCCAATGACAGACCGAATCATACACCGGTTGACGGCGGTGGCCGGCTCAGCCGCCGCGGTGATCGCATTGCTCTCTTGTGCCATCCCGTCTTACGCAAGCGTAGACGGCGCAATGCGACAGCGAGACCAATGGGCCGAGACGCATCTGCTGAACTCCAATCCGCAACTGCCCTTCTCGTTCGTCTGTGACGATAACCCCTCATACGCCTTCCTCGCCGCCTGCCCCAACGAATTCGACACGGTAATGCTTGACAAAAACCGAACCCGGCATACGCGCGTTTGGGTCGACGGGAAGACCGGCTTGGAGGTGCGTTGCCTGGCAGTAGTGTATAACGACTACCCGGCGATCGAATGGACCGTATACTTTAAGAATACACGTGCGACAAATACGCCCATTCTGCGGGACATCCAAGGGCTCGATGCACGTTTCGAACGCGCCGACGGCGGCGAGTTCGAACTCCATGGAATCAAAGGCGATTCCTGTTCGGCGGACAGCTACCAACCCTATCGATATCTACTCGATGCCGACGCCGCAAGACGCTTCGCCCCCGCGTCATCGGGCAAATCCTGCGACGGCCCGGACGGCTGGCCATACTACAATCTCCAAATGCCCGGCGGCGGCGTCATGCTCGCCGTGGGCTGGCCGGGGCAATGGGCTGCTTCCTTCACGCGCGACAAGAAGAATGGATTGCGCATCACAGCCGGACAAGAGTTGACACGTATGTATCTGAAACCCGGCGAGGAAATCCGGACTCCCTTGATTGCCCTGTTGTTCTGGAAGGGCACCGATCCGGGCCAATCCCAGAACCTCTGGCGACGCTGGTACATCCAGCATAACATGCCGCGCGTCGCCGGCAGGCCCCAGCCGCCTGTCGCCCAAATACAAGTCAGCGGATCCGATCAGGATATCGAGTACGTCAACCGGTTTCTGCTGGCGGGCATCAAGCCCGATATCTGCTGGCGGGACGCGGGCGCCGGCGCAGTCACCTGGTATCCAAGCGACATAGGTCCCTACAAAGGCAAGGACGCCTGGTTGAACACTGGCACATGGGAAATCGATCCGACGAAGTACCCGCGAGGATTCAGGCCTTTCAGTGACTGGGTACATCAACACGGCATGAAATTCCTCCTGTGGTTCGAACCGGAACGCGTGGGCAGTCCGGAGTCGTGGTTGGGCACGAACCATCCCGAGTGGCTCTTGCCGGGCACGTCCCATGGGGCACTCCTGAACGAGGGCAATCCGGCGGCGTGGGAATGGCTGGTCGAGCATATCGACGGCATGATCAAGTCCCAAGGGATAGACTGGTATCGCGAAGACATGAACGGTGCAGGCCCGCTCCCGGCGTGGCGCGGGAATGACGCCGTTGATCGCCAAGGGATTACGGAGAACCTCTATGTGCAGGGCCACCTGGCCTTCTGGGACGAACTGAAACGCCGCAATCCCGACCTGTGTATCGATTCGTGCGCCTCCGGCGGGCGGCGCAACGATCTGGAAACCATGCGGCGGGCCGTGCCGTTATTACGCAGCGATTTCCAGTTTCCCGATATGCCGGGCGTTGTCGAAGGGAATCAGGGCCACACCTATGGATTGTCATTCTGGCTACCCTTTCAGGGATCCGGCGTCTATTCCTATGATTCCTATTCTTACCGCAGTTTCTACATGGCTTCCTTTGGCATGGCGCTTCTCACTGCCGACAACATAACCGCCCAGCAAAAAGCTTACGCCGAGTGCCGGAGAATTGCGCCGTTGATGCTTGGCGACTACCACCCGCTCACACCGTACAGCCTGGCGCACGACGCGTGGATCGCCTGGCAGTTCAACCGCCCCGAAACGGGGGACGGCGTGATTCAGGCATTCAGGAGGGCCGAATGCCGCGAAGACGAAATGATCTTCCGTCTCAAAGGCCTCGACCCTGACGCGTCGTACGAAGTCACCGACTTTGACGGGCCGGGCGCGCGACGAATCGTCGGGAGTGAACTGTTGGAGAAGGGCCTGACGGTGAAAGTCGACGACAAACCCCGCGCGGTGGTGCTTGTTTATGAGCGGGCGGACCACTGATCAGGAGGCCGGTGGCGCGCGTCGTGCATCATCCCGGCGGCGACGCTTACCGGACACGAACCAGGGCGTGCCGAATGGCGCCGAGTTTCCATTCGCGATAGTCCACGGAAAACGGGATTACGTGCAGGCCGGGCGCCGCGCCCGGCGGCACGCGGACGGTAACCGACAACACCGCATCGGGCCGTGATGCGCCGGGGCCTACCCAGCCATCGGTCCGGCTGGGCGATTCAACGCGCGTAGTACTCACAGCCGGCTCCAGACTCCATGCCATCGGCAATGCCGGCCTGACAGAGATCGCCGCCGAGACGCGGCTATGGTTGGTCACGTGGATTTGTATCGTAACCCGATCTCCCGGGGCGGCTTCCTGCTCGTAGGGGTACGAACGAATCCAATGCTCGTCGATTGCGAAATCCGCCTCGTCCCAAGGAATCATCGTCTTGACCAGAGCCTCCCGCTCGATCAATATCCGCTCCATGTAATCCAGTTGCGTTTCCGTAAAGCGGAAAGCCTTGTCCTGATGCTGGTTGAAGATGTAGTCCGGCCGCGTTGCGCGCCAGATGGCCAGGCAGCGCCGCGAACCACGCCCTTCCCCCAGGAATGTTCGGTTACCCGCGCAGTAGTCGTCCAGCCCGGTGGGCGCGCCCGAGTCGCCCGCGAAGAACACCTTCGCCCCGTGGCCCTCGACCAGAAGCCCGCCGTGGTAGAGCGTCTGCCCCGGAAAATGGAAGGCGGTCAGCGTAAACTCCCGCCATGTCCACGATTCGCCGTCCGACGTCTTGCGCGCAACCTGCACGGGCGTCGGCGCAATGCACGGCAGCCAATAGCGCTGCGGATACTCCAGGATTTCCGCCACGCGCGCGTCCGTCATGATCGGACACGACCACGACGCCAACCGGTCCAGCGCGTCCACGTGATCGTCATGGTAGTGCGTGACCCAGCACGCCTCGACCGATTTCAACGTTCCGTTGTTCCGCCACTCCTCCAGTTTCGCGATCACGCTTTCATCCCCGCAATCAACCAGCAACGCGTCTCCGGAATCAGCCATGACCGCAAAGCTGGTGGCCGCCACCCGCCGCACCCACTCCGGCGGAGACCGTCGCTCCGCCGGAGACATTCGAGCCGCGTCGTCCTTGAGTTCCTCAAACTGGGCTGGAAAGTAGAAATTCAACGCCGATATGGACACGTAGTTCCGGAAAAGGCGGTTCAGCCGGTCTTCCATCAAGGCAGCGGCATCCGCAACGTTATCGAAGGGGGCGCCGTGCGATGGGACGGCCGGCGTCGCCCCCGTCGCCTTGAGTCTGTGAAGACTCTCGATCAATGGTTCGCGCATACCAAGAAAGCCGTGGTAGTCGCCAACCACCCGGAACCCCTTCTGCAACGAATAGAGGTCCCAGACCTGCCCCGGACCGTACAACAGGTCGCCAATAAAGGCTATGTGCTTTCCGTCCGTCTCCACACAGTATGAAATGGCGCCTTCCGTGGCCCCAGGCGTCTCCAGCACGCGTAACGTAAAGCCGCGCCATTCGATAGTATCCCCATCCTTCACGGTGCGGGCCACAGGCAACGGACGATCAAGCACCTGCGGTCCGGGCTGCATATGATAGAGATGCCAGCGGTTACGCCCGTCTCCCCAGTAGGCGTCCACGTCCTCGAACAATGGCCGGTCCTTTTCGGAAACAAGGAGTCGCGCCCCTTGCTCCTCCACAAACCGGTATGCGCCCATGGCATTGGGCCGTCGGTGCTGGGTCATGCAGATCATCTCGACCTGCTCCACCCCGATCGCCCGCAGCCGCTCCCGGGTCACCGTCTCACAGCAGTCGATCAACAGCGCTTTCCCGTCGGACACAAGAACGCCCGTGTTCACCGCGCCGCCCAGCACGTATAGGCCCGGCCCAAGCATCACGGCGTCCGGCACGGCCGGACGCTCGTTCACCGCGGGCAATGCCGCATAGATGACCGCCGCGCAAACCACGGATGACATCGGGAAACCCCTCCTCTCATCGATCCTTCCAGCACTACCCAAACGCCGCAAACCCGCATCGCCATGTCCCTCACTCCCAAACGGAGACGGCGGGTAATACCGCATTCCGCGTCACCTCGGCGCTCATCGTTCGTATCCGCGCCGCATGAATCCATCCTACAATACCTGCAACCCTGGAGCGTAGCCGTCCGCAAGACCGCTTCGAATCGGCAACTCATAATACTTCCAAACAGGTGATTCACATCGGCAGCGCGCCGCCCGCGGGCCAAACCCCGCCGGTCCGATCGTCGACATCAACGGGTGCGAGAAGTCCCCGTTCCGCTATAATGCGCCTCTTAAACGGGATGGAAGGGAGGGTTCATTATGAAGAACGTACCACGTGAGAGAAGCAGGGGATCAGGCGCCGACGCCCGTGCGGACGCCGCGGGAATCAGTCGGCGCGTGTTCCTGGGGAGCGTCGGCGCAGGAACGGGCGCGGTCGCTCTTGCGGCCCACGCCGCAACACAGGCTGCGGCGGATCGCGTCAGAACGCTTCTGCCGTTTGGCAAGCCCCTTCGCGTCCTTCCCGTATTGGTCTATGCGGTGGCGCAGCCGCAGGATCGCAGCAGTTGGCGCGCCTACGGCGCCATCCACACGAAAACCGACGCCGAAGACGAGGCGCGCCGAATCGAAACGGAACTCAAGGACCTCGCGGCCAACGCCGAATTCCCAATCGACTTTCAACCCCTCGCCTTGGTCTCCGACGACGCCCAAGTCCGCGAGGCCGCCGCAACCGACGCCGATGCGATCCTCGTGTACGCCTCCGGCGGACCGCCCAACTGGTACGCCGCGCTCGCCGCCGCCCAGACCCCCAATATCATGTTCATCCGCCACAAGTCTGGCGCATACTACCTCTATCACGAAATCGTCCACTGGCGCTTCCTCCGCCAAAGCGACGACGCAATGGTCGAACCCCACATGGGCCTCGACGACATCGTCGTCGACGACTACGGCAACGTCCTATGGCGACTGCGCGCCTTGTACGGTCTCAAGAACGCCTTCGGCACGAGGATGTTGGCGATTGGCAGCCTCGCCGCCTACAGCGCGCCCGGACAGGAGCTGGGCCCCGGGCACGCCCGAGACGTGTGGGGCTACCAGATCGAAATCGTGCCCTACGACGACTTCAAAAAACGTTTGGCCGGCATCCGATCCGACCCTTCCCGCATGACCGCGGTCCGGCGCGAGGTGGACGCATTGTTGGACCGCCGCGACGTTACCCTCAAGACCGACAAACGCTTCGTCGAGAATTCTTTCGTCGCGCTGCACGCCTGTCGCGACCTCTTGCGGGAAAAGGACGCCTTCAACATTGCCTTTGACCACTGCATGGGCCGCGACATCATCGAAATGCTTGATACGCCCCCGTGTCTCCTCGAAGCGCTCATCAAC
>Ga0116143_10005803_pt1 | contig 10993 bp, 6 predicted proteins | sample AD_UKC034_MetaG_FD_89745 | JGI IMG/M metagenome (GOLD analysis project Ga0116143, IMG submission 89745) | Active sludge microbial communities of municipal wastewater-treating anaerobic digesters from USA - AD_UKC034_MetaG | ecosystem: Engineered > Bioreactor > Anaerobic > Digestate | place: USA...
AAAATTATTTTTCTTTTCCGGATCAAGCAGATCTCTTCCCAATGTAGTATTCACATATGACTGGTGCAGCATTCCCGCAATGGTTGGCAGCACATCTATCTGCGATACCACTTCAGTTCTTTTTTGAGGAACCAGCAGATCAGGTGCGTAGAATAACAGCGGTACATGTTCATCGGTAAGCCGTTGCTCTGTCCATACCGGCGGATACATTGCTTCTGCATTTCCTGCCAGACCATGATCTCCTACAAAAACAAAAATGGTATTATGAAAGTAGTTCTCTTTTTGTGCTGCCTCCATGAATTTCCGGAAACAATAATCTGAATAGCGGAAACAGTTGAATTCATCCAGCGATTCAAAACCATACTTCTTTAACTCTTCATCCGGCACCACCACCCTTACAAAATCTGTATCATTTTTTGGTATTGTCAGGTTATAAGGCCGATGGTTACCTGAAGTCTGTATATACGCAAAAAAGGGTTTATCCTTTTTTCTAAAAAGTTCGTTTGCCTCCAAAAAAAGATCTTTATCACTTACACCCCATACGTTCACCTTTGGTGCTTTAAAATCATCGCCGGTGTGCATCTGTAATCCATCAATATTCTTCAGCAGTCCTTCAAAATTGTTGAATTCGGGGCTGCCTCCAAGAAAATAATGTTTTTCATAGTCCCCGAGGTTATCAACAATGGTATGTTGCTGCACCGCCTGTGGATTACGGCTGGAGAACTTGAACAATTGTGCATCAGGTATGCCGGATAAGATAGCAAACAAAGCCCTCGCCGTAGAGAAATGCGGGGTGAAGCAGCGGTCAAAAAAAACTCCCTGCCTGCATAATGAATCAAAGAAAGGTGTAGCATTCAGCGGATTGCCACTCATGCTGCTCTTGTACATGCTGAATGACTCGCATTGTACCAATACAATATTGGGCCGGCTTTCAAATGATGAACTGCGCGGGCCGATCTCTCTGCGGTATGAAAAATTATTCTTGTCTGGCAGACCCATCCATTCCGCCATTACCGGAAAAACCTCTTTCGCTTTTTTTTCATTGTAATCTGGCTTTCGCAGTCGTAATGTGGCAACAAAATTTTGAAGCGGGTTGATAGCGAGGTAAGACTTAAAACTATTATTGAACCTGAAACTGTCAGACCGGCTCAGTGGTGGCCACGAAAAGGAACCATAAATCAGGAAACAAAGAATTAATATCGTAAAAACAAAGAATTTTCTCCGGTGAGTGATTCCCAACCCTTCTGTTCTGTTGATCACCTGCCAATGACTGCGGTGATACATCCACCGGAAAAACAAAACTGCTACAATCAACCCCAGCAACATCCAGATCAACGGGTAGGTTTGCCATATCATTTTTACCGATATACTGAAATCTTCTGCAAAATTCATGGCCCCGGCGTCCAGCGGGGTACGATTGTAAGAAAAACTGCCAAACCCGGCTGCAAAAAAGAAAAAAACAATAAAGGTGACAATGGCCAGGTACCATGTCCACCACTTTTTATTGCGGGAAGAATAAAAGGGTGACAACCGCGGAAAGGTGCTTAAAAAGATGACCGGTAAGAGGATAATCGCTATCCAACGCAGATCATAGCGAATGCCCATCAGGAAAGAAGGGATCACATCAGTAAGGGAAATCCCTTTGGGCCTGAATGCAATAAAAGTAGCCAGCCGGAATAATGTAAAGATCAACAGGAAGATGACAAACAGATTTGACACCCATAATATGGTCTTTGGTATTTTATATTTTACCAGCATTAATCCTTTTTCCCTTGTCAGGCATTACATTTTACTGACAAGAGATACAAAGAAAATACTTAAACGGGGTTTAACAATACCATACGGCACTTATTTACAACAGTACAAAATCAATTCACCATACCCTACTTTTGCATACATGTACAGGTTAGCAATCAATTTTTTGGAAAAACTGGTGCAATGGGACAGATGGTTGTTTATAAAGATCAATAGCGACTGGACGAATCCTGTACTGGACAATGTAGCACCACTCTGGCGCAGTCCTTTGTATTGGGCTCCCCTTTATCTTTTTCTGCTATTGTTTATACTCATTAATTTTAAAGCAAGGGGATTATGGTGGGCTTTATTTTATATCTGTACAGTTGCTCTTTGCGACATGGTTGGTAATTATGTCTTTAAACATGGCCTGGAAAGAGTGCGGCCTTGCAATGACCCCGATTTTTATATGCATGTCAGGTTGTTGCTTGATCACTGTGGATCAGGCTATAGTTTTGTCTCTAATCATGCCGCTAATCATTTTGGTATGGCTGTTTTCAGTTTTGTCACTTTACGGCACCTGATTGGAAAATGGGCATGGTTGACCATCGCATGGGCGGCTTCTGTTGCTTATGCACAGGTATATGTGGGAGTGCATTACCCGCTTGATGTAACTGGTGGTGCAATGGTTGGATTTATATTTGGTGTCACTACCGGCACCCTCTTCAATAAGCGGTTCAGATTTGCTATCTTCGATAACCAATCAATTCCGGCTTCTTGATGGACATATTCATATTATGCTTTCTGATACTATTGAACGGTCTTTTTTCTATGTCAGAGATAGCTCTTGTTTCTGCCCGGAAGGCCCGGCTGGAGCACCTGGCTGAGAAAGGAGATAAAAAAGCAAAACTGGCACTGGAACTGTCCAACCACCCCGAGCTGTTTTTATCAGCTGTCCAGATCGGCATTACATTGATCTCTATTATTACGGGTGTGTATTCCGGCGAAAGATTTAGTAAGAACCTGCAGCCCGTATTTGAGAACATTGCTGTGTTACAACCATATGCCGAAACGATCTCCACCACTCTTATCATCATCCTGGTGACTTTTCTGTCTATCATTTTTGGAGAACTGATCCCAAAGAGGATCGGGCTGCTCCGATCAGAGAAAATTTCTAAAGCTGTTGCTGGTCCGATGAAGACCTTTGCAGTCATTACCCACCCCATTGTATGGTTACTAAACAAGACCAGTAATATTTTTTTCAGCATTTTCAATATTAAGCGATCAAAAGAAGATGCCGTTACGGAAGAAGAGATCAAAACACTGATCACCGAAGGCACAGAGGCTGGCACCATTGATGAAGCGGAACAAGAGATCATTGAACGGGTATTCCACCTGGGTGACCGTAACATCACTTCGTTGATGACCCACCGGAGTGACATCATCTGGTTCAACCTCGATGATAATGAAGACAAGATCAAAGAAAAGATCCTGCAGGAACCACATTCGGCTTACCCCATCTGTGATGATTCTATTGATAATATCAAAGGAGTTGTCTCTATAAAAGACCTTTACATCAGTCCTGACAATACGCTGTTCAAAGAAATTATGCAGCCGGCCCTATTCATTCCGGAAAATAATTCACCTTACCAGGTGCTCGAAAAATTTAAAGAATCAAAAATTCATTCTGCCTTTATTGTAGATGAATACGGCAGCATCCTGGGCCTGTTAACACTGAACGACATACTGGAAGCGATCGTGGGTGATATTCCGCAACAGAATGTTTCTGATTATGAGATCGTCGAACGGGAAGATGGCACCTATATCGTGGATGGACAAATTCCATTTTATGATTTTCTCACCCGGTTTGAAAAAACAGAATGGATGAATGAAGGGGAACATGATTTTGATACACTGGCCGGTTTTATACTTCATGAACTGGAAAGGATTCCGAAAACAGGTGATAAACTGAACTGGAAAGGTTTTGCCATTGAGATAATCGATATGGATGGCCACCGAATTGATAAATTACTTGTCTCCATCAGTAAGGAACTCCGCGAAGAAATGGAGGAATAAGCTTTCTAAAAATTAAACACTGCCTCTACTTCGGGAAAATTCAGCTTACTGCTTTTTCTGCTGCCATTTACTGTTACATGCATAATGTTCATCTGGTCATCAAACTGATCATACATAATATTGGCAGATACCCCAAGTTTACTGACAACAGGTACATTTTCCACTTCAATATAACTGTAAACAGCCTCTTTATCATTTTCAAAACCAAGATAGGAGAACCGAACAGGTTGGCTGTTGGCACTGACAGATAAATGACTAAAAAGGTATTTTTTGACAAGGGTATCCATCGCTGATTTATTGGAAGGATTGATCAGGTCAACCTTTGTATGGTAGTTCTTAGCCAATACTTTTTCAAAATCATCCGTAAATATCTTACAGCTTATCTCCAGCGTTTTATCTGCCGCATTGTGGTTGATCTCAATCACACTTACATGAAAAGGGTGATCTTCTGAAGGGCGGGCTGCCGTCAAACTGAGTACCAGAATGGGGATAATCAACCATTTATAGACAGATGATGCCATTGACACAATATATTTCATGATTACAAAAGTCTGGATTATTTTGACCCTTCATAAAACCGGTCATACCATTTTTCACAAAGGACGGTTTTAGTTTTTAATAAGATGCAGGACTTCGGATTTTATTTTGCTTTAGGCTGGGAACATATCATGAGCTGGGATGCGCTGGATCATTTATTATTCATCGCAGCATTGGCGGCAATTTATTTGTTGAAAGACTGGAAACAGGTACTGATACTGGTAACTGCTTTTACAATCGGCCACTCCCTGACGCTGGCTTTAAGTGTGATGGATGTATTCCGTTTCCCGGCTAACTGGGTGGAGTTCCTGATTCCCTGTACCATTGTGATCACTGCGGTAAGTAATCTCTTTCAGAAAAAATTTACGCCAAAATCTATCCGGATCAATTATTTCCTGGCGTTATTCTTTGGCCTGATTCATGGAATGGGCTTTGCCAATACCATTCGCTTTATGCTGGCCAATGATCAGAGTTTTGGCTGGGGTTTGTTTGGGTTTAATGTGGGGCTGGAAGTGGGACAAATAGTAGTAGTTGCCGCTCTCTTATTATTAACACAGGTTATTGTTACTTTATTTAAGATAAACCGCCGGGAATGGGTGATCTTCTTATCAGCCGCCGTTTTCAGTTTATCATTAAAAATCGCCTTGGAACGTTTACCAATATAAAAATCAAAAAGCCATGAAGAAGATTGTTTTATTGAATTGCTTGTTATTGTCAGCAGCCATTTTGACAAATGCACAGATTCAGAACAATGCCAATTCCAACCATGCCAACAAGTTTGAGCAGTTGGGAACTATTTTACCAACACCCAATGAACAACGTACAGCCAGCGGAGCACCGGGACCAAAATACTGGCAACAGCGGGTGGATTATGACATCAAATGTGAACTGGATGAAACCAGCAATAAATTAACTGGTAGTGAAACGATCACTTATTACAACAATTCTCCCGATGTATTAAGTTATTTCTGGATGCAGCTTGACGAAAACCAGCACAGCACGACCAAAAATGCCGACTACCAAAGCAGTAACCGCCTGCCTAACCAGACGGTTGACAAAATGCTTGACCGGTTTGAAGAAAAAAGATCTGATAACGGTTATGGCGTAAATATTACCAAACTCACCGATGCTACGGGCAAATTATTGAAATATACTATCAATAAGACAATGATGAAAGTGGATCTGCCTGCTCCCCTGAAGCCGGGACAGAAGTTTGTTTTTAAAGTTGACTGGAATTACAAACTGGCCAACCGGGGTGATTTTATGCGTTTCGGCGGAGCCAGAGGCGGGTATGAACATTTTCCTGAGGATGGTAATAATAATTATACTATAACACAATGGTATCCCCGTCTCTGCAAGTACAGTGATGACCAGGGCTGGCAAAATCACCAGTTTACCGGAACGGGTGAATTTACTTTGTGCTTCGGTAACTTTAAAGTGCAGATGACCGTGCCAGCCGATCACATTGTTGGCGCCACCGGAGAATGCCAGAATTATGCACAAACCTTGTCGGCTACTCAAATGGCCCGCTGGCAAAAAGCACAAACAGCTAAAGAGCCACAGCAGATTGTAACATTGGATGAAGCATTAGCTGCCTCTAAAAAAACAAGCAACAGCGCAAAGAAAACATGGATCTATAAGGCCGATAATGTCCGTGATTTTGCATGGACATCATCCCGGAGGTTTGTATGGGATGCCATGGCCACCAATGTGGAAGGAAAGAAAGTAATGTCAATGAGTTATTATGCTAAAGAAGCTTACCCGATCTACAGCAAGTTTTCTACCAAAGCAGTTGCACATACGCTAAAAACCTATTCAAAATTTTCTTTTCCCTATCCCTACCCTGTTGCTATCAGCGTGGAAGGTAACCAGGGTATGGAATACCCGATGATCTCCTTCAATCCCGGTCGTGCAGAGAAAGACGGCAGCTATACAGAAGGCGCCAAGAACGCTGCCATCTTTGTGATCATTCATGAAGTGGGCCATACTTTTTTCCCCATGATCGTTAACAGTGATGAACGTCAGTGGACATGGATGGATGAAGGATTGAATTCTTATTTACAATACCTCACCCAGGAATTATGGGACAATAAATTCCCTTCTAATGGCGGGCCTGCCTGGACCATTACTAACTACATGAAGCTGCCAAAAGATCAGTTGGAGCCCATTATGACCAATTCAGAGAACATCAACAACTTCGGCGCCAATGCTTATTCGAAAGTGGCAACGGGCTTGAATATTCTGAGAGAAACTATTGTAGGCCGTGATTTATTTGATAATGCATTCCGTGAATATTCAAGACGCTGGGCATTCAAATCACCCACCCCGGCCGATTTCTTCCGCACTATTGAAGATGCTACCGGTGAAGACCTGGATTGGTTCTGGAGAGGATGGTTTTATGGTACAGACGCCTGCGATATTGCCATTGATACAGTGAAACATGCAGTACCGGATGTTACAGCCGTACCAGCACAGCTCAGAGATACCGTAGTGATGATAGGTTTACCCAAACCCGCTGTCAATCCTTTTGAAGATATTTCTAAGATCAGAAACAAAGAAGATAAAAACATTGTGTTTGAAACAGACCGTGATACCACACTCCGTGATTTCTACTGGAAATATGACCGTGAGATAGCAAAATATGATACGGCCAGATACCCGGTCACAGTAAAAGCACAGACAGAAGCGTTGGATGAAGATGGCCGTCAGAAATATGGCAGCAAGCATTTATACGAGATATCCTTCACCAACAAAGGCGGACTGGTCATGCCCATCATACTTGAATGGACCTATAAAGATGGTACAAAAGAAGTTGAAAGGATACCTGCACAGGTTTGGAGAAAGAATGAAAAAAATGTGATCAAGACGTTTATGAAGGATAAAGAAGTAGCTTCCATCAAACTGGATCCTTACCGGGAAACAGCAGATATTGATGAAAGCAATAACACTTACGGCAATATCAAGGAACCAAGTAAATTCAAAGTGTTCAAACAAAAACAGAATGTAACCCCCGCGCCGGGCATCAACCCGATGCAAAAGGCACAGGAAAAGAAAGGATTCTGACCCGTCCTGGCTCTTTCTTAACTGGAGACTTTCTTATATCAATATTTAAAAGCCGCTCATAAAAAAGCGGCTTTTTATTTTACCCCGGTTACAGAGAACATGACCTATTTCCTTAGTTTTGGAGAACACCAGGAACAAAATTCATTATTAAAAATCAATATATCACATGAGACATTTTATCACCTTCTTACTTATCTCATTCAGTTTTTGTGTAACCGGTTCTGCACAGAACATTTATAACAACCCCAACAGTAATCACGGAAATAAATTTGAACAGATGGGGGGAACATTACCCACAGCAAATGAATACCGTACAGCAAGCGGTGCTCCCGGCCCAAAATACTGGCAGCAAAGAGTGGACTATGATATAAAGTGTGAGTTAGATGAAAAAAACCTGAAACTTAGCGGTAGTGAAACAGTTACTTACTTCAATAATTCACCGGATGAACTGGTTTTTTTATGGCTGCAACTGGACGAGAACCAGCACAGTACTGTGAATAATGCCAACTATCAGACCAGTAATGCAATGAACAGGCAAACAAGCCCGGCACAACTGGACAGAATAGATGAAGCAAAAAAAGATAATGGATACGGATTTAATATCGTGAAGCTGACAGATGCTGCAGGCAAACCATTGAAGTATACAATCAACAAGACCATGATGCGGGTTGAATTACCTGCCCCGCTGAAAGCGGGCCAGCGTTTTGTTTTCAAATTAGACTGGAATTATAAAATAGTAGATCGCCTGGGTCGGGGCGGCCGTGGTGGTTATGAATTTTTTCCTGAAGATGGCAATCATCTTTTTACTATGACACAATGGTACCCCCGTTTATGTGTATACAGCGATTTCCAGGGATGGCAGAATCACCAGTTCACTGGTCGTGGTGAATTTGCTTTATCCTTTGGCAATTTCAAGGTAGCAATGACGGTGCCTGCCGATCATGTAATCATGTCAACTGGTGAATGCCAGAACTATCCTGCTGTACTTACTCCTGCCCAACTGGCCCGCTGGAATAAAGCTAAGAATGCTGCTGAACCAATGGAAGTAGTGACGTTGGAAGAAGCAAAAGCCGCAGAGAAACAAAAAAGTGAGAAAAAGAAAACATGGATATTCAAAGCAGATAATGTCCGTGACTTTGCCTGGGGCTCTTCCCGCAAATTCATCTGGGATGCAATGGCTACCAAAGTGGAAGGAAAAAAGATCATGTGCATGAGTGGTTATCCAAAAGAAGCTTATGGACTGTACCGGAAGTTTTCTACGAAAGCTGTTGAGCATACTATTAAAACCTATTCCAAATTCACTATTCCTTATCCATATCCTGTGGCGCAAAGTATAGAAGCATCAAACGGAATGGAATACCCGATGATCTGTTTCAATTTTGGCCGTACTGAAAAAGATGGCACCTACAGCGAAGGAACAAGAAACGGGATGATCGGGGTCATCATTCATGAAGTGGGTCATAACTTTTTTCCCATGATCATCAACAGTGATGAACGTCAGTGGAGCTGGATGGATGAAGGATTAAATACGTTCGTTGAATACCTGGCTGAAGAATTATGGGACAACAAATTTCCGAGCCGCCGCGGCCCTGCTGCATTCATTACTGATTATATGAAATTGCCAAAGGATCAGTTGGAACCGATCATGACCAATAGTGAAAACATTGTTCAATTCGGACCCAATGCTTATTCCAAACCAGCAACAGGTTTAAATATTTTAAGAGAGACCATCATGGGCCGTGAACTCTTTGACTATGCTTTCCGGGAATATGCAAGAAGATGGGCTTTCAAACATCCTGAACCGGCTGATTTCTTCCGCACAATGGAAGATGCCAGTGGTGAGGACCTTGACTGGTTCTGGAGAGGCTGGTTCTTCAGTACTGAAGTATGCGATATTTCACTGGATACAGTAAAATATGCCAAACCTGACCTGGCAGCAGTACCCAACAGCACTGCAGAAACCACTGTAAAACGCAGTGCTGACAAACCACTGGTTCCCACTTTTGATGATATTTCCAAGATCAGGAACCGGGAAGACAAGAATATCAGATTCCAGACAGATGCTGATACCACTATCCGTGATTTCTACTGGCGGTATACCCGGGGTCTTGAACCTTACGATACTTCCAAAATTGAAATAAAGATACCTGCCAGTAACCCTGAGGGATTGACGGATGCTGAAAAAGAAAAATATGGTAATAAGAATATGTATGAACTTACTTTCAGTAATAAAGGCGGACTGGTAATGCCAATCATAATTGAATGGACTTATAAAGACGGGACGAAAGAAATAGAAAAAATACCGGCACAGGTATGGCGCTTAAATGAAAATAAAGTGATCAAAACTTTTGTGAAAGATAAAGAAGTGGCTTCTATTAAACTGGATCCAATGAGAGAGACAGCCGATATAAATACAAGCAATAACAACTGGAATACGATACCTGAGCCTTCCAAATTCACCATCTTTAAACAAACACAGGGTGGTGGCAGAAGAGGTGGCGGCGGCCAGGCTGGTAACCCGATGCAGCGGGCACAGGATAAAGACAAGAAAGGTTTCTAAATAAGTTTAAAGTTTGTAGTTGGGAGGCATGAATTTATCATGCCTCCTTTTTTTATATCTGCGTATACCTCCGGAGTTACCGGCACTATCTGCGGAAAAGATCAGGCTTTACTTTTAACTTTACCACATGAAATGAGCCATGCCGATTCTCGTCACCAACTGAGATGATTATTCAGCGAATTCCATTTGGCTAAAAAAAAATAAAAGATAAACAAATGAAAAGAATTTCCTGTTTATTACTTACCCTGCTGCTCTCTTATTGCATAAAGGCTGCTGCTGTGGATACAGTAACTATTTACAGCGCTGCCATGCAAAAAGAATATAAATGTGTGGTGATAAAACCAACAATAGCACAGAATGAAAAAATACAATTGCCTGTTGTGTATTTGTTGCATGGCCATGGTGGCTGGTATGCCAACTGGATAATCAGGGTAAAGGAATTAAAAGAATATGCAGATCAGTACCAGGTGCTGATTGTTTGTCCTGATGGTGGCTACAACAGCTGGTATATAGACAGCCCCGTTGATTCAACAGTACGGTTTGAAACTTACATCAGCATAGAAGTACCTGCCTACATCGAAAAAAATTACCCGGTTATTAAGGACAGGAAAGCAAGAGCCATTACTGGTTTAAGTATGGGCGGGCATGGTGGTTTATTTCTTGGTTTTCGCCATGCAGATGTATTTGGCGCCTGCGGCAGCATGAGTGGCGGCGTGGATCTGCAGCCTTTTAAAAAGAACTGGCAATTATCACAAAAGATCGGAGACACGATAAACTATGCCGCCAACTGGAAAAACTATTCAGTGATTACTGTTATTGAGAATTATCCCAAGGATTCACTGAATATAATTATCGATTGTGGTACCGAAGATTTCTTTTTTGATGTGAATAAGGCCCTGCATAATAAAATGCTGCGGTTAAAAATACCACATGAATATATTGAGCGGCCCGGCAAACATGACTGGAACTACTGGAGGAATGCAGTACAGTACCAGTTACTTTTTTTCAGTAACTATTTTGAGA
>Ga0116143_10005813_pt1 | contig 10986 bp, 6 predicted proteins | sample AD_UKC034_MetaG_FD_89745 | JGI IMG/M metagenome (GOLD analysis project Ga0116143, IMG submission 89745) | Active sludge microbial communities of municipal wastewater-treating anaerobic digesters from USA - AD_UKC034_MetaG | ecosystem: Engineered > Bioreactor > Anaerobic > Digestate | place: USA...
CCTCAAGCGCACCTGCCGTCTCGACGCCTTTGTGCCCAACCCCCCGGGAGAAACACCGGGCTTTCATATCGGCGACTGCGCTTTCTCCGACAAAGCGACGCGCGGCGTGATTGAACGGGACGGACACGCGATACGCTGGGAACTGGAACTGCGCCCCGCCCGCGATCTTGCCTTCGATTTCGTGCCGGCGTCGATGGCGCGCGCGCGACTTATCAAGAACACGGCGCTGACCGTCTTCGAGGACCTCCGGTTCAGCGGCTGGAGCGAGGTGGACGGCGATCGCGTCGCGTGGCGCGACGCGCCCGGGATGCAGGGCCATCTCGCCGGGCCGAAAAACGGCCACTCGTGGGCGTGGGGGCACTGCAACCTGTTCACGGACGAGACGGGGCAGCCGGTGGATTGTATCTGGGACGGATTGACCGCGCGGGCGCGCCTCGGCGGCTCGCGCGCCACCCCGCCGATGACGAGCATGCTAATTCACTATGAGGGGCGCGCCTACCGGCTCAATCGATTTCGCCGCGCATTGCGCGCGCCGTCGCAATTCGACGTGGATGGCTGGCGTTTCGAAGCGGTCTTCGGCGCGGTCTCGTTTCACGGTCGCGTGCGCGCCGCGCGCGATCAATTCGCGGGCGTTACGTATGAAGACACGGACGGCAGCCTACTTTACTGCTATAACTCGAAGGTGTCGGACATGACCATCGAGGTGCGGCGCGACGACAGGATCGAGAAAACGCTTACGGCGATGGGAACAACGGCCTTCGAGATTGTCACGCGGGAACGCTGGGACGACGTGCCGTTGCTGATCTGAGGGGAGCACACGATATGAATGAAGTACCCGCCGCGACGCGGCCCGCTCTCTCGCGGAGCGCGCGCCGCACTCTCGAAGCGTTCATCGTCACTCTCGTGGCGAACGACCGCGACTTGCTGGACCGGGCGGACATGAAGGGCGTGCTCGACCGCGCCGACGCGGCAGTCGGGCACTTCCCGCCGGTGTTCCGCTTCGCGCTTCGGGCCGCGCTGTTCGCTTTCGAGTATCTGCCCTGTCTCCTTGCGCGAAAAATCATGCCCTTCCGGCGGCTGCCTTTGGAAAAGCGCATCGTGTACGCGGAGACCTGGGCCTACCATCGCATCAGTCTCCCGAGAACCCTGTTCAAGCTCTTCCGGTTCCTCGCCGTCACGAGCCTCATGCAAGACCCCGAACTCGTCGTATACACCGGCTACGCCCCCGCCCTCGAGCACCGGCTCACGCGCCCGAAGGACAACGACGAGGTCTCTTGCGGTCAAGGAGTCGCACCATGACGCAACCCGAGGGCATCCCGATGGACGCGGCCCACCTGCACGCCGATGTGGACGCCGCCTTCGACGCCGTCGTCGTGGGCTCGGGCGCGGGTGGCGCCGTCATTGCCAAGGAACTGGCCGAAGGCGGTCGGCGCGTGGCGATCGTCGAGGAAGGCGGCTATCACGCCGTCCATCGCGATCCGCCGTTTGCTTCGTTCGCCCGGCTTTATCGTGATTGCGGCTTCAGCGGCACGCTGGGGCGGCCTGCAGTCCTCACACCAATGGGCAGGTGCTTCGGCGGCACGACAACCATCAACTCGGGCACGTGTTTCCGCACGCCCGAGAGCGTCATCGCGCGCTGGCGCGACGAACTGGGCCTTGCCGAAATCGACCATGCCGCCCTCGACCGCGCCTTCGACCGGGTCGAGCACGAGATCAACGTAACCGTGACGGACCTGCGCATCATGAGCCGCGGCAACCGGATCGTGCATGAATTGCTCGAACGCGAGGGACTCCACGGCGCGCCGCTGCGCCGCAACGTGCGCGATTGCGAGGGTTGCGGCGCGTGCTGTTACGGCTGCACCTCGGGCGCAAAGCAGAGCATGGACCGCTGCTACCTGCCAAAGGCGCTGCGCGCGGGCGCGACGGCCTACGTCCGCGCGCGGGCCGAGCGCATCCTGTGCGACGCTGCAGGCCGGGCCGCGGGCATCGAGGCCGTCGCAAACGGCGTTTCGGGGCGGCGATTAACCTTCCGCGCGCCCGTTGTGATTCTTGCCTGCGGCTCGTTGCTCACACCGCAACTGCTCCGTCGCAACGGCGTCGCGCGCGGCAACCCGCATCTGGGCCGCCACCTTACGTTGCACCCCGCCACCAAGGTCTACGCGGAATTCGAGGAGCGCGTCGAGGACTGGAAAGGAGTGCCGCAATCCTACTCGTATGACGGGCTGCGCGACGACGGCATCAAGTTCGAGGGGGCGAGTATGCCGCCGGAACTGGGCGCGGTAGCCATGCCCCTTGTCGGCGAAGAAATGGCCCATTTCCTCAAGCGGTACGCGCACATCGCGTCTTTCGGCATGATGATCAGCGACACCGCCGAGGGCCGCATGACGCGCGTGCCGGGCTACGGTTATGTGTTCCGCTATTCGCTGACTGAACTCGACCTCGCGCGGCTTCGTCGGGGCATCGCGTTCCTCGCGCGGCTGTACCTCAAACACGGCGCGCTCGCGGCTTACCCGATGATGGCGCGACAGGGGAGCGTGTTCCGCGGTCTCGACGACGTGGACCGCTTCGAGCGCGCGCCGTTGCGCGCCTCGGAAGTCGAGGTCATGGCGTTTCACCCGTTGGGCACCTGCCGCATGGCGGCGTCTCCCGCGGGCGGCGTCTGCGACCAGGAACATCAGGTATTCGGCGCGCCGGGCCTGTATGTTTGCGACGGGAGTGTCGTGCCGACCGCGCTCGGGGTGAACCCGCAAGTGACGATCATGGCGATGGCCACCCGCTTCGCCGAACGCCTGCTCGACCGCGAACTCGGTAACTGATCATACTCACACTCATACTCGCACTCGCACTCGTGTTCGTAATCGTAATCATAATCGATCCCCCCTCCCCGCGCGCAGCGAAGCCGACGCTTACGCGCCGTCCACGAATTCGAGTAGGTCCACGCGATCCTCGCCGGAGCCCAGTGCGGCGCGAGGCAGTACGAATTCCCGGATCAGGCGAAACCGCGCCGTGTCCGCCCGCCACTGCCGGAACATGGGAACCAGCGCACTCCGGAGTGTATCAGATTCATCGAGGAAGGCCCACGGAATCAGTACGTAGCGGATACCGCGCGCGCGCAGCCAGTCTAATTGACGTTCCGTTTCGAGGCGCGCCAAATCAAGCATCGCCCCGTGGTTCTGGAACGTCGGACCATTAAGGTAATACACGCGCGGGTCCGGCGTCAGGATGATCGCGCCGTCGTCCAGGTACTTGTTTGCGTATTCGAAGACGGGGTACCGCTCGATGCGATCGCGTAGGTGAGCCTCGCGCGTCTGGCCGCCGAGGAAGACCGGTATCTTGACGTGGATGGCGACCGCGTGGAGCGCCAAGCCGTATGCAAAGGCGAACACGAGCAGCGCGGCGACACCCTTCCGCATCCATTGCGCGCGGTTCGTCATCACCGCCGCGACAACCATCATGGGCGTGAAGAACGGAAGGAGGCACCGCGCACAACGCTGGATGAAGAAGAGGAATACGCCACCCGCGACGCTGAACGCGCCGAGCGTCCGCGCGCGCCGGCCTCCGAGGATCAACCCCGGCACGCCCAGCGCCAGCACCACGCTGCCGGGCGATTTCGTCCAGCCGTCGTAGAGGTGCGGCCGCATGATGATGTCCCACGGAAAACGAAGGAAGGCGACGAGCCCTGTGCCGCCGGCGGCGCGGACCGATTCGTGCCCGCCGAGGGCCATCAGGTCGACGTGCTCGATGCCTTGTGTCGGAAACAGGGACGGAAGAAGCGGAAATACGGGATTGCCCACGGTAAGGGCGCTGCGCAGCAGCCACGGCAGCGCCGCTAACACCGCAATCCCGCTGAAGAGAGCCGTTGCGCGCAGCCTCGCGCCGCGACTGCCCGCCAGTACGCCCACGCCCAGCAGTAGACACACGAGAAACCCCGTGTGGCGCACGCCGCACGCGCTTCCCGCCAGCGCGGCGCTCAGAACCAGCGGCGCGAATCCGCGGCCCGGGAGCACACTGCTCCCTCTCCCCGAGGGTGAGGGTTGCGGTGAGGGTTGGAGAAGCGGTGATGAATCAGAGGCGGCATGCCCATGCCGCGCCCCCTCGAACCATGCGACCAGCGCGGCCAGCGACGCGGTCGTCAACGCGGTAAAGCCCAGGTCGATGGCCACTTCGCCCGCCTGATCCATGAAGACGGGGGCCGTGGCCAGCAGCGCGGCGGCGGCAAGGCCGCAGCGCGGTCCTTCGATGCGTTTGCCCAGAACATACACGGCGAGGCACGCCAACGCGGCGAAGGTCCAGTTCAACAACGTGACGGCCTGTTCGCCCGCGCTTGCGTACGCAATCGCGTACAGGCTGTACAGCAGATGCGGATACCCGGAGTACACGTTGCCGGGAAGCACGATCATACGCCCCTCGCGCGCGTACGCGGCCGGCAGCGCAAGATGCGCCACACTCGCGTCCCGACTCGTGACCGGCGCCAGCGCCGAGATCAGCGCAAGCAGCAGCGAGCCGGCAATGGCCGCCAGGCAGGCGTAATCAAAGAGGCGCAACGGCGCGCGCGACGGTGTCTCGCCTCCGGCGGCGGCCCGGGTCCGTGTCCGCGCACCGCGCAATTCCCAAAGCAAACCCAACGCGGCGATAAGATAAAGCGCGGTCGCCGCCAGCGACAGCGAGTAACTGCCTAACCCAATCGCGAGCACGGCACAGAGGCCAAACCCGACAAGCAAGCGATAGAGCCAGCCTTCGAGGTCCGCGACGAGGCCGAGGGGGCGCGTCGCGAACGTTCCCAGTACGGCCGCCGCCGCTATGAGGGCAGGATAGACCATCGTGTTACAAGTCGCCCCGCTCCTTAACGTGGCCGCACGATAGCATGGGCTGGCGGGGGAATGCATGCACCGCAATGAATCGAGGACAAACAGCGCTCATTCACGGAATGATGCAATACGGCCTTCCCGCTCGTACCCTCGGAACTCCCCCCGCGCCTGTCCGCGGCCACCCGTATCTCCGGGCTCTTGGGGACGCACCTATCCGGCAGTGCGATTCCCGGGAACGCGTATGCGCTACTGGTTCAGGCTCCACTCGACGAAGGCCTTCAACTCGCGCGCGCGGGTCGGGTGCCGCATCTTACGCAGGGCCTTGGCCTCGATCTGGCGCACGCGCTCGCGGGTAACGTTGAATACGCTGCCGACCTCCTCGAGCGTGCGCGGATACCCGTCGCCGAGCCCGAAGCGCAGCCGCAAGACCTTTTCCTCCCGTTCGGTCAGCGTGCCGAGCACCTCCGACAACTTCTCCTGAAAAACGCTGAAGGCGGTCGAATTCGCCGGATTCTCCGCGCTCTTGTCCTCGATGAAGTCCCCGAAGCTCGAATCGCCCTCGTCGCCCACGGGCGTTTCGAGGCTGATGGCCTCCTGCGCGATCTTGAGGATGGACCGCACCTTGTCGGAGGACATCTCCATCGTGTCCGCGATTTCCTCGGGGCTGGGCTCGCGACCGAGTTCCTGCACCATGCGCCGGCTCGTGCGCACCAGCTTGTTGATGCTCTCGATCATGTGAACCGGGATGCGGATCGTGCGCGCCTGATCGGCGATCGATCGCGTGATGGCCTGCCGAATCCACCACGTCGCGTACGTGCTGAACTTGTAGCCCCGCTGATACTCGAACTTGTCGACGGCCTTCATCAGGCCGATGTTACCCTCCTGGATCAAGTCAAGGAAGGACATGCCCCGGTTCGTGTATTTCTTGCCGATGCTGACGACGAGGCGGAGATTCGCCTCGACCAGCTCCATCTTGGCCTTGTAGATTTTCTCTTCTTTCGCTTTAATCGTGTCGATAAGGGCGTTGATCTCGTCCGTGCCGAGCTTGGCGTCCGCCTCGATCTGCTCGATACGGCGCAAAGCAAGCTGCAGCCGCCGCTCCGCGTCCAGCAGGGCGTCCTTGTCCACGCCAATCTTTCGCGCCGCCGCGGGCGAACGGCGCACCTGGACCGCCATCTTGTGCACCTCGTTCCGCCCAAAGCCGATCTCGCGCTCGACCCGGTCGATCTCGTCGCGCGCGGCGTGGATGCGCCGGCGCAGCCCCTTGATCTTGCGGGCGATCTTCATGACCTCCTTGGGCTTCAGGGTGAACTGCCGCACGATCTCGACCTGCTGCGTGCGATACGCGTCGATGCGCTTCCGGATGTTGTCGCGGCTCTTGCGCGACAGGCGCGATCGGCGCTGCCGCTTCTCCTGCGCCTCGATTAGGACGTCGAAGCTGCCGATCTTCTCCATAAGTTCCGGCAGGCGTTTTACGAACTGATGCTGCTCGCGCAGGTCCTCGACATCGGTGATCTGCGCGAAATTGAGACGCCCCGCCAACAGGCGCGCCGCGATCATGGTAACTTCTTTCAGAGTGTACGGCGTGTGCAGCAGGACCTCGATCAGTTCCTGCTCGGCCGCCTCGATACGCTTCGCGATCGCGACCTCCTGGTCCTTCGTCAGCAACGGCACGCGCCCCATCTCGCGCAGGTACATACGCACCGGGTCGTCGGCTCGTTCGAGGCGGCTGTGCGCCGCCTCCCGCTTCAGTTCCTGCTTGCGCGCCTGCGCCGCTCGTTTCTTCTCCTGCTCCTGCGACTCGGTGTCGATCTTGAATTCATCGACCACCTCGACGTTCATGTCGCTGAGCGCGACCATGACCTCGTCGAAATCCTCGACAGAAGCATCCTCGGGCAGCATGTCCCCCAGTTCGTCGTAAGTGACCTTGCCCTTCTTCCGCGCTTCCTCGAGGGCCTTGCGCGTCTTCTCCGACTCGATTACCTTGGATTTCGTCGTTACCGCCATAAGTCTTCCTGCCTGAATTATGCCGTTGCCGTCACCGTTGACTGTCTCTAGCGTCGTCTTTCGCATCTCTCTAGAACCACGCAATATGCACTCCCGCGCGCCCCGAGAGGCGCGAGAGAGAACGATCTCCCTAAGCGGCCCCCATCTTGTCGCGAAGCTCGCGCTCGACCCCGACCTTCTCCTCTAATAACGCCATTACGCGATCCTGGTCGTGCGCCCGCTCCGCTTCGCGGATCGCCGCCTGCAACGCTTCGGCCCGAGCAGTAAGCGCGTTCTTCTGAATTCCTGTGATTCGTCCTTTCACAATGCTCTCGGCTGACGCGCCGCGCGGCGGCTCCGAGGTGGCCGCGGCGGAATATAAGACCCCCGCCATACTATTCCCAAGAACATGGCCAAGTTCCTCGAATCCGGCTTCCGTTTTCAGTATGCGGGCCAGCACATCCCTCACAGGATCCCCCTCAAGGGGTATGCTCTGTAACGCTTCCCGGACCTGATCGCGAAGCGGCTCACTGTGCAGCAACGCCGCGATAAAGTCAACATCGTCCTTCCGCGGCCGGAACGCGGGATCCGTCTTCTGGACCGGCGCCGGGCGATCGCTGGTCCGCCGCGATCGCTCAAATTCGCCTCGAAAAGACCATTCATTCAGACCCAACTCCCGGGCGCCACGTTTCAGATACTCATCCAGACGCAACTGGTCCTCGATGTACCGCAGCACCGCGAAGAGGTCCCGCGCCACCGCTGACTTGCCCTCGATGGTCCGCAGCCGATTCTCATTCATGCGCACGAAGAACGTGACAAAATCAGGCGCTTCCTCGATACGCCCGAGAAACGCCTCGGGGCCGGCCTCGCGGATGAAATCATCCGGGTCCTGCCCGCTCGGCAGGGCGGTGGCGCGCACCTGCAGCCCGGCGGCGACCAGGACACCGATTCCGCGCAGGGCAGCCTGAATGCCAGCCGCGTCGCCGTCGTAAACGACGACCACTTCGGGCACGTAGCGGCGCATCAAGGCGGCTTGCTCCGAGGTCAGGGCGGTGCCGCACGTGGCGACTACGTGTTCGATGCCGGCGTCGAAACAACGCAGCAAATCCATGTAACCTTCGACCAGCAACGCGCGGCTCTCGCGGCGCAACGCCTCGCGCGCCTCATGCAGACCGTAGAGGACTCGACTCTTCTTGTAGATTAACGTTTCAGGCGAGTTGATGTATTTCGCCTCGCCGCTTTCGAGAGCGCGACCGCCGAACGCCACCGTGTTCCCCGTTACATCGCGAATCGGAAACATCAGCCGATCCCGGAAGGCGTCGTACCACGAGCCGCGGTCGCCGTGCTTGAACAAGCCGGACGCCTCGATAATGTCCTGGGCAAAGGGTTTCTTCCGCGCGGCATCGAGCAGGCTTGACCACCCCTGCGGCGCGTAGCCAAGGCCGAAGCGCTCGGCCGTGGCGCTCTTCAACTGTCGCGTCTGTAAGTAGTGGCGGCCACGGCTGCCCTGGAGCGGATTGCCCAGTGTTTCCCGGAAGTAGTGTTCGGCGAACCGGCACAGTTCGAGCGTCCGCGTGCGCAACAAGTCGGACCTCGGGTCCGCTTCCTTGAACGCCGGCAGCCGCACGCCGCCCCGGTCGGCAAGTTTCCGCAGACCTTCGATGAAGCTCAGGCCTTCATATTCCATCAGGAACGACAGCGCGTCGCCGCCTTTGCCGCAACCGAAGCAGTGGTACATCTGCCGGTCCCGGCTTACCACAAAAGACGGCGTCTTCTCCGTATGAAACGGGCACAGCGCCTTGAATCGCGACCCCGCCGGCTTCAGTTCCAGATAGCCGCCGATCACGTCGACGATGTCGACCGCCGCGAGTACTTCCGCGATGTGATCGCGATTATACTTCTGGGCACCCGCCATGATTCACCCAAAAAACAAGTTGCCCCGCGCAAGTCGTTGTGTTAGAACCGATTTACGCCCTGTCGCGCGACTATGCGCTGTGGAAAATCCATGCGTAGGCATAGACCTCCCCTCGGGGGTGTCAAGACACGCGAATTCTAACACCTTGCGCGCGCTGTGTCAAGTGTGCATCGGGCGCGCGACCGACCGCACCGTGAATCACCGCGACGGCGAGACTGGTCCAATCGTCGACACGGCGGACCCGCCCCGGACGCCGAAGAACTGGCCGGACCGCTGTTCCGTGGCCTATAGTAACGCTTTCTCGCGTGTTACGGGAAACGACCGCGCGTGGCGCCGGCGGCCCGTTGTGAACGGGGCGAGCGCGGCGCGAGCGTCGAAACAGGGAGCAGTGCGGCAAATGGGCGAGATGGTGCTTTTTCTTTTGCGTGTCGGGATTCCGGCGGCGGTCGTGGCACTGGCGGCGGGCGCGGCGGCGGGCGGCCCCGCCGATCGTCACGCCGGGTTGACGCGCGCCACAGTACGATTATGCGCGCATCGCGGCGGTAAGGGCCTGTGGCCCGAGAGCACGCTCCTTGCATACCGAGAAGTATCGAAGCACTTTCCCAGCGTATTGCTGGAGGGCGACGCCCGGCTCACCGCGGACGGCCATATCGTCCTGATGCACGACGACACGGTGGACCGCACCACGAACGGTCAGGGCGCGGTGGCGCAATTCACGTTGGCGGAAATCAAGGCGCTCGACGCGGGGTATCGCTTCACTCAGGACGACGGCAAGTCCTTCCCCTATCGCGGACAGGGCATCACCGTGCCCACCTTCGAGGAAGCCCTCCAGACCCTCCCGGATGCCGTATTCCTCATCGAACTCAAGAGAGGTTCCGCACTGCCCGAAGCCATGATCGCGCTGCTGCGCCGCATGAACGCGACGCAGCGCGTGATTCTTGCGTCCTTCCACGAGGCTCTGCTCCAAGTCGTGCGCAAGACCGCGCCCGAAATCGCCACCTGCTTCACCTTCGGAAGCGGCATCCGCATGCTTCAGGCGCTACGCGATGGCGATTGGGCGGCCTACACGCCGGAGGACTTATTGCTCGCGCTGCCCGACGAACTCGAACAACGTTACGCCCTCACAGCGGAGGAAATCCGCGCCATCCAGGCGAAAGGCGTCCTCGTCCAGGTCCACACGGTAAACCGCCACGATGAGATGGTCCGCCTCCTCGAACTCGGCGTGGACAGCATCATCACGGACTACCCCGACGTCCTGGCGGAAGTCCTCGCGCAAATCGACCGCCCTTCGCAAGGACTTTGAGCAACAAGACAGGCCCTCCCGACCACGTCGAAAGGGCCCGTCGCACGTTCTCACCCGTCGGCGCTGGAACTCGCCGCAACGCGCGGGTTGCCATGTGAATTCGGCGTCCGCGCGCTATATCAAGACGCTACAGTTCAGCAAGGTCAAGCGCCCGCTGCGCCATCACCGCCCACGTCGAACTTACCGGGAACTGCTCCGATTCCGTGCCCGCCATGTTTCCTTCCGCATTCACGCCCCGGGTGGGCGTGTAACGGACAAAGTCCACGTGTCCGTCGAGATACAGTACATTGGCGCCGCCCGGAATATGGCTGAACAGTGCGGCCTCCTGCGCCACCACGTCCCAGATAATAGCCAACGTGGATTGCGCCTGCGCGGTGGCGGCAGGGTTATTGATGTCCGTGATCAGGAATCGTTCGATGCCTTCGCGGAGCCGATACGCCGTTATCGTTTCACCCGGAGCGATCACCGCGTTGCCCGGGTGCTGGATGGACAGGTCCGAATCGTTCTGCTTCGCCACCTCGTCATATTGTCCCGACGTAAAGGGAAGTCCTATGAGCGAGACAAACGCGCCCAGAAGCGTGTTAGGCTGCGAAATGGCCGCTAGACCGATGGGGACGGGCACCAGCCACGAGTTGTCGCGGATCGCCCAACCCAAGTAAATGTACGAGCGGTCGGACGTGTCGATTTCCGGATCGTAGCCTGGCCTGCGCGGATCACCGTCGAGCCGCGCGAGAATCAGATTGCCGTTCACGTCCACCCATTCCCCATCGGGCGGCGTGACCAACAGCGGCAGATTCTCGGAGTCCGATGGACAGAAAATCACATAGATGTCATTGAGGTATTCCGGATAGGTCGCCTCCATCGAAAAGAAGAAATTGCCCGCGTCCAGGGACTTCGGCGGGAAGCGCTCGCCTGGGTCTTCGTTGGCGTACATCTTCAATACGAGGCCGAGTTCCTTGAGATTGTTCTGACAC
>Ga0116143_10005817_pt1 | contig 10978 bp, 7 predicted proteins | sample AD_UKC034_MetaG_FD_89745 | JGI IMG/M metagenome (GOLD analysis project Ga0116143, IMG submission 89745) | Active sludge microbial communities of municipal wastewater-treating anaerobic digesters from USA - AD_UKC034_MetaG | ecosystem: Engineered > Bioreactor > Anaerobic > Digestate | place: USA...
AAAGTTGCGGTTCTGGATCATGAGCAGTCCGCCCGGCCGCAAGCAGGCCGCCATGTCGGCCAAGGCTTCCGTCAGGCTTTCCAGAGTGAGCAAGTGGGGGAGCGAATTGCCCAGACAGAGCACGGCATCAAAGCTGCCTCCCACGAGGGCATGCATCTGGCCAAAGGCAGCTACTTCAAAGCGCAGGTGTGGATGGCCAGCGGCATTTGTCCGGGCCACGTCAATCATCGCGGCGCTGGCATCGGTGCCTACTACGTCAAAGCCGAGCCCAGCCAGCGCGATGGCGTGCTGGCCAGTGCCACAGGCCGAATCAAGCACCCGACGCGCCCCGTGCTGGGTCAACTGGGCCTGGAGAAAAGGCAGCTCCAGGGCCAGCCTGGATGGCCAGTTGACAAAGCGGTCATAGTCGTTGCTCAACTCGTCGTACATCGTGGTACTCCACATATCATCCATCCTGCGAGTCTATGATGATGAACTCGCAGCGGATGGCGCGGGTCGGACAGGCTGCTTCACACTCGGCGCAGTAAGTACAATCCGCTGGCCGCACAAAGGCCGGTCCGGTGGGGGTCATCTCGACTGCATGGCCGGGGCACAAGGAGGCGCACTGGCCACACAACGTGCACAGACTCATATCGATGATGGGTAGAGCCGGACTTGACATATCTACCACGCACCTTGAACCCAAGTGGTATCGAACACTGAGGTCAGTGTAGCAGGCAACTAAGGCGATGTCTACGACTTTAGTCGTACTACTGTGTTGACTCGAGCTCCAACCCCGACCGGTCGAGCAGCACGATGCGCTCGCGGTTGAGATCGATCAAGCCTGCGTCAGCCAGCCCGCGCAGGGAGCGGCCGACCATGTCGCGCACTGTTCCCAGCTGAGCGGCGATCTCATCTAGCGTCCAGCGTCGGGGAACCTGACCGCTCTCAGCGTGGTCTAGAAGGAAGCGGGCCAGTCGGCCGCGGACGCTACGCAGGGCGATGGTCTCGACCAGATTGGTCAAGTGATCCAACTTGTCCGCCAGGTCTTCCAGTAACGCCAGCCCAAGGTCCGGAAAGCGCCTGATCAGCCCGCGCAGGTCGTTGCTTCCAATGCTGAGAAGGCGGGTGGTTACCACCGCCTGGGCACTGGCATGGTTGGTGGCCAGAGCGCGCAAAGCAGGGACAAGGTTGAAGGGTTGCCCGGCGTCGATTCTCTTCAGGACCTGCTGGCGTCCCGACGGCGCATCGCGAAAAACGGTGACGGCTCCTTCGAGTACAAAGTAGGCAGCCTCACACCGCTCTCCGCCCACGAGCAGGAGCTCGCCTGCGCTGCAGGAGCGCACCGACATCGCTTTGGCCACGGCGTCCCGCACGTGTTCGGGCAGACCAGCCAGCAGCGGGATGCCTTGAAGCAGGCGTGAATCGCAGGGCATATTGCACATTCTAACTGCGTCGCGGTGCCTGTCAAGGGTACCTCGTCTCGCATCCTTGACCAGAAGCTACCGCCTAGTGTAAACTGGTGTGGAAATCGTCCAACGAGAGGTCAACTTGAGAGTCCGCATTGGTCAATTACTGGTTATGCTCTGCATGCCTCTGTTGATGGTTGGCTGCCACCCGCGACCTTTGTTGTTCAATGTGGCGGTCAGCCCATCCATCATCTCACCCAATGCCGATGGCATAGAGGACATCACGCGCATCAGCTATTCGATGGGCATGGCGGGCCGCGTCTCCATCTACCTCATCGATCCGGCCGGACAGCAGCACGCCATACGCAGCGAGGCAGAGCGGCCTGTCGGCGACTACGAGTCGCTTTTTGGCGGGGTGGTCAACAACCGGCTCCTCCCGGACGGCCACTACACCTGCGTGGTAGAGGCCGAGTCGAGCAATGGGCAAAGGGCCCGCGTCGAGGCTCCACTGACGCTGCAGGGCGGAGAGCCGAGCCTGATCCAGGTGCAGAACCTCAACATCTATCCCACGACCTTCACCCCCAACCGCGACGGCATCGCCGACCGGGTGACCATCGCCTACTACCTGACGAAAGAGGCTACCAGCGTTCAGGTCTATCTGGTTGGGAGTGACGGAAGCAAGTACCCCGTTCCAGAGGACAAGATTCGACCGATGGGCGCGGCAGGTAATCACGAGCACGACTATGAAGGGGGAGTCGACCTAGGCGCAACTCCACCTCCGGACGGTTCTTATCGTGTAGTAGTAGAAGCTCGGGATGCCGTGGGTAATGTGGATCTGGCCGAAGGCACTCTGACCATCAAGAACGGCGGGGTACCGCGGGTAGAGATCGTCAACCGCGCGGCGCAGTGGTCCACGCGTGTTCTGCCATTGGGCGACACTCTTACCTTCACCTGTACCGTGCGCAACATCGGCAACGTAGCGGTGCGCACCAAGGGTCCACCTTCGGGTACGCTTTACACAACCGAAGAGAACTATAACGCCAAACAGGCCTACGAGGAACCAGGCACTTTTCGCCTGGGACTGGACTATGAAGGTAACAGCTCTGGCCGCACCTACCCTTTCCGCTGGCAATTGGGCACCGATGAGGCGCTGACCGTCATCGACGGCCAGAAGTATCTGCTCCCCGGCCAGACGGTCCAGGTAGTCGGCCATCTGAAAGTGATCGACAAGCCGGTCAAAGTGGCACCGTACTACTGGCTCGGCTTGATACACGAACAGGTCTGGATCGTCGAGGACAGGGTCGAGCCAATTCCCGTAACCATCGGCTTCTAGATGGACCTCTCGGTCGTTGTCGTCAGTTGGAACGTCAAGAACCTGTTGGAGGCGTGCCTTCGTTCGGTAGAGTCGACGCTGGCGCCGGGGAGCCTGACCTGGCAGCTCTGCGTTGTTGACAACGCCAGCCACGACGACAGTCCGCAGATGGTGCGGGGGAGGTTCCCGCAGATCAAGCTGATTGCCAACACCGACAACCTCGGCTACGCGGGTGCCTGCAATCAGGGCCTGGCCTGGGCCGAAGGTGAGCACTGCCTGGTGCTGAACCCGGACACGGAGGTCAAACCAGGAGCGCTGGCGGCCCTGGTCGAGTTCCTTCGGAGTACTCCCACCGCCGGAATGGCAGGACCCCGGCTGATCTACCCTGACGGTTCGTTCCAGCATTCGGCCTTTGCCTTTCCCGGACTGGTCCAGGTCGCGCTGGATCTCTTTCCCGCTCCCGGGCGGCTGTACGAGTCGCGTTGCAACGGCCGCTATCCACGCTCATGGTACGCCGCGGGCAGACCCTTTCGCGTGGGCCACCCGCTGGGCGCCTGCATTATGGTGCGCAAAGCGGCACTCGATAGTGTCGGCAGGATGGACACTGGCTTTTTCATGTACTGCGAAGAGGTAGACTGGGCCAGGCGCTTTCAGCGTGCTGGATGGCAGGTCTACTGCGTGCCGGCGGCGGAGGTCGTACACCACGCCGGGCGGAGCACCGAACAGGTCCGTCCGGAGATGTTTGCCGCGCTGTGGCGAAGCAGACTGCGCTACTACGACAAGCATTATGGGCCGGTCTACACTGGCGTGGTGCGCCTGCTGCTGCGGGCCGGTCTGCGTTATCAGCGGAGCCGCCCCCGCAGAGAGGCTGCTCGGGGCCAACTGAGCCAGGAGGCGCTGGCCCAGCGTGAGGAGATGTACCGGCGGGCGGAGCAGATGCTCCACGAAAGCTGAGCGGGGTCGAGTGCATGCTGGCGGCGATCGTACTGACGCGCAATGAGGAACACAACATCGCAGACTGCCTGGGCAGCCTGACCTGGGCCGATCAGTTGCTGGTCCTCGATTCGAACAGCACCGACGGCACGGTCGAGCTGGCCCAACGGGCTGGTGCTAACGTACAGCAGCGGGCCTTTGTCAACTATGCCGACCAGCGCAACGCCGCCCTCGACCTGGTACAGGCGGACTGGGTGTTCTTTGTCGATGCCGACGAGCGGGCCACTCCCGAGCTGGCCAGCGAAGTGAGGACCGCTATCGAGTCCTCAAGCATCGTTGGCTGGTGGGTGCCTCGCCGCAACCTGATCTGGGGCAAGTGGATCCAGCACGCCGGCTGGTATCCCGACTATCAACTGCGGCTGCTCAAGCGAGGGTCGGCCAGATACGATGTGGCCCGGCCGGTCCACGAAGTGGTGCTCCTCGATGGCCCGGAGGGCTGGCTCAAGAACCCCCTGATTCACCACAACTACCAGACCGTGCGGCAGTTCCTGCGCAAGCAAGACGCCTACGCCACGCTCGAGGCCCAGATCCTGCGGGAAAAGGCGGTTCACCCCCGCCCCCATAGTCTGATCCTTCAGCCGCTGCGCGAGTTCTGGCGGCGCTACGTGACGCTGCAGGGCTACAAGGACGGCGGCCACGGTCTGGCCCTGTGCTGCCTGATGGCTTACTATACTCACCTGGCCTACCGCCGCGCGAGATCTATCCCCGATGTCTGAGCTGGAGCTCACGCCCGAACAAAAGGCCATCGTCCTGGCACCGGTCGGCCAGCCACGCTCCCTCTTCCTCCATGGCCCGGCAGGCTGCGGCAAAACCACCACGGCCGTCGCGCGTCTCAGGTACCTGCTCGACATCGGAGTTCCGGGCAGCCAGATTGTGGTCTGGGTACCCCAGCGCTCACTCGGAAGGCCCTATGTCTCGGCCGTGCGCAGTGTCACGGCACCCAACGGCACGCCGGTCGACGTTCTGGGTCTAGACGGCCTGGCCCGCCGCTTGCTGGATCTGTACTGGCCGCTGGTGGCCGAGTCGGCCGGATTTGACCCCACACATCCTCCCGTGTACCTGACGCTGGAGACAGCTCAGTACTATCTCGACCAGGTGATTGAACCACTGCTGCAAGGCGGGGCCTTTGGCGATGTCGTGCTGCCGCGGAACAGGCTGCTCAGCCAGATCATTGACAACCTGAACAAGGCGGCCCTGGTCGGATTCCCGCATACCGAAATTGCCCCGCGACTGATCGCCTCCTGGGCAGGGCCCAGCAGCAGACAGCGAGTGTTCGACGCGGTGCAGACGGCAGCAAATGACTTCCGTGACCTGTGCCACTCCAAGAACCTGCTGGACTTTTCACTGCAGGTCGAGACCCTGATCCGCTTTGTGCTCACCAGGGAGGAATGTCGCGCACCACTGCGGCACTCCTACCGGCATATCATCGCCGACAACCTGGAAGAAGACATCCCAGTAGCCCACGACCTGCTGCGCGACTGGGTAGCAGGGGCGGACAGCGCGCTGCTGGTGTACGATCACGATGCGGGCTTTCGCAGCTATCTGGGCGCCGATCCGACCGGGGCGCTCAAGCTGGCCGAGCTCTGTGATCAGCAAGTGCGGCGCGATTCTTCCTACGTATCCTCGGCCGGCGTTCTCGACCTGGCTGCGGGCCTCGTGACGGCGGCACCGGACGCCTCTGCGCCAGCCGAGCGAGGAAAAGGCAAGTGGGAGGATGCGCTGGCCGTGGACCAGTGGCGGTTCCACACCGAGATGCTGGTCTATGTCGCGGACGAGGTCGAGCGGCTGCTGACGGAACCCCACACTCCGCCAGAGCAGGTGGCGATTGTAGCGCCCTTTGTCGACGACGCACTGCGCTTTGTTCTGGTGAGGGAGCTCGAGCGGCGTCGCGTACCGGTACGCACCCACCGGCCGTCACGGGCGCTGCGGGAGGAGCCAGCGGTACAGTGCGTGCTAACCCTGGCCCAATTGGCCCATCCGCACTGGCAACTTTGTCCACTGCCGCACGAAGTGGCTCTGGCTCTCACCCTGGCCATTGAGGACCTGGACCTGACCAGAGCCACGCTGCTGGTCAAGATGCTCTATGGCCAGAAGGATGACCAGCCGCAGTTGCGCGAGTTCGGCCAGCTCAGAACCGAGGCCCAGGAACGGATCACCTTTGTGCTGGGCGAGAGGTACAGCGGGCTGAGAACCTGGCTGAAAGAGTATGCGCTGGTGCCCGGCCAACCGCTGGACGTGTTCCTTTCCCTGTTCTTTGACGAGGTGCTGTCGCGGCCCGGGTACGGTTTTCACGGTGCACTCGATGCTGCGGCGGCCACAGCCAATCTGATTGAGTCGGTGCGCAAGTTCCGCCGGGCCGTAGACGCGGCCGATCACGATGAGCTAGGCCAGCGGTACATCGCTATGGTGCGCCGCGGAGTTGTGGCGGCGCAGTACCTGAACTCGCCCTCGGCTTCGGACAAGGCAGTCTTTGTGGGTCCTGCTCACACCTTCCTGGCCGAGAACCGCCCTGTGGCCTACCAGTTCTGGCTGTACGTCAACAGCCCTGCCTGGGGCAGGCGCATCTACCAGCCGCTGACGCACCCCTATGTGCTGACCAGACACTGGCCGGCCGACCGGCTGTGGACAGACGATGAGGAGCAGCAGACCAGTGACGATGCCCTGTCACGCATCCTGCTGGGACTGCTGAGGCGGTGCCGCGAGAGGGTTTATGCTCTCTCCTGCGACCTCAATCCGCGCGGCAGGGAAGAGCACGGGCCGCTGGCCGACCGCCTGCAACGTTTGTTGCGGTTAAGCCGCCAGAGCGCGGAGCAGTAGCGTGTTCAAGCCCAGAGAGTCGCAAAAACGCATTCTCGCCTACTCGGGCGGGCGGATGGGCGTTGCCGCCGTACCGGGCAGCGGCAAGACCGCCGTGCTGTCGGCACTGGCCGCCAGACTGGTAGCCACCGGCCTGGACAGCGACCAGGAAGTGCTCATCGTCACCCTGGTGAACTCGGCCGTGGACAACTTTGGCGCACGCATTCGCCAGATGCTTCGAACGGACTATCACCTGCTGCCCGGGATGGGTTACCGCGTGCGCACGCTGCACAGTCTGGCGCTTGACCTCGTGCGCGAGCGTCCCGGGCTGGTGGGGCTGGCCGATGACTTTGCCGTTGCCGACGAGGCCGAATGCACCCGGCTGCTCAACGAGGTTGTCCAATCGTCCCTGCGCACGCACGGCGAGCTGTTTGGCTTCTATGCCAAAGCAGAGTATGCGAGCTCCGCTCTGGGACGCCGCAAGTGGCAGGAAGACAAGGCGGCGGCAGTGGCCAAAGCCTTCATTCGCCAGGCCAAGGACCGCCAGTGGACCCCCGAGCTCTTGCAGAGCTGGTTGGCCGAACGTTCGGAGCCGCTGCCCCTGGCCCGCTTCTGCCTCGACGTGTTCGCCGACTATCAGCGCAGCCTGGCCTACCGCGGCAAGGTCGACTTTGACGACCTGGTCAGTTATGCCTTTACCCTTCTGCGCTTCGACGAGCAGTACCTCGCGCGCTGCCGCCGCCGTTGGCCCTTTGTGCTGGAGGACGAAGCCCAGGACTCGAGCCGCCTGCAGCAGGACCTGCTGGAGCTGCTCACCGGTCCCGGCGGTAACTGGGTGCGCGTCGGGGACTCGAATCAGGCCGTGTACAACACCTTTACCACGGCCGATCCGCGCCTGCTGAACGAGTACCTCGAGCGAGATGACGTTGAAGCGGTGGAGATGGCCGAGTCGGGTCGCTCCGGCCGGCCCATTCAGACACTGGCCAATCACCTGGTCGACTGGGCCCTGACTGGTGCGCCGATTCAGGCGGCAGCCAGGGCGTTCCGCCATCAGGTCATCGACCCGACCCCGCCCGACGATCCACAGGCCAATCCGCCAGACGAGGAATGTCAGGTTACGTTCTTTGCCAAGGCGCTTGCACCGGAGAAAGAAGTGCGGGCGGTGGTCGAGTCCCTGGCCCGATGGGTGCCCGAGAACTCGCAGAGGACCGTGGCGATACTCTGTCCGGACAACAGTCGAGGGGAGGAGTTTGTCAGGCAGTTGCGTGACCGGGGGCTGAACTGCATCGAGTTGCTCAAGCGCACCAGCCCAGCTCGTGACACGGCGGATGCTTTACGCGGAGTGCTCGGCTGCGTGGCCGACCCGGACAGTCCCGCCAAACTCAGCCAGGCCTTCCGGGCCTGGCGCTGGCGAGAGATCAACAACGTTGAGCGCAAGGCACTCATTCAAGCCATCGCCGAACGGCTCATGAGCTGCGCCAAGGTGGAGGATTACCTGTATCCCCGGGCGGGCGTTGACTGGTTTCCTGCAGGAGGCGTCGACGAGGAGACGCTGCTCCTGAGCGATTTCCGCGACCGTGTTCGCCGTTGGCAGGCCGCCGTCGGCCTGCCCATTGACCAGCTCATCCTCACCATCGTGCCTGATCTCTTCAGCGAACAGGTAGACATCGTCAGAGCCTACCGCTTTGCCGTGGCCCTGCGCGACATCAGCGATGCCAACCCCGGCTGGACGCTGAAGCAACTCGTGGCCGAGATCGACCAGATTGCCAGCAACGAACGGCAACTGGCAGGGACTCTCGGCGAGGACTCGACGCTGGACCCGGAGAAGCATCGCGGTGAGGTAGTCGTGGCCACGATGCACAAGGCCAAGGGTCTGGAGTGGGACCGGGTCTATCTCACCGCGCTGAACAACTATGACTTTCCCTCGGGCGGGGAGCTGGACAGTTTCAAGAGCGAGTACTGGTTTGTACGCGACGGCCTCAACCTGCAGGCTGAGGCCCTAGGCCAGCTCGATTCCCTGCGACCCGACGGTCCCGACTACAGAGAGGGCGCTGCGTCAGCCGAGGCGCGCGATGACTATGTGCGCGAGAGGCTGCGCCTGCTCTACGTGGGCATCACCAGAGCCAAACGTGATCTGATCGCTACCTGGAACACCGGCCGCAAGCGCACTCAGACCCCCGCGGTGGCTTTCACCGAGCTGCGCACCTTCTGGGAGCAGACTCAACCGCAGGCGCCAGGTGGCGGAATCCTCGAAGAGCCAAACGGCCAGCTCGAGCTGGGCCAAGGTGGCGGCCAGCCTGGCGTGAAAGGAGGGGATGGTGCTTCCTGAGGATCTGGTTTTCAGCCAGAGCAGCCTGCAGGACTATGAGGATTGCCCGCGCCGCTTTGAACTGCGCCACCTGCGGCACTGTCGCTGGCCAGGGCCAAACAGCAAAGACGCACTGCTGTGGGAACAGGTTACGGAGCGCGGCTTTGCCTTCCACAGACTGTTGAGCCAGCTCCATTCCGGGATCTCGCTCGACATTCTGGAGCGGGTCGCCGCGGCCGACTCGGATCTCCTGCGGTGGTGGCAAGCTTATGCCTATCAACCTCCGACCGATGTGCCCGGGGAGGTAAGGCTGTGCGAAGCCACGCTGCTTGCCAGGATCGACTCACACCAGGTCGAGGCACGGTTTGATCTGTTGGCCGGCAGTCCTCAGAGCCGCTGGCTCATTCTTGACTGGAAGACAAACGCCCACCGCTCAGATCAGGCGTGGCTTGCCAGACGTCTGCAGACGCGAGTCTATCCGTGGGTGCTGGTCTCAGCCGGGGTGCAGCTCAACGGCGGGGTGCCTATCCGACCGGAGCAGGTCGAGATGTGCTACTGGTTCGCCGAGTTTCCCGCCCAGCCAGAGCGGCTGCCATACAGCACTGAACAGTATGAGGCCGATGGCAAGATGCTGAGCGCGATGATCGCCGAGATAGCGCAGCGGGTGGACCAGACCGACTCGGCTCAGGGAGCGTCAGCAGCTGCGTTCCCCCGTACGCAGAACCTGGCCCAGTGCCGTTTCTGCGTTTATCGTTCTCTGTGCTGGGACAGCATGCAGGCGGGAAAGCTGTCAGAGGCCAAGGACACGGAATCGGAAGAACTCACTTCCGTCGAGCTCGACATGGATGCGCTGACTCCCATCCCGTTCTAGCCTGCCCGCAGAGGTTGTCATAATGAAATGGGTTGAACCTCAGCCGGTTGAAGCGCCGCCCGAGGTCCTCGCAGCGGTCGACGGTCAGGCACTGCTCGCCCGGGCGCTGGTCAGGCGCGGAGTGACGACCGCCAGTCAGGCCATCGCTTTTCTCGACCCCGCGCAGTACACGATGACCACACCATTCGAGCTGCCCGATATGCAGCCCGCTGTCGAGCGTCTGAAGCAGGCGGTGGAGGCGCACGAACGAATCCTGGTCTGGGGCGATTTTGACACCGATGGCCTCACCGCAACGGCGATTCTGGTTCACGCCTTGCGCCACGCCGAGGCGCTGGTGGACTGGCATATCCCGGACCGCCGCGAGTCGCACGGCGTGCACTGGTCGACGCTGCAACCCTATCTCGGACTGGGCACGCAGGTGCTCCTCACCTGCGATACGGGGGTATCCGCGCACGAAGCGCTGAGCCTCGCCAGACAGGCACGCCTGGACGTTGTGGTGACGGACCATCACGCTCTGCCCCCCACGCTTCCACCGGCCCTGGCGATTGTCAACCCGAAGCGGCTCGAGCCGGACCACCCGCTGTCGGCCCTGTCCGGGGCGGGAGTGGCACTGGAATTGATCCAGGCCCTGGGCGTGGCAGGCCTTGGCCTGGACCTGGCCGCCTTGGGCATGATCGCCGACGTTACCCCTCATCACGGCGACGTTCGCCCGCTGCTGCAGCTCGGCCTGGCCGAGCTACGCCAGACGACGCGCGTCGGCCTTGCCGCGCTGATGGAGGCGGCGGGTGTCGTCCGGGAGCGAATGGATGAGGATACCGTCAGCTTTCAGCTTGCTCCGCGGCTCAACGCACTGGGGCGCCTGAGCAACGCGTCGCCGGCGGTAGAGCTGATGCTGACCGATGACCTGACTCGTGCTCGAGTCATTGCCGCCGAGATGGAAGCTCTGAACACCAAACGGCAGTTCCTCAGCCAGCAGCTCATCGCCGCAGCTCGCGCTCAGGCACAACGCCAGTACAAGGGCGCACTGCCGCCGGTGCTGGTGCTGTCTCATGCGCGCTGGCCCGGAGGAGTCCTGGGCATTGCGGCCGGTCACCTGGCGCACAGCTACGGCCGGCCGGTGGTGCTGATCGCTACGCCAGAGGGCGAACCTGCCCGGGGTTCCGCCCGCTCGGTGGAGGGCGTTGATATCTACCTGGCTCTGGGACAGAGCAGCGAGTTGCTCCAGCCGTTCGGCGGTCACCCGATGGCCGCTGGATTCGCGATGCCTCCGGAGCGAGTGGGGGAGTTGCGCAGCGCGCTAGCCAGGGCAG
>Ga0116143_10005820_pt1 | contig 10975 bp, 9 predicted proteins | sample AD_UKC034_MetaG_FD_89745 | JGI IMG/M metagenome (GOLD analysis project Ga0116143, IMG submission 89745) | Active sludge microbial communities of municipal wastewater-treating anaerobic digesters from USA - AD_UKC034_MetaG | ecosystem: Engineered > Bioreactor > Anaerobic > Digestate | place: USA...
GACCATGACAGTCATGACAAGGATTGAGGGAAGAAAAATCACGGACGTGGCGGGGTTGACGGGCCGACAAAAGCGGTCTCTGGCGGAGAAATTGACGCGGCTGTGCATTCTGAAACCGATTCAGGATTTAAGCGAAGAAACAATCTTTCACGGCGACCCGCACGCCGGCAATATCGCCTACACCTTCGACGGCAACCACCCGGTAATCATCTTCTACGACTGGGGGACGATGGGGAAACTCACACTCATCGAGCGATTCGGGCTTGTCGGCGTTTCACTCGGTTTGCTCATGGGCAACAGACAGGTTGTCTTCTGGGCGTCGGATGTCGTGGCCAAAGGTCAGCTTTCAGCGGACGGGAAGCAGCAGCAAATGACGATGAAACTGATTGATGAAGCGATAGCCGGAATGTCCGGAAGGGCGGGAGGAGTCCTGGCGACGCTGGAAACGCTGTTTGAGCGCTTCACCTATAACGGAGTCGTTTTTTCCGCCGATCTTATGCTGTATCAAAAGGCGATGCTCACGCTCAAAGGGGTGATCGCCGACGTCTGCCCCGGTTTTGACCGGAGCGACTATCTCATCCGTGCGGCGATGATCACCTTCCTCAACGACATTGTGCAGCTCAAAATGTTTAAAACCATCATAAAGGATGCGGGCGGCGTCTATCGCATCAGCCTGGCGCTTTTTTTCCAGCTCCAGAAGTCGTTCTTTCGCTTCCTGCACTGAAGAATGCACCGGCGGGGAGATTGTATCGCTGTTTTGGAGACGAAATTAATGGCTTTGACGGCGGCAGAGCACCTGGAAAGTTCTGGAGCCGTCACGATAAATGGTGACTCCTTTGCAGTCCAGCTTGTAGGCCAGCCAAAAGACTTGGGCAACGTCGTCAAGTGTTGCATTGTGGGGAAAGTTGACCGTTTTGCTGACCGCATTGTCCGTATATTTCTGAAAAGCGGCCTGCATCCTGATATGCGCCTCCGGCGAAATATCATGCGCAGTAATGAATATCTTACGGATATCCGCAGGGATTTCTTCCATGTCGCGGATCGTTGCGTGCTTCGCGATGCGTTGCATCAGTTCGGGAGAATAAAAACCTCTTTCCCTGGCCGTCTTTTCAAAGAGGGGGTGGACTTCAAGAAGAGTATCGTTGTCCATGACCTGACGCACATAGGATACGGCAAAAACCGGTTCAATCCCCGAGGATGCATTGGCTATAATGGAAATTGTACCCGTCGGTGCAATGGTGGTCACGGTAGCATTCCGGATCGGCGGTTCCCTTTTTTGATCGTATACGGAATTTTTGAAGTTCGCAAAAGCCCCCCGTTCGCTGGCCAGTTTCCGGGATGCCCTGTGCCCCTGATCATTAATGAATTTCATAACATTCCCGGCCAGTTGCCGGGCCTCTTCGGAATCATAAGAGATGCCCAGCATGATCAGCATGTCGGCCCAACCCATTACTCCCAGGCCGATTTTCCGATTGCCCAGCGTGATGGCCGCGATCTCGGGGAGGGGATATTTATTGATCTCAACAACGTTATCCAGAAAATGGACAGACAGGCAAATCACATCCTGCAGCCTCGACCAGTCAACAACTCCATCTTTCACCATTTTCCCCAGATTGATTGAACCCAGGTTGCAAGACTCATAAGGCAGCAGGGGTTGCTCTCCGCAGGGATTGGTAGATTCGATCATGCCTAAATGCGGCGTGGGGTTGTCCCGGTTCAGACGATCCAGAAAAACAATGCCCGGTTCGCCGTTTTGCCAAGCCTGGCGGACGATCCGGTCGAACACCCGGCGTGCATCGAGAGTTCCGACGGATTGACCGTTGCGCGGATTGATGAGATCGTATTTCTCATCTTTTTCCACCGCAGCCATGAAGGATTCTGTCAAGCCAACGGATATATTGAAATTGTGCAGCGTATCATTTTCCGCCTTGCACATGATGAAATCCATGATGTCGGGATGGTCCACCCGGAGGATGCCCATGTTGGCCCCGCGACGGGTTCCGCCTTGCTTGATAGTTTCTGTGGCCGCGTCAAATACACGCATAAAGGAAATCGGGCCGCTGGAAATGCCGGTGGTGGTCATGACCAGATCATTGGCTGGACGCAGCCGCGAGAAAGAAAACCCGGTGCCGCCGCCGGACTTATGAATCAGAGCCGTGTATTTGAGGGCATCGAAAATTTCCTCCATGGAGTCTCCCACCGGCAAAACGAAACAAGCCGATAATTGACCCAGGTCACGTCCGGCGTTCATCAGCGTTGGAGAATTGGGGAGAAACTCCAGCGCCGCCATCATCTTGTAAAATTGATCCGCAAGTTTTGCTATGTCGGCTTTCGCTGAGAATATCTTCTCCGCCGCGGCGATACTGTCCGCGACACGTCGGAACATCTGGGCCGGAGTTTCCAGAATTTTTCCTTCCCTGTCCCTTTTCAAATAACGTCTTTCCAGGACGGTAAGCGCATTCCTGCTCAAGGCAGGCAGGCAATGATCAGCAGCCGGTGTTTCCATGTATTGATCTCACTCTTCGTAGATTCCCGAACAGACAATGTACTTCTTGTCGCCGAACTGGAAGAGTTTCGCATAGGAATTTTTGACGTACATTGCCTGGTATTTCACCTCTTCACCAACGGAAACCGGTTTCTGCCAAACGTACTTTGTCCAGCCGCTGCCCTCGGTCAGAGCTTTCTTAACGATTTCATGATGAAACATTTTTCCCCGGCCGTCGAACTTCCACTTCATCGGTTGCCCGATCAGATCGGGACGATAAGGGTGAGCCACAATTACGACATCCTTGTTATAGACAAAGACATAAAGCGCCTTTTCCCGGTCGATGAATTCTCCCTTGGGATCACTGATTACCGCTAATGCCGCATCGCCTTTCTCTTCAATCAGTCTGCCCGCCTTTTCGACCATGTTCATCGCATCCTGCTTCATGGCCTCGTTCGCACCAGCCCATCCATAAAAACCGGCGATCAGTACAAATACTGCTATTGCGCTTAAATATCTTCTTTTCATTAACATCTCCTTTTATGACTTACACGATGGATTTACATTAAATTGAATCCTGCTCTTAGTCAAGGGAGCAGCGGGAATAATTTGGAAAACTTTCCTTTGCGGGCAGAATCTGCAAAACAAAAATAGACCCGTCTCAATTCCACACGGGGAGGTGACTGAAGCAGGGGGTTGATGGGAAAATGAATTTTATAGCGATTACATGGATAAGCTATTGATTTTGTTTTGGTAGTCCCACGGGGGTTTGAACCCCGGTTTCCGGCGTGAGAGGCCAGCGTCCTAACCACTAGACGATGGGACCGTGCAATGATGAACGGGGAAGCGGAATTGTAACCTGTGGGCAGCACTCAGAGCGCTGATTCCTGCCGTTTTGCAATCCCCGGATAGCATTAAAATGAGAGCAGTGTATCTATTCAATCCGCATGGAAAAGTCAAGATTAATTATACATCTTCGGCGCAAGCCGGGTTCAGGCATTCCCGATTTATTATTTATTGCGGGCTGCGATATATTTTACGGCGTCTTCTATTCTCTGCCCGACGCGATTTTTACCCAGTGTAACCATTACTTCGTCAATGCCGGGGCTCACTGTTTTTCCGGTGAGGGCAACCCGCAGGGGCTGGGCGATGACTTTAAATTTGATATTGTGTTCCTGAGTAAAAGCCAGCAGAAACTCCTCCACGCCCTTTTTGCTGTAATTTTGCACCGCGGGAATCGCCGCAGCTATCGCCTGAAAATAGGCCGCCACGTCGGGCACCAAAAATTTCTGCGCCGCCTGCTCATCGTACTGCACCTGGTCGGCAAAATAAAAATCCGCCATGTTGGCCATTTCCACCAGTGTTTTGGCACGCGGCTGCAAATCGGTGATCACTTTTTGAGTAAAGGCAGCGTCGTCCGTGCGGATATGCGTCGGCCAAAGGGGCTTCATTTCCTCGCTTAACCGTTCCGGCGTTGTTTCCTTTATATAGTGCGCGTTCAACCAGAGTAGTTTGTCGGGGTTGAAAACGGCGGGTGATTTGCCGACGGCGTCCAATGTAAACAAATCAATGAGCTCCTGCTGCGAAAAAATTTCCTGATCGCCGTGCGCCCAGCTCAAACGCACCAGGTAATTGACGAGCGCCTCCGGCAGATATCCCATTTCTTTGTAGGCCATAACCGAGGTGGCGCCGTGGCGTTTGCTCAGACGCGTCTTGTCGGAGCCAAGAATCATGGGAACGTGGGCGAATTTGGGAACGGCGAAGCCCAGCGCCTCATAAAGCAAAATCTGGCGCGGAGTGTTGTTGACGTGATCGTCGCCGCGAATTACGTGCGTGATATTCATCAGGGCGTCGTCGATAACCACGGCAAAATTGTAGGTGGGATAGCCGTCGCTGCGTTCGATGATCAAATCGTCCAGTTCATCATTATTAAAGGTGATATTGCCTTTGATGAGGTCTTCCACAACAGTCATGCCGGTTTGCGCGCCGCGAAAACGCACAACGCTGCCCGGTGTTTTTTGCAAATTCTTGTCGCGGCAGGTGCCGTCGTATTTCGGTTTCTTGCCGGTGGCCAGGGCCTCTTTTCTCTTGGCTTCCAGCTCTTCCGGCGTGCAGGTGCAGTAGTAGGCTTTGCCTTCCTGCAGTAGTTTTTGCACCATTTCCCGGTGCAGATCAACACGCTGCGCCTGGAAGTGCGGCCCTTCATCCCAGGTTAGGCCCAGCCAGCTCATGGCGTCGAGAATTGCTTGCGTCGATTCATCGGTAGAGCGCATCTGGTCGGTATCTTCAATGCGCAGCACAAACTGGCCGCCATTGTGGCGGGCGAAAAGCCAGTTAAAAAGGGCGGTTCTTGCGCCGCCGATGTGCAGAAAGCCGGTGGGGGAAGGTGCGAAGCGTGTGCGTATTTTTTCGGTCATTTTTTTACCTTGTTTTTTGCCCGTTTTATAGGATTGACGGCGGTCTTTTGTCAAGCCGCATTTCCCCGATCCGTAAATTATATTTAAATTCTTTCCGCGGCCAAAATATGCTTGACAAGGGAGAAAATTTATAATTAACTTTTGCGCTTAACGCAGCAGGCGTAATTTATTGAGGCAGTTGAGTTTACATGTCTAATTCTTTGAAAATTAATGTGGTTACAATTCCTGAAGAGGGCCGGAGCTTGACTTTTTCCGGTGACGCTAAATGGTTTCGGGAAAGCTTTCCGGAAAGCGGTGATGTTGATTTCAGCTTGCGGAAAGTAGATGTAACCTTTCAAATAACCAAGACTTCCAGCACAGTTTTTATTAGAGGCAGTCTTGCTGCGATTATCGGCATAGCCTGCAGCCGTTGCCTGGAAGACGCCGACCTTACTGTTGGCGGTGATTTTGCCTACACGCTGGTGCCGTTAACACCGGAAACTCGAGAAGAATTGGAACTTCGTGCCGAGGATTTGGAAGTAAGTTCTTATCAGGGCGATTTTATTGATCTTGCCCCGATTATTTATGAACAGATTATTTTGCAAATTCCGATTAAACCGCTGTGTTCCAGAGATTGTAAAGGATTGTGCCCGCATTGCGGCGCTAATCTGAACGTGGCTTCCTGTAATTGTGCGACGGATATTGTCGATGACAGGCTGGCCGTACTGAAGAATTTTAAAATAAAACATTAATAAAGAGGATAAGTTATGCCAAATCCAGTAAAACGACATTCCAGAACGCGACGGAACAAGAGAAGATCGCATGATTTTTTACAAGAACCGGCAACTTCTATTTGTCCACAATGCAAGTCGGTAAAAATGCCCCATCGTGTTTGCCCCAAATGCGGCACCTATAAAGGCCGGGAAATTACACCCATTGAAGAACTCTCCTAACGGGAAGTTTCCCCTTTGATATCGTGACTTTTGTCGGTTCAATTTATCGATGTTGTCAACCTGCCGGGGCGGTGTGATGAAGAGCTGCCGGGCAGGTTTTTCAACTTTTCCCCTGCCGCGTCGGTATCGAAATTGAGTTCAGCTCAAGCCGTTAATGCTGACAATGAGGTTCAGGAAGGTTGGGGCGGTTCGAGGCAGCACTTGTCTTGTCCGGTTACGGCATAGAGTAAGCGGCTGTTATTTTTCGAATTGATTTTCAGGCGTTTGTTGATAGCGGCCATAACGCCGGTTTAGCACCGGCGGGACGCGATAAATACCGACTTTGTTGCGCAGGGCAGCAGGAAGATCTCGACTTAACTGTTTAATCGGAAATTGTTGTTTTAAAGGTAGAAACGGCAATTTCAAGTGTCTATGAAATAAAACCGCAATAACCCCCGCCAGTTACGGCCGAGCATGGCCTTCATGAATATTGAGGCTCTTTATGCTGTCGGCGCCATTGATCGTAATGCTATGAAAAATTCAGCCGGATAGAAAAAAGTAAGGAATTATTTTTGCAAAAAAGGTAAAAGAACACCACGTAATTCGATTTCCAATTGTAATAACCGAATTGAGGAGGGTTTTGCATGACGTTAGAAGAAAAAGTCATTAAACTAGTTATGGAGCAACTGGATGTAACTCGCGACGAGTGTGTCCTGGAAGCTTCTTTTATCGATGATCTGGGAGCAGATTCACTGGATCTGGTGGAGTTGATCATGGAAATGGAAGAAGAATTCGATTTGGAAATAGAGGATGAAGAACTGGAAAAGATTCGCACCATCAAAGATGTTGTTGATTTTCTGAAATTCAAAGGCGTTAAATAATTGGTCAGACAGGACCGGCAAAACAGCCGGCAATTATAATTATTTAAGTTCTTTACGGGTTTATCAAGGTTTAAGTAAATGAAAAGGCGTGTCGTAGTAACCGGCCTCGGGGCAATAACCCCTTTAGGTAATTCAGCTCAGGAATCCTGGGATAGTGCAATTGCGGGCAAATCCGGCGTAGGTCCGATCACAAAATTCGACAGCACATCCTTTAATACAAAGATTGCTGCGGAAATAAAAAATTTTGATCCGTTGCAGTTCATGGACAAAAAAGAAGTCCGCCGCTACGATGATTTTATCCTTTATGCCCTGGCGGCGTCCGAAATGGCCATGGCCGACGCCGCCCTGACGATCAGCCCTGAAATCGCCGAGCGAACGGGTGTTATAATCGGTTCGGCTATCGGCGGGCTGGCGACACTGGAGCGGGAAAAAGAAGTCGTCCTGAAATCCGGCCCCCGAAAAATTTCCCCTTTTGCCATTCCCGCCATTCTGCCCAATCTGGCATCCGGACTGGTTTCTATCCGTTTTGGCGCGAAAGGCCCCATTAACTGCGCCGTCACCGCTTGCGCCGCCGGTACTTCCGCTATCGGGGATGCATATAAAACGATCGCCTATGGTGATGCCGACATCATGATTACGGGAGGAGCGGAAGCGGCGGTCACAACCCTGGGCATCGGCGGTTTTAATTCCATGCGGGCGTTGTCTCAACGGAATGATGAACCGCAAAAAGCCAGCAGGCCGTTTGACAAGGACCGGGACGGCTTTGTGGTCGGCGAAGGAAGCGGGATCATTATTCTGGAGGAATTATCGGTCGCCCTCGCCAGAGGGGCTCGTATTTATGCGGAACTTGCCGGTTATGGCTGCACCTCGGATGCATTTCATCTGGCAGCGCCCCCGCCCGGACACGAAGGAGCCGCCCGCAGTATGCTTGCTGCGATGAGGGATGCCTGTGTGAACGCAACGGACATTGATTACATCAACGCGCACGGAACATCGACGCCGCTCAACGATCTCTATGAAACACAGGCTGTGAAAGCTCTTTTCCAGGAGCATGCCTACAAACTGCTGATCAGTTCCACGAAATCCATGACCGGCCATATGCTGGGAGCAACAGGCGGCGTGGAGGCCCTGTTTGCCGTTAAATCCCTGGCCGAGGGCGTTATTCCGCCCACCATCAATCTGGATAATCCCGATCCCGAATGCGACCTTGACTATGTCGCCCATACGGCCCGCAGACAGGAAATTAACACGGCCATGTCCAGCACCTTCGGTTTCGGCGGTGTCAATTCAGTATTAATATTTAAAAAATTTCACGATAAGTGACTGTAGGAGGAATTTATTTTCATGTCTTTTTTAGCAAAAGTTGATCCGGAAGTAAGTCGCGCCATCGAACTGGAAACTCTCCGGCAGGCAGGAAAAATTGAACTGATCGCTTCGGAGAATTTTGTCAGCGAAGCCGTCCTGGAGGCACAAGGAAGCATAATGACCAACAAATATGCCGAAGGCTATCCCGGAAAGCGCTATTACGGCGGTTGTGAATATGTCGATATCGTGGAAACTCTCGCCATCGAGCGCTGCAAACAGCTTTTCGGTGCGGACAATGTTAACGTGCAGCCGCACTCCGGAACCCAGGCGAACATGGCGGTCTATTTTGCAGCCCTGCAGCCGGGCGATACTATCCTGGGCATGAATTTATCACACGGCGGCCATTTATCACACGGCAGCCCGGCCAACTTTTCCGGTAAATATTATAAAGTCATTCCTTATGGCGTGGACAAAGATACGGAAACCATCGATTTTGCGGAGATGGAAAAACTGGCCAAAGAAAATAAGCCGAAGATGATCGTTGTCGGCGCCAGCGCCTATCCCCGGACCCTCGATTTTGCGCGCTTCCGTGCGATAGCTGATGAAGTCGGCGCCGTCATCATGGCCGACATCGCCCATATCGCCGGTCTCGTGGCCGTAGGATTGCATCCTTCCCCGGTGCCGATGTGCGAATACGTCACTTCCACCACGCATAAAACTTTACGCGGCCCGCGCGGCGGATTGATTATGTGCAAAGAGCCCCAGGCCAAGATTTTAAACAGCCGCGTTTTTCCCGGATCGCAGGGCGGCCCGCTCATGCACATTATTGCAGCTAAAGCCGTTGCTTTCAAAGAGGCGCTGTCTCCGGAATTTAAAGAATATCAGCAGCAGATTCTGAAAAATGCGCAGGCGATGGCCGATGAGCTGAAAAATCAGGGTTTCCGCCTCGTCTCCGGCGGAACGGATAATCATTTGATGCTGGTAGATTTAACCCCGAAGGGCGTAACCGGCAAAGAAGCTCAGGAAGCGCTCGATCGCGCCGCCATTACGGTAAATAAGAACGGCATCCCCTTCGATACCAAAGGGCCCATGATTACCAGCGGCATCCGCATCGGTACGCCGGCGGTGACCACCCGCGGCATGAAAGAAAACGAAATGCGCTTGATCGCTTCTTACATCGCCGACGTTGTGGCGAATATCAACGACGAAAGTAAGATTCAGGCTGTAGCCCAGGAAGTCAAAAAGCTTTGCGACCGGTTTCCGCTGTACGCGCAGAGAATTAAAAAAGGATAAGCCGGATTTAAACTGAAAAGCCGGGCAGAGAAAATGCGGGAAAATATGACGGAACTTCAAACAGCTTCCCCAGATGCAGCGCCGAGAGGTAATCATCGTCCCGATTGGGATACATATTTTCTGGATATAGTGGAACTTGTCGCCCGGCGCAGCACCTGCCGGAGGCGGGCGGTGGGCGCCGCGCTGGTCTGTGACCGCCGCATTCTCGCTACCGGATATAACGGAGCTCCTTCTAAACTGGCGCATTGCCTGGACGTCGGCTGCCTGCGGGAGCAGCTTAAGGTCCCGTCCGGCGAACGCCATGAATTATGCCGCGGTCTCCACGCGGAGCAAAATGTTATTATTCAGGCGGCTTTGCACGGAGTCAGCACAAAAGGTTCCACTCTCTACTGCACCAATCACCCTTGTGTTATCTGTGCGAAAATGATCATCAACGCGGGAATTGTCCGCATCGTTATCCGCGACGGCTATTCCGACAAACTGGCGGCGGAGATGCTTGGGGAGGCAGGTATTACAGTCAAGCAGATATGACGACATCGTAAAAAAGCCGGATGCTGCGTGGCGCTTCATCCTTCGTCACTGCGGCGTACGCTAAGTATGCCTCATTCCTCAGGATTCACGCGTCTTGCCTGCGGCCTTTTTACGATGTCGTCTGGTAATTGCGAATTTTATAACTTTTTACGAGTCAAGCAGATTTAAATCCAGACAGGGAAAAACCATGAAGTGCCCGTTTTGCGCACATGCCGAAAACAAGGTTATCGATTCGCGGATCAGTAAAGACGGCAAGGCTATCCGTCGCCGCCGGGAATGCATGGGCTGCGGCAAGCGCTTTACCACGTATGAATTTGTCGAAGACATTCTGCCGATGGTGGTCAAGAAGGACGGCCGCCGCGAAGTATTTGACCGCATGAAAATCCGCAACGGCGTGATGAAAGCCTGCGAAAAGCGTCCGATCAGCATGGAGGCGATAGAGAAACTGGTGGAAAACGTCGAACAGGACTGCCAGGAATATCAGGGCGATGAGATTCCTTCCACTGTGATCGGCGAAAAAGTAATGAATGAACTCAAGACGCTCGACGGAGTTGCCTATGTCCGGTTTGCGTCGGTCTACCGTCAGTTCCGCGATGTTGGCGAGTTTATGGCGGAGTTGAATGATCTATTGAGCAAGGATAAGAAATAACTTTTATGTTTACCGGAATTGTGGAAGGGCTGGGGAAAATCAAGCGCCTGACGATGAAAGGCGCCGACGCTGTGCTGGAAATTGAAAGCGGCATCAGTCTGGTTGACGTCAACATCGGCGACAGCATTGCCGTGAACGGCGCCTGTCTTACCGTTACATCCAAAACGGAAAAGACTTTTATCGCCGATGTTTCCGCGGAATCACTGAGCAAGACAACACTTCAGCATTTGAAATCCGGAGAAAAAGTCAATCTGGAAAAGTCCCTGCGGGTTGGGGGTTTTGTCGGCGGCCATTTTGTGCTGGGGCACGTGGACGGCACGGCCCGCATCCTTTCCCGAACGCAAAAGTCCGGCTCGCTTATTCTGGCCGTAGAAATGGATGAAAAGCTGGCGCGCTATGTCGTGGAGAAAGGATCGGTGGCGATAGACGGGGTGAGTCTGACGGTGAACAAGCTTGAAAAAGGCCGTTTTTATGTTAATATGATCCCGCATACCGCGGCTGTA
>Ga0116143_10005822_pt1 | contig 10974 bp, 10 predicted proteins | sample AD_UKC034_MetaG_FD_89745 | JGI IMG/M metagenome (GOLD analysis project Ga0116143, IMG submission 89745) | Active sludge microbial communities of municipal wastewater-treating anaerobic digesters from USA - AD_UKC034_MetaG | ecosystem: Engineered > Bioreactor > Anaerobic > Digestate | place: USA...
CAGGCTTCCCGGACAAACCCGGGACAAGAAAGCCTGCGGCTACCAGCTCTATAAGAGGTAAAGATGAAAACACTGAGCGGTCCCAGGATAATCCGTTCCCCTTGGTCGGATTTTTATGGAAGGGAGATAGAAGATTCTCTGAAAACACATCCGGAAAATTATCTCAGAGAGGTATCGGCACAAGGTTTCAACTCGATATGGGTCCACTGCATACTGAGGGATATTGTAAACTCAGACCCTTTTCCCGAATTCGGCAGGAAAGCAAAAGAGCAGGTCCCCGCGCTCAACAGGCTTGTTGAAAGGGCTGGTAAATACGGTTTAAAAGTTTTTGTATATATCTGCGAACCCCGCGGCTTTTCTTCCAATGACGCCTTCTGGCAGAAAAACAGCGACGTCAGGGGACATCTTTCTGCCGGGAATTATGCCCTTTGCTCAAGCGCTCAAAGGGTAAAGGATTTTCTTTCACAGAGCAGTTACAATCTTTTTAAGAAAGTTCCCGGGCTCGGCGGAGCTTTCATGATAACCGCAAGCGAATTCCATACCCACTGCTATTCCCATTATCCCAAGTGGCAAAAGCTTTTTGCCATTTCTCAGATGACGGACTGGGCAAAAGCCCAATTCCACTGTGAAAGGTGCGCCGAGCGCGACCCTTCACAGGTCGTTGCAGAAATAGTAACCCTTGTAAACTCAGGCATCAAGTCGGCAAGTCCGCGGGCTGAAACCATCGTGTGGAACTGGAGCTGGTATATCATAGAGCCCGACCCGCAGAAGAAACTCGTGAGCCTGCTTCCCGACAATATTACACTCATGGCAGATTTCGAAAGGGGCGGCTCGATAAAAGTTCTGGACAAGAAAATCAACGTCGACGAATACAGCTTTTCCTACACGGGCCCTTCAAAAAGGTTTAAAGACATCCTTTCGCAGGCCAGAGAGCGAAAGATGAAGATGATGGCAAAAATACAGCTCGGGACAACCCATGAACTTGTCACCGTTCCCTACATACCCGTTCCTTGCATACTTGCCGAAAAGATATCCAGGATGAGAAAGGCAAAAGTGAACGGATATCTCGGCTGCTGGATATTCGGCGGGGATGTTACCCCCATGAGCAGAATAGCAGGAAAGATGTCCATTGACCCGGACATTTCTGCTTCAAAAGCGGTCAAAGAGGTTGCGATAAGTGAATTCGGAGATAAAGAAACTGCGGGTTACGTTTCGAGGGCATGGAAACTTTTTTCAAAGGCATGGAAAAATTATCCTTTCAGCATTCCTTTTCTATATAATTCCCCGGTCAATTATTCAACCACATACCCTCTTACACTGGATGCGGGCAAAGCAGGCATCATCCCCTCATGGCGCCCTCTGCCCAGGGACAAAGACGGGCATCTCGCGGTGGGAGAAAACCTTGAAACATGGACTAAGCCGTTTACGCCATATTTCGTATCGAGAGTTTTCAGAAAACTTCTTAAAGAATGGAATAAAGGAATTGAAATTCTGCGGGAAGGAGAAATAAAAAGCGGCGGGCAGAACAAGAGGTACAATAAAGAGCTCGACATGGCCGTCCACATATCCCTGCTGGTTGAAAGCACGGTTGATATAATAGAATTTTACAGGCTGCTGGGACTCTACAGAAAAAACAAAAAGGACAGGAAAACAATAACCGGACTCAAAAAGCTTTTTGAAAAACAAATCTCTATTGCCGAAAAGGACAGGGAAATAATAGGAAGGAACAGGGATTTCGGATACCATCCCGAAGCCCACGAGTTTTTTGTCAGGACAAAAGACCTCGACTACAAGATTGATATGCTGGGAAAACAGCTTGAGGCTCTCTGAACCAACCTCCGCACATGCGGCTTTTTCCTTTTCAACAAGAACAGGCAGGCGTTTAAATCCTGTCCAAATGAACCTTCATACCGTCGCCCGCTATGATTACCTCGGTTCCGGTTCTCTCCGAAATTTCCGGCCCTTTTTCCCATATCCTGTTTTTCAACATCTGCATGCCGAAGTGAGTGAGGATTGCCTTTTTCGGCTTGACGGCTCTTATTATTTCTTCGGCTTCGGGAAGAGACATGTGGTCCACCCCGTCTTTCCTTTCAAAAAGCAAGGTATTGATTATAAGCACGTCGCTTCCACTGTACGCATCTGCAAGTCCTTCAAAATCACCCGTATCGGGCAGATATGAAACAACAGGCAGTCCTTCGCACTTCATTTTGAAGCCGTAGGTCTCCACCCTGTGGTGAAGCCTGGCAGGAATCTCAAGGGAAATATTTTTCATTTTGCAGGTTTTTCCTGAAACAACCGTCTCCACTTTTTCGGGGTATTTCAAAACATACCGGAAGATGACGGGATCTTCTTCAAGGGCGTCCATGGGAGCAAAAACGACGCCCTTTTTATTAAATCCTCCGTTGGTCATAGCCTCAATCATAAGATTGATATCGCACGAATGGTCGAGATGCTTGTGTGAAAGAAAAATAAAATCGAGAGTGGAAGGATCCAGTTTCGGCCTGCCTTTTATAATCCTGACAAGGGAGCCGGGACCCGGGTCGACAAGAAAATTGGTGCCGACGGCGGAAAACCACATCCCTCCGGAAGCGCGGAGCTGTTTTATCATGACGAACCGCGACCCCGCGGTACCCAGAAATTTTATATATGGCATTTTGATATCGGATATGGAAATTAAAGGTTCTCCCAGACTTTCTGTTCGGCGCCGATACTTGTTTCAGCCCCGTGTCCGGGGTAAACCGCGGTATTTGCCGGAAGGGTCAGCAGTTTCTCCCGGACTGAAGCAAAAAGCTCGCTTTCGGAACCTCCCGGCAGGTCCGTTCTCCCGTAATCGCCGCAAAAAAGGGTATCTCCGGAAAACAAAACACTGCCCGCCTTGAAAGATACGCTGCCCTTGCTGTGCCCCGGTGTGTAAAGAACTTCAAATACAAGTTCTCCCAGCCTTACCCTGTCTCCGTCTTTTAGGACTGCCGTTTCGGCCTCAATTTTTACCGGAGCCGCGAAAAAGGCCGAAAGGTTCTTTGTCGCATCCGAAAGGCAATCTCTGTCCTTTGAATGTATGTAAACGGGGACGCCGAATTTCGCATCTTCTTTTATATGGTCTATATGCCCGTGGGTATTAAGCACAAATTCTATCTTCCTTCCATCAAGAGCCTTTAGTATCTTTTCGTAATCGTCTCCGGGGTCTATAACAAGGCTTTTCCCTGTCTTTGTGCAGGTAACAATATAACAGTTGGTCTCTATCTCTCCTACTACAACCCTGTCTATCTTCATATCCATGAGTATATTATACTATACCTTTTCCTGCATATCCAAACTTCCCGCAAACTTGATTTTAGTCTTATTATTGGTTAAAATAAAGGAATTTGAACAGGATTACACAGGAGGCAATAGAATGGCTGCAAGGAAGGAAAAATCTCTTTTGCCCTTTGAATTTTACGATTTGAACCAGCTCCGGAAAGAAATAGATAAACTGGGCATAAATCTACCGCTGGAAAAGAATTTCGAAAAAAGCGCGGAAATACTGGCTGCAAAATGTTATTTCAGGGGCAGGAATATTCCTAATTCACTGTGTATCCAGCCCATGGAAGGATGCGACGGTGAGAGCGACGGCCGGCCCGGAGAGCTTACTTTCAGAAGATACAGGCGTTTTGCCGCAGGAGGAGCAGGCATCATATGGGTGGAAGCAACTGCGGTAACACCCGAAGGAAGAGCAAATCCCCGGCAGTTGTGGATAAACGAGAAATCCGTTTCAGGGTTCAGGGAACTCGTGGAAAGAATCAAGGAAAACGCTCTTGATTTCAGGGGCGGAAAACAGGTTCCCTACCTGGTGCTTCAGCTGACTCACTCAGGCAGGTACAGCAAACCTTCCGGATATCCTTCGCCGATAATAGCTTATCGTTCGCCCGTTCTGAAACACCAGGAAAACGAAAAAACAAAAATAATCACGGACGCCGAATTAGACAAATTGAAAGTGAAATATGTTGCCGCCGCCCAAATGGCTGAAGAGTGCGGTTTTGATGCAGTGGATATCAAAACATGCCATGGTTATCTTTCGCACGAACTTCTTTCAGCCTGCAAACGCAGAGACAGCAAATACGGAGGCAGCTTTGAAAACAGAACAAGGTTTTTGAGGGAGACCGTCGAAACAGTGAAGAAACACATTTCTTCCGCCGATGTGACTTCAAGACTTAATGTTTATGACGGAATTCCTTATCCTTACGGATGGGGAATGAAGAAAGACGGGAGTCTTCATCCGGACATGGAAGAACCCATGAAACTGCTTGAACTGTTGCAGTATTCTGGAGTAACAATGATAAACATTGCCGTTGGAAACCCTTATTATAATCCCCACCTTGAAAGGCCATATGATTATCCGGTGGACGGCGGCTATATTTCTCATGAGCATCCTTTGAACACAATCGCCAGGATTATCGGCCTGACATATCAGATAGCCGAAAAATTCCCTTCCATGTTTCTCATAAACACGGGCTTTTCATGGCTGCGCCATTTTTCCCCTCTGGTGGGGGCAAAGATGAAAGAAGACGGCAAAATAGAGTCTTTCGGGCTGGGCAGGCTTGCCCTGGCATGCCCGGATTTCGCCAACAGGCTTTTCAGGGATAAGTATCTTCCAACGGAGAAAATGTGCATTTCATGTTCTTCCTGCTCCCAGATAATGAGGGACGGCGAAAGAACTGGCTGCGTAGTCAGAGACATGGATATTTACGGTTCCATATATAGGAATGGCCGGCTTAATAACACCGCTTACCTGCGCAAACAGAGCGAGAACTGCCTGCAATGCTGGGAAGGCTCGTGTAAAGAAGGATGCCCGGCAGACATAGACATAAGAAAGTTTGTAGATTATTTCGGCCTGGAAGATTACAGGAAATCCTACGAAGTATTGCGCAGGAAAAATCCTCTGCCGGAAATCACTTCCTACGTATGCCCGGTGGAAGTCCTGTGTGAGAAGAACTGCCTGGCAGGAACATGGCAGGGAGAACCTATACCTGTGCACCGTATACAGAGGAAAGTTGCAGAAACCGCAAGGGAAAATGGATGGACAAGCGTCAGGGCGGGAAAAGCAAGAAAAGAAAAAATTGCCGTTATAGGGGGAGGCCCCGCAGGACTGTCGGCAACCGTATACCTGGTTGAAATAGGCTATAAAGTGGTACTTTTCGAAGCCGGCAGGAAACTGGGAGGGATGCTTAATATCATCCCTGCCCTCAGGCTGCCCGCAGAAATCGTGGAAAAGGAAATATCAGGGCTTTCTCTCGAGAGAAACGGGAAGGTAAAAATCGAATACGGCCGCAGGCTTTTTGCAGATTTTTCTCTTGAAGATTTGTTTGAACAGAATTTTTCAGCCGTGCTTCTGGCTACGGGACTGGAAGAAAGCGGTTCCCTGCCCATGGAAAAACCGAAAGGTGTTATAGCGGCCCTGGATTTCCTTTCCCACAGGCAAAAAAACGGCGCCGTTTCGCCTGCAGCGGTAATAGGAGGAGGCAACCTGGCCATGGATGCGGCTGCCGCACTCAAGGATGAGGGCCATGAAGTATATCTGATTTACAGGCGGGGAAAACAGGAAATGCCCGCATGGCCGGCGGAAAAGAAAGATGTGGAAGACAAGGGTGTCCACTTCATGGTACTTAGCCAGCCTGTCGAGTATATTGCAGACAGGCAGGGGAATATTGAGGGTATAAAAATTATACACACAAGGCTTGCCGGAAAAGACAGGTACGGCAGGAAAAAACCTGAAAATATCCCGGGAACGGAACATGTCCTGCCTGTAAGATTCTGCATTGAAGCAGTGGGGCAGTCTCTCTGTAAATCCATCAGCAGCAATATTAAGTGCGCGGCCGGTGGAATCAGGATTCTCAGCGGTAGCCATGCAACTGACATTGAACGTGTTTTTGCAGCCGGAGATGCAGTGAATGGAGGCGACACGGTAATAAAAGCTGTAGCGGAGGGCAGGGACGCGGCATACGAAATTTCGGACTTCTTGAAAAAAAAGAAAGGGTAGACAGATACCAGTGGAAGAACAAGGAGATGCAAATGCTTAAAGAACAGGTCATGAAAATAAAAGAAGCTGAAGAAAAAGCAGAGAAAATAATAAAGGACGGTGAAAAAAAAGCTGCAGAGATAATACGTTCCATAGATGACAAGCTTGAGGAGTTCGCAAAGATACAGCAAGGCATTATCAGTAAAGCCCTCGCTGAATACTCAAACCTCAAGGATAAAGAAAGGGATGCCCTCATGGAATCAATAAAAAGAGAAGCCGAAGAGAAACTGTCTGACTTGAAGAAAGAAATGAGGGAAAAAGTGGATTTTGCAGCGGAAAAGGTCTGGAATGAACTTCAGAAGAAATTTTTCAGGAAATAACCCTGTCTTTGCCTGCCTCTTTAGCCCTGTATAAGGAAAAATCGGCCTGCTTTATAAGCTGTTCGGGCGTTTTTGCGTCATCCGGATATGAAGCCACCCCGAAACTGATGGTCAAATCATTTTGAGGCTGGTTTTCTTCATTGTGAAACTTGTAATCCTTGATTTTCTTTCTTATCGTATTGCATATCCTTACTGCCGAATTTTTATCCGTATCCGGGAAGATAATTATAAATTCTTCTCCTCCGTACCTTCCCACCACGTCAGAACCTTTAACCCCCTGTTTCAGAACTTCTGCTATTTTTTTGAGGACAACATCTCCCGCCTGATGCCCGTTGGTGTCGTTATAAAATTTGAAGAAGTCGACATCCGCAATGCAAAGGGATACTTTCTTCCCCTGCTTTTCAGCGTCAAAAATAATTGTGTTTAATCTCTGCTCAAAATGTCTCCTGTTATAAAGCTGGGTCAGGCTGTCGGTAATGGCAAGTATTTTTGTTCTGTCAAAAAGCACGGCATTTTCCACCAGAAGAGAAGTCGGAGCTGACACTTTGCGCAGCAGGTTCAGTTCGTTTATATTAAATTGTTTGTGGTCAAAAGAAAAAATACCCAGAATTCCTATGACATTCCTTTTCTGGTGAAAAGGGGAGATAATAAAAGAAGTCACTCCCTGTTTTTCCAGCTGCTTGTACTGGGCAAATGAAGAAGTGTTGTTAACAAGTACAGGGCGGGACTTGCCCACAACCTGCTCGAAAAGTTCTTCAGAAAAATCTATATCCTGGCCTTTCAACGACTTCTTGAAATTATCTCCCAAAAGCTGAAGAATAATAGTTTCTTTCTTGAATATATTGCGCAGGGATTCCGTTATCGTTTCAAGGATTTCATCGAGAGTTATATTTTCTTCAAATGTTTCGATGATATCGGTAAGAGTAGACAGGAGAACGGACTCAAGTTCTGCGTCAATAATATTCAGCTGCATCTTCTCCTTTTCCCTCCGGTACTTGTGGATATCCATTGAAACGTTAAAGGCATATATTATCTCGATAACTATCAGCAGAGATACTATAATGCTCAGGGAAAAGAAATAGAAGTTGGCGCTGAATTCTTTGCCTTTGGAATACGATATAGTGAGTGCAAAAACATAGAGGACGACAAAAAAGAAAAACGTATTTCTAAATGTTCTCATTCAAGCCTTGTTTTCCCATAACCTTTGTGACAAGATCGGAAAATTTATCCGGCTCATTGAACGCTATGTCGGCAAGCATTTTCCTGTTTATATTGACTTCCTTTTTCTTCATGGCATCCATGAAAGAACTGTAAGAAGTATCGTTAAGCTTGCAGGCGGCAGATATTCTTGTTATCCAGAGTTTTCTGAAAACCCTTTTTTTTCTCCTTCTGTCCCTGTAAGCATAAGTCATCCCTTTCTCAACAAACTCTTTTGCTCTTCTGTAAAGCTTAGACCTACCCTGTCGATATCCTTTGGCTCTCTCAAGAACCTTTTTTCTCCTCTGTCTGGAAGCTGGTGCATTACCGGTTTTTGGCATTTTAATATCTCCCGAATTTATTTATAGGGCAAAAGTTTCTTAACCATCTTCGCCTCGCCCTTATTAGTCAGACACGAAGATTGTTTAATCCTTCTCTTTCTCTTGGAACTCTTTTTTGAAAGAATGTGAGCTCCCCCGGAACCGTAATGTAAAACCTTGCCCGTTCCGGTTATCTTGAACCTTTTTGCTATAGCTTTTTTTGTTTTTAACTTAGGCATCGTATATTCCTTTATACAGGTATTAGAGTTACCGTAAGCCGGGGGCCTTCAAGTTTAGGCCTCAGCTCTATTTTCCCGAAACTTGCAAGCTCTTTTGTAAGCTTCTCAAGCATCTGGTATCCTCTTTCCTTGTGCAGGATTTCCCTGCCTTTATAAAAAATGGTTACTTTTACCCTGTATCCTTCCTTCAAAAAATCTTCTACATGCTGTTTCTTGAATTTGTAATCGTGCTCGCTGGTTTCAGGCGTAAATCTTATTTCCTTTATCTGGGAAATTTTCTGTTTCTTCTTTCTCTCTTTTTCTTTCTTTTTCTGCTCGTAGAGAAATTTCTTGAAATCCATTATGCGGCATACGGGAGGCGATGATGTAGGGACAATCTCCACCAGGTCCATATCCATCTCCCTTGCCTTCTGCAAAGCCTCTTTCTTGTCTACTATGCCGTACTGAGTCCCGTCATCTCCTATCAGGCGTACACTCGGAACTCTTATCTGCAAATTTATTCTGTTTCTGACAGTTCTCGTATCTCTGAACCCGTATTTTTGATTTACGATATTATCTCCTTTTTGTTATCTAATTATAAACCATTATTTTGTTTTTGTCCAGACTATTTCGCAAGTTCATCATTGAAAAGTTTCTCCACCTTTTCAACGTTAAAATTTCCCAGCATCCCTTTAACGTGCTGCCTGAGAGATATTTCTCCGCTTGCTACCTCCTTGTCCCCTATAATCGCCATGTAAGGAATTTTTTCATCTTCTGCATCCCTTATCTTTCTGTTTATCTTCTCATTTCTCGCGTCTATGCCCACCCTGAAATTCCTATCCAGTCTTTCCTTTATCTTCAGGGCGGCATCCATATGCCTATCTCCTATAGTCAAAATCCTCATCTGTTCAGGCGAGAGCCAGAAAGGGAAATTCCCTTTATACTGTTCTATCAGTATTCCGAAAAACCTCTCAAGAGAGCCGAATATGGCCCTGTGAATGAGAATGGGAACCCTGAAATTTCCTTCATGGTCTATATATTTGACGTCAAACCTTTCAGGGTTGTTAAAATCAACCTGGATAGTCGTGCACTGCCATTCCCTGTTCAGGCTGTCTTTGACTTTTATGTCTATCTTGGGACCGTAAAAAACACCTTCTCCCGGGTCTATCTCAAAACTTATATTTTTATTCCTGAGGGCATTGCCCAGAGCGGCAGTTGCCTTTTCCCAGTTTTCGGGAGTTCCGACATATTTTTCGGGACGCGTGGAAAGAACCACCCTGTAATCGGTAAACCCGAACTTGCCGAGGAAAAAAGATGTCAGTTCTATCACTTTTGTGACTTCTTCCTCCACCTTATCCTCCGTGCAGAAAATATGAGCGTCATCCTGGGTAAACCCCCTGACCCTCAAAAGCCCGTGAAGAACGCCCTGTTTCTCATACCTGTAAACCGTACCCAGTTCTGCCCATCTTATGGGAAGTTCCCTGTAACTTCTCAACCTGTTGTTATATATAAGTATATGGAAAGGGCAGTTCATCGGTTTCAACTGGAATTCCTTGTCTTTTGCCTCAAATTGCATGGGAGGAAACATGTTGTCCCTGTAATACTCAGTGTGGCCGGATTTATGCCAGAGAGAAATATCCGCTATATGAGGCGTATTGACAAGCTCATACCCGTTTTTAAGATGAGTCTCTTTCCAGAAATCCTCTATCAGCTTTCTTATAAGGCTTCCCTTGGGATGCCAGAAAATCAGCCCCGAACCGAATTCGGGATGGATGCTGAACAAATCCAGTTTAGGACCGAGAACCCTGTGGTCTCTTGCTTTTGCTTCTTCCAGAAAAACAAGGTACTCGGCAAGGTCTTTTTTGTCGGGAAAAGATATGCCGTAAATTCTCTGCATGCTTTCCCTTTTTTCATCTCCGCGCCAGTAAGAAGCTGCTATGTTCAGCAGTTTGAAATGTTTTATCTCTCCAGTGGAAGAAAGATGGGGACCCGCGCACAAATCTGAAAACTCGCCGTTTGTGTAAAATGTAATTTCACCGTCTTCAAGTTCTTTGAGTATCTCGAGCTTTAAAGGTTCTTTCTCAAGAAGTTTCCGGGCTTCTTCCCTTGTGAGGATAGTCTTCTCAAAAGAATGGTTTTCTTTTATGATTTTCTTCATTTCGGCTTCAACGGCCACAATATCATCGGGAGTAAAAGGGGTTTCCCTGTAAAAATCATAATAAAAACCGTTCTCTATGGCAGGCCCGGTCCCAAGAAGCACCTCGGGAAAAAGCCTTTTAACAGCCTGTGCCATTATGTGAGAAGAGCTGTGCCAGTATTTTTCCTTGTCAAAATTATTTTCCATTTTTTGCTTTTATCCGTCGGTCATAAACAGGCAGGTATACTCATCCAAAATTTAGCGGGGCGGACGGGATTTGAACCCGCGACATCCAGATCGACAGTCTGGCATTCTAGGCCGCTGAACTACCGCCCCGTATTCAATAGTGTAAAAGGTTTATTGTACCTTTACATCGCCTTTTTTGTCAATACTATCTTGAATAAGAAGCTTTTCCTTGTCGTCAGTTTTTTCGGAAGATATTTTTATTGCCCTTCCACCTTTGTCAAAACCTATGTAAAAATCATTGTAATACCATACTTCCATTATATCTGTATCGGACAAGTATATTCCATAGGGCTGGCCAAAAAGTTCCTTCGCCTTTTCCCTGTTAATCCATGTAGGATCTTCTCCCTGCAGAAGTTTTGCCTTGATTTCATTCAGAGTATACCATTTCTCTCCTGAGACAGGCGCCGCAGCTTCTTTTTCGACAGCCGGAAGAGCTTTTTCTTCGGGCTTTGCTTCTGATGCAGGCGGAGCTTGACGGGGC
>Ga0116143_10005824_pt1 | contig 10968 bp, 13 predicted proteins | sample AD_UKC034_MetaG_FD_89745 | JGI IMG/M metagenome (GOLD analysis project Ga0116143, IMG submission 89745) | Active sludge microbial communities of municipal wastewater-treating anaerobic digesters from USA - AD_UKC034_MetaG | ecosystem: Engineered > Bioreactor > Anaerobic > Digestate | place: USA...
ACGAAAAGTACTTTAATCATAAATTTACTCCTATCTTAAAATGCCAAGATATGCCCATTTTTGCTAGGTTTTATCGCATTTTCCGGCATTTATACTTCACTATTCATTTACTACACTTTTTGGCATAAAGTGGCATATCATTGCACACTTTTTCCTTGTGTAGTAGTAAAAACGTAGTCAAACTAGGGGGGTCGTACTACTCCGTTTTTTGCCCTCTAGGGGGTTCACTTTTAAGAAACTGCCTATAAGGGGGTTCATCGTTAAAAAGTGACTCTGCATGATTTGCATTATATCATAGAAGTCTATTGTTTTCCATCATAAAAGCAGCCGACCGGATGAACTAATCGACTGCTTTTGTTTTATTTATAATATGGCGAAAACTGGAATTTATATTATTGAAGCCATATAGGTCCAACAATAAATATCCCCCAAAAGAAAACAGTAATAAGAACAAACGCTTCGGAAACACACCAATAGATTAACTGTGACCTTTTTGTTGTGAGAGGACGAATAAAGTAAATGACTATGACAAATAGCTGTAAAAGGATAAATAAAATGGTTTCCTCTACTACTGGAGAGAAGAAATAGTCAGCACTGCCTTTAGCAGCTCCCTTAAACATAAGCCACATATTAGCGGCTAAAAAAGCTGTAAATGAAAGTATCAGCTTAACAATTGTTTTTTTCATAATGCCACCATAAATTCAAATCTTCTGTTCTTTTCATCCCAATAATCTATCGTATCTTGAAGTGTAGTATCAATTCCAAATAACTGCCACATAAAATTCTCTTTCTCATGATAAAGATTAATTATTCGAATGTATTTATCTTCTATCCTATAAAACACATAATTTCTAGACACAAATATATACCGATAGTCTGACACCACATCAAACATTTTCGATACTTCAGGACCCTTTTCTTCATAATCACAAAGTCCTCTTATTGCATCTGTTATGCTTTTGATAATTTTCTTGGCTTTATCCCCACCATATTCTACGGATATTGCCGATTTTAATGCACGTAATTTATCTGCTGCATCAGGAGTATATTTTATCTTTTTCAATCAATTACCCCCAATTCTCGCTCCAAATCATCTGCATCAATCCAACCTTCTATTTCAGCTCGTTCCTCAGATCTCTTCAAATCAAGCATCAACATGGCAACCGCTTGTTCCCTCAACGCTTCTTTGCTATTCTTAGTAACAATAAACGGAAGACCTTCAACATTTAAAGACTGCTGTATAAATGTGTTAAATGCATCTGTCAATGTCATTCCAGTTTTTGCATAAATATCCTCAACAGCCTTTTTAATATCTGAATTTATTCTTACTTGAAAAGTTGAATCCTTTGGTGCAATAGCAACATTCAAATTTGTATCCAAAAAAATACCTCCTCACCTTTTTCTATATCATAGCACTTTTCCTTATTTCTTGTCAATACATTGTCATTACAAACATAATTATGATATATACTTTCTATGTGACAACTTCACATTGTTTTGATTTACCATAGCATATCTAAGAGTTGTATCTATCTGCTCATGTCCCAATATCTTCTGCACTTGTTCAATTGGCATACCCTTCTCAATCGCTCTGGTTGCCATAGTTCTTCTAAATTTATGTGGATGAACTTTTTCCACACCTAATTTCTTCCCCATCTCGCGTAATCGTAGTTCCACTCCACTTTCAGTCAGTCTACTGTGCGGTTTGTTTAGCGACACAAATAATGCACTATTATTATCTGTTCTTGATTCAATATAATTCATTAAATGAATTTTAGTCTTTGCATCAAAGTATGCCTTTCGTTCTTTATCTCCCTTTCCGTAAACAACACACTCTCGTTCAGAAAAATCTATGTCATCAATATTCAGTCTAACTAATTCACCTACACGAATACCTGTTGAAAGTAGAAAATCAATCATCGCCCTATCACGAAGATTATTACAATTATCTCTGAGAATTTCGACCTTCTCATCCGGAATTGTCTCTTTCACAATAATAGCAGTCTTCACCTTGTGTATTCTTTTCATCGGACTTTTTATAATATAATCCCCTTCCTCCAGCCAAGAAAAGAAAGTGGAAAGGCTTCTACGAATATTATCAATAGTTACCTTTCCACAATTATTTATCGTTTGATACTCCACAAGATATTTTCGTAGCATTTCAGTTGTAATCTTTATCACTGGAACATTTATTGTATCCAACATTTTTTCAATATTGCACCTATAATAGCGTATTGTTTTATCAGAACATCCTTCTAAATGCTTTGCGGTTAAAAACATATCTAGAAACTCCACGTTCGTGGTCTGTAAATAGTCAGACACAGTATTCTCAGATAACCGTTTTACCAACACCTCTTGTAGTTTCTGCATCTGCGATGCGTTTAATACTTCTGCCATGTCATTAATGATGTCATAAATTTCTCTACCCATAAGAGTTCACTCCTTTTTGATGGAGTATATCGTAGAAAAATGGGTACAGCAACAGAGCGTATTACTGAAAGTTAATTTACAGTTCCGTATGAGCAATTTCCGTTCCTTTCTTAAATCGATTCTTCAAGGGCAGATAGTATATCAACATCATGAACAGCGGTTGCTGCCACGACAAGCCTATGACATACCCAATCAGTTTTATGTTCGCAGACAAAATGCCGACTATAAAGGCAAGAACAGAAGAAACTATAATTAACCATTTGGTAAATATCATCTCAGATTCTGTAACTATGTCTTGCTTTCTGATTGTTGTTACCCTAAGCAATATTGCGAAAATCAGAATAAATATCGTCGCAAACAATACAGCTGAGCCTATCACAAGAAAAATCGTCAATCCGTTTACTCCCGCAACTGTAAGGTTAGCTAATGGTGTAAAATCAGAACCATCAATATTTATGTTGTCCACATATTTGATTAAATTTTTGCCCAACATTACATTATATATTTCTCTTATATATCCTATTGAAAATATCCAATTAAGTATTGATGCTGCAACCAGCAGAACTCGTCTGACTAAACCTCTTCCCATTGTAATTCCCCCACTAACTTCAAATTCTTGCGTGCTTTCAACTCTTCACAAACCTGAAAGTTTCTTGTGTTTGCTCTCAACTTTCCTTTATTTTCGGGCATCCCAGCCCATTAACATCTATGTATTTTGCACTTTTCCCTTATTTTTTCCCTTGCGAGGAAATTATAAGGGAAAAAGTGTTTTTTTCGTCTTAATCGTTCCCTGCTACTTTATCCAAAAGTCTTACTGAATTTCTCTTGGCTTCCCTTGTAGCGTGGGCGTAAATATTCATTGTGGTACTTACTGCCGAATGTCCTAACAGCTCCTGCACATCCTTCGGCGGTGCACCGCTTGCTAACAGATTACTGGTAAATGTGTGTCTTAATAAGTGGAAGTGGAAATGTTCCAATCCATCCACATGTTTTGCTATTGAGCTACACATGTTGGAAAGTGCATCCGTTCCCAGATACATTCCATCTTTTCTTACACACACAAGAGATATTTCCTTGTAATCCTCCGGCACTTCCTGCGTTCCATCCAATGAATACAATTCGTAGTGAATTCGGTTCTTTTCTTTTACTTCCTTGTAGTAATTCCGTTTGTAAAGCTCTCCGTACTGCAACCTCTGTTTAAGCTGTTCCTTTTTTGCCTTTCGTAAGATTTCAGCGAGGGTATCACCAAAATCTACAATTCTTACCTTATTACTTTTGGTTGCTCCCAGCTCCAGCTTGTGTCTGGTGCTGTTGCGGTTCAGACTTCGTCTGATTGTCAGGTGCTGTTCCTCCAGATTCACATCGCTCCAAGAAAGTCCTGCCACCTCTCCAATTCGCAATCCTGCATAATAGGATATCTGAATTGCCAAGAGTGAGGAGCTTTTCTTTTTCTTGAGATACTCCGTTATCTTCTGAAACTGTTCGTGGGTAATGGTCTTTGTCTGTGACACATCCTCATCACCCGTACCAAACAAATCCACCTGCTGAGTCGGTCTTCTGATTACTACATACTGCATGGGATTGAAAGTAATATACTTCTTTGGAAATACTGCATACCGGAAAGCCCTCTGCAATACCGCCGAAAAGGAATGGATACGGTCAATGCTTAATGGTCTTGCCTCCGTTCCGTCCGGTGCCTTACCACCAAAACTTAAGAAGTCCAAGTATTCCTGTATATGCTCACTGGTTACGGTTTTCAGTTTCCTTTTACCGAGCGGGTGCTCCTTTATCCGCTTAACCACTCCCAGATAGAGGGTTACGGTGTTATTGCTTAAAGAACTGACTTTCAGTTCTTCCTCTGCCCACACATCCAGAAGCTCTCCCAGTGTGATGTTCTCCGTCTTGGCTACCACTTTCTGTCCTTCATACTCATCCATAGCCTTACGGAGCAGTTTTTCCGTTTCCGACTTACTTTCTGTTCCTACGCATTCCTTCTGAACCAAGTTACCACTGGCATCCTCCACATAATAGCGGTAATACCATTTCTTGCCTTTTTTCCTTACAGAACCTTTTGCCATAATCTTTTCTCCTTTCGATATCGACAATCGGAACTGATGAAATGCTTCTTGCGTGTAAGTATATCATAACTCCGGTTGTCTAACTATACCGATTCGGAATCTTCCGATAAAAGATTTGCAAGCCTCTGTGTGGCTGTCTCCGGTTTCTTGGAATAGAGCCTTATCACATCTGCCATGTCATTAAAGGCATTGACTGTGTGGGTAATCTCCCTAAGAAACATGATTTCGTTGTATTCCTTATTCGATTCAAAACCTATGGTGGCTGCTATGTCCGCATTCTCCGTGTTGCCTTTAAAGTTCTTGCAGGCAAACTGGAAGGAATCCATAAACAACTCATACTCCTGTAACATCATCAGCAGCAGGTCTTTCGAGAAGTCAGCTTCCTCATTATTAAGGTCAAAGGGTAAGCGGTTTAGGATACTGCTCATTGCATCACGAATCTGTAATTCCCTTTTATCCGTAATGTCTGTTTCGTATTCTTCTGCTTCTCCCTTGAGCCATTCCACGGATACATGAAGTGCTTCTGAAAGTCCATCCAGCACCAGCTTCTTGGTGTTGTCGATTGTTCCGGCTTCATATCTCTGAATGGTGGAGGCTGTGACTCCCATCTTTTCAGCTACATAAGGCTGTTTCAATCCTAATTCCAATCTTCGCTGTTTTGCCCTGCTACCGATTAGCTTGCGTAATTCTTTATCTTTCATCCTGATACGCCTCCTTTTTCGGTATGGTACTACTATAACACACATCTTTTATAATTGCAATATGCAATTTAATAATTATCATTAGAATTTCGTAACGCTTGACAAGAAGATAAAAAAGGTTTATAGTAGGCTTAGTCTAAAAATTGCATAATGCAATTCAAAAGGAGGTGATTCAATGACAGAAATGAAAATTGCCTTATCCATTGAGGAAGCAGCCGACTATACCGGTATCGGAAGAAATACACTCCGTGATCTGGTAAAGTGGAAGAAGCTCCCGGTACTTCAGGTAGGACGAAAGGTTCTTATAAAGACTGATGTACTGGAACAGTTCATGGAAGCCAACGAGGGCAGGGACTTAAGGGATAAGAATACTGTCAAAGCAGTTAATCGAAAAACTGCTGTAACTTAAAAGGGTGGCTTCCTACGAAACCACCCTTTGGTATGTATCAGACCGAAGCCATGATATACCTACACGCAAATAGATTATATCATGTGCTTCCTCTGGTAGCAACCAGAAATTTTAGGGAAAGGAGCAGGATTTATAACACAATTTCATATAAAAGTGAGTGGTGCAGACCTCTTAGTGCAATTCTTTTGCAAGCCCTCGGCGATTGAGAGCGAAATACACCCTTCGCACAAATCTTCGATTTATACTCTGGGTATTTCGCGATTGCATCGAGCTAAACGCGGCTGCTTGCAGACGCACTTAGCGAGAGCCGCGTAATGAAAAAATTGCTCTGCAATTTCTGAATGCGCCCTTGCAGTGCTAGTAATGCCGGATACGGCATCGTGTTCGTAACCGGATAGCCTAAGCTATCCACTCACTTATATAATCCTTCCACCTCTTTCCCTAAGTAACATTTACGAGAGGAGGAAGCACTATCGAAAGAAATTCATTTATTCAGATGAGCAAGCTCTACAATGTCCGTGGCAGGATTACCTATATATCCAGCCATGCCAAGCAGGAAAATCTGTATGTAGTCTATGAAACCACAGACCGCCACTACTGGACGGAGCTTGCACGATTTAATCAGCAGGAATTTCTAAAAAGCGGTACGGACGGGAAATGTATCGAGGCGAGGGAACTGATTATCGCATTACCGGAATCTTTCCCTGACCTGTATGACCCTGACAAGCTGTTACAGATGTTTACCAACCGTTTTAAGGAAAAATATGGTGTGGAGTGCGTTTCAGCCCTGCACCACAACAAACGCAAAACCAACTATCATATCCATCTCATCTTTTCCGAAAGGGAACTGTTACCGGAACCCATAGAAAAGATTGCAACACGCAATATGTTCTACAATGAACAGAAAAAACATGTACGCACCAAGAAAGAGATACTGGATGATAGAGGTAATGTCCGCAAGGGCTGTAAGATAATTAAAAAAGGCGAAGTCTATGAACGAACCTTATTTACCGCCAAAAACAAACTGTTTAAGCAGGAGCATTATCTGGACGAGGCAAAACGCTTCTATACCGACCTTATCAATCTTCTGATAGAGGATGATAAAGACAAGCTCCATGTGTTTGATAAAAACGGATTATACCTTGCCACAAAGAAAATCGGCAAGAACAATCCCAAAGCGGAACAGATAAAGGAAGATAATGAGGTGCGTATGCAATGGAATCACGAAGTAGACAGAGCCTTAGTCAGTCAGGTTCCGGAGGATAAAATACGGCAGATAAAGAAAGAATTTATCACAGACCGTATCCGGCAATCCATTGACACATGGGGCAGACAGCCGAATATACTTGCAAGCATTATCATCCATGCAACCATGAGACTGGCACTTCTGATTTCCAAGGTACTGACTGCCGCAAGGGCATTGAAAGACAAGTTGTTCCACGAAGCTCTTGAAAAAGAGTATGGCTCTCAGGCTACTGTAAAAGAGGAAACTATCATAACTGTTGATACAACTCCGGTTACAGAAGAAGTCAAAGAACCCGAACCTCCAGAATTTACAGTTACCACAACTGTTCCGGAAGCAGAGGTTGTAGAACAACCCAAGCCACAGGTACCTCCAAAACCAGTTATGCCATCGGAAGTAGCCGCTTTTCCAAAACTTCAAAAGATTAAGGTTACTCTTGATAAACACAATCATCTTATCTTTGAAGCAGAGCGTGAACGGAATGAACTTGAGATTGAATTAAGTGATTTAAAGGGACTTGCAAGACTTACCAAGAAAAAGGAGCTTGAAAGCAAGATTTCCGCTAAGAATGAGGAAATCCGGACCCTCAAAGCTAGATTATCAAGTATTGTTAGACAACACAGATTTGAAACGGTACAGAACTTCTACACAGCATTCTATACCGCACAGAGTGCCACAGACGCATATCAAAAAGCATGCGCCAAGTGGGAAGAAGCCTACGGTGAGAAACCCACTCCAAAAGCAGAAACCATGCACGAAAAGCTACAGCGGTATCAGGAAAAAGCTGACAGGCAGAACTCCAACCGACTTTACCAAAGCAGAGATAAAGGGGCGAGATAATCGCCCCACAACCTCAAAAACAGCCCCATCCACACACATAGTGGATAAGGCTGTTTTAAATTCATAATATGCGTAGAACTGAAATCTGTGGGTGAGATTGAATATCTCTTTAATACTCAATTCCTTTTCGTCTTTACGCAAATGATGACTGCTACAATAATCACTGGAATCATACTGATAATACCAATATATGCTGGACCTAGAATTGCCATATTGGAATATTCAGGTTTTACCAGATATGCAAAGATGGTAAATGCATTCATAGCACCATGCATAAGGGATGGCAACCAAATGGTTTCTGTCTTTTCATATACATAATCAATTAAAATACCCGTCATAATAGTATAGATACAGAATACGATTGGCCCAAGTACCGGTGCGCCGATATATTCTTTTCCATACTCATAACCGGCAAAAATCATGATCGGCCAGTGCCAAGCACCCCAGATTGCACCACCCACAATACGGCCTTTGGTGTCACCAAACTTTTTCTTCAAATACGGATACAGTGCACCTCGCCAACCAACCTCTTCGCCTAATGCGACAAACATATTCAGAAATGGTGTAATTGTCACAGCTTGAACAGACGTAATCAGCAGATACATTGGTATCGTGATACCCTGTGCCTCGAACTGTTCCAACGCTCCCGCTTCCTCTAAAAGACCTCTTAACGTTAAAAATTCAGAGTCAAATGTATCCGAAAAAATCACAAAAAACAAAACACCACCAACAATGCTTAGTACTGCCGGCATCCAAAGTGCAAAGAATACATATCGAATTTTACCTTTCAGATGTGGCAACCATCCCATCCCTTTTAGTGGAATCCTTGCTATGAGTACACCAAGAAAAGGCATAAACATAGCAATCACTATAATACTGGTAAATATCATTTGATTTCCATTGTTGCTAAAAATACTTGCTATAATTTCCAAAATCCAGGCCAGACCAAATGCCACTGTCATGTATATCACAAATTGTTTTTTACTCATTTTTGTTTTTTCCATTATGCATCAACCTCTCTTCTATATACTTCAAGACTCCAAATTTTCCTCCTACAACTAGGACAAGTTAACTTTCTCATCTTTGGATTATGATTTGCCAATAGAGTTTCCATTTTCCTTGGTTGAAATCTGGTATGGCATTCCGGACAAATATACTCTATCCGTTTGTACCAATAGTTTGCTAAAAAGACAGCACAAATAGTATACACTGCCATAGTTACAAAAAATGGTATCCAAATTCCTTGTAATATACCAATAACAAAAGTTACAATTCCTGTGATTTCTACAAGAATTCCTACGATTATCATTTTTTTGTACATTTTCTTTCTTTTTTCATTTTCTTCCATAATTGACGATATGTCATGAATTGTTTTTTGTGAGCCATCCTTGAAAGAAGTCAAAAAATTTCTTATATTTTTTATTTTTTCTAATTGCTCTGTTTTTTTCTTAATATCTGCCTGAAGGTTTTTATTCAGTTCATCAAGCAAAAGTTCAATTACTTTTTTAGACTCATCAGATTCCAATATTTCAGCAATATCTTTAATAGAGATATCTAAGTCTCTCAAAAAGCATATTGTTTCCAATGTAGCAACATCCTTTTCAGAGAACAGTCTTCGTCCTCCCTCTGTCAAATCCGTTGGCACAAGAATACCTCTTTCATCATAGTATTGAATGGTTCTTACTGAAACATTACACTTCTTTGCAAGTTCTCCTGTTGTATATAATGACATATCCTGCCTCCTTTCAAGGCCCATATTAGTATATAACGCAGCGTGACAAGCAATATATCACGCTGCGTTATTTTTTATTTTTTACGCAAATAATTAATTTCTCATATCAACCAGACAGTGAGAGAAATTCGAGTTTTTCTTTTATCTTACCACACCAAGTCTAGATAATCCACCAGCATTTATCAAAATTACCATACTTCCAAACTATCAATCGCATCCACCCACGCTTGCATTTCGCCGTCTAAAGCAAGTCGAGCATACTCAAGTGGCTCAACTATAGCCAAAGCATTGAGATAATTCTGTGAGCAGGGAGTAGTTCTCAATCCATCCTCTGCCTTATTACAATCAATTCGCAATATGTAATTTTCAAATGTGGTTACATCAATACTGTTCGTTTGAGGGTTATAGTCTGCATATGTAAATCTCATCTTATCAGTCCTTTCTTGAAAATGTATTATAAGCATTCCATCCAGTTCCAACTGCAATTTTCATAATTTGTTATAAGTTGTTACCAGATTTTCTTTCCCTTATTTTTTCCCTTATGAGGGTTTGTAAACAAGGATAGAACGATATAACACAATACAAGATGTGACGGAGAGGACACCCACGAAAACTTTAGTGTTTTCAAGGGTTTGACGAGATTTTTATAACACGATATAACAGTTATTAAATCCCTAAAAATACCTCAAGTGAGAATTCAAATTTTCAGTTGCTTTCAATCTCTCCGTAAGACTGAAATTTTCCTTTCTATTGAATCGAATTCCAATATATTTAATAACTATTATTTCTTTGCAGACCAACAACATAATCCTTTGCATTAATGATTAATGCAACAGAAAATACAAAAGTAAATATCATGGGGATTACTGCATAACCGGCACTAACTTGTCCGTTACTACTTAATACCCAACACCCTGCACATAGCGTTATTCCGCAACATACCATTTCTAATCCGAAGAAAATAATAGCTCTGATGACTGCTTGCTTTTTTTGTTTATCAGCATATTCCGCAATTTTTAACAATGTTTCCTTTGTCTCTTTTTCCATAATCTCACTTTTCCTTTCACCATCAATTATTTCTTTGATGTCAACTTCATAGTAATCTGCCAACTCGACTAGAATGCCTAATTCTGGCATGGTATTACCATTTTCCCAACGAGACACACTTCGGGAAGATACACCAAACTTCTCTGCCAGTTGTTCTTGTGTTAGCTCTTTTTCTTTGCGCAAATCTCTTAAAACCCCACCAATTTTAATCTGGTCTATCATTTCATTTTCTCCTTTCACGGTCTATTATCACAGAAATGACATTAGAAAACCACGTCACAAAGTGAGAAATGACGTATTCTCCACTAGACAATTATGTCTTGTCAGTTTTCTACCTTAAGAATCAAGAAAATTCAAATTCTTGCTATAATATACCCATAAGGGTGGACACTTTCAATTCTTGAACCCCACCCTTTAGACAGATTCAAAAATCATGTAACCTCATAAAAAGACATCTGACTTTTTGAGTCTGATATGGTACTCTAATA
>Ga0116143_10005828_pt1 | contig 10955 bp, 14 predicted proteins | sample AD_UKC034_MetaG_FD_89745 | JGI IMG/M metagenome (GOLD analysis project Ga0116143, IMG submission 89745) | Active sludge microbial communities of municipal wastewater-treating anaerobic digesters from USA - AD_UKC034_MetaG | ecosystem: Engineered > Bioreactor > Anaerobic > Digestate | place: USA...
GCATCATCAACCTGCATATCGGGAAGCACCTTTATCAGCGAGTCCATGGTGGCGGAGGCCACATGCAGAGATGAGGCGGGCATTCCCAGGGACTTTCTGGCCCCCAGCACCCGAGCGATCTGCCTGGTGGTGATGACCCCCCCCAGCTTATCCTTATTGGTGACCAGAAGCCTTCTTAGATCGTTCTTCTCCATCAGATCCAGAGCATGGCCCAACCGCTCCGATTTATCTATCTTCACCGGCTCGCTCATGATGTCTTTAACCTGCATTTACTTCCACCTCCCAATCTCGGCAATGATCTCATCGGCAGAAAAGTAGCCCACTACCTCATCTTTGTCCACCACCGGCATTCCTATGATGCTTTTCTCGACAAGCATATGGCTGGCGACCACCGCCTTCTCCTCCGCACCAATGGTGAAAATGGGTGCCGTCATGATGTCCTCGGCCACAAAAGGCATCTGCTTGATATAGCGGTACTGCTTTCTGCCCGCGGTGCTTTCTTTTCTGGTCATCTTGATGTTCTTGGTCTCCATCTCGTCCTTGGGCCCCATGATTTCGGAAAAGGTGAGGCCGGAGCGAGTCACAATGCCCACAGGTGTGTTATTGTCCTCGTATACCAGAGCCCTGCTCTGTCCCTGCACATTCATCTCCTCCAGGACATGGCCTATGGTATGGTGGCGGTGAACCCCCAGGATATTCCTGGTCATGAGGTCGCCAACAGTGGCCTTGATATCCTGCTCAGAGAAATATCTCATCATATCTCTGGAGGTGATCATTCCCGCGATCTGGCTGTCGCGCTCTACCGGCAGTCCGGATATGTCGTTTTCGATCAGAAGCTCTGCCGCCTGGGGCATGGTGGCATCCGGGAATATGGTAATGGGCTTCTCGGTCATCACCACCTGGATGGGAACCTTGTCTATGGGTCTGCGGCGCCACTCCGGTGCGGCCTGGTTGAGACGGTTGGTGATATCGTATTTGGTGACAATGCCCACCAGCCGTCCCTCGTCCATCACCGGCAGCCTGCCGATGCTGTACTTGAACATCAGATTCCTGGCTCTCTGAATGGGCTCATTTCGCTCGATGACATATATGGGAGCGCTCATGTAATCTTTGACTTTCTTCATGATCATGGTAAAATTCCTCTGTTCTCGGCCAAAGCTCTCACGTAGTCTCTCTCGGTCAGAATGCCGGCCAAAGACCCCCGGTCCATGACCGGCAGAGATCCGATGTCGTTATCCATCATCTTCCTGGCTGCCTGGCCCAGGTCAGCCTTCCTCTCTGTGGCCAGAAGGCTCCTCTTTATAAGGCTTTTTATGGGCTGGTTCATGACCTCGGTGACATCGCCGGTGATCACCTTCTGGAAGGCCTCTCCTCCCCCCAGATACTTCATGATATCCGATGCGGTGACCATGCCCATGAGCACTCCCTCCTGAACCACCGGCATGCGCCGAAATCCCTTCTGGATGATCATCCTGGTCATCTTCTCGATGGTGGTCTGAGCGGGAGCGGTCACCACATTGGGGCTCATGAACGACTCTACATCCAGTCCCGTATCCAGGCCTCGGCAGAAGCGCACGAAATCCTCTTCGGTGATTATGGCCTTGATCCGGAGATCATCGTCTAATATGGGCAGGCCTCCCACATTTCTCTCGTACATCAGCTTCAGTACGTCATTTAAAGAGGCCTTGTCGTCGGCATAGGTGAGATTGGTGCTCATGATGTCTCTGATGTCGGCGTTGATGGCGGTATAGATGTTTCCCCCATACTTCTCTGCCAGGAGATTGTGCCGCAGCCCTCCTCCCAGGAAGTCGACTACATCGACCGAAGTGACAAATCCCAAAAGCCTCTTAGTGCCGGGATCGGCTATGGGAAGCCGGGAGAAGCCGTAGAATATCATGGTCTTTATAGCGCCCATGATGGTGGTGGTAGGCGGCACTGTGACCACATCCGGCGATGCCACTCCCACCACATTGCTCGCCCTCTTGGCATTTCTTGAGTCGAACTGAAGGGGTGATCTTTCTCCCGATCCTGGGGCAACAGGCATTCGATCGCTCTTTTGGGGAATCCTGGTTACATCCTTTCCCGTCATTGGTCCTTTGCTCATCTTCACTCACCAAGGTAGCATTTTATCAGATCATTTCTATCCACAATTCCCACCAGCATTCCATCTTCCACCACGGACATCCGGCCCACGCCATGCTTGAGCATATGCTCTATGACCGAGGCTACGTTATCCTCAGGCTTTACGCTGTATAGCGGCGTGCTCATAATTTTTTCAACTGTCATCTGCATCGAGTCTGAAGGCCTTCTTTCACTCTCTTTACCTATCCTGGCCGTGCCTTTAAGCATATCAAATCTGGTGATCATCCCTATTGTCCTGTCGTCCTTGACCACGGGAAGGCCGGTGAAGTCTTTCTCGATCATTAGATCCCAGATCCTGGTTATGGGATCATCGGGGCGAGTGGTTACAACCTTGGTGGTCATGATCTCCGATACCTGTTTCTCAGGAATTCTCTCCAAATCGATGTTCATAAAGATGTCTAGGAGGCTTACCACACCCTTCAGCACCGGTTTTTCCTCGGACTCGATGACCGGAAGAAGCCCCTTCTTTTCCCTGAGCATGAGCCTGGCGGCATCAAGAACAGGAGTCTTTCCAGACACAGTGGGAACCGAGACCACATAACCGGACACTGTCACATTTGACCTGGTCGAGGTTACTCTCAGCATATCCTGATTGGTGACAATTCCGAGGACGGTGCCCTTGTTGCTCAATACCGGCAATCCGCGTACATGATTGTCTCTGATAATCTGACGCGCTTTGGTGAGGTATGTGGAATCCTCGACGTAGAGAGGATCTCTGGACATAATGTCTTCGACTAACAAATGCGATTCCTCCGCTGTCCAGCGATTATGTTCTATCTATTTCCATCCCTGCAGCTCCAGCAGAGCAATTCCCCGTTGACGCTCTCCAGGGTATCGGAGAGCTGGCCGCAAACCTCACAGATTCCACGAGGCATTGCCTGGGACGGTTCAAAATGAACGCTCTCCCGGTGCATCTCCAATAGGTCGCTTAAAATATCGCTCATGCCCACAGAGGAGCCCGAGGCCAGATCGGTATCTGTGATTATACCCACCAGCCTTCCATTGGATATAACCGGCAGCCGTTTTACTCCGGAGCGAAGCATCAGAGCTGCAGCTTCGCGTAGGCTGGCATCAGGTTCAATGGAGACAACCGGAGAACTCATGATCTCTATAACCTTGATAGCACGGGGATCTTTTCCCTCGGCCAGGACCTTCTTGACCAGGTCCCTTTCGGTTAAAATGCCTGTGGTTTTGCCTTCGGCAGTTATGATCAGGCTGCCCACATTGGCCGATCCCATCTTTTTGGCAGCGCTTAATATGTCCAAGTCGGCACCGACCGTGATAACCGGTCGGGTCATTATATCTCGCACTGGAATTTCCGTCTCCATTGGCCAATCTTCCCCCTGATAGCTTTATATCCTTACCAGAGTGCTAATCATATAAAAGGCTACTGCGCCCGAAGAAGATTTAATGTAATCAATATTATTTTTTCATATTATTCCCTTATATGCCCAATGATATGTCCTAATTCCGGCAGGATGAGATCCATGCCCAGTCGAGCCGCTCCCGGAGAGCCGGGGAGGCAGAATATGGGCCGGCCACGGTAAACCCCTGCTGCCGCTCTGGTGAGCATGGCCCGGCCTCCCACCTCCTTTAGGCTTCTATATCGAAAGATCTCTCCAAATCCGGGAAGGCTCTTCTCAAATAGGGGTTCTACGGCCTCCAGGGTAAGGTCGGACTTGGTGAGCCCGGTTCCGCCACAGATAATAAGAGCATCGGCGTCGCTCTTCTCCGCTGCCTGCCTCAGGCCCAGGCCATCCGGGAGAAGCGCATAGCGAGCGATATGTCCCGCCGCCTTTATCCTCTCCAGGATCAGCTGGCCGGAGAGATCATCCGCCTCATCCGGGCTTCTGGCTGATCCGAAGCGGGCATAGCGGGATGTGCTCGCGACCACCACATCTATGATCATGCCAGATCGATGGGAAGGCTGAGGATAAAATTTTTCCCATGAATGCGGGATACAACAAACCATGTCGCTTTTGGCCATCGATGTAGGGGCAGGGACCCAGGACATTCTGCTCTACGATCAGGAGGTGCCCCTGGAGGGCTCGACCAAGATGATCCTCCCCAGCCAGACCGTCCTGGTGGGAAACAGGATCAATCAAGCCAGGATGATGGGCAGAGATGTCTTTCTATGCGGCCCGACCATGGGCGGCGGCTCTTCCACAGCGGCGGTGAGATGGCATCTGGCAGCAGGGCTGGGGGTATCTGCCACTCCCACCGCCGCGGCTACAATCAACGATGACCTGGAGAAGGCGGCTGCTTTAGGGGTCGTCATCTGCGATGAGGCCCCTTCTCAAGCCCTGAAGGTTGAGACGGGAGACATCGATATAGCCGCCCTCAAGAAGGCTTTTGGCCTGTTTGATCTTGATCTTCCCCCAGACATTGCCGTGGCGGTGCAGGATCACGGCTTTTCCCCCTATAAATCCAACCGCCTATACCGCTTTGAGTGCCTGGCCCAGGCCATCCGATCCGGGGGCAGTTTAAAGGATTTCGCTTATAGAGATCCTCCCCGGAATATGACTCGTATGCTGGCTGTGCATGATCTGCTAAAAACGGCAGGATTCCGGCCGCTGCTCATGGACACCGGCCCGGCTGCCCTCTTTGGCGCGGCGCTGGAGCTGGAGAATGACAGGCCGGCTCTGGTTATAAATTTCGGAAACGGCCATACCGTGGCTGCGGTGCTGGCGGCAGGGCAGATCACAGGCATCTTTGAGCATCATACCTCGGAGCTGTCCCCGGAAAAGCTGCGCCACCTGGTCCGGGAGCTATGCCAGGGAACAATTAAAAGCAGTGAGGTCTTTCAGGATGGCGGCCACGGAGCATATGTGGAGAGCGTCCCCGGCAAGGTGGAGAGGATTCTGGTCACCGGCCCCCGCCGGCAGAGCTTTCTCTCCTGCGGGGCGATTCCAGGAGCATTGGCTGCCTCCCCCGGAGGAGATATGATGATCACCGGATGCATTGGCCTGCTGGAGGCCTGGAAAAAGAGAGAAGATTTATGGAGATAGGCAGAGGAGCAGAAGCCGTGATCACCCTGGATGGGGATACGGTTAAAAAGAGCCGGCCGGCCAAGAGCTATCGTCAGCCGGAGCTGGACCGGAGGATCAGGACGGAAAGAACACTGCGTGAGGCCAGGATTACCTCAGAGGCGAGAAGGCTGGGGGTCCTGACTCCCATCATCAGCGACGTAACCCGGTTTGAGCTTAAGATGGAGAGGATAGAGGGAGAGAAATTAAAGGATATCATCAGCCCTGAACTATCCCGGATGGTGGGGGAGACGGTGGGAATTCTGCATAGCGGGGGCATCATTCATGGGGACCTGACCACCTCCAATATGATCCTGTCCCGGGGCAGGATCTGCCTTATAGATTTCGGGCTCTCTTATTATGAGAAGACGGTGGAGGCGCAGGGAGTGGATGTCCATGTCTACTTCCAGACCCTGGAGAGCACCCATGACCGTCCTCGTGAGCTGATGGAGGCGTTTGTGGATGGCTACATCAAGACCAATCCCCAGGCCGAGGCAGTACTGCAGAGGGTTAAGGAGATAAAGGCACGGGGAAGGTACCTTTGATGTACAGGGTTTATTTGAGGGTGCGATTTGACGATCAAGACCGCTAAATTAGGAGTGATATCCTCGGGACGGGGAGAGAACCTGCGCTACATCCTCCGGGCGGAGCGGGAGGGCTGGCTGCCGGGAAAGGTAGCAGTGGTGCTGGCGGACCAGCCCGATGCCGGAGCGCTCAGAATCGCCGAAGAGTTCTCAGTCTGTCATGAATTCGTCGATCCTGCCGGCCTCACCCGCCTGGAGTATGACCGGCAACTCATAGACCGGCTGGAAAAGGCGGGAGTGGATCTTGTGATACTTACCGGCTACATGAGGATCCTCTCTCCCGATTTCGTCCGTCATTATAAAGATCGGATTCTCAACATCCATCCCGCCCTTCTGCCCTCCTTCCGGGGTCTGGATGCCTTCTCCCAGGCTTTAGAGTGGGGAGTTAAATGGACCGGGACCACGGTGCATGTGGTGGACGAGGATGTGGACCACGGCCCAATAGTCTACCAGCGTCCCGTACCGGTGTGGGAGGGTGACGATCGCGAGAGCCTGAAAGCCAGAATCCAGAGGGCGGAGTATAAAGCCTACCCGCGGGCAATAAGGATGTTTATAGAGGGAAATCCCAGATTTGAGGGCAGAAGGATCGTCTGGCAGAAAGAGCGGCTGAGAGAGTAACAGAGAATGGAGAGAGGAAAGACTATGGAGAATCTGTGGGCGCCCTGGAGGATAGACTACATCCTTGGCAAGAAGCCGGAAGGATGCATATTCTGCGACAAGCCTGGGCAGGACAAGGATGCGGAGAACTTTATCCTCTACAAGGGAAGACACAATTTTGTGATGCTGAACGCATATCCTTACAATAACGGCCATATGATGGTGGTCCCCTACCGGCATACCGCCAGTCTCACCGGCTGGCAGGGCGAAGAGCAGCAGGAGATGATGCAGCTTGCCGCCATGTGCGTTGATCTGCTGAAGAGAGTGATGCGCCCGGACGGCTTCAACCTGGGGATGAACATGGGCCAGGTGGGGGGGGCGGGCATTGCCGATCACTTGCATCTGCACATTGTGCCCCGCTGGAATGGGGATACAAACTTCATGCCCGTACTCTCCGACACCAGGGTGATATCGGAGGGGCTGGAGGCAACTTACAGGAAGCTGAAAGGGGCGCTGGATGAGGCGCTCAGGGGATCGGAAAGCCTATGAGATAAGGCCTTAAATGCGAGATTCGCATTGCCCCAAACCATGCTTTAAGGATATCAGGAGATATAAAAATTATTAAAATTACATAATTTAACTTATTTTATAAGCCCTACAGGCCAAACCAAAGAGCTTTTAAAGGAGACCTTCATAGTAAGCAGGTTCACCAAATCAAACAATAACAGGAGGTGTATTGGATGCCATACGAGAGCACAAGCGAGCTGCCCAAAAGCGTTCGAAATCTACCCAGCCGGGCCAAGGTCCTTTATCTGAAGGCCTATAACAGCAGCTGGGAGGAGAATGCAGATGTGGAAGATGCAGCGCGCGAGAGGGCATCTCACGAAGCTGCCTGGTCGGCCGTGAAAGAGCAATACGAGAAGGACGACGAGACGGGCGAGTGGGTCAAGAGCGAGGAGATGTCCGGAAAGCGCTCCCGCCACGTCATGCGGCACAGGAAGAGCAGGCCCAGCGGTGCTTCCTTCCAGGCCAAGGCACATGCATGATTCTCTATTGCATGAGCAGGCTAGAATGTTGATGAGCAATTAAGCCTTGGAAATTGGCTCGCTCATCAGCAATTTCGCCATAATAATCCGCTAAGCTAAGATTCCATTCTGGCAAATATCCTTGATTTTTAAGCTGCGGTTTTATCTAATTGCAGCACTCTGTAGAGTCCCGACTTTTAGGACTCTACACCAATTGCAGCACTCCGATAGAGTCTTATATTCTCCAGATTAACCAATATCTCCATTCTTATCAAAGAAAAACTAGTTGAAGGAGGCTAGGAAAAAATGTCCAAAGACATTCTGGAAAAAGGGGCAATATTGCAGAGAGACAAAGAGACCTTCGCCATTGCGCCTCACATTCCCGGCGGCATCATAGACCCGGCGGGACTGCGCCGGATAGCCGATGTGGCTGAAAAATACAATGCCAAGGTGCTCAAGATCACATCCGCCCAGAGGATAGCCATAGTGGGTATAGATCCCAAGGATATCGATGCTGCCTGGAATGACCTGGGGATGAAGGCCGGCGCCGCCATTGGCCTGTGCGTCCGGAGCATCAAGATCTGTCCCGGAACCACCTTCTGCAAACGCGGCCAGCAGGATTCAGTGGGCATTGGCCTCAAGCTGGACCAGATCTATCATGGCATGCAGCTGCCCTGGAAGTTCAAGATCGGCGTCTCCGGCTGCGGCAACTCCTGTGCCGAGCCAGCGGTGAAGGACATTGGGCTCATAGGAATGTCCAAGGGCTGGAAGCTTCTTGTTGGCGGCAGCAGCGGAGTCAAGCCCAGACTGGGGGTGGTGCTGGCGGAGAACCTCTCCGATGAGGCGGTCCTGTCTTTGATTGACAAAATCATCCACTACTACAAGGACCACGCCAAGAAGCAGCGCCTGGGAGAGTTCATAGATGAAATCGGCTTTGATAAATTCAAGCAGGAAATCCTGGGCTAGGATGGCAGCAAAGGATGCCTGATCGGCATCCTATCGCTTAACAACCTTTTTTACAGATACCCTATCAGAGCCATGAGCCGTATCCTGGGGCATAGGCCGGACCGGGATTGTAGGGATAATAAGGATATGCAGAGGGGTATTTAACCGGGACATAAGGATGGCTATAATAGTCGCCATAGAGGAAGCTATAGGCCTCATTCATCCAGATGGCCTGCTCGTAATAGGCCGCTCCGGGGCAGTTGCCATTGTAAAATGATACCAGCTCACAGTAGCTGCCGTCCGGAAAATGACAGTATCCGTCTCTGGGACAGCCCCCATGACTGACACAATAGGCTTCAATAGCATCTCTGGCCTGACAGTGGGAAGATCCATACATTCCCAGAGCAAATACCGTCTCTGCAGACAATAGGGCAAATAAAATTGCCGCTATGCATAAGGACCTTTTTCTCATAATCAGCATCATCCGTCTCTTACTGAGCCTTCTATCTATGAAAGCCTGATGGTTGAAAGAAAAGAAAAAATCAGACCACGTGGCCGCATGAGCAGAATAGGGATGGGCCGATCAGGCGCTATATCGGCATTGATCGGGGCCCATCTCATGCTGTGGTTTGACTTGAGCTTATCTCCACAGCAATCGGTGATGGATTCAAGCTTTCTGGTTGACAAAGACCAGATCGGTCACGCTGGCGTCTGCAATGGTGACATCCACGGTGCCATTCTCGGGAGAGACGACACTCCATCCCTCTTCAAGCGTCTCGCTCACGGTGAAAACGCCGGATGTCAGACCCACGAAGTTGAACTTTCCATCTGCGCCACTGGTGGCGCTATCGACCACTGCTCCATCCTTGCTCAGGTCGAAATTCCAACCTTCCAGAGGAGCTTGGCTGTTATCCTGGACGAGGCCCATAATGACATAGGGGCCGGCCACTGGAGCTGCTGCAGCCTCAGTCTCGTTCACGGCAGGAGCTTCCGCTACAGCCTCAGTCTCGTTCACGGCAGGAGCTTCCGCTACAGCCTCAGTCTCATTCACGGCAGGGGCTTCCGCTACAACCTCGGGCTCAACCACGGCTGGGGCTTCCGCTACAACCTCGGGCTCAACCACGGCTGGGGCCTCCTCTACAACCTCGGGCATAGCCGTCTCCTGCTTGTTCAGGCTTCCCAGCATTGCAGCTTGTTTATCTGCCGCTGCTCCCAGAGCAGTGACGCTATCTACGCTCATTGCCTTGACCGAGTATTTGGGTGCAGCACCGGCCGAGAAGCTGTATGGCATCCTGGTGCTCTTAATTCCCGCAGACTGGAAGGAAAATTTGTTGACTATCATCTGAGCAGTCAGGCTGTGAGCTGGGGTCATTGTGACCAAGCTGTAATTTTGCAGTTTATCTCCTGCCGTAATAGAATAAGTTTGATTTCCTGCTGCCTGATTGGTATATCCCAAAGCAGGCATTATAACCGCGACCGCTATCATGAGGGCCGCAGTAATGGCCAGAACTTTCCGCATATTGAATACCTCCTTTTCCACTAGCGCATAGCATCTATGACTGTAGATTGAACATCCTCCCTTTTGAGAAGAATTGTCGTGAAGTCTAGTTATTCTTCATATAAATAGACTTTCATGGGCATTGACCGGAATTAAGGGGCAGCATCTCATTTATTCCTCTGGCTTTACCTTGTCCTGAGATGGCAATAGATGCGACCCATCACAATTTATTCCCGGTGCTGGCTCTGAGCCCTCCCGGCAGGAGGAAAATGTCAGTGCTTCCACTTCTGCTGATGCTGCTATCCTTTCCATCAGTCCCCTTCGAAGCTCAGCCGGAAGGTATAAGCTGCCTGCCATCATCTCTCCCCCGGCAAAAAGCCTCTGTAGAGCCGCCCCTTGCTCTGGAAAAGCATTCATGATCCTCTTAAGGCCCCCCGGTCTGGCCTTATAGGTGGAGGAGGTTATATGGAGGGCTCCCGCCCTGGAGACGGCGGATACCAGATCATCTATCTCTGCATCATTGATGCCGGGAATGATGGGATCAATTCTAGCCGAGACCGGTACGCCTAAAGCGGCCAGCTTTTCCATGGCCTTGAGCCGCTGGCCGGGAAGGGAAGCCCCGCTCTCCAGGCTGCGGCTGATGGAATCATCCAAGGTGGTCAGGGTAATGGCCACGCAGGCTCTCATCCCGGCCAGTAGTTGGGCATCCCTGACCACCAGACAGGACTTGGTCACCACCTGGACGGCCAGCCCTCTAGCCCTCAGAATCTCCAGGCAGCTTCGGGAGAGGCAGAGCTTTTCTTCCATAGGCGGGTATGGATCGGAGCTATTGGACATGGCCACCAATCTGCCCTGCGGGACCCTGGCCGCCTCCCGGGCCAGCCTCCTCGGAAGGTCTGTCTTGGGGCGGCAGGTCCTGAAATTAGGGATATAGGACGAGGCATAGCAGTAAAGACAGCCATGTGGACAGCCGGTGTAGGGATTGAGGCTGAGCTTGGAGGGACAGGTGCACAGCCGGCTCTTCCAGGGATCGAAAGGATTGAGTATCATCTTAAGCCAATATCGTCCAGACTTTCCAGTCCATCGACATCCTCGATGGATGAATTGAGACTGTAATCCTCGATAACGGGGTTGATGA